>ERZ1674049.6-NODE-6-length-101839-cov-25.201260_pt1 | contig 101839 bp, 72 predicted proteins | sample MGYA00581127_ERZ1674049 | MGnify/ENA primary metagenome ERZ1674049 (study PRJEB41354, sample SAMEA4873323) | human saliva metagenome | biome: human-associated habitat [ENVO:00009003]; feature: mouth environment [ENVO:08000002]; material: saliva material...
AAAGAAGAATGAAATTAAGAAACCAAGGTTGTCAACTAATTCTAGGACATTACAATGGGATGCTTTATCGTTGACGCCGCTATGGGTTGGGCGTAAAATTCCGACCTATAGAAATTTCAATTCCTACTTGTGCGGATTTTAGTTCCTACCTTTGGAATTTTTGTCCCCACCCTTTGAATTTCAAAACTTATTATTGTAGCCGCAAAACTTACGTATATTGCGGCTATTGTTTGCGTGTGTGTAAGTTCGATCATCATCTTTTTTCTACAGCTTCAAATATAAAATCATACGAGACAGCGGCTCTTTTGCAGGACACCATCATGTATTGATGCTTTTCCGCACATCGGGCGGCGAAAGTCGTGATCACCGATCCAAAAGATTTGTAAAACTGCGCAAAAAAGAAGACGAATTTCGCACAGATGCGGGTGGTTTTGTGCAGAAAAAGCGCTTTACAGCTTGGTTCATCGGCAATAAATACGTACTTTTGCGGCGATTAAGTTGATTATTAGAATATAAAAACGAACAATCGTAAGTATGAGTCTTAAAATTGTTGTGCTTGCTAAGCAAGTGCCCGATACACGCAACGTCGGAAAGGATGCAATGACGCCGGAAGGCACCGTGAACAGAGCGGCGCTGCCGGCTATTTTCAATCCGGAAGACTTAAATGCACTGGAGCAGGCGCTACGCCTGAAAGATCTTCACCCGGGATCTACTGTACAAGTATTGACGATGGGACCTCCGCGCGCAACTGACGTGATCCGCGAGGGACTTTTTCGCGGTGCAGACGGCGGCTATTTGCTGACAGATCGCGCCTTTGCCGGTGCAGATACTTTGGCAACGAGCTATGCCTTGTCTATGGCTATTCGCAAGATCGGCGTTCCCGACATTGTGATCGGCGGCCGCCAAGCTATCGACGGCGACACGGCGCAAGTGGGCCCGCAAGTGGCACAGAAGCTCGGCTTGGATCAAGTGACTTATGTGACGAGCATTGACGAAGTGAAAGATAAGGAGATTACGCTCACGCGCCACATCGACGGCGGCGTGGAGCGCGTAAAAGCTCCGCTGCCCATTCTGCTCACAGTTAACGGCGACGCTGCGCCTTGCCGCCCACGCAACGCCAAACTTGTGATGAAGTACAAGCGCGCTTCCGCACCGATGGAACGCCCTAAAGAAGGTTTGCCTTACGCTGAAGAGTATGAGCGGAAGCCTTATCTGAACGTTACGCAATGGGGTGCGACTGACGTCGACGCTGATCTGGAACAATGCGGCTTATCGGGCTCGCCGACTAAGGTAAAGGCCGTTCGTAACATTGTCTTTAAGGCTAAAGAGAGCAAACGTCTGACGGGTAAAGACGCAGATGTTGAAACGCTGGTCAAAGAACTTTTAGAGAACAACACTATTGGTTAAGCGCTCGCAAGGCCTTCTCCTTTCAAGGAGGCGCGGCGCACCTTTATACTCACATTCAGCTATCACAACAAAACCTCTCGCTTCCTTATATATAATATAATGTGTGCGCAGCGCCGACAAGCTTCGGCGGGCAGCAAGCAGAAAAGGGAGCAAAAGAAGGGCTTATCATTATGAATAACGTATTTGTATATTGCGAAATAGACAAGACGACCATTGAAGAAGTCAGTCTCGAACTGCTGACAAAGGGTCGCAAACTTGCTAACCGCCTCGGCGTACAGCTTGAAGCGGTTGCTGCAGGATCCGGCATCAAAGGTAAGGTGGAGAAGGAAATTCTCTCATACGGTGTCGACAAGCTGCACGTATTTGACGGCGAAGGACTCTTTCCTTACACCTCAAAGCCCCACACGGATATTCTTGTAAACCTCTTTAAGCAAGAACAGCCGCAAATCTGCCTAATGGGCGCTACGGTTATCGGCCGCGATTTGGGTCCGCGCGTTTCTTCTTCGCTGACCAGCGGCTTAACGGCCGACTGTACGGACCTTGAGATCGGTGATTTTGAGGACAAGAAGAACAATAAGACGTACAAAGACCTGCTTTATCAGATCCGCCCCGCTTTTGGCGGCAACATCGTCGCAACGATTGTCAACCCGGATCACCGTCCGCAGATGGCTACCGTGCGTAGCGGCGTGATGAAGGCAGAAATCGTAGACCCCAACTACAAGGGCGAGGTCGTTTATGAAGATGTCGACAAGTTTGTGTCCGCCGAAGATTACGTTGTAAAAGTAATTGAGCGCGAAGTACAAAAGGCGAAGAACAATCTGAAGGGCGCACCAATCGTCATTGCCGGCGGCTACGGCGTAGGCTCTAAAGAAGGCTTCGACTTGCTCCGCCATTTGGCCGACGAACTTCACGGCGAAGTCGGCGCCAGTCGCGCAGCCGTCGACGCAGGTTTCTGCGAACACGACCTGCAAATCGGACAAACCGGCGTTACGGTGCGTCCTAAAGTATATATCGCTTGCGGTATCTCCGGCGCCATTCAGCACGTAGCCGGTATGAAGGAGAGCGGCATCGTTATCTCCATCAATACAGATCCCGAAGCGCCGATCAACGCGCTCGCCGACTATGTTATCACGGGTAGCGTCGAAGAAGTCGTGCCGAAGTTAATTAAGTATTACAAGGAAAACAGCAAATAAACTATGGCCAACAATTATACGGATCACCCCGAACTGCGGTTCGAGCTGAACCACCCATTGATGAAGCGCATTGTCGAACTCAAGGAGCGCAATTTCCGCGACAAAGAAGCCTACGACTATGCCCCGCTTGATTTTGAAGACACGATGGATTCCTACGACCGCGTTTTGGACATCGTAGGAGACATTGCCGGGACAACGATCGCCGACAACGCAGAAGGCGTAGACTTGGAAGGGCCGCACCACGAAGGCGACCGCGTGCGTTACGCTTCAGGTACGGAAAAGAATATGGAGGCAATGGTCAAGGCCGGTATGAACGGTATGACGATGCCCCGACGCTTCGGCGGCTTAAACTTCGCTATCACGCCCTACACGATGTGTGCAGAGCTCGTAGCCGCATCTGACCCCGGCTTCAGCAATATCTGGAGTCTGCAAGACTGCATCGAAACGCTTTACGAATTTGGCAACGAAGACCAACACAGTCGCTTTATTCCCCGCGTTTGCGAAGGCGCGACAATGTCAATGGACTTGACGGAGCCGGATGCCGGTTCTGACCTCCAACGCGTAATGTTAAAGGCCACTTACAGCGAGAAAGACGGCTGCTGGTTGCTGAATGGCGTCAAGCGATTCATCACCAACGGCGATGCAGATATTCATTTGGTCCTCGCACGTTCTGAAGAAGGAACAACCGACGGCCGCGGACTTTCCATGTTTATCTACGACAAGCGCCAAGGCGGTGTGAATGTGCGCCGTATCGAGAACAAACTCGGAATTCACGGTTCGCCCACCTGCGAACTCGTCTACAAAAATGCGCACGCAGAGCTTTGTGGCGACCGCAAACTCGGTTTGATTAAATACGTGATGGCTTTGATGAACGGCGCACGCCTCGGCATTGCAGCCCAAAGCGTAGGAATCTCGCAAGCGGCCTACAACGAAGGCTTGGCTTACGCCGCAGATCGCCAGCAGTTTGGCAAGCCCATCATCGAGTTCCCCGCAGTCTACGATATGTTAGCCCTGATGAAGGCTAAGTTGGACGCAGGCCGCGCCCTCCTCTATCAATGCTCCCGCTACGTAGACCTTTACAAAGCCCTCGAAGACGTCGGTCGCGAGCGCAAGTTAGAGGCAGACGAGCGCAAAGAGCAGAAAGAATATGCTAAGTTGGCCGATTCTTTGACGCCGTTAGCTAAGGGTATTAACTCCGAGTACGCCAACCAGAACACCTACGACAGTATTCAGATCCACGGCGGTTCAGGTTTTATGCTCGATTATCCCATCCAGCGCTTCTATCGCGACGCACGAATCACGAGCATCTACGAAGGTACGACACAGTTGCAGGTAGTAGCCGCCATCCGCTACGTAACCAACGGCAGCTACCTCAAACAAATGCGCGACTTCGAGCAAGCTGAAGTAAGCGAAGCTCTGCGTCCCATCCAAGAACGCGCTCGCGCTATGGCCGACACTTTCGCAGCAGCCGTTGACCATGTCAAAGCAATGGAAAGTCAGGAAGCGCTCGATTTCTGCGCGCGCCACTTGGTAGAGATTGCAGCCAATGTTATTATGCTCCACCTCTTGCTCCACAACGCAACGGAGGCTCCTGAACTCTTCGACAACAGTGTGCGCGTCTACGCCAACTTTGTTGAAGCTGAGATCGCTAAGCACAATACGTTCATCCTCAATACGACGGTCGAGCAGCTTGAGGCTTACCGCCAGCACCTGCCCGAAAACGAGCAATAAATGCTGACAACAGCTGCCAAGGCAGCAAAATATACATCCCCGACAACGAAGCTAAAGTTTCGTTGTCGGGCTTTTTTATCGGCAAGCTTCAGCTGTAGGCGCTTCGAGCTTAGACCGCGCCCGCTGCATTTGAGCAAATCTTTAGGCCCGGTCTTTAGCAGCGCCCAAGACTTGAATTAAAAGTGCAGAAAATCAGAAAATTACACACACAAGCATAAGTAATGGAAGGATGAAAAATCCAAGTTAAGAGTTTACGCTCGTGAGGTGAAGCAATTTTTATCACGAGCGTAAACCTTTTTTATCGTGAGCGTAAACCATTTTTATCACGAGAACACACTCGAGAAGTCGACGAGTGATACTCGGTTTTCCATCTTTGCCTCATCGCATAGTTTGTTCTCTTCCTTTACCAATCCGGAGCGTCATTATTTTTGTCCGTTATTCCTCTTTTCCAATGGGGTAAGGCGGTGCAGAATGGCGTTTCTTGCAGCAGAAGAAACAAAGCTCGGCACATTTCTTGCAGAGCTGAGGAAGAAATGATACATTCGTAGCAGATAACAAACAGTCATTTACTGAAAAAACAAAAGACTATGTTGAGCATTCAAACGACAGACGACGGCAAAACGGGAGCTTTCAAGCTACTGATCGACAATGAAGAAGTGGGCATTATGGAGTTTCATTGGGAAAACCCTGACGTCTTCGTCATCACCCACACAGAAGTAAGCCCCGAACACAAAGGCGAGGGCTTGGGAAAAGAACTTTTAGCCACAGCCGTCGATTATGCGCGCCAAAAAGGTAAGAAGATACGCCCCCGGTGTTCGTTTGTAGAATTGTATTTTACGCGCTATGCGGAACTATATGAAGATGTAGCCATCTGATACTTGCAGCTACGATGGGCAAGTCCCGCCTTGCGCATTATGATTCAGCGGAAAAGCGGCCGGCAGGACCGATGAAAAGGCGACAACACGAGTTGAAAACCTCATAATTCGCCCCATCCTATGCTTAGAATGCGCTCGGACGGGGCAAAAGTCTTGTTTTTTTCGTACCTTCGCCGAAAATAGCTACTTCTGATGAAGCGTATCCTCTCCTTATTCTCAATAGTCTTTACCCTCTGCTTGGCGGCAAAGGCCCAACCGCGCATCGTTTTCTCCCGGGAACAAATAGATCTGGGCAAACTGATTTGGCATAATGCCAAAGAAGCAAATTTCACGCTTACCAACAAGGGCAATGCGCCGCTGATCCTCAAAGCGGTGGAGACGGGGTGCGGCTGTACGGCTGCCCAATGGGACGATAAGCCGATTGCGCCCGACTCTTCGACGACGATTCGTGTGCGCTACGATGCTGAACTCTTAGGCCATTTCACGCGAGATATTGAGATATATACCAATGAACGGACTGCGCCGTTTCTGCTTTCCATTTTCGGCGTTGTCAGGATGGAGGACGTCGACGATGTGAGCAACTTCGCCTACCGCGACGGAAACTTATGTTTTAACGCGGACGAGATAGAATTTGACGATGTGAACAGAGGCGACCAGCCGGAAGCCGTCGTGCGCATATTCAACGCCGGAACGAAAAGTATGCGGCCCACCGTGATGCACCTGCCAAAATATCTGAGCGCAACGGTTGTGCCCACGTCTATTCATCCCAACAGAGCAGGTAAAATCATATTCCGCCTAAACTCTAACCTGCTACGTAATATGGGCTTAACGCAAACGGCGGTCTACCTGTCAGCTTATCCCGGTGACCGTATCCGCAAGACGAACGAAATAAACGTATCTACTACGCTGCTACCCAAAGTAGATGCTACAAAAAAAGGAGGTAATCAGCCGCAAGCCGTGCTCGACAGCACGATGGTCAACCTGACGATGCAGGGAAAGAAGAAGGTGACCACAGAATTATGGCTCACCAATAAGGGCACTGCGCCCCTCTTGATTCAGGCCTTGCAGGTCTACAATCCGGGCATTAGCGTAAGAATCAATCATCGCAAGATTCCGGCCGGCGCACAAGAACGCATGCGCATCACGATCAGCGCTACGGCACAGACAGTCAAAGGTCGCCACCGCATTCTGCTTATCACGAACGATCCAAAGCAACCCAAGATGGTGATTGATATAAACGTAAAAAAATAAAGATAAACCCTTGGCGATATAAGTTTTTCTCCTTACTTTTGCAACGCTTAATCGGAAAGTAGCGCAGTTGGTAGCGCACTACGTTCGGGACGTAGGGGTCGGGCGTTCGAATCGCCTCTTTCCGACAAGAGTAAGAATGAGCAGTTTACTTTCAAGAAGTAAGCTGCTCTTTTCTTTGTGTTCTTTAGCCACTTTTTCCGACAAAGGGCTTCATCGCCAAGCGTTTATCTTTTAGCTCTGCCACCTTGTGCTTTCACTTTCAGGTAGACGTCGTGCAGTGCATTGGCCGCCTTTTGCCAAGCATAGATTTTCAAGCGCTCACGTTGCCGGCTTAGGAGTTCTTCCTTTGCTGTTGTTGACATCGCGGCCATAGTTTGCAAACAATCTAAGAGATTATCTTGCGCCTCGTCCAAATTAAAATAGAGCGCAGCCTCGCCGGCCACTTCCGGGAAACAGCTCTTCCGGTTCAATAATACGGGGCAATCCATCTGGTATGCCTCCAAAATGGGGATACCGAAACCCTCGTAAAGAGAAGGAAAGATAAAGGCTTGCGCATCTCTATACAGGGCCAGCAACTCCGCATCGTCAGGACGCGCGAATACGAAATGCTGCGAAAGACCTAAGGCAGAAAAGGCGGCCAACTCCTTTTTCGTGAACGGCACCAGCGTGCAAACCATACGCCAATCAGGGTGTTCGCGAAAAAAAAGCTGCAAAGCCGGGAGCATCGCGGCGAAGTTCTTGTAGGAAGTTCGCTTGCCGACGTAGAGCAGATAGGGGAAGTCAAAAATCTGCCGATTAGCAGGCTGCAGCAGTGCGGGAGGGCCGTGATGAATCACGCTGATCATCTGCGGATCAACGTGCAAAAGCTCCACAATATCAGCCTTCGTATGCTCCGAAACGGCTACGATATGGGCCGCATGCTTTACTAAGTGGCGCTTACGTTCGATCTGCATATCCCCACGCTTGAAGTACAACTCGGGGATCATATCATGAATAGTCAGCACAAAGGGCCGGCCGTGGAGATGCGGCAGAAAATACTCGTCGAAAAAGGTGGGGTGAAAAATATCATAGTCGGCGGCATCGAGCAATTGGATGGCATAATGCTTATTGCGACCGAGCGTCGTGTGACTTGGAGCTAACTTGCTAAAAACTTTATACAAATCGCCCTTGAGCGGGTAATGGCGGGTAGAAATAAAATTGCGCTTCGTGCAACTTGCGGGGCGAACGTCCTGCGCAAAGGACTGCCCTTGCAAATGTACGTTGTCGCTTTCGCGCATAGCCAACTTAACCTCCGTAGATGAGGGCAGATGGCGCATCAATTGGGCGAAGCTATTTGACACTCCACCCGCATCTTGTATATAAAAGGCCTGGTAGTCAAACAATATTTTCATTGTCAATTTCGCACTGCAATTAAACAGCAGGAAGCAAAAATACATATTCTTCCTACAAATTCAAGCGTCTGCCTCTACAAATCTGCCGCGCCGGTTCATTGTAAAAAGCCAACACAAAGGGGCTTTATCGGTTAGCTTCCGCGAAAAACGCCTCTCAAACACCAGGATGTGAGAAATAAAAGAAAAAGGAAGTAGTTCAGGATTTATTGTTTACCTTTGCCTACGTTCGAGAGAATGGAATGTTTCCAAATTGTTCTCTGAATAAACAAAGGACAGCGCCAAACGTACTAAAAAAGACGGAACGGCGTTGATAACTTACTTCAACAGATAAACTACATGAAATTTATATCTTGGAACGTAAACGGTCTGCGAGCGGTCGACGGCAAAGGCTTTAGAGATATCTTCCGCACGATAGACGCCGACTTCTTTTGCCTGCAAGAAACAAAGATGCAGGAAGGCCAATTGGACATCGCCTTTGATGGTTATGAGTCGTATTGGAATTATGCTGAGAAGAAAGGATATTCGGGCACGGCAATTTTTACGAAGCACAAGCCGCTCAGCGTTCAGATAGGGCTCGGCATAGATGAGCACGATCACGAGGGGCGCGTAGTCACGTTAGAATTGGAAGACTTCTATTTGGTTTGCGTCTATACGCCCAACTCGCAAGATGAGTTGCGCCGCTTGGCCTATCGAATGACTTGGGAGGAAGCCTTTCAAGCGCATTTGCATAAACTGGATGCTCATAAACCGGTAATTGTATGTGGAGATATGAACGTGGCGCATCAGGAGATTGACCTCAAGAACCCGAAGACCAATCGCCGTAATGCAGGCTTCACAGATGAAGAACGCGAAAAAATGACACAATTGCTCTCAAACGGATTCATTGATACTTTTCGTTATTTCCATCCTGACTTGACAGGAGCTTATAGTTGGTGGAGCTATCGCTTTAGGGCTCGCGAAAAAAATACGGGGTGGCGCATCGATTATTTCCTCGTATCAGAACGACTCAAACCCAGATTGGCTGAGGCCAACATTCTGAACGAAATTATGGGTTCTGATCACTGCCCCGTAGAACTCATCCTCAAATAAAAACGAATTAAACAACACCTTATGAAGGACTTCTTAAAATATACACTGGCCACGATGCTCGGCATGTTTATCATGGGGGCATTTACGATAGCTATGGGCTTTGTCATGCTGCTTGTCGTTTCCATTTCAGATAGCATGAAACCGACTGTTGCAAAGCACTCTGTATTACAAATCACGCTGAGCGGGACAATCTCCGAACGATCGGCAGGCGCAAATCCGCTCGCCTCGATTCTGGGCAACCCAATGGCGGACGAACAAGGGCTCGACGATATCTTAGCGGCCATCCGCGTGGCTAAAGATAATAAGCGCATTGAAGGAATTTACTTGACCGGCGGCGTAGTTTCGACGGATGCAGCCACATTACAGGAGATCCGCAAGGCGCTGATTGATTTTAAGAAATCAGGCAAATTCATCGTTTCTTACGCCGACTCCTATTCGCAGGGTTCTTACTACGTTTGCTCAGTAGCCGACAAAGTTCTTTTGAATCCGGCAGGCATGCTTGATTGGCACGGCTTAAGTTCTAACCCTATTTTCTACAAGGATTTGCTGGAAAAGGTAGGCGTCAAGATGCAAGTCTTCCGCGTCGGGACGTACAAAAGCTTTGTTGAGCCTTATACACGCACCGAGATGAGTCCGGAGAATCGCGAACAGACGGCTTTCCTCCTTGGCGGACTATGGAAAGATTTGTGCACAGACGTGGCGCAATCGCGCCACTTGCCGGTGGGGACAATTAATAATTACGCCAACCTGTATCAAAATTTTGCCGACCCAAGCGTCTATATCAATGAAAAGCTTGTGGATAAACTCGTCTACGTTGAAGAAGTGCGCGACATTTTGCGCGATATGGTCGGCGGAAATCGCGTTTCGATGGTAGATCCTTTCACGCTTTCGATGCTCGAGACTGAAAAAGGGCGCAAAGATGAGGTAGCGGTTTATTACGCTTACGGAGATATCGTCGATGCTTCGACAAGTTCGGGCGGCTTGCGCAGCGATGAAATTGTCGGCAATCAAGTAATTCAAGATTTGGATGAACTGGCCAACGATGACAACATCAAAGCGGTCGTTTTGCGCGTCAATTCCGGCGGCGGTAGCGCTTATGCCTCCGAGCAGATTTGGCATGCCGTAGAGTTATTAAAGAAGAAAAAGCCTGTAGTCGTATCTATGGGCGGCACGGCAGCCTCCGGCGGCTACTATATCTCCTGTGGGGCCAACAAAATCATTGCTGACCCAACCACAGTCACGGGTAGCATCGGCATTTTCGGAATGATTCCTGACTTCAGTGGGTTGATGACAGAGAAACTCGGGCTGCATTTCGACATTGTTAAGACTAACGAAGCCTCAGACTTTGGCGCGATGGGTCGAGGTATGACAGCTGCTGAGGGGGAAGCCCTCCAAAACTACGTCAATCGGGGTTATGGATTGTTCCTCAAACGCGTGGCCAACGGCCGCAACAAAACTGTGGAGCAGATCAATCAGGTAGCGCAAGGGCGTGTTTGGACAGGGCGACAAGCCTTGAAATTAGGCCTCGTAGATCAATTGGGCACTTTAGATGATGCCGTAAAAGAAGCTGCACGTTTGGCAAAACTGGACGAATATGACGTTCGCCGCGTTCCTTATATTACGGATTGGCTGACAGATTACATACAACGGCAACAAGACGACTATATGGACCGCAAGTTGCGCCGAAGTTTGGGCGTCTACTACGATCCGCTGCGCTTTGTCTCCTCTCTTCAAGGGCGCGACTGCTTGCAAGCTCGTATGTATAGCGCACTCAACATTCGCTAAGGCCTGCAGCGGCGTGAGCAAGTCTTCTTTCTGACGCACGCCGAAAGCCATAACAGCATCATTAGATTTGCGCATATGCCCACACCTATGGCCCACATACCACAGCATCCCATCGCTGCACCGCTTTTTCAAAAGCGCGGCTGTGGGATGCTTGCGCCTTTAGCGGCAATATACGGTGGGGTGATGACTTTGCGCAACAAGGCCTTCGATTGTGGACTACTTCCGACTAAGAAAGCCGATGTGCCGGTAATCTCTGTCGGAAATTTGGCCGTCGGGGGTACGGGAAAAACGCCCCACGTCGATTATCTGATTCGCCTGCTACAGCCGGCGTTTCGCCTCGGCGTATTAAGCCGCGGCTATGGTCGGACGACGCGCGGCTTTCGCTTGGTTTCCGCAGAAGACGATGCAGCCTTGGTCGGCGATGAACCATTGCAGTTGAAGTTGCATCATCCTGACGTGGTCGTAGCTGTAGATGAGAACCGCGTGAACGGCGCAGCGCGCTTGCAGGACACGGATCGGCCGCCCCAACTCCTATTATTAGATGATGCCTATCAGCATCGACACATCTTTCGTGACGTTAATATCCTCTTAACTGACTATTCCCGCCTCTATCCGCTGGATCGCGTGTTGCCGGAAGGCCGTTTACGCGAGCCGATTTCGGGCAGTCGGCGAGCAAATATGATCATCGTCACCAAATGTCCCGATTCGTTGACCGTCGCGCAGGCCGACGCCATCCGCACCTTACTTTCCCCGCGACCGGAGCAAAGCCTTTATTTTACGTCGATGGCCTATGGCGCGCCTTATGCGCTCTTTACGGAGCAAGCCGCCCCATCGCTGACCAGCAAAGCACTATTGGCGGTTAGTGGCATCGCTCATCCCTTACCCCTACTCCAGCACCTATCCGCTCAAGGGGCGCAAATAAAAGCTCTCAACTATCCGGATCATCACCGATTCTCTGTGCGCGATGCAGAGCACATCAATCGCGCTTTCGAGGACTTATCCGGAGAAGAGAAATGGGCGATTACAACTGAGAAAGACGCCGCTCGATTGCGCCATTTACGCGGTTTGAGCGACGAGATACGCAACCATTTGCTCGTACAACCCATCACGGTACGCTTCTTGTTAGAACAAGAGCAGGCCTTTACGCAAGATCTCCATCAGCGGTTAAGCATTGCGTGGCCTGCCCCCAAGCATTGAAGCCGACCGGCTAATGTTAGCGCCGCAATATATAAAGATGTGTGGGGCAATCATCAAAATTTTTAAGACAATAACAACCCAATAAAAACTTTTCATATGATCTACTTAGCACAAATTCAAGAAACGGCAGAGTGGATTCAAGCCCACACCGCCTTGCGCCCGCAAACAGCGATCGTTCTCGGTACAGGTTTAGGCAAATTGGCCCAAGAAATAGACGTAGTCGACGAATTTCCCTACAAGGACATTCCTAATTTCCCCGTCTCTACCGTAGAAGGCCACAGCGGCCGCTTAATCTTCGGCCACTTGGGCGGAAAGCCCATTATGGCGCTCGAAGGACGCTTCCACTACTACGAGGGTTACACCATGCAGGAGGTAACTTTCCCTGAGCGTGTTATGTATGCGCTCGGCATCAAGAACCTTTTCTTGAGCAATGCCTCAGGCGGTACAAATCCCGATTTTGAAATCGGCGACTTGATGCTGATTACAGACCATATCAACTTCCAACCGGAGCACCCGCTCCACGGCCCAAACATCCCGACGGGGCCGCGCTTTCCGGATATGTCGGAAGCCTACGATCGCGCCTTTTTGGAAGCTGCGCGCAACATAGCTCGCGAGAAGGGCATCAAGGTGGTAGAGGGCGTATATTTGGCCAATCAAGGCCCAACTTATGAAACGCCGGCCGAATATAAGATGTATCGTCTGCTGGGTGCTGATGCTGTCGGCATGAGTACTGTTCCGGAAGTAATCGTAGCGCGCCATTGCGGCATCCGCTGCTTCGGTATCAGCATCATCACCGACTTAGGCGTCGAGGGCAAAATAGTTGAAGTGAGCCACGAAGAAGTACAGAAGGCTGCCAACGCAGTTCAGCCCCTGATGGCTGAGATTTTCCGCGAATTGATCAAAAAAATTGATTAACGCGTGTAGTAATTTGGGCATCTCGCCCGTCATCTATATAGTTTAAGTTAAAAGAATATGAAGAAAACAATGATTCTTGCCGCAGCCATGTTGCTCACAGCGACAACGAGTTGCGCAAAAAACAAGCCGGCCGCTGAACCAGCGCCCGCAAAGACGGAACAAGCACAAACGAATGCAGGTCCTTACAATATAAAGTCTGTCGACAGCAAACTGAAAGGTATGGCGATTCTCGATGCCATCAAGAAAAACTATGCCGGTAAGGTAGTGCTCATCGACTTCTGGGCTACATGGTGCGGCCCGTGCCGTATGGCGATGAAAGAGGTCGATGCAATTAAGCCGGCCCTCCAGAAAAAGGGCGTTGAGTTCGTGTATGTCACGGGCGAAACCAGTCCGAAGGCCAACTGGGATCAAATGATTCCCAACATTGCAGGGGATCACTACCGCTTGACCGATGCGCAGTGGAAAGACCTCTTGACGCTGTTGCAGGTACCCGGCATTCCGTCTTACATGATCGTAAATAAAGATGGTAGCAAGGCGTGGGACAACCTCAACGAAGGGGGTTACCCGGGCAACGAGCTCTTACAGAACGAATTGGAAGTAGCTTTGTCTAAATAAGCCGGTAGTTTAACGACTACAACATTTAGCCCGACAGCTGATTGCTCAAGCTGTCGGGCTTTTTCGTGGCTTTTCTGACAGACACTGACAAGGCTACGCAAGACGTAAACACGACTTCTGCAAGATGCTACCTTGCAGGACTTTCCGACAGCGTTTTCTATGAGCCGCAAGGCTAAGCTTGCAAACAGCCGGCCGCGTCATTGCGAACGTTGAAGGTAGCTTTTCGCGCTATGCCTTGCCGCTTTTGCTTCGTTTGCTCGGGCCAAACGATGGTTTGGTGGCAACAAACGATGGTTTGGTGCGAGCATACTATCGTTTGCCGGCAGCAAACGATAAATGAAGCAAGGATAAGGCCTTCTAAAACCGAGCTTGGCGACGGACGATTCCACGCGCTGCAGACGTAGTAGGCTACAAGGTGAGGGGAAAATCGGAAGCAGAGGATGATGCCTAAGAACGAGGCCTTCATAGTAGCGTGTTTAAGCAGCAAAGCCCTCGCCGGCCGTTTGTAACAATGCGACGGAATACTTCGGAATGGCCGCCAACAGACCGGCAACTAAGCTCGCGGGGGTCAGCAAACCGCTCCGACAATTCTACTTTTGAGCACAAAAAAAGCAGGAGCAATGCTTGCGCTGCGCTCCTGCAATCTTTTGGATCTGTATATCGAAAAAACGAATCGTCAGTCTTTGTTATGATAGTCCTTCAATCACACCATCTACCACGTAGATGCGCTCTGCTTGCGGACTCTTGGGCAATCCGGGCATACGCATAATACTTCCGGCTACGGCAACAATCATTTCGGCGCCGGAATTTATGACAAAGTCGCGAATCGTTATGTCGAAATCTTTCGGCATGCCGTATGCTTTCGGGTCTTCCGAGAAGGAATATTGCGTCTTCGCGATGCAGACGGGGAAATGCTCGATGCCCAACTCGCGAATGCGAGCCAACTGCTTCTTGGCTGCGGGCTTGAGAATCACATCCTTAGCGCCATAAACTTTCTGGCAAACCTTGCGCACCTTCGTTTCGATGTCGTCTTCATCTTCATACATAAAGGTGAGCGGACGAGAAGGATTTTTCTCGATCGTTTCCACGACGAGGCGTGCCAAATCTTCAGCTCCCTTTCCACCATCCGCAAAGGCGGTGTTGATAGCAAAGCCCACGCCCAACTCTTCGCAGTGGCTGCGAACGAGATCGAGTTCTTCGTCAGTGTCGGTAGGGAAGCGGTTCAAGCATACTACGACAGTCTGGCCGAAGGCCTTGATGTTCTCGATGTGCTTGTCCATATTAGCCAATCCGCGCTTGATGCCCTCGAGGTTAGGCGTCTTGATCTCCTTCTCATCTACACCGCCGTGCATCTTCAGCGCGGGCGCCGTAGCTACGAGTACGGTCAACTTGGGAGAGAGTCCGGCCTTGCGACACTTAATATCGAAGAACTTCTCCATACCTAAGTCAGCGCCGAAGCCTGCTTCAGTAATGGTGTAATCGCCAAAGGTCATCGCCATTTTTGTAGCGAGCACACTGTTGCAGCCGTGGGCGATGTTGGCAAAGGGTCCGCCGTGGATAAACGCCGGTGTGTTCTCCGTAGTCTGCACCAGGTTCGGGTGCATCGCATCGTGCAAGATAGCGACGATTGCGCCCGCCACGCCGAGATCTTTTACCGTCAAAGGTTTTCCATCAAGCGTCACGCCGAGCACAACGTTTTCTATACGGCGCTGCAAGTCAGCTTCGTCTTTTGCCAAACAGAAAATCGCCATAATTTCTGACGCCGGCGTGATGTCAAAACCGCCCTCACTCATTACGCCGTCCGTTCTACTGCCCAGTCCGGTGATGATATTGCGCAAATTGCGGTCATTAACGTCTAAGACTCTGCGCCAAAGCACTTCGCGCATACCGAATCCTTCCTCGCGACGTTGATAAATATGATTGTCAAGCAAGGCCGCGATCATATTGTTTGCAGAAGTAATCGCGTGGAAGTCGCCCGTGAAGTGCAAATTTATTTTCTCCATCGGCAATACTTGGGCATAGCCGCCGCCGGCTGCACCGCCCTTCATTCCGAAACAAGGGCCCAGCGATGGTTCGCGCAATGCAGCAATCGCATTCTTGCCGATTCTGTTCATACCTAAAGCCAGACCGACGCTGACCGTGGTTTTGCCGTTACCGGTTTTGGTTGGCGTGATCGAAGTGACCAAGATCAGATTCGATTGCTTTACCTTCGCCTCGTCAATCAGCGTATAAGGCACCTTGGCTATGTATTTGCCGTAAGGCTCTAAAGCCGTCGTCGGCACGCCGATTGATTCAGCTATTTCTGTGATGGGTTTGAGCGGCGTTTCTCTGGCTATCTCAAAATCAGTCTTCATTCTAATGTGTGTTTAACGTGTTTTGGGTTAATAATGGCACAAATATAGTAGAATAGTGCAGGACATACAAAATTTAGACACGGAAAAAGGCGGGCGAAAAAGCATTTTTTCGTCCGCCTTTCAAATAGAAATCTAAGCGACTTAAACTTTGCTACCACTCTATCCTTTTACAAACATTTTGAAAGCATAATTTATCAGGGTGAAAGTTTGCGCTTGTTAAACGAAGACTGATCAGCATGCAATGCGAATGCTCGCCAAGCGTTTTCCGCTCCGGTTGTAAGCCACCGCCACGCAGATGCCGGCCGGCACGTCTCGCAACGAAACGCCCTCCTTCCCAGCTTCGATCTGCCGCATCAAGCGCCCGTCGATTGAGTATAGGGCAATTTTAGCGACAGCCGCAGTTGCGTGGAGCGTCGCGCCAACTTGGTCGTAGCGCAAATAAGCTTCTGCCTCGTTAGGTCGCAACGTTTGGATTCCCGTACTGACTTTGGCCACGACTTTCCAGCCGTTTTCGCTCGCCTTTGTCGTATTTGCATTTGCCGTACCAGGATTTTCGCTGATGTCAGCCACGCCCCATTTGAACGAAGCCTGCTCTTCAGGTGTAGCTTCCGGCGCTTCGGGAAGCGCATCAAGCATTTTGGTGAGCAAATCTGCCGACAACTGATTACCAACGAGGCTCAAGGAGTAAAGTTTGTCAAAGTTTGCCCAGCTAATATCGCGCAATTGGTTGCGATCAAGATGGAGCATCTTCAACTTCGTATTGTTTGTCAAATCCAAATTCGCGAGTTTGTTATCCACGCAATAGAGTTCTTTCAAGCGCACATTGGCCGAAAGGTTCAAAGTTTCGATGGCGTTATGCCCGCAAGCCAATCCGGCCAGCATCGTGTTGGCTTCGAGCTTCAGCGAGTCCAACTTATTTTTTTCAACGTCCAAGGTGCGCAAGCCGGTGTTTGATTCCAAGTTCACAGACGTCAACTGGTTGTCGGCACAAAAAAGTTCTGCCAGCATCGTGTTGGTTGCGAGGTCAAGCTCAGCCAGTTTGTTACGACTCACATCAAGCGTTACGAGCCACACATTGGGCTGCACGTTCACGCTTTCCAATTGATTGCCGGCACAGCGCAGCGTACTCAAAGCCGCATTACGTTCTACGTTCAGCTGCTTCAACAGGTTGTCGCTGCAATCAAATATAGAGAGTTTTTCAAGCCCGCTTACGTCCAAGTCAGTCAGATTATTTTGCTTGCATTTCAATTGTGTCACCAAGGGATTCTGATGCAAATCGAGCGCCGTCAGACTATTATTGCCGACCGACAAACGCTGCAACGCCGGATTCTTAGAAAGGTCCAAGTTAGTCAAACCATTCTCGTATGCCAACAAAGTTTCCAAGGCCGGATTCCGACTCACGTCAAGCGCCGTCAGCTTATTCACGCCGCAACCTAAGGTTTTCAAGGCCACATTATGAGAAAGATCGAGCTTTGTGATTTGATTTTCGGCACAAGAGAGTTGGGTTAAGGCGGCATTGTTACGCACATCAATGACCTGCAACTGGTTTTGATGGCAGATCAACACGTGCAGTTGCGCGTTCTTACTGACATCCAGCGTCGACAGTGCATTTGTCGCACAATACAATTGGGTGAGCGCCTCGTTTGTGCTCACCTGCAAGCTCGCCAACTTATTGTTGTGGCAATACAACTCTGAAAGGCGCTTCAGGTTGTCCACATTTAGCGTCGTCAACTCATTATCGTTACACGCCAACCATTGCAATGAATCTACGGCGCTCGCATCTAAAGCTGTCAACTTATTGCCGCGGCAGTCCAACTTCCTGAGTCGGTGGCAAGCAGATAAATCTATCTGCACCAAATCGCACTTATAGCAAATAATCGACTCAACGTCGCCCTTCACGACGATGGTCTGCGCACTCACAGTGTAGCCATCGTCCTCGTTTCCATTCAGACCTTCGACCGTAAAAGCACCACCTTCAGTCGCCTCGATCTCAAAGTTAATCTCCTCGCCCACAGCTTTGGTCGTCTGCAAACGGATAACGTCTGCTGATGTCTGCCCCATCACGACTCCGGTCCCTAAAAGCAATAAGAACGAGAGCAATAAGCGGCGATGCGCGACCGCACGCAAGAGAGTAAATACAGTTTTCATACGCGTTGATTTATTAAATGATTAAGCAACGGGGCACAAGCAGTGCCCAATAAGGGCAAAAGTAAGCAAAAGCATCATTTTCCGCATCGCCAAAACCCATATTTAATTGCATCCGGCGCGCCAACGCCCGCACCAAGTCCTTACATACGATTACGCTGCGCCGAACCGGCAGAACTTCCTTTGTATTTGCTGGCACTCGTATTAAACTTATAGCGCAACGTGATGGAAAAATTGCGCATACTATTAATATGTAGTTTCTCAGCGTACAGAGCTCCCGAGTAGTTTTTCTCATAATTATCGCCCGAGCTAAAGAGATCATACAAGTAACACTCAATGGACAGCCGGTCCTTCAAGAAAGATTTATACCAAGACAAAGACGTGCAGAAATAAGGCTTATAAGAATAATTGTTGTTTACGTTTCCCGTCGTGCTGAGCGTGGTCGAAAGACGCCAATAGCCCCATTTCGTATCAAAAGCATTATCTATCTGCAGCGTAGCTTGGGCGCGATAAAGCCCCACATCAAAAGGCGTAGGCATATTAAACCATTGTTTGGTCACTGTGGCGCGGAATTGCGGATGCCAGATGCCGACGACGGGCTGCAAAGTCGCCGACAGAAACAAACGATCAAAGTTCGGGCCGTTTTCGGGCCGATGCAGCATGATCTCGGGGTTGTTATTGTAAGATTGCGTCAAGAACAGAAACGGATCTATCAAATGCAGATAGATGGCGTTAAAGAGCAGCCATTTGTACGACAAAGTCAGCGACAAGTTCCTACTGATAGAGGGTAGCAAAAACGGGTTTCCCGTCTCGTACGTATAGCGGTTGTCATACTGAATTCCGCTTTTAAGCATATCATACAGCGGTCTGTCGATATCCGCTCCATAGGAGAGCTGCGTTTGCAGCTTTCCGAGCGGCATAGATAGCGTAATGGAGGGAAAAAGGTTGTTGTAGATACGACTTTGTCCCGCCACGCGCACACCGGCGTTATAATAATTGAAGTCTACGTGCTCGTAGCGCAAGCCGAGGTTCACATCGAGCGGGCCGAAACTACGTCCATATTCGGCAAAGGCCGAAGTATAATATTCTTTGAACTGATTATGGCTCTCCGGTATCATGCCTACGGGCAGAATGGTATAATCTGCCGAGCGGCGCGTCCCGGAATATTCGCCGCCGACGGAGAGAGAGCCCTCCCAGACGGGAGCTGTCAATACCAACTTTGAAGCCAGTAGTTTGTTATCGGTCCGAGTTTGCGTCTTCACTTGCTTCTGCTGCATCACGCCGCCGGCCGGCGTAAACTCTTCTTGATTTTTAATCGTTTCAAGTTGATTTTTTTGCCACCAATCGCCGCTCCAGTCGATCATAAGGGGGCCGATTTTACCCACATAATACAAGTTGCTCCCCCACGAGCGTTCATGATCCCCTGCCCCCTGCTCAAATCGGTTGGTACCGGTTTCCACCAACGCACCGTCTCGCCTTAATTGGCTATTGATAAGAAAGGACATCGACAGACGCTCCGGCGAAAAATTCAGACGCCCTCCGATAGAGTGGTCGGGAGCAATCTGATAAGCTGCCGAAAGATTCGTATAGAATCGTTTCCCGTGGCTATGGCCGGCAGCCGTTATTGTTTGTTGCCAGAAATGTGCCAGATAAGAATTCAGTTCGAACCATTTCTCATAATCGCTGTGATTATTATTGGCATCCATATACCAGTTCAAGTCCAAGCGCTTCTTTCTATAATTCAACCCCACGCGCGCCCACTCCGTCCACGAGCCTTTTTCATTGACATCAGCGTGCAGGCGGGCATCTACGGCCCACCCCTCGCCGAGCGGCTTTTTCGTAGTGATGCGTACGACGGCTTTCGTAGCCGCCGGATAGCGTGCACCGGGGTTGAGGATCGTTTCTACGTCTTTGATGTTATCGGGTGTGAGTCGATCCAACTCACTTTTGTCTCTCATCTTCCGACCATTGATATAGATCAAAGCTTCGCCGCGGCCGAAGACGACGATTTTGTCGCCCTGCACACTGACATTGGGGATACACTCTAAGAGTCGTTCTATCGTAGCATTCTTTTCGAGCACCGAACCGGCCACGATGGTTTTCAGCCCCTCGCCTTTGACCAACACTTTGGGGCGCTCTGCGCGCACGACGGCTTCTCCCAGTTGGCTGTCGGCATCTTGCAGCACAATGCGGGCCAAGTCCTGCGGTGTGCAGGCGCGATACTGCGCGGCGTAGCCAAGACCTGTGATTTTTACGGTATGATTTCCAACCGGTATGTCCAACCGGAAATGCCCATCCTCGCCGGTAGTTGTCCCCGCCACAAAAGCAGAGTCGGGCAAGGTCAGGATGCTGATGTTTACATAAGGCAGTCCCACGCCTTGCGCGTCAGTGACGCGTCCGTCGATGTGTTGCGCGCAAAGAAAGGCAAAGTGGCAGCAAAATAGGATCAGGCAGCAGGCGCTGCGCAAGCTTCTATATTTCATTTTATCTTGGTTCTCAATCTCCTCAAAGGAGAAAAGGTTAATCAAAGTGCGTTTTATTGTGCATTAAATCAAGCGAATAGCCATCGGCGTTTGCCTTTCGCAAATCGTCAATAGTCTTTTCGCGCCTGCAAAGTTAATAATCCCCCCCCGATACAACTATTTTAACAAGAAAATTTCATCTTCCATCGAGAAAATCGGCAAATTGAAACCCGCAAGTGCCATGTCTTTTGATCCGTAACAAGATCTGCTCTATCTGCATACGGCATTGCTCGTCTACAAGTTCACCTCCGATTTGGTAAGGTTGACAAATGGAGCGTGCGCAACTTTATTTTTCACCGTTTATGCCGCTTTTTGCAAGTCACAAAGATTGGGCGCTACCCTTTTTTATCACGACAACAAAGGTTTGCGCTCACGATAAAAAGCGTGTGCGCTCGTGAGAGAAAAGGTTTGCGCTCGTGATAAAAAAGGAAGCAAACGAAGTCGACGACCGGCAATGTGAGACTTTCAGCGAAAGAAAGAAAGAGAAAGGCGCACGCCCGCCAAAGCAGGCAAAAAGAAAACGGCAGAGATGGATGCTGAAGTCCGCCGCTGCCGTTGTTTACTTTGAATGTTGGCAAGTATTAGCCCTGCTTATTCTTCCTCATCGGCCACTTGCGGACGGCGGAAGAAGGAGAAATTGACGCTGCCATAAGCCCTGTGCGCCAAGAAATCGGGGCGGGCCGAAAAATCGTGCCTTGCGCCGTGCTCTAAGACGAAGATGCCGTCGGGCGCGAGGGCACTGCTCTGCATCACGCGGTCGGGCAGTTCGGGCAATTCAGGCAGGGCATAAGGGGGATCAGCGAAAATAAGGTCAAACTGCTCCCGACAACGCGCCACAAAGCGCAAAGCATCGCCGCAATAAGGGCGGGCGGCCGGATCGTCTAACTTGCGAAGTATGGCACTGATGAAACTAAAATGTTGGCGGTCTTTCTCGACAGAAACGACAAACGGGCAGCCGCGCGAGAGCAACTCGAGCGTGATAGATCCCGTTCCGGCAAACAAATCGAGCGCGCGGGTCGACGGGAAGTCGATGTGGGCGCGCAGGACGTTGAAGAGATTTTCTTTGGCAAAGTCGGTCGTAGGGCGCGCCTTGAAAGTGCGCGGTACGTCGAAATGCCGTCCTTTATATTTTCCGGTAATGACTCGCATGAATATGACTTATAAGAGGTGCGTAAAACAAGCGTTCGGCTATAAAAACCTTAGACGACTTATTGGAAGCGAGACTCTAAGCGCAACAGTTCGCAGACCATATCGTAAGGCACGGCGGCATTGGCCGTCACAATGCTGTGGTTAAACTCCTCGTGTGGATCTATGCTGACCACTCGCTGAGCAAAGCGGCCCAATTCGTTGACCATACGCGTGCGCAAATCGGCCGCACCGATGACAAAAATAGGATCGCGGCGCACGTCCATCCCGACGTGGCGCACGGCATTAAAGACGTAATAAGCCACATCGGCCTCCTCGCGCACGTCAAACGTATTGACGAAGAGCAGGCGCCCACCATCGAAAACGGCGATGTCGGCCTGACGCTCGTGCAGATGAACAAAGAGGCGTCGACTGCGAGCACCGGCAATGCCTTTCGCACCAAAATAGCGCAAAACGGCCGTCTGGGCCGAGCGGTAATGGACTTCGCCGAAGACATCCTCAACGGCGGTACACTTATCCTCGTCTAAGGCGAACAGCAAGATGGCATTGGCCAACGGCAACGTATCATAGAAAACGCGGCGGCGCACTTGCGAAGCAAAACAATAGTTGTAAAGTGCATCGCAGTCTTCTTCGCGAAAATCTGCTAAAGGCACCGCCACCACGGGGCCCGTCACCAAGACTTCAATGCCGGATACGGGGCGGCTGAGGATTTCTTCCGTCTCTCGTGCGTGCTGCAAATTGACGGTAAGGGAAGTCTCCGTACGCAAGCGATACGTGGAAAAGGCGAAATAAGGCTCGCGGCCCAATTCGTACTGCGCCATCGACAGGCTGCCGGCAGAGAGGCGGAGATAAAGTTTCATTCGCGATAATATTTTTTCAGTAAGAAGCGCACCAAAGGCCAAGCGAGAAGCACGCCAAGGGCATCAGCTAAGAAATCAAACAGATCGGCGCTGCGATAATCGGTAAGCGCGCCTTGCAGCACCTCAATGAGTGCGCCAAAAGCCAAGGGCGCGGCAAAGGCAATCAGCAAGAGCAGGCGCAGATTTTCACTCGCGTGGCGCTTTTTGTACTCCCAGAGGATGAGACTCGAAAGGCTGAAAAACATCATGCAATGCGCCACCTTGTCAAGCCCACTCACGCCGCCCATACTTACGTGGGGCGGCCGGCAAAGGCAGAGCCACAAAATCGCCACCACACACAGCAGCGAGCAGGGATAACTACGCAGAACTTTTACCAAAACTTATTGTTTGCTTTGCTATACTCAAAACCCGCTGCAGCGAGTGTTTGCGTAAGCCAATCTTGATCAATGTCCATCTTGCGGCAGAGTTCGTCGAGCGAGCCGTAATTGTCGCGTAGCTTCATGTTGATTACGCTGAACAGCATCGCAGGATCTTTGGGCAATTCCATCTTCTTAATGCGCTATTATATATATATTGTGAGCCGCAAAGGTACATAAAAAAGCGAGGGATAAGCGCTTATCATCAACGGAATGCGTACTTAAGGGGCCTTTTTCTTTATGGAAAGATGCAAAGGGCTAACTTTCGCGGGCGGAGTAGCCTGCTATCCAAAGAAAAGTCGTAATATTGCTGAAGATTATAAAACCCGGGCCGCTCAAAACGCAGGCGCAAGCGGCGAAAAACCGTAGGCATTGCCCCAAAACGCGAACATCGGCCCTTACATTTAACACAAACAAAATCCAATGAAAGCTCAAGATTTGCATATCATTTACTTCGCCGGCGGCTGTTTTTGGGGCGTCGAGCATTATTTCAAACAGGTGCGCGGCGTCGTGGAAACGCAGGCCGGCTATGCGAATGGTAATCGTGCACGCCCCGACTATGAGGAGGTCTGCACGGGACGCACGGGGTTTGCGGAAACGGTGCGCGTGACGTTTGATGCGACGCAGGTGGATCTGGACTTGCTGTTGCAACTCTATTTCAAAGCCATCGACCCGACTTCCTTGAACAGGCAAGGCGGAGATGCCGGCTCGCAATACAGAACGGGCATCTTCTTTACAGATCCGCAAGACGAAGCGAAGGCGCAACAAGCCTTGGACGAACTGGCGAAGCAGTATGCGGACCCAATCGTGGTGGAACTGCTGCCGCTAAAGAACTTTTATGCGGCTGAAGATTATCATCAGGATTATTTGGACAAACACCCTGACGGCTATTGTCACCTCAGGCCCGAACTTTTCCAATGGGCGGCGCAAGCCAACGCGCCGCGAACGGAGGAGGACAAAGCTTGAGAGGCAGAAAAACCAACGAAGGTGGGTGCAAAGACTGTTCTAACGGCGCGCAACCAAACTTAAGTAGACATATATAAAGGCTAAAATTTAGCAAGAGGTTGATTTACGAAGAACTATTTGAACGCTTAGCAGCGGAATTTCGCTTCTCCTTCACAGAGGAGCAAGCGCGGGCGGCGGCAATGCTGGCGGAATTTGTCTATACGCCGATACAGCGGCCCGCTTTCATACTCCGCGGCTATGCCGGTACGGGCAAAACAACGCTCATCGGGGCACTGGTCAAGACGCTTAGCGAACTGGGGCGCCCGGTGGTGCTCTTGGCGCCAACAGGACGGGCGGCGAAAGTTTTTGCGGCGCACGCTGCGCAAGAGGCTTCGACGATTCATAAGGTCATTTACCGCCAAGAAACTTTTAACGGCGAACAGACGCGCTTCAACCTAAACTTTAATCGACTGAAGGACGTGCTTTTTATCGTCGATGAGGCTTCGATGCTTTCGGGAGAGCACGCGGCGGACTCGCTTTTCGGATCGGGTGCACTCTTAGACGACTTGATCGATTTCGTTTACCAACGCGAAGGCTGCCGACTCTTGCTGGTGGGAGACACGGCTCAGCTTCCGCCGGTCGGAGACGAAGAGAGTCCGGCGCTCAACGCAAACAATTTGCGCGCTTACGGACTGGCCGTCGGCGAAATCGACTTGACGGAAGTCGTGCGCCAACATCGGGGCTCGGATGTCTTGGCGGGCGCCACACATATCCGTACTTTGCTGGCCGAGGGCTTTACGGGGCGACCCGTGATACAAGGCAGCGAGACGGGAGAAGTGCGCTTCGTGCCGGGAGACGAGTTGATCGAGACGCTCATTACAGCTTATGGCGACTGCGGAACCTCCGATACGATCGTCATAACGCGTTCTAACAAACGGGCCAACGTATATAACGCCGGCATTCGCGATCGCATTTTCGACCGAGAAGGGCCGCTGACGCGCGGCGACCGAATTATGATCGTCAAAAACAACTATTATTGGACAGAACGCCTATTCAAGGCCATCGAAAAGGCTGAGGCAAGACGCCGAGAAGCGCGTTTGAAAACCGGACTCCTGCCATTGGAACACGAATTAGCCGCTGAGCGGCCGCCGTTCGACTTCATCGCCAACGGAGAAACGGCGGAGGTGATCGCGGTCCATAATCGGCAAGACCAGTTTGGGTTTCACTTCGCCGACTGCGTGCTCCGCTTCGACGCTTATCGCAATTACGAAATGGAATGTCGGGTTTTGCTCGACACACTCACGTCTGAGTCGCCATCACTCACAACGGAGGAGCGCCGCACGTTGTACGAAAACGTGCTGGACGACTACGAATCGATCCCGACAAGGCGCGAACGAATGAAAGCCTTGCGCCAAGACCCCTATTACAACGCGCTGCAAATAAAATATGCCTATGCCGTGACCTGCCACAAGGCGCAAGGCGGCCAATGGGAAAGGGTTTTTGTAGACCAAGGCTACGTTACAGATGAGATGATGGGAGATAATTATCTCCGATGGCTATATACGGCGTTCACACGTACGACTGACCGCCTTTATCTTGTAAATTGGCCCGAAGAACAGCAAGAAAACTTGTCAGAATGACTAATATTCAGTAGTTTTGTTCCGATCTATGTGGACTGAAGTGATATTTTGGGTGGCTTTAGCCTTATACGCTGTGCTCGTAATCAGTACGGCGACGGTCATTGTCCTCGAAAATCGCCAGCCGGCCAAGACGATCGCGTGGTTAGTCGTGATTATGTTGCTCCCCGGCGCAGGCTTGATTTTCTTTTACTTCTTCGGGCAAGACCTAAGAAAGAAGTACAAGCTCATTCGTAAGAACTACGACCACATTGTCCGAAGCATGCGCGGCAAAGCCTCACCTGAGATTTCAGCCGATACAGTACCCGACTACGCCCCCTTGATTCAGCTTTTGCATAACAATGGCGGCGAGCCCCTGACCGCGCACAACAGCGTGGAAGTCTTGGATTGCGGCCGCGCCTATTTTCTCTCGCTGCTACAAAGTATACTCCAAGCGAAACATAGTATCCACATTGAGACCTATATCATTGAAGAAGATCCCATCGGCAACTTAATAGCCGATGCTCTGATCGACAAAGCGCGCAGCGGCGTTGAAGTGCGCCTGCTCTACGACGATGTAGGTTGCTGGAAAGTGCCGGATCGCTTCTTCAAGCGTATGATGGAAGCCGGCGTAGCCATAGGTGCTTTCCTCCCCGTGCGTTTTCCGCGTCTGACGAGGCGCGTTAACAATCGCAACCACCGCAAGATTTGCGTCATAGATGGGAGCGTGGGCTTCATAGGCGGTATGAATATCGCCCTAAGATACGCTACGGATCAATGGAAAGACATGCAGCTCCGCATAGAGGGTGATGCCGTCGGCCAACTACAAAGACTATTTTTGGGAGATTGGTATTTCACGACGGGCCAACTCTGCTCCGGCGCGCCCTACTTCCCCGACGTGGCAGCAGGTCCAGCCCCCACGCTACCGGTACAAGTAGCGGCCACCTCGCCCCTTTCTCGCTACCCATCTATTATGTATTCTTTCACGTGGCTATTGCAGAATGCGCAGCGCTATATCTATCTTCAGACGCCTTACTTTATGCCTTCCGAGCCGGTGCTTCAAGCGCTGCAAACGGCGGCTATGATGGGGGTCGACGTGCGCCTGATGCTGCCGGAGAAACCCGATGCTTTTTGGCTTCGGTGGGCGAATGAGTGCTACTTTACTGACGTCTTGCGCGCCGGTGTCAAGGTGCTGTTATACAGAGGCGGCTTCCTCCACGCGAAAGTCTTGGTTTGCGATGATACGTGCTGTTCTGTAGGCTCTTCGAATATGGATTTTCGCAGCTTTGAAGACAATATGGAGGCCAATGCTTTTATCTACGACGCGCGCTTGGCGCTTGAGGTGAAAGCAGTCTTTCTTCGCGATGCCGAGCGCTGCGAGGTCATCGACCCGGAGCGGTGGAAACGCCGCGCACTCTGGCGTAAATATTTTGAGAGTCATACGCGGATTCTCTCTCCCCTACTTTAATTGCAGCTTATGCGTAGTTTGCTTTTCCTCCTTTTTAGTCTTTTTATTGGCTATGCGCGAACGGCGCCGATTGATTCGCTCACGGCGCAGCAAACGGCGCAAGCTTTTTTCAGCAAGGCTTTATCTCTGAAAACGATGCAAAGACCGCTTTTGCGCCACCAAGCAAAAGCGACCTATCTTTTCTCACTCGGCGACAATTTTTTGCTAACTGCGGCCGACGATGCTTTGCCCGAGGTCATCGGCTATGGGCGCTGCCGCGACGGGCACTTGCCGCCGGCACTCAAGGACTTGATCCACGATTATGATCGTGCGCTCCGCCTCCACGCGCTCCGCCCTGCAGCACCGATGCTCCCTATTTCGCTGCCGCCACATCGAACCGTTGCGCCCCTGCTGCAAACGATTCGCCACCAAGAAGCGCCTTTCAACGCGCTATGTCCTTATTATTTGCAAGATGACGGCACGCTTTCTTCGGAAAGATGCATTGTGGGCTGCGTGGCAACGGCTTTGGAGCAGATCGTGGCACACTATAAGCGCCCCATTTCTTTGCTTGAACCGCTCCGAGGCTGGTCTACGCCGCACTACGCCGTAACTGACGTGGCGGCGGGCTCGCAAGTCGACACGCGACGTATATTAGATGTCTACGATGATCAATCTTCGCCGGAGGCCTGTGCGGCTGTGGCCACGTTGAGCTATTGGTTAGGACTGGCCGTCCACATGAAATGGGGACTAAACGCAAGCAGCGCCAACTCGCAGCGGGCTGCCGAGCCGCTACGCCGCAGTTTTGGTTGGCAATACGTGCATTATGTCGATAGTTATCGCTATGCTCCGGACGCGTGGCTACCTATGCTTTACCGCGAACTTGAAAGCGGGCGGCCGATCTACTATGCGGGAAGCACGATGCGCCTCAATGGTCACGCTTTTATCATAGATGGCGTAGACGAAGCCGGGCGTTTCCACGTTTTGTGGGGATATGGCGGCCAGTATGATGGTTATTTTGACCTCAACGTCTTATGTGCTGCTGCGCCGGCCTACGATGTGCAACCTGATGACGAGGTTAACGGTTTCTTCTGCAACCAAGAGGCGCTCCTGCTCCACCCTGACGCGCAGCAGGTCGCAATGCCCGATTCGCTGGAGCGGACAGGGAGCGAGATTGTCGTCGACTCGATTCGCTGGGAGGCTGCTCCGCGCGTCGGCACTTATACGCCGCTCCGCCTTTATGTACACAACGCCGCTCCGCACGCACTCACCACGCCCTTGGTCTTGTTTACAAATTTGCAAACTGATACAGCCGCCATTCAACAAGGCGATTTTATCGGCCTTACGGGGCTTTCGCTCGAAGCGGGGGCGCAGCGCGAACTCCTTGTTCACGTGCGGGCTGACGCCGGAGGCCAACGCTTGTTGCGCATCACGCAGGACGGCGTCAGTTGGTGCGATTTGGCGAGCGTGAATATTACGCCGGCCGTCGCGGCCAACTTAAATTTTGAGCTTTCAGCACCTACTTTTCTTTCGGATCACGCCGTGCAGTTCACCTTATCGGCTACTGCCGGCACGGAGCGTGTGGGTGCGCTCATCACCTACGAACTTACGGCGCAGGGGGAGCGGGAAGGGACGCGCCACGGGCGCTATCTCTACGTAGCAGCAGGCGAAACGGCGCAAGATACAGTGCATTTTCAAGGCCTAAGAGCGGGCGAGCCTTACACGCTGTCTGTTCGCTATCCTTGGGCCGTTGTAAAACAAATCAGTTTCACAATGCCTACGACAAGCCTCGGCCCAATTCACAAAGCGCAGGGCGCGCCGGCGAAATGGGTTGATATGAATGGGCGCGCCACGGACGCACCTCGGCAGCGCGGCGTCTATATTTATCGCGGGAAGAAAGTATTTCGGCCCTAAAACGTCCGACTAATTGGGCCGCATCAATGCAAATGAGCACGAGGCGGTCGCCAATCGTGATCAGACAATAAGGCGAGCGAATAAGGACGACCGGCGCAGCTTCAGCCGGCGTCAGCGTGCGCCCCACGAGAAGCGACCTTTGCGTTGTCAGGCCCCGAGAATGTTTCGCCGCAATCGGCATTCGTCATCGTTTGGTGCCGGCAAACCATCGTTTGGTGCCAACAAACCATCGTATGCTGCCGGCAAACGATGGTTTGGCCCGAGCAAACGACGCCCCGCATTGGCCGGCCAATGACAAAATCCGTCTTCTGCCCCAAGAAGCCGACTTCGCGCCCCATCGAAACAAGACGAAGCAAACCCGTAGCGCACCGGAAGCGAAGCAAACCCCACAGGCGGCAAAGCCAAGTGGTTTGTAGTTGATAACTAAAAAGAAAATAACGATGCCCAAACAGATAGCCATCACCACGCGTTTGGTGACGCGAATTGACAACGAGGAGGAAATCATTGAACAAGCCGTAGACGGACTGCTCGATATAGGTCCTGAAAATCATATGTTGCGCTTTACGGAACAAGATCAGCAGACGCAAGTGCACCTACTCGTATCTGAGGAGCGCGCACAGCTTCGCAGAAACGGAAGCTTCAGTTCGGCAATGCGTTTTACCCAAGGCGGGCGCTTCGAATCTACGTATCAGACGCCCCACGGTCCACTCCGGATGCACGTAGCTACAAATCTGTATCAAACAAAGTGCGATGCCGAGGGCGGAACGTTGGAAACAGCGTATGAACTTTACCTTTCCGGGCGCTTTATTTCCCAAAACAAACTGCTTATTACTTGGAAAGTATACAAATAAATTAAAAAATCTGAGAATCAAATCTTGACCTTTGCATAGATTTTTTTATATTTGCTGCTCAAATATGAGCACCTATTTTTACATAGACGCGCAACAGCGGCAATGCGGCCCGATACCGCCGACGCAGTTTGCAGCTTACGGCATCACGCCTACTACTTACGTTTGGACGGCCGGTATGGCGCAGTGGCAACAAGCAGGCACGATTATTGAGTTGCAGCCTTATTTCTCCAAAAGCCAACTCTTCAACGCGGTCGGCATACGCCCGTCGCGCCCCGATAACAACTTGGTCTGGGCAATCTTAAGCACGATACTTTTCTGTCTGCCTTTGGGCCTTGTAGGTGTATACTACTCAATGAAAGTTGACCCCCTTTATTTGCAAGGCAAGTATGAGGAGGCTCAAGCAATGGCAAAGAAATCCTTGAATTGGAGCATCGCCGGTTGCATCACGGGGATCGTCCTCGCAGTCATATACGCAATTCTCTCCATCTTCTTGATGCCGATAATTGGCGCATACCTACAGAACGCAATTATGTCGCAATATGCAACATAGTAAGATTATCGGAGTAAGAAAATAAGACAACGACAACAATTAATCAATTAAACATTCCATACAATGAAACAGTATTACTATGTAGATGGGAACAACCAACAGCAAGGCCCCATCGACGCAGCTCAACTTCCGGCATTCGGCGTCACGACTAAGACGCTCGTATGGTGCGAAGGGATGGCCAACTGGCAAGCTGCGGGAGAAATCCCCGAGTTAGCGTCATTCTTCGCTGCGAAGCAACCGGAAATTCCCGTACAGCCGCAGATGCAGCCGGGAACTCCGACACAGCCGCAAATGCAACAGCAAGTACAACCGCAACCGATGAACATTAATAACTTTCAACAAACACAACAACCAATAAACACACAACCTCCTTTCCAACAACCCAACAATCAACAAATGCCTCCCCAACCGGACAACTACTTAGTCTGGGCTATCCTGGTTACAGTTCTTTGCTGTCTGCCTTTTGGTGTGGCTTCTATCATTTATTCCGTAAAGGTTGGTTCGCTTTATGCACAAGGTGACTACAACGGCGCTGTAGATGCTTCTCAGAAAGCAAAGAAATTTGCGATGATTGGCGGTATCGGTGGCCTCGTCTTTATTATTGTCTACGTTATCTTTATGATTATCGACGGCGCCGGCGCTGCTATGAGCGGTATGCAATAAATATCGAGTCATCATTTTAGGTTAAAAAAATCGGGCGGAAAGCACAAAAGTCTTTCCGCCCGGTTTTTGTATGCGCAAACTTGGAGGCGCGCAGTGCCGGTCGCGCTATGATTTTTCGGCCTTGCGGCGAGAGAGAAGCAGTTCCCAACTTGCGCGGCGCAATTCGTCGACTCCGACGCACACAAGATAGACTACGCACAACCACAACAGGAGTGCTGCCGCGCCCGGCGCGGGCGGAGCGTCCATAAACGCCTTTTGGCAAATCGAAGCATAGAACGGGCGCGCGCCGGGGTGTTGATGGATCAAATAAACCGCGAAGCTACCCGCCGCAATCCGATTCACAAGGGTGCTGCTCAAAGTTTGCCGCGTGAAATACAATAATAGCGCGAGCGCCTGCACCACCACGAGCGGCGAACTGTACAATATAATTTGCTGAAATACCTTACTGCCAAATCCGAAGAGCGCTATGGAGCCGATCAAGACGTGAAGTAGCGCGACGCCAAAAAAGATCAGCAAGAAAAAACCGCTTCGCAAACGCGCCAGACGTGGAAGTTGGAAGCGCCGGACGTATTGTGCGAGCAGATACAAGCAAGCGAAGGAAAGCAAAGAGTAACCGTAGTTGAAATCAGCAAAGATTTTAAGCGCGAAAGCCCCGACCGACTGCGCCACAAACAGACTGATGAGCACCCGCCGTTGCGTTGGCTCATCGGTAGTCTCAACATAAGCATTCAAAACCGGACTTAGGAGAAACAGCAACAAATAAGAAGGCACAAACCACCCCGTTTGCTGCAACGTAAAGGCCTCAAAGAGCATAGAAAACGATGGGGTTCCGGCCCCAAACGCCCACAAAACGGCATCAACAACAAGACAGCAGAAAACGCATTGGTACAAAAATTTCCCCAAACCCCGCGTCGTGGGGCGAATGCCAAACCAGCCGGAAATCAGCACAAAGACATTAACCGCCACGACGGAAATCATTTCGACAAAAGAAAAGCCCAGATGCACCAAGCGCGGCTGACTCATCAGAAATTCGCCACTCGGCCATTGAAAACTTTGAACGGCGTGCAGCAAGAGCACCATAAACATCGCCAATAGGCGGAGAAGTTCTACGTTAGATTGTCGGGTTTTCTTCATGATCTTTCTTGCGTTCTTTTAAGTCCTATACTTGCATTTCGTAATCCCAATATGCACCTCAACGCTTGCCCAAATCGTCATACAGCTTCTGCAGAAAAGCCTTGCCGTAAGGCAGATTATAGCCGCGGCGCCGGCCTTGATCGGCCACGACTTGATTATTGTCGCAATTGTACATCACAGAATCTTCCGCATCCACAAATCCGAAGGCATTGGGAAAGGAAAAATAGCCGAAGTGTCGCACTTGGTCGTTCAGCATATCCTTGCTGAAGCGGTAAGATCGATAAGGGAGACGCATCTGTGAGAGCAGCGTCGCCGCGATGTCGATTTGCGATCCGTAGGCCTCGCAGCGGGCCGGCGACTTCACAGCGCCGCCCACCCAAATCATAGGAATGTGGTAGCGAGAGAAGTCAAAATAATCTATATCCTTAGGATACGCGCCCAAATGATCGGGTACGAGCACAACGAGTGTGTTCTTCCACGCCGGCAGGCGCTTCAGTTGGTCGATAAATCTACCTAAGCAGTCGTCCGTGTAAGCAAAAGCATTCAGCCGTTCGTCTTTCAATTTATGATAAGGCACATCGTAAGGCTCATGACTGCTACTCGTTTGCACGACATACAAGAATGGCGTTTTTCGCTGCGTTTGCAGCGCGCGCAGCGTTGCATCGAAAACGTATTGGTCGGGCACGCCCCATTTGCTGAGTTTATATTTAAGCGGGAAATCTTGATCACTGGTGATGCGGTCAAAACCGCCGGTCACCAAGAACGAGCGCATGCCCGTGAAGTCTGCATCGCCGCCGTAAAAGTAAGCCAAATCATAGCCCTCGTTGCGGAGTTGGCGCGTCCACATCGGGAGCGAATCAACCTTTTTCGGATATTTCATGATGCTGGTTGTAGGCTGCGCCGGATAAGCCCCGAGAATGGCAGCCAAGCCACGGTCCGTGCGAAAACTGTTCGCATAAAAATTGGTAAAGAGTACGCCCTCATCCGCCAAGCGATCCATATTGACCGCCACGTTCGGGAGTCCGCCGAGGCGCGACATAATCTTGCCGCTGAAACTCTCCAATACGACAACGATGACATTGGGGCGCTCCGTCGTGAGCAAGCGTTCTACGTGCGCTTCTCTCCCCACGGTGGGCATATCTTGCAAATCTGCAAACAGACGATCGGCCTCGGCAGGCTCCATAAAGCGATACATGCCGGCAATCTTCATTTCGCCGACGACGGAACTCAGCAAACTGAACACGGGGTTAATGGCCGCGTGGTTGAGTTGTTGATTCTGACTGAAATAGACACGGCCCAAATTCATTGTCGACGTAGTGACGCTGCCGCGAATCGGCAAGAAGAGGGCCGCCGTACACAATAATAATATAGCAAAAGCCCGTTTGCGTTTTTCAGGGCCGACGAGGCGCAGGCGTTCGTCCAAATAGCGATGGAGCAACCACCACAAACCAACGCCGAAGGCGCAGCAGGCGAGCAGGGCAACAACGGCGTAGCCCACACTGACGCTGGCGAAGGCGTCTTTCGGCGAACTGGTGAAATAGAAGATCGGCGTCGTGTCGAGGCGGAACTTCCAGAAGCCGTAGAGTACCAAGTCTACGATGTGGATGATGGACAACAAAACAGCCATCACCACCGTCCAGCCGCGCCGCAAGCGATCTGCCCACAGCCGCGCGCGCTCCCAAACGGACAGCGTCAGCAAGAGCGCCGGAAGGGCCGCAAAATAGCCCGCCACAGACGCATCCATCGGCAGGCCGTGCCAAACTACGCGAAAATAGTCGGTCAAGCCAACACCGGCATACAGATCGCGATGATACAGCATAAACACGGGCTTCATCAAGACAAAGAACAAGATGAGGAGGCCAAACGTTTTCAAGAGTAAAATCAACCTTTGCTTCACACTACATCAGATTTTTCTGCGAAAGTAATCAAAATTCAGTGAGCAGAAGCTCCCCATTGGGCTATTTCTTCTCACGAGCGTAAGCCTTTTTCATCGTGAGATGAAACCCTTTTTATCACGAGCGCAAACCTTTTTTCTCGTGATAAAAAACTTCGCCGGCAAGCCGGCGTCAGTCAGAAGCGGCCTTGCGTGCCTTAAAAAGTCAATCCCTCGCTCGGCAAAAAAGCGGCGGAAGCCTTCGCAAGTAGAAAGGAGGAAGCGACCGGAAGAAGCGAGAAATTGCACAAAAGGAATGCAATCCTTTGGTTAAGCACCCGCCAAGTATTACCTTTGCTCTCAGTATGGAAAAACGCCGTATCGCAAAGCGCATTATGCGCATTTTCGCTTGGATAGTCTTGACGCCCATTGCGTTATTTCTACTCTTGGCCATCCTGATCTACATTCCGCCTGTCCAGCAATTTGCCGTAGACAGAGCGGCGCAATACCTTACGAAAAAAACGGGCGTGCGGTTTAACGTAGAATCCGTGCGTCTGGCTTTTCCTTTAGACTTAGCCATTCACAACGTGACGGCCGTAGAGCACAACGACACCCTGCTGGCCGCGGGTTCGCTACGCCTCAACGTGGCGCTGCTTCCGCTTTTCGACGGGCGGGCCGAAGTGGACGGCATAGCCTTATATCGTGCGCAAGTAGATACGAAAAACTATATCGGCGGCGCACACGTCGCAGGCCGAATCGGGGCATTGCAGGCTTCGGCCAAGGAGATCGACTGGGTGAAGCGGAAAGTCGTCGTAGACTATGCCGACTTACGCAAGTCTGATGTCGTCGTTTGCCTCTCAGATACGGCGATGGACGATACGACGAGAGTCAAGGCGCAATGGGAAGTGAGCGTGGGTCGCACCACGCTGCGACAGACGAAAGCGAAAGTGGCACTAATGGCCGCCCTACCCCAAGTTCGAAAGGGTAAAGGCAGTTTGCTTGAGCGCCTACCGGCCACTTATCAGCCCAAACAAATGTGGTTGGCAGCGGATATTGCACAGGCAGCCTTAAAGGGCGGCACTTTCAACATGAAAACCGGCCGTTATGCCGTTCGCTCCTTTGGCGTAGAAAAAAGTAAATTGGCCTATCTGAACCAAGCGCCGGACGGCGTGTGGACGCGCAACCGGCAATATCGCCCCATACCTGCGGCGAAGGAACGCTCGCTGCGCGATTCGATACGCGGCGCCTACACGTATCAAGACAATATCAAAGGTTTGCAAGCGTGGCAGCCCTTTGCGGCTTTCCCAAAAGGAGGCGGCGCGAGCGATATGGCGACTTGGATGCGCCAAGGCAAGCCATTGAACCCGAACGATATAGCCTTGCAGGACGTATTCCTGCAAATCGACACGCTGACTTACGCCGAAAACGTATTGAACGCCAACGTAGCCCACGCGGCCTTTGTCGAGAAGTGCGGCTTGCAGGTGAAGCGCATCAGCGGGCCGATCTATATGGATCAGCAACGCCTCATTTTGCCCAACATGGCCCTGCATACGGCGCATTCTAAAGTATCTATTGGTCTGCGTTTCCCATTGTCGACCTTCGATCCCGATAGTCGGACGAAGATGACGCTTCACTGCGATGCTCAACTGGGGTGGCAGGACGTAAAGAACTTGGGACGAAGCTACGTGCCGCGCGACTTGCTGCGCGTCTATCCAAAAACGACGCTTCGCATAAAGGGCGATTTTAGTGGGAATCTGCGGCGTTTTGCTTTCGGAAATACGACGTTGGAACTGCCGGGTTTGATCCGCTTGCAAGCGAACGGTACTTTACTGAACGTGGCATCAGCGCAACGCAGCGGGGCGATTAACATCCGCTCGCTGACAACGGGCGCCGGACTGCCGCGCTTGTACAAACAGCTCGCGCCTTCGGCTGCCGGTAGCGTAAAATTACCCAACAGGATGCAGGCTTCGGGACGCGTCAACTTCAAGGGGGACAATTATGGGTTTGATCTGCGACTGGCGGTAGGGCAAGGGCGACTGGCGGCAAAAGGCAAGATAGATTTACGAACGCAAAGTTATACGGCCGACTTGCAAGCGAAAAGTTTCCCGCTGAAAGTCTTCCTGCCGACGATGGGATTAAATGATTTCTCGGGTCATATTGCAGCCAAAGGACACGGATATGACTTGATCTCGGGCAAGGCTCAACTGAAAGCTGACGTAAGCATCAACCGCTTCGCCTATGGCGGCTACGACTTGAGCGGACTCCGCTTCCAAACTTTTCTAAAAGGACACAAGGCGCTCTTTGAAGCAGCCATAAACAACGAGATTGTCAAAGGTGATGTGAAGGCAGAACTTATGTTGGAACGCTTAATCAGTATTAAGGCGGATGCAAACATAGAGCAGGCAGATCTGCGCCGCTTGAACGTGACGAAAGATACGCTCTCGGCGGGCGGACAACTGCACTTGTATGCGACAACTGACCGACAATTTAAGCGGATTTCAGCCAATGGCATCGCGGATCACCTGTTTGCGGTCTCTCCATCGCGAGGTTTCTCGACGGATGATATACACTTCAACTTCAAAACGGGTAGTGACTCGACGATGGTCGGGATCAACAGTGGCGATCTACGGCTACTGCTGGCTACGAAAGGCGACGTGAATCGCCTCGCACCGCGCCTGACTCGACTGGGCACGCTTCTGACGAAGCAGATAGCCAACCAAAAATTGGATCAAGAGGCTCTTAAGCGCGAATTGCCCGTAATGGATCTGCACTTAGAAGCAGGGCAGAGTAACCCGATTGGGAACTTCCTGCATTTTAATGGCTATACATATAATAAAATATACGTCGATCTGCACGCGAATCCGACGGCGGGCGTCTACGGAACGGCATCTGTAGGGCGCTTAAGCAATGGCGGACTGCTCTTAGATACGATTTACGCAAACCTTAGTCAGGACACGACGGGCGTACGTATGGAGGCGTTTGTGAAAAACTATACGAAGCGCAATCCGAATAAGTTTGAAATACGTGCGCAGGGCTACTTGCTCTCGTCGGGGGCGGGATTGATGGCGCAATTCTACGACAACGATGGCGAAAAGGGCATCGATCTGGGCCTAAAAGCCGACTTGGTCGAAAACGGACTAAAGGTTATGATCTCGCCGGAACACCCGGTGCTGGCTTATCGCAACTTTACGGTCAATAAAGACAACTATATTTTCTTCGGAAATCAGAAGGAAATTCGCGCTAACGTGGACTTGCTGGCGGACGATGGGACGGGCGTGAAACTATACAGTGCTCCGGGCGATTCGATTAACGACATTGCGCTCTCGATTAACAACTTAAACCTCGGAGAACTGTCGACGGTCTTGCCGTATCTGCCAACTATGGGCGGAAAACTCTCGGGTGATATTCATATTTTGGATAATCATAAGACGTATAGTGCGATGGCCTCGCTCCAAACGAGCAATTTCACATACGCCGGTACGCCTCTCGGGTCGCTGGGGGCGGAGTTGATGTATCTGCCAAAGGAGAAAGGAGAGCATTATGTGGAGGCTTACGTCTCTACCAACGATGCTGAAATGTTGTCGGCCAAAGGTACGTATACGGAACGGGGAGGCGGCAGCTTTGACGGTACGGCAACGTTGGAAGAATTTCCGCTGCTCTTCTTCAATTCTTTCCTCGACGGAACGGAAATTGCACTGCGCGGAAAGGCCAATGGGTCTGTGGAAATTAAAGGCCCGTTGTCGCGGCCGGCGATTAACGGTAGTTTGACGCCCGATTCGGCACATATTGCGTCGGAAGTGTATGGTTTTGATTTCAAACCGGAACAACGGCCGATCCAAATTGTGAACTCCAAGATCACATTTGCGAATTACCAACTCCTATCGACGGGCGAAGCACCGCTGATCTTGAATGGCAACGTGGATATGACCAACCTCTCGAAGGTATATCTGAACTTGGGACTCAAGACGGAGAACTTCGAACTCATAAATACCCACCGCAAAACTAAGTCTTTGCTCTTCGGAAAAGTCTTCTCTGACATCAATTGCACCATCAAAGGACCGGTCGACGGCTTATCTGTGCGCGGCGATCTGCGTATTTTAGACAAAACGGATCTTACATACATTCTGCGCGATTCTCCGTTGACGGCAAGCAATAGTTTAGACGGACTCGTGGAGTTTGTAGACTTTAGCGATACAACTAAAGCTGAAGTAGCCATCACACCAGATTATGGCGTCAATATGGTGCTCGGCATAAACATAGCTGAAGATGCCAACTTCCATTGCCTGCTTTCGGAAGACGGGCAAAGCTATGCCGACCTCCAAGGTGGAGGATCGCTCACTTTCCGCTACACTCCGTCGGGCGAAATGCGCTTAGTGGGTAAGTTGACGGCAAAAGATGGGAAAATCAAATACGAATTGCCCGTCATTCCGTTGCGCACATTCGATCTAAAAGAGGGAAGTACGATCACATTCACGGGAGATCCAACAAATCCCACCTTAGATATAATAGCCACAGAGCGGATGAAGACGTTCATTAGTTCGGATGAGCATCGCCGCGCCGTAGTCTTCGACGTCGGACTCAAGCTTACGAAGCCCCTTGATCAAATGGGCTTGGAATTTACGATTGAAGCGCCCGAAGATTTGGCTGTTCAAAACACGCTGGCGTCAATGAGTAAGGAGCAAAGAAGCAAGGCCGCGGTGGCGATGATGGCAACCGGTATGTTCATAGCCGAAAACGCCTCCGCCGGCTCAGGCTTCAAAGCCAACAATGCGTTGAATGCCTTCTTGCAGAATGAGATTCAAAGCATCGCCGGCAAAGCTTTGAAGACCGTAGACATTAGTTTGGGCGTAGAAACCGGCACTTCATCGGTCGGAACTGTCACAACCGACTACTCATTCCAGTTTGCAAAGCGCTTTTGGAACGATCGCATCAGCGTTATCATCGGCGGCCGCGTCAGCGCGGGAAAAGAAGCCGACAACAGCGCTGAAAGTATCATCAACAATGTCAGCATAGAATACAAAATCAACCCGGGCGCCACCCGCTATGCCCGCATTTTCTACGAGCGCGGCACAACAGATCCGCTCGAAGGCTTACTCACGAAAACCGGCATCGGTTACGCTGTGCGCAAGAAGACGGATCGCTTCGGCGACTTGTTCATCTTTTGGAGGAAAAAGTCCAAGGATCAACAGCCGACATCGAAGAAGAAGCAATAACTGACAAAGTTTATAACGACTTATGGCTTTTAAGCACCTATTATTTCCCACCCTGCTCCTCCTTTTGGCCTGCTCCTGCTCCACGACGAGCCAACTGCCCGAAGGCGAACAGCTCTATACCGGCATCAAGAAAATCACTTACACGCAAGAGCCCGCAAAACCGTCCAAGGTAAGGCGAGATTCCGTCGGCGTCATCACGACGATCTCCGACGCCGTCAATGCCATCGACGACGCGCTTTCAGGCAAGGGCGGTTTAGGCGCACTTTCAAACCTTAAGCAATCAGATTCAGCACAAGCAGAAGCCGCTCGCGCAGCCGCCAAAGCTGCATCGCACAAACAAGAAGTCACGAAAGCAGCCTTAGAGACAGCCAAGGAAGAGGTCGAAGCCGTGTTGGCTTATCCGCCCAACAATGCCCTGTTTGGTTCTTCTTATCATAGCTCGCCTTTGCAACCGGGTTTGTGGGCCTACAACGCCTTTGTGAAGTCGGATACCAAGCTGGGTAAATGGATGTTTAAGAGTTTCGCCACGACGCCCGTACTTATCACGAGCGTTAGTCCGGATATGCGCGCCAAAGTGGCGCAAAACACGCTGCGCAATTATGGTTTTTTCAGCGGCAAGGTCAATTATGAAATCCACCCGGAGAAGAATCCAAAGAAAGCGAAAGTGGCTTACGCCGTACAAGTTGGCCCATTGTCGCTGCTCGACTCCATTACTTATCTTTCTTTTCCGCCCGCACAGGACAGTTTGCTGCAAGCGACGCACAACAAACGCCTACTCCGCAGCGGAGATGCTTTTTCCGCTGTTCGACTGACGGGCGAACAAGCGCGCATCAGCAAACTCTTTCGCAATGCGGGCTATTACTATTGGCAGGACAACTACACGACCTTTCAGGCCGACACACTGGCGCGCCGCCAACTCGTACAACTACACGTGCAGCCCTCGCCGGCGATTAACAAGAGAGCACTTCGACCTTGGAAAATTGGCGAAACGCACATCACCGTGAGGCGTTACGATTCGGAAATACTTGAAAAGACGAAGTCGAAGCGCTTTTTCACGTTCAATTATACCGGCAAACGCGTCCCCTTGCGTTCATCTATGTGGCGACAGGCCGTAACTCACAAACACGGCGAACTGTATCGCTACGACGACCAGCGCAGTACGCTTGAGAAACTCAACAACATCGGCGTGTTCCGCCTGTTGGACGTAGAATATATCCCGCAAGACACGACCGATCTTTGCGATTCGCTCGACCTTTATGTAACCGCTGTGCTCGATAAACCTTATGATTCAAACTTCGAAATGAATGCTACGCTCAAGAGCAACCAGCAGATAGGTCCGGGAATGAGTTATGAACTGAGCAAGAACAATGCTTTTCGCGGCGGTGAACGCATTTCGTTCAAAATATTTGGCTCTTACGAATGGCAACTTCGCACCGGGACGGAACGAAACAGCTCTTTGCTCGATTCTTATGAGCTCGGCTCGCAATTGGCCTTCCATTTTCCGCGCATCTTCTTCCCCGGTATCTCCAAGAAGCGCTTGCATTTCCCTGCCGAAACGACCTTTGCGTTCAATACGGATTGGAAAAAGCGCACCAGCTTCTTCACTTTGATCAACGCAGGTATCAGTGCGAAATATGCTTGGCATAAAAAGCAGAACGCCCTGCACGAACTCGTCCCGCTAAGCATTGATTTCAACAAAGTATTGTCCTCCTCTCACACCTACGATTCGATTCTCGCGGCCAATCCGGCTTTAGCCGTATCTATGCGCAACCAGTTTGTGCCGGCTATGTCTTATCTCTTCACTTATAGTTCGGCGGCTCACCACCGCAATCCCGTAATGGTGCAAGTCTTGGCCAAGCAAGCCGGCAACCTCACGTCGGCTCTCTACGCCTTAGCGCGCAAACCGTTTAACCAACGCGACAAGAAGATGTTCGGCTCTCCCTTTGCGCAATTTCTAAAAGCCACGGCAGAGCTACATTATACGTATAAAATCAACAGTTCGCTCAAATTGGCCACGCGCCTCTACGGCGGCATACTCTACGCTTACGGCAACAGCACGCGTGCACCTTATTCCGAACAGTTTTATGCCGGTGGCGCCAACAGTGTCCGCGGTTTTACAGTCCGCAGCATCGGGCCGGGCACATACAAGGCCGACAATTCAAAATATGCTTACATAGAACAGACGGGCGACGTCAAACTGGAAGCCAACGCCGAACTGCGGGCGCATCTCTTCGGCAGTCTTTACGGCGCACTCTTCTTAGATGCCGGCAACGTGTGGCTGCTCCACAAAGACCCGCAGCGGCCGGGCGGCGAATTCAACTTGCGCAACCTCAAGCAGATCGCCGTAGGCACGGGCTTGGGCTTGCGTTACGACTTAAGCTACTTGGTGCTCCGTTTCGACCTCGGCGTCGGACTCCACGCGCCCTATGCTACGAGCAAGTCGGGCTTTTATAACATCGATAAATTCCGTAACGGTCTCGTCTTCCACTTTGCCATCGGTTATCCTTTCTAATCCTGATAACCTGACACCCCCTTTTCAAAAAACGAACACGCATCCACCGAGCCTTTTCAGCGCTGCGGAGGATGCGTTGCGTGGCTTCTGCTTTCGTTTGCTCCCGGCAAACAATCGTTTGGTGCCGCCAAACCATAGTTTGATGCCGGCAAACCATAGTTTGCTCCCACCAAACAATCACAAGGTCAAACCTCGACAAGCAGAAAGCCCCTCGCCGCCTGCCGGAAATCAAGCGCGCCCCACCCCATCCCCGCGCTCCGAATGCAAAATCCCAACCCTCTCACTCAACCACCACCGGTAAGCCTTACAAATCTGCGGTTTGAGGGAAAAAGATTAGGAAGAACTTAGCCGCTCACGTGCTTTTTTTCTTTAAATTCGCAGCGTCTATCGTCTATAGCGAAACAGAAAGACTCTCCGACGGCCTCTCCGCGACGCCGTAGAGCCTCTTGACAAGCACTTTTTTATTAACTTTCAATACAACCCAAGACTATGAAAAAGTTACTCTTTTCTCTCCTCGCTTTCTTGGCACTAACAGCCCAAGCAGATGGAGGGATGTGGTTTCTCAAACTGATGGAGCAGCAGCATTTGGCCGACTCACTGAAAAAAGCCGGACTAAAGATGCCGCTGGATCAATTGTACAACGAAAACGGCCCTTCGCTGCGAGATGCAATCGGCCAGTTTGGGCGCGGCTGCACGGGCGAAGTGATCTCACCCGACGGACTTGTGCTTACCAATAACCATTGCGGCTACTCCTATGTGCACGGTATCAGCACGACGCAGCGCAATTATCTGCGCGATGGCTATTATGCGAAAAGCCGGGCCGAAGAATTGCCGGTCAAAGACTTGACCTTTACGTTTATCATCGCGATCGAGGACGTCACGGAAGCCGTCGAATCAGCGGCCAAAGCTGCCGGAATCGATACCTACACGATGCAGAGTCAAGGCTTCTTGAAGCCCTTTGGCGAGAAGCTGTTCAAGGCCTCTAAATATAGCACAATGCCCGGCGCCCGCGGCAGTGTCGTAGCTTTCTTTAGCGCCAACCGCTTCTATTTCTTTGTCGAGCAGACGTATAAAGACGTCCGTCTCGTAGTCAATCCGCCATTGAATATCGCGCAGTTTGGCGGCAATCAAGACAACTGGGTCTATCCGCGCCACAACCCCGACTTTGCCATCTTCCGCATCTACGCTGATAAAAAAGGACAGCCGGCTGCTTACAGCGCAAAGAACGTTCCGCTGAAGCGCGAGACATATTTGCCCATCTCACTCAAAGGTATTAACGAGGGCGACTACACCATGATTATGGGATTCCCGGGCCGCACGCAGCGCTTCTTGACCAGCGACGCGTTATCCCACCTTATGAACGACACATATCGCCCCGTCGTAGAAGCGGGCCGCGCCGAACTGGCGTTCAATGCATCTGAAATGGCGCGCAGCGAAGCTGAAAAGCTCGCTTTGCAAGACGAAGATATGGGCTTGAACAACCTCGTCAAAAACTATGGCGGCGCTATCGAATCTGTACGCAAAAATAAGCTCATAGAAACACTACGTAAGGAAGAAAAAGCTTTTCAGGCTTTCGCAGAAAAGAGTGGCAATCCGGCTTATAAGACGGTCGTGAGCGACATTGCCAAACTGATGAAAGAATATAGCGACACGGTGCACGACGCAACCTTGATTACGCGCACCATTATCACCGATGGCATCTTCGTTCACCCGCTCGACGCAGCCAATTTCCTACGCTTAATGCGCTCCGGAAAGCCCGAAGATAAAGCAGATGCAGCTGAACGCTTACGCGCCGCACTCTACATCACGCCGGGCAAGTCTGACTTCTCTCAAGATCAGCGCCGCTACGCAGCCTTGGCCCCCGTTTGGGAGAAAAACTGCCGCTTGCAAAGTTCAAAGGCGCTAAAAGTGCCCACGGCTGAAGAGATCTATCAAAAATCCATTTTCCGTTCGCACGCAGCTTTAGACGAATTCCTCCAACATCCCGACACGACGGTCTTCTTGAATGATCCTATTTATCGCATTATGCTGAAGACTTACGTTCCCTTGGCGCGTGCTGCCGGCAATGCCAACCGCCGATTGATCGATTTGCAGCGCACTTACGTGAAAGGCTTGTTGGAAATGAGCAATTTCTCAAAAGCACCTGATGCCAACTCAACGCAGCGCCTCACGTATGGACACATCGCCAATATGAAACCGCGCAATGCGGTCAGCTACGATTGGTGTACGACACTCGAAGGTATGTTTGAGAAAGAAAATCCGAACGATAGCGATTACGTAGTCAACGAACGTATGCGCGAACTCTATGAGGCGAAAGATTTTGGCCAATATGCGCGCCCGGATGGTAAGCTTCAGACGTGTTTCATCTCAAACAACGACATTACGGGCGGCAACTCCGGCTCAGCAGTGTTGAACGATCGCGGCGAAATCATAGGTTTGGCCTTCGACGGCAACATAGAAAGCCTGATGAGCGACTTCCGTTATGATCCGAAATTGCAACGCTGTATCTCTGCCGACATTCGTTATGTGCTTTGGGTCGCAGATAAAGTCGGCGGTTCAAGCTATATTTTGAAAGAATTGAAACTGATCAAATAAGCGCCCAACGCGCTTGAGCGAAATACACATTATTATATATAGCATTATAGCTGTCGGCAAATGTTTTGCAGACAGCTATAATTTTAATCCTACGGGCCGACCCCTAAAATCGATGTTCACCCTAAAGGTGCCGTGTATAATGGGATGATAACAATCCTCCGCGGACACCGGCAGCGCACCAATCGCTCCGAACCCACCCCATCTCGACTGATTTCTTGCATAAAATAAGAGGTGGCAAACATCTTAACTTATTGATGTCTACCACCTCTATTGCTTTGTCGGGGTGACTGGATTCGAACCAGCGACCACACGCCCCCCAGACGCGTACTCTAACCGGGCTGAGCTACACCCCGCAAACGCCTAAGCGTTGTAAGCGAGTGCAAAAGTAGAGAAACTTTTGATTCAAACCAAATAAAAGGCTAAAAAATCACGCTTATGCACGAAGATCTTATTGTATTTTGGCGGGCGGAAGCAACCCTATCTCGCCGCTACCCAAGCAGCGATGCGCGTGTTCGTCATATAATACGGCAAATTGGCCCGGTGCGATACCCTGAATCAATTCGTCCGAATGCAACGCATACTTCCCGCCGCGCACAACCAGTTGGCCCGGCGTAAACTCCGGCGTATGGCGCACCTTAAACGTAACTCGATAGTCGCCATCCGCCTCATAGGGGTTGTAAGTAATGAAGTGCGGCATTTCTATGCGAAAGGACTTGCCGTAAGCCGCCTTCGTCTCAAAGCCACGGCTCACATATATAATATTGCGTTTGATATCCTTGCGCACAACGTACCACGGACCGCCGCCAAAACCTAAACCTTTGCGCTGCCCGATAGTATAAAACCAATAGCCTTTGTGCTTTCCGATGATATTACCCGTCTCTTGTTCTACCACCAGCCCTTCTTTTTCGCCCAAATACGTGCGCGCCAATTCCGAAAAACTGATTTTGCCTAAAAAACAGATACCTTGACTGTCTTTTCGCTTGGCCGGTGCAAGGTGAGCCGTCTGCGCAATCTGCCGAACCTCATCTTTGACCAATCTACCTACGGGAAAGATGAGCTTACGCACGCTAAAGCCGTCCAGTTGTGCGAGAAAATCCGTCTGATCCTTGACTGGATCGGGCGCCGTGGTGAGCCAAACTCTCCCCGCCTCGTCTGTTTCCGTCTGCGCATAGTGTCCCGTGGCGATACGATCGTAGTTGTGGCCCTCGCGCTCCTCAAAGCAGCCAAATTTTATGTACTTATTGCACATCACATCGGAGTTTGGCGTCAATCCCTTGCGCAATCGGTCGATGATGTACCCAACTACTTCGTCCCAATACTCCTTTTGCAGATCGATAAGTTGGAGCTTGCAGCCGTAGCGTCGGGCCACGGCCGTCGCCATCTCCCAATCCTCCTCCGCCTTGCAGTCCCATTCGCCCTGCGGTCCGTTGCCGATCTTAATATAAAAGAGATCGGGCGTGATACCTTGCTCTTTCAGCAGGTGAACAGCAACGGCGCTGTCCACGCCACCTGAAATAAGTGCAGCTGTCTTTATACTTCTCATTTGCGGGCGAAGTTACAATTTTCAGAGAAACCGCCCTAAAAATAGAGGCGTTTTAGGTATTTTCTCTTATCTTTGCCCTCCGGCGTTATTGCCCTTATGGTGAAAACGAATCTCCGGAGCGCCGGCTGAAAACATACGACAATGAATAAAAAAGAGACGTTCGACAGCATCTTACGCCAAATTCCGGCCTTCAAACGTGTGCCTCAAAGCGAGCGCAAACACGTTATCCGCCGCGCTTTGCGCCATCCGCTTTTCTGGGGGTCTTTCTTGGGCTTAATTTTGTTTTGGCTCGGCGCCTTTAGCAGCGTCTTAGCGGCCACAGGACTCAACTATTCGTTCAGCTTGGCGCCTAAATACAACTTTTTAGACATACTTTTCAAGCTCTTACTCTTCGTCGTAATACCGCTGATTTGGATTTCGTTCATAAGTCTGCGCATTCGCAATTCGCTCATCAAGCGCATTATTGATCGAGAGTACCCTTCGGAGCGTTCAGAGTCAATCGAAGAAGACGAACCTCCAACTTCCGCGTGAGCGATCGTTCTTTTTCTTAGCCATTTATGCCAGTTTTGATATGACAGAACCGAAAGATTTGAAACTATATTACAACATCTCGGAAGTAGCCAAGATGTTTGATGTGAAAGAGACGCTCCTGCGCTATTGGGAGACGGTCTTTCCGCAGATTTCGCCAAAGAAAAGCGGCCGAAATATCCGGCAATATACAAAGGAAGACATAGAAAAAATACGCATTGTCCACAATTTGGTCAAGGTGCGTGGACTTCGCCTCGCCGCGGCCGCACAATTACTACGAAAAAATAAGGACGGCGTCGTGCAAACAGCTGATGTTCTCGACGAACTACGCGCCATTCGCAAAGATTTAGTGCGCCTTAAAGCCGACATAAGCGGACTGGAATGAAAGTAAAGACAGCTTTTGTATGTGAAAATTGCGGTCAGGAATCAGCCAAGTGGATTGGTCGTTGTCCGGCCTGCGGACAATGGAATACATTCAAGGAAATCCGCCTCGCACCCTCCGCTTCACAGCAGTCGGCGAGCGTTGCTGAACGCACGCTAAGCCAAAATAGGCGCAACAAGCGTGGCCCCGTGTCGCTTTCAGACGTACAGGCCGACGCGGTGTCGCGTTATGATCTCCACGACCCCGAACTCAACCGCGTTTTGGGTGGAGGTTTAGTGCCCGGTTCGTTGATTCTGCTCGGCGGTGAGCCGGGTATCGGAAAGTCCACCTTGCTCCTCCAGACGCTGCTTCGCCTTACCGACCGCAAGGTTCTTTATATCAGTGGCGAAGAAAGCGAACAACAGATCAAACTCCGCGCCGATCGTTTAGCGCCCTCAGCTTCCGGCAACGATTGTCTGCTCCTGTGCGAAACCAATCTGGAGCGCATCTTCGAACAGTTGCGCGACGTTTCGCCGGATCTTTTAATCATCGACTCCATTCAGACGATGGCCACGGAAACCATCGATTCCGCACCCGGCAGTTTATCGCAAATCAGGACCTGCGCCGCAGAATTTTTGAAGTATGCCAAGTCGAGCGCCACGCCCGTCCTGCTTGTCGGCCACATTACTAAAGATGGCGCCATCGCAGGTCCGAAAGTTTTGGAGCATATCGTTGATACCGTGCTCCAATTCGAAGGAGATCGGCATTATTTCTATCGTATTTTGAGGAGCATCAAGAATCGTTTCGGCAGCACGGACGAACTGGGCATCTACGAAATGCGAGCTGAAGGTCTCCGGCCCGTAGCTAACCCCTCCGAACTCTTATTAACGGAAGGCACAGACGAGTTAAGCGGCATCGCCGTTGCCGCCGCCGTCGAAGGCGCTCGCCCCTTCCTCATCGAAGTGCAAGCGCTGGTCAGTTCAGCAGCTTACGGCATGCCCCAACGTTCTGCCACCGGCTTCGATCTTCGCCGTTTGAACATGCTTTTAGCGGTATTGGAAAAGCGCGCCGGCTTCAAATTGGGGGCTAAGGACGTATTTCTTAATATCGCCGGTGGCCTGCGCGTTACCGACCCCGCCATAGATTTGAGCGTCATCGCCGCCATTTTGTCGAGCAATGTAGATATTGCCATCGATCGCACGATTGCGATGGCCGGCGAGGTAGGTCTGAGCGGCGAAATCCGCCCTGTCACCCGCATCCGTCAGCGCATTGCCGAGGCCGCCAAACTTGGCTTCAAGCGCTTCCTGCTCCCCGAAGCCTCACTCAAAGGTTTGGGAGCGGAGGTCAACATTCAGTTGATCCCCGTGCGTCGTGTCGAAGAAGCCCTGCAAGCCTTGTTTCGCTAAAGGCCGATAAAGCGCCGCCGGGCGCTTATTTTTTATCCTACACATTCAATCATTCTCCCCACAGTTCCCTTTTTCCGGTATGCAAAAAGAAATCCAACTTCGTCTCACGCCCGATATAGCCCTGCAAGAAGAAGCTTTGCGCCGCCATTGTGCCGCCGAACTCCACCTTGCACCCTCCTCCATCCGCGCTATGCGCCTTTTGCGCAAAAGCATCGACGCGCGCCAGCGTCGGGTTTTCGTCAATCTCACGGTGCTGCTCTTTATAGATGAAGACGAATCCTCCGTGGCTTTTGAGCCGATCCGCTACGGCGATGTTTCCCGTGCGCCCCGCGTGGTCGTGGTCGGTGCGGGGCCTGCCGGACTCTTTGCGGCTTTGCATTTGATCGAACTCGGCCTCTGCCCCATCCTCTTGGAGCGCGGCAAGGACGTCCACGAGCGCCGCAAGGACATCGCCCGCATCAAGCAGCATCAGACGGTAGATCCGGAGAGCAATTACGCGTTTGGCGAGGGTGGCGCAGGCGCCTACTCTGACGGCAAACTCTATACGCGCAGCAAGAAGCGCGGCAATGTGGATAAGATTCTGCGCATCTTTGCGCAGTTTGGCGCACAGCCAAGCATTCTCTACGATGCGCACCCTCATATCGGCACCGACCGACTCCCGCTAATCATCGAAGCCATGCGCAAGCAGATCATCGAAAGTGGCGGCGAGGTCCACTTTCAGACCTGCGTCGACGGCCTTTTGCGCCAAGAAGAGCGCGTCGTCGGCGTGCGCACAACGTCCGGCGCTGAGTTTTTAGGGCCGGTCATCTTGGCTACGGGTCATTCGGCGCGAGATGTCTACCGCTTTCTCCGCCGCGATGGCATCCGACTCGAAGCGAAGGGCATCGCCGTCGGCGTTCGCCTCGAGCATCCTTCGCAACTCATCGACCGCTTGCAATATCACAATCCGCAAGGGCGGGGTAAATATCTGCCGGCTGCCGAATACAATTACGTAGCGCAATGCGATGGGCGCGGCGTCTATAGTTTTTGCATGTGTCCGGGCGGCATTGTCGTCCCTGCGGCCACCGGCGCGCGCCAGATCGTTGTAAACGGTATGTCGCCCTCCCACCGCAACACCGCTTGGAGCAATTCCGGAATGGTCGTGGAGACGCGTCTCGAAGATTTAGATGGAGAATTGCGGCCCTTTATGGAAGAACGCTTTGCCGACCCTCGCTTTTCGGAAGAACATAGTGACTATTTTGACGCCGAAAATCCGCTCCGTATGCTCTACTTCCAAGAGGCTTTGGAAGAGGCGTGTTGGTTGCAAGGCAATCAGCGCCAGACGGCGCCCGCGCAGCGTATGCAAGATTTCGTCCGCGGCCGTTTAAGTTTCGACCTACCTAAGAGTAGCTACGCACCAGGCTTGGTTTCCTCGCCCCTCCACTTTTGGATGCCGACCTTTATCACCAAGCGACTGCAAGCGGGCTTTGAAGTTTTCGGCCGTCGCAGTCGGGGATTTTTAACCAACGACGCCCTTCTTATTGCGGCCGAGACGCGCACGTCTTCGCCGGTTCGCATTGTGCGCGACGCACTTACGCTTCAGCACCTGCAACATCCCGGTCTTTATCCCTGCGGTGAGGGCGCGGGCTACGCCGGAGGCATTGTTTCCTCGGCGATAGACGGCGAGCGCTGTGCGGCATCGGTTGCAGCGAATATGGGCTTGTAAAAACGAGCCATCAATAGCAAGAAAAAAAGATGCACCGCTCTCCTGTTTGAGTCGGTGCATCTTTGAAATTCTGCCCAAAATCGGGCCATAGCGTAACCGTTGTATGAATTTTATATGCCTTAAAAGCACTTGCAAAGTTGCCGCTTTCTTTTTATCGTTGCAATACTCAAAATTGGGTATTCTTTTAGTCTGATTCCTTACGCTTATCCCACCGCTCCGCCGGCTTCGGGTTTGCTCCTGCCTGCGCCGCACGCCTTTTCGGGGCGCAAAGCATTGGTCGCTATCGCTGCCGACTGTGATTAGTTGCTTTTTCATCACGACAAAAAAGGTTTGTTCTCACGAGAAAAAGGGTTTGCGCTCGTGATAAAAAAGGCTTACGCTCGTGAGCGTAAACGGCGCCGACGGAGACTTTTGGTCTACGAATAGGGCCGAAAGGTGTTGGTTTGTGGGGCGCTGTTCGCAAAAACGGCGATATCGGCGTGCCAAGAGCAAGCAGGATGAGTGGGCCTAAGGTCCGGCGTTTTCATTAAAAAACCTTATCTTTGCCTATTAAGAGATGCCGCTAAGGACATGAAAGAATCACTCATTATATATAAGGCTTCGGCCGGCTCGGGTAAGACCTTTACGCTCGCACAAAACTACCTCGTGCAACTCTTATCGAAGGGGGGCTCGCACCGCTACATTCTGGCCGTGACGTTTACCAATAAGGCGACGACGGAAATGAAGCAGCGCATCCTCGCTTATTTGTACGACTTGGCCGAAGGTCGAGACAACGATTTCACGCGTGCGCTGGCCGAGCGTCTGGGCCAACCGGCCGACCTCAAACAGCGGGCGCAGGCGGCACTGGATGGGATCTTGCACGATTATGATCATTTTCAGGTGATGACGATCGATAAGTTCTTTCAGCAACTCTTGTCCAACTTGGCGCACGAATTGGGTTTGTCGGCCAATTATCGGATCGAACTCGATGATCGAAAGGCCGTGGACGAAGCGGTCGACTTCTTGCTCGATGCCATCGATGAGCGGGCGGATAAAAAACTGATTGGCTGGATCGAAGACTTGATCGAAGATCGTATGCGCAGCAACAAGGGCTGGTCCGTAGGCCGCGATCTGAAAAATTTCTCGGCGCGCAACGTGCTGAGTGAGGCTTTCCAACTGCGCGAGAGCGACTTGCGCAATCGGCTGAACGATGCGGAGCGGATGCGGCGCTACCGGCAAACGTTGCGCGCAAGGCTGGACGAGGCACAGGGGGCACTGACCGGCGCGGCGCAAAACCTAATCGATGAATTGGACGGCATGTCGCTCGAAGGCTTTAGTCGAAAGGGGCAGTATGTCTACGCTTTTGCGCGAAAATTGCTCAACGGCGACTTGGAAGAGCCTACGAAGTCGGTCTGCTCGTATATTGAGGACCCACAAAAGTTGCTCAACAAAAACGTAACCGACGACGGCCGCGCGGCAAACGTATCTTCGCGCTTGGCTGCATTGGTCGACTTGCTCCACGACAAGCGCCGGACCATTTTAAGTTGCCGGCTGATTCTCAAAAACTTGAATCAGCTCTTCCTCCTCAATGCCGTAGCCGCCGCACTTGACCTCGTTAACAAAGCCAACAGCCGCTTTCTGCTCGCCAAAACAAAACTGCTCTTCCACGAGATGGTCGGCGAGCAAGATGCGCCTTTCGTATTCGAGCGGGCGGGGGCACAGTTGCGCCATATCCTGATCGACGAATTTCAAGATACGGCCCGCCTGCAATGGAACAACATCAAAAGTCTGCTCCTCAACAACCTCGCCGAGGGCAACACCTGCCTCCTCGTTGGCGACGTGAAGCAAAGCATTTACAGATGGAATGGTGGCGACTGGAATATCCTACAAAACATTGAAAAAGAATATCCTGCGGCACGCGTAAATAGTTTGCGTGAAAATTATCGTAGCGGGCAGCACATCATAGACTTTAATAACGCTTTTTTTCCTGCGGCCGCGCAAATGCTGGATCGATTGGATACGGATGAAACGGACGCCGCTGCGCACCTGCTGCAAGACATCTATGCCGATGTTTCGCAAGTTTGCCCTCGAAAAACGGCCGATGGCTACGTAAGCGTAACGCTGCACGATGCAGAAACCGACGTGCTCGATGCGGAAGCAGAGGCCTCGCTTTACCAACAAATACAAATGCTCCGCCAAACCGGCGTGGCTTATACGGATATGGCGATCCTCGTCAGGCGAAATAAGGAGGCGCAGGCCATAGCCGAACGCTTTGCAGAGCAGCATTTGGACGTGCCGCTCGCTTCTGCGGAGGCCTTTCTCCTATCGGCCTCCCCCGTCGTGCAACTCTTAATCAGTGCGTTGCGCTGCTTGATGGACGAAAAGGATACTTTGTCGCAAGCCGTCGCCACGCGCATCTATTGTAACCACATCTTGGCCGAAAATCGCCCGATGAGCGACATCGCTGAAGCCGGCTCAACACTGCTGCCCGCAGCTTTTGTCAGGCACCACGCGGCCTTGGCGGAAATGCCGCTGTTTGAACTCATAGAGCAACTCATCTTGATTTTTACGACCGGGCGCTCGAACGAACGCATCGACATAAGCGGCGAAAGCGCTTATATCACGGCCTTTTTGGACCAAGTACTGGCCTTTCTCGACGAAAATCCGTCTTCGATTGAAGGCTTCCTTGATTTTTGGGACGAGGAAGCGGCGGCGAAGACCATTCCCTCAACGGCTGTCGACGGCATCCGCATTCTGACGATTCATAAATCGAAAGGACTGGCCTTCCATACGGTACTTATTCCCTTCTGCGACTGGGATATTTTTAATACAAAGCAAGGTAGTCGATCCACGCTTTGGGTGCATCCGCAGGAAAGTCCGTACGACGAACTCCCTACCTTGCCTATCGAACAAAATAAAGCGGCGGCGCAATCGATTTTCCAGACAGAATATGAGCAGGAGTTGTTAATGCAAAAGGTAGATGGATTCAACGCGGCCTATGTTGCGTTCACGCGGCCCAAAAAGAATCTTTTGATTTGGGCTAACGTGCCGGCAGCTTCGAATAAACCGACTTTCGGCAGCGTGATCGCGTCGTTCGCCGACCCGGACTTTGCGCCGGACGCGGATAGTGAGGACACAGCGTTATCCATCAAGACTTGGGGCGCCATTGTCCCCTCGCAAACGGCCGGCAAACAAGAGGCAGAGGCGCAAAATCCGTTTGACGCGAAAGCAGAAGCCGTCCCCTTCCACTTTACGCCGCAACCGGTACGCGCCATCTTTAAGCAATCAAACAAATCGAAAGACTTCGTTCGCACGGAAGCCGATCCCGACGACCTGCAACAAAGTTATATTGACCGCGGAAAGCGCTTTCATCGTCTGCTTTCCGACATTGATACGGTCGAAGACTTGCCCCGCGCTTTTGAAAACCTACGCCGCGAAGGTTTAAGCGGACCCGACGACGCCGAGGACTTGGCTTTCTTGCGCAAACGCTTGATGGACGCGAAAGTAAGTCGATGGTTCGACGGCTCGTGGCAGCTTTTCAACGAGCATACCATACTCTCACGCAACAACAACCAACTCTCGCGCCACCGGCCCGACCGCGTCTTGGTGAAAGACAAGCAGGCGGTGGTCATAGACTTTAAGTTTGGCGCGCCGGCCGCGTCTCACGCTCCGCAAGTCAAGACCTATATGCACCTGCTCCAAACGATGGGCTACGAAAGTGTAACCGGCTGGCTCTGGTACGTATATCAAAACAAGGTAGAAAGTATTTCGTTATGACAGATCCTTTTCTTCAGCTCGTCGCGCAAGACTTACGGCGCCGAAAAGTAGACTTCGCACACACCACGGTTGTCTTTCCGAACAAGCGTGCCGCTTTATTTTTCATAGAATACCTTGCTGTCGACGAAAAAGCCATTTGGGCGCCGCGCTTTTGCACCATCGGCGAACTTTTTTCGGCCTTTTCGCCGCTCACGGCGGCAGATCCTATTGAAACAATCTGCCGTATGTATCGCATTTATGCGGACTTGGCGCAGACGAGTGAGCCTTTAGATCTTTTTTACGGTTGGGGCGAGCGGCTTTTGTCCGACTTCGAGCAGGTCGATAAAGCGATGGCGGATGCGGAGCGCTTGTTCGTCAACGTCAAAGACTATAATGCGATCGATTTTGGCAACTTCTTGAGCGACGAACAGCGAGCTGCGATTGAGCAAGCTTTTACGACGGCGCACGCAAGTCCGCCGGAGGGCATCCGAGAGCGATATTTCGCTTTTTGGAACCTACTCTTGCCGCTCTACAACCAATTAAATGCCGCCCTAAAACAAGATGGGAAGGCCTACGAAGGCGCTATTTTTCGCGAAGTTGCGGAGCGGTTGAGCGCCGGAGAGGATTTGGGCGGCACCGATTCCGACTTGTACGTTTTTGTGGGCTTTAATGCGCTCGACAAGGTGGAGGAAGTGCTCTTCAAACACTTTCAGCAGGCCGACCGCGCCTTGTTTTATTGGGATTATGACCGCTTCTACATTGACGACACCGCAGAGGCGGGCCGCTTTCTCCGACAAAACTTGCGCCAATTCCCAAACGCCTTGGACGAGGAGTGTTTCGACAATTTTCATGATAAGGATTTCTGCTTCGTGGCCGCACAAACGGAAAACGAGCAAGCGGCTTACGCGACGCAGTGGTTGAATACGCACCTCACAGATGAGCCTAAGCGTACGGCCATCGTACTCTGCGATGAGCAACTTTTGGAGCCGACACTTCACGCTTTGCCGCCGAGCGTTGCAGAAGCCAACATTACGAAAGGATTTCCGCTTACGCACACCTCAGCTTACAGTTTGATGGAATCTTTCTTTGAAGCGGAGGCGGCGAAGGTTGAAACGGCCGCGCGTTCATCAAAGTCGGCGACTCCGCCGACGGACATCGGTGCGCTCCTTACCCAACTTTCAGCGGCCATACAAGCGACGGCGCAGCAGGCGGACGCAACAGCGGAAGCGGCCGACGCAACGCCATCCGACAATGATCGGTTTCGCCAACTTTCGGTCGAAGCTTTTTTCCAATCCTATACGATTATCGAGCGCCTGCGAGGCCTTGTCGAGAGCGGAATGTTAACCGTTACGCCCCCTACCCTGCATCGGCTGATCCGCCGCTTAGCCGCGCAAACTTCTATCCCTTTTCATGGCGAGCCGGTGGCGGGATTGCAATTGATGGGAATCTTGGAAACGCGTAACTTAGACTTTGAAAACATTCTCTTACTCTCAACCAATGAGGGCATTATGCCGGCTTCGGGCATCGAACTCTCATTTATTCCCTTCGCCATCAGGCGGGCGTTCGGTTTGCCTTCGACTACGCATCGCTCCGCCGTGTATGCCTATTATTTCTTCCGTCTTTTGCAGCGCGCCCGCCACGTTACGTTTACCTATAATGCGACGCCCGACGGACTACGCGGCGGTGAGATGTCGCGATTTATGATGCAGCTCCTCGTGAGTGGTCGTTTCCGGATACGACAAGAAGCCTTGAATGCGCCCCGACTGCTCCCGCAGCCCACGCCGATTGAAGTGGCGCGCCCGGCAGACCTCTTTGAGCGCCTCAACCCTGTGCGCGGCGGGCAGCAAGTGCCGCTTTCGCCCTCTTCGATCAATAAATACATTGATTGCCCCCTACAATTTTATTATCACCGCGTAGCTCGTTTGACGCCCCACGAGGATACAGACGCCGCCCTCGATAATAGAATTTTCGGCAACGTATTTCACCAATTGGCAGAAGACTTTTACAAGCCATTTGAAGGCAAAGGAAAGATAGACCCTCAAAGATTGGCCTATTATCATGAGCATCCCGAGCGGCTCAATCCGCTGATTGAAGAGGCCTTTGCCAAAAACAATGCGCCTTATCGCTTAGTCGATGCTACGATCGTTCGCAACTTGTTTCGCCGAATGTTGGCTTACGACTACCGTTTAGCCGATTTGGAAATTGTACGTTTGGAATGCGACGTCGACATCTCCCTGCCGCTCAAGATCGACGGCACGGTGCGTCCCTTCAACGTAGGCGGGCGTATCGACCGCTTAGACATAGCCCGCACGCCCTCGGGTTTGCGCACCTTGCGCGTAGTCGATTACAAGACGGGTACAAAAGAGCAAAAGGCCAACAAGATGGAAGATCTCTTCATACCGAAAAAAAGTAGGCCCTATTACATCTTCCAAACTTTTCTCTACGCTTTGGCGGTGCAGGATAAGGTGCGCGAGTTTACGGATGAGGACTTGCCTGTCTCCACCGTACTCTTTCACATTCCGCTCATCAATGACGCTTACGATCCTTGGATTCCTTTTGCGAAAGAGCGCGTCTACGATTTCGGCCCGTTGGCGGCCGACTTCCGCGAGCAGAGTATCGAACTCTTACAACGTATGATGGACACGCCTACTTTCCGACAAACGGACGACTTGAACGTATGTGCCCACTGCGATTTCCAACAATTGTGCGAACGAAACGTAAAATCTGATTATTAAGTTTTGATATGCTGAACATAAACATTACGCCCGAACTGCAAAGCGTGGCGCCACAATACGTAGGCGGCTTCCTCGAAGCTGAAGTGGTCAACGGGCCGACACCGGCTGCCCTTTGGCAGGAGATAGAGGCTTGCAGCGAGCAACTTCGCGCGACTTTTGATACGACGACGATCAAACAACAAGCCGGCATTGCCGCAACGCGAGCGGCCTATAAGGCGGCCGGAAAAGATCCGAGTCGGTATCGGCCTTCCTGCGAGCAGTTGGCGCGCCGCGTGCTCCAAGGTAAGTCGCTCTTTTCTATTAATACGCTTGTCGACTTAGGCAATCTAGTATCCTTAGCCTGCGGCTGTTCTACCGCCGTGCTGGATCGCGAAAAAATCGTGGGCGATACGATCAATCTCGGTCTGGGCCGGCCGGAAGAACCGTATGAGGCCATCGGACGCGGACAACTTAACATAGCCGACCTGCCCGTGTTCCGAGACGCAGAAGGCGCTTTTGCCACGCCAACGAGCGATAGTGTGCGCACAATGTGTACAGAGGCGACGACAAAGGTTTTAATTATCATCAACGGCTATGATGGTGATGCGGAAAAGGTCAAGCAAGCACTGGAGCATACTTGGCAACTGCTTACGCGCTACGCAAAAGGCAGCGGCGAAGCGCGCATAGTGCTGACGGCTCAAGCGCCATCGGCGTAGCGGCGGGCCTCACTTCGTACGCCGACGGCTTGGCGGCGTTGGGTCGAAGCGCAGCCGGAAATGCCTTGGGCTTATTTTGAAACAATTATAAGCCGCATCTAACACATAAATTTTGATAGCAGCAATCCTATGGTTGGGTTGCTGCATTTTTGTATGTCTTTATGGTGTACTTCTTGCAAGGTCTTGAAGCGGAAAAGGCTGTTTTCTCTACCTCCCCATCGCATTGAGGCAGGCGATAAGTGGGTTTGCGTATTGTTTGCCGGGAGCAAACCATCGTTTGGTGGGAGCAAATTATCGTTTGGCGGCAGCAAACTATCGTTTGGCGGCAGCAAACAATAAAAAGTGTGAGATATGAAACAAAAAAGACGGAACATATCCGTCTGAAAATAAAGGACTAAGCATCTTACAGGCAGATTCGATGCGGCCCGCTCAAACGATCGGCCCGCCAAGCGTTGATGCGCGGAAGGGCTATCGAGGATGGGGCGACTAAGGGGGAAATGGTGGGGCTGAAAGTGTGCGACGGCTCAAGCGATAGTCGATAAAAGCAATTCCCCGCCAAGACTTGGGGGTCTGGCGGGGAATTGTATATGTTGCCTTCAATACTTGTGGGCTTTCGTGACGCGCTCTATTTCGCGGCGCGATTCCTTTTCTTTGATCGTAGCGCGTTTGTCGTATTCCTTTTTACCTCGGCAGAGTCCTATATCCAGCTTGGCCCGCCCGTTTTCATTGATGTAGAGGCGTAGCGGTATGATGGTCAGACCCGGCGACTTGGTCTCGGAAGCCCAATGGCGAATCTCCTTCTTATTAAGGAGAAGTTTGCGGTCGCGACGCAGCTCGTGGCGATTGTAAGAACCAAAGCTATATTCTGCCACATACATATTTTTAACCCACATTTCGCCATTATTGATGAAGCAAAACGTATCTACGAGACCGGCTTTTCCGAGGCGAATACTTTTAATTTCCGTCCCCGTCAGTACGATGCCGGCCGTCAGTCGGTCAATTACGAAATAATCGTGCTCCGCACGCTTGTTTTTGATGTTGATACGCGCAGGCTTCAGCTTATTATTCTTTGCCATGGATGGTTGCAAAATTGTCTAAATGTTCGTCTACATAAGCCGCTATCTGCGCCGTATATGACTCTTCGCCTTCGATAAATGCGTCGTCGTGATCGTCAAATTCGGGATACTGCTCAAAAAGCGCCATAAACTCCGCTTCCGTGCAATCGGCCGTCAAGGCATCTCGATGGCGGCGATACTGTTTGTCGACGCGCCGGATGAGACGCGCCAAGTCGTCCACACCCCACAGCTTCAAAGCCTTGGCAAACGGATTGTGGAAGAAAAAAGGCCCATAGCCGTTGTGAATGAGTTGGACAAATCCGCCGTCCATCACCTCTTCGCGCAAGATAGCATAGCCCCAAAGCGTGATCTGATCAGGCGTAAGCAGGCCGAAAGCTTCAGCTGAGAGTTCTGAACCACAAGCGGCTTTGTAAGCATTCACAAAGACGTCGAGAAAAGCGTCCATTCCCTCGGCGGCAGCACGACGCAGGTCGCTGTCGTTTACAATTATCGGATTCATAATTGCAAAGTTAATACAAGCTAAGAGAGTTGCAAAGCGCCGAACGCTTCTTTTATGCATCAAGCCGCAAGACGAAAGCGCGCCGGCGTGGGAAGAGATGGGCAGGGAATGTGGCCGGCACCATAAAATAAACCCCAGTAGTACGCTCTAAAAAGCCAAAGGGCAACCGGCTATAAAATAGCGCGGCCACCCCTTGAGATAACATGGTTAAAAATGAAAAGTATAACCTTTATTTCTTCATTTTAATGGGTGAATAGGAGAATGTTATCACTCCTTTTTGACCTTCTTTGCTCATATAGTCGGTAAATTTGAGCTTGTAGTATTGCCCATCTTTGCATTTCAAGACATATACTTTTCCCGACAGACTATAATCGTAAGGTGGCATACCACCCGTCGGCGTGCGTTTCAACCATTTGTAGAGCGTCAGGTTAACAAAGGCAGTTTTTGCATAGCCGATGTTGCCCATCATCATATTCTTCGCGTCGACAATGATTTTCTCCTTGATTTCTTTGTCGGCTTCGAAGCCCGAAGTGGGTACTTCCGTCACCTTACTCAACTCCGTCTCGGTCGTTTCTACCACTTCGCCCATATTCGTTTTGGGTTCAAAGCGGTGGAACGCCAACTGCCATTCCTTTAATTCTTTGGGTTCTTCTGTGTTTTCGGCCATATCTTTCGTATAGACCTCTTCCATCTGCCCCTCATTATTTTGCTGCTTGTAGACCCACGGGCCTTTCACGCCCAGCGTTTCAGTCTTGCCCGACTTCAAATCAACGTAAGTCCACGTACCATAATCCGTTGCGGAGACGGTAATTTGTTTTACTTGCACCGGAACTTCAGGATCCGGATCCGGTTTGGGATTTGGTTTGGGTTCAGGCTCGTCCTTGCTGCACGCAGTTGCAACAAAGAGCACCGCAGCCCCCATCAAAAGCGTTTGTAATTTCATAGATGTTGTATTTAATTTTAATGCTGCAAAATTACGCCTTGTCGCGAAGCGCTGCAATACCTAAAAAGATTGATTTTCACCCCACTCAAACGGCGTTGAAAAGCCATCGTATGCGCCCCAATTACCACTCCGCCAGCAAAAATCGGCACGCGTTCTACGCTTTTCTTGACGCAGACACATTATTATATATACGCGTGCGAGGGGCGCCCAACTTCAGCAGGGCTGTGTTCAACATACTAAGAAATTGGTAGAAAATAAGCCTACATTTATTTTGCTCTTCGCGGCTCTTGGCGTAATTTTGTAGCACCACTAAAGAAAACAATCAGCAAATAAAACCTATGACACAAGGAAAAGTTGATGCTTTGTTGGGCATTGTCTTCGGCGATGAAGGAAAAGGAAAGGTCGTCGACTATTTTACGCCACGCTACGACGTCGTAGCTCGATTCGCCGGCGGCCCCAATGCAGGGCACACCATTATATTTGAAGGAAAGAAATTCGTTTTGCGGTCTATCCCTTCCGGTATTTTTGATGATGGCAAACTGAATATCATTGGTAATGGTTGCGTTATCGCGCCGGATCTCTTTATGAACGAAGCGCGCGAACTTGAAACGGCGGGCTATTCGCTCATAGATCGCTTGCACATCAGTCGGCGGGCGCATTTGATTCTCCCAACTCACCGACTGCTTGACCGCGCTTACGAGGCGGCCAAAGGGAAAAACAAGGTCGGGACTACAGGCAAAGGCATCGGCCCTGCCTATTCTGACAAAGCCGCACGCATCGGCTTGCGCGTAGGTGACATTTTAGACAATTTTGAAGCCAAGTATAAGGCGCTCAAGGCGCGCCACGAGCAAATCTTACGCGATCTGAATTTCACAGATTACGATCTGGCCGAAACAGAGCAAGAATGGTTTGCAGGCGTTGAATATATGCGCCAATTCCAATTGAAAGACACGGAAGTAGAGTTAAACAAACTCCTCCGCGAAGGCAAATCTGTCTTGGCTGAGGGCGCACAAGGCTCTATGCTCGACATAGATCACGGCACGTATCCCTTTGTTTCGTCTTCATCGACGACGATTGGCGGCGTCTGCACCGGACTGGGCGTTGCACCGCATCGGATCGGCCACGTTTATGGTATATTCAAGGCCTATTCTACCCGCGTTGGCGCCGGCCCGTTCCCCGTAGAACTCTTCGATGAAACGGGCAACGAGCTGCGACGTATCGGTCACGAATACGGCGCTGTTACCGGGCGCGACCGCCGTTGCGGCTGGATAGATCTTGTGCAGTTAAAGTACGCTATAATGATCAATGGCGTGACCGATTTAGTAATGATGAAGAGCGACGTGCTCGATACTTTTAAGGAGATCAAGGTCTGTACGGCCTACGAGAAGGCAGGTGAACGAACCGAAGAGATGCCTTTCGACTCTACAGGTTGGACGGCCGTCTATGAAACGCTACCCGGCTGGGAAACGCCCTTGACGGAGATTCGCGAAGAAAAAGATTTCCCGCCCGCCTTTGCGGCTTACATTGCCTATTTGGAGCGCGCACTGGAGACGCCAATCAAGATTATCTCCGTGAGCCCTGATCGCGAAGCGACGATCTTGCGCTAAGCGCCAACGAGTATAAGGCCGGCCTTGCCGAGCGCTGCATACAAAACGCCCCGAAGCGGAATCCGCTTCGGGGCGTTTTGTATGGCTATGTGTTTAACGCGAGCCATACATTTTTTCGTAGTAATGTTGATAATCAGAGCCCGATACGGCTTCGATCCAATCGTGATGCTCGAGGTTCCAACGCACGGTTTTTTCGATGCCGACCTCAAATGAAGTTTCCGGATACCAACCCAAATCGGCCTTGATTTTAGAGGGGTCGATGCCATAGCGCTGATCGTGGCCGAGGCGGTCTTTTACGAACGTAATCATGCGTTCATCGATCCCCTCCACCCCTTGTTCGCCGCGCAGGAGTTGACGATAGCTTTCGTTCTCCTCCATAATGCGGCGCACGGTTTGCAGAATCGTCTTCACGATCTGAATATTTTGGCGCTCGTTATGCCCGCCGACGTTGTAGATGCTGCCATCGGCCGCCTTGTTCACCACCAAATCAATCGCCTTACAATGATCCTCCACGTACAACCAGTCGCGGATGTTCAAGCCCTTGCCATAGATGGGCAAAGGTTTGCCTTGCAAGATATTATTGATCACGAGCGGAATGAGTTTCTCCGGAAATTGATACGGCCCGTAGTTGTTCGAGCAGCGCGTGATGCTGACGGGCATACGATACGTGTCGCGATAAGCGCAGACCACCAAGTCCGCACTCGTCTTCGACGCAGAATAAGGGCTGTGGGGCTGCAGGGGCGTATCCTCCGTAAAGAAGCCCGTGTCGCCAAGACTGCCATAGACCTCGTCTGTCGAAACTTGGTGAAAACGAACGCCGGTTTTCCACGTCGGGTAGCCCTGTTCGTCCTTGCCGGTGACCCAATCGCGGCGCGCACAATCGAGCAAATTCTGCGTACCGAGAATATTTGTTTGCAGGAAGAGTTGCGGATTTTCGATGCTGCGGTCAACGTGGCTCTCCGCGGCAAAGTTTACGACCACGTCGAAGTGATATTTAGCAAACAGATCGTCGACCAATTTGCGATCGCCTATGTCTCCGCGCACGAAGAAGCAGCGTTCGTCGTCGATGTCTTCGGCGATAGTGCCCAGATAGCCCGCATACGTAAGCAAGTCTAAGGCTACGACGCGCACATCGTCGTATTTTTTCAATATATACTTTAAGTAGTTTGCGCCGATAAAGCCGGCAGCGCCTGTTACAAGATATGTTTTCATCTTTTTTCGAGTTTCTCGTGCAAAGATAGGCGGCGAAAGTCGGCGGGCAAAATAATAAGCTCATTTTCTTCTGCTCCGCCCAACCACCTATGGGTTCTCGTTTTCTCCGCGCGTCTTTTGCTTTGCTGACAACTATCTATCGACTGACGACAAACGGCCGGCGACCGAGCGCAGCCTTTCCTGACTTAAGTTTCACGTTAATAAAAACGAGGAGAATAAGGAAAAATACGCGGAAAGATGCGGATGGGTGGATACAACAATCGGCCGCGGAGGTTTTTTATCGTGAGAGCAAACCTTTTTCATCACGAGCGCAAGGTCTTTTTATCGTGAGCGTAAACCTTTTTTATCGTGAGCGAAAATGAAAAAGGTAAGTCTTCGGCAATAAACAACCAGGCAGACGAGAGATTTTCGCACGACTTTCAAAGGCGGTTTGCACGCGAGAAGCGTGGCCGTTGGCGATATGGCAAACTCAATTGTGGAAGATATGGGCCACTTCGAGGCTACGAAGGCTAAAAATGGGCCGCGGCAGCATTACAGAGTGAAGTATTAGCCAATAAAAAACAAAGCGCTGCGAGCACGCGTAAGGACTTGCGAATCAAGTCGGGCGGGTGCTCGCAGCGTTTATCAGAAAGCGCGAAGCGCTGCCGAACTTTGGGCCGTTCAACTGCGCATCGGCTCGATCAGCGTCTTCATATTCTTGATTTTTTCTCCGCTTATGCGTTGCAAAACGGTCTTCAAGCGGGCCGTACTTACGGCGACGTAGGCGTGATGGTCGACTACATCGATGCGGCCGATGTCGTTCGCCTTCAATCCTCCTTTCTTACAAAGAAAACCTACAATGTCCATCTTGCTGAGTTTGTCCTTCTTGCCTCGCCCTATGTAGAGTGAAGTCCAAACCGGACGCTGCGCGGCGATCGGTTGATCATCGACGCAGACTTCCCCATCGGCGTGAATAAAATCGGGCAGCGTCTCGGCCGGGCCTTTGATGACGTAGGCCGTCCCCTCGTTGTCCCAACGCGTGGCGCGACCGGAGCGATGCGTGAAGTCGTCGGCGTTGAGCGGAAGATGATAATGGACTACGGCACGCACCTCGGGGATGTCCAATCCGCGAGCGGCCAGATCGGTGGCTACGAGTACGTTGCTACTGCCGGCGCGAAACTTATACAAAGAGCGCTCGCGGTCGTCTTGCTCCATACCGCCGTGGTAGATCTGCGCAATGAAACCCTGCTCACGCAAGTAGCGACCGATGCGCTCCGTACTCTCGCGATGGGCTACGAAGACGATGGCGGGCGCACCTTTGACATAACTAAGCAGGCGCGCCAGGGTATCGAGTTTATCCTTATCGGGCGAGGGCACGAGGAGCGTCGTCGTGCGTTGGTCTTTAGATTCCGGCAAGAAATCGAGCCTGCTGCCTGCCTCATCGATGAAGGCCGGCACGTCGATAGCCGTCGTGGCTGAAGTCAAAACGTATTGTCGTACACGGCCAAAAGCGGCTAAGAGGGCGGCCATCTCGGCTTGGAAACCCAATTCGAGGCACTTATCGTATTCGTCTATGAAGAGGCGGGTGGCAAACTGCGTCTCTGCGTTGCCCTTCTGCACGTGATCGAGCAGGCGACCGGGGGTGGCAAAAACGATCTGCGGCTTGATCTCGCGCAAACGGCGATGCTCGTCCATCGTGGGGCGTCCGCCGTAAAGCGAAATGCTTCTCAGTGGCGTCTTCATCGACCGAAAGACGGCCTCGTTTTGCTGTGCGAGTTCACGCGTGGGACAAATGACGAGCGCTTGCAGTTGGTCGCGCTCCGCATCCAGTTGCAAGGTAAGCGGAATGAGAAAAGCGAGCGTCTTACCCGTGCCCGCCGGCGATAACAGGAGGACGTGGCGCCCGCCGCCTATGACCTCGAGCGCTGATTGCTGCATCGGGTTGAGCGCAGCTATGCCTAGCGGCTTGAGCAGGTCGGTTGTTGTGATTTGCATAAGGATTGAGATGATGTATAAGTGAAGATGGAGCTAAAAATGTTCCGCCGCGAGACGTGCGCGGCGGAACACTTTATAGCGTGAATCAAAATAGATTAGAACCAACGCACGTAGCAGAAATCTTGGCGATGGGCCAAAGCGGGGTGCTTCGGGTACATGCGGAAGCCAATCTTGAAACTACCCGTGAAATCTATACTGTCGGTCAATTCGGACGTGTAGTTGTTGCCTTCACGAGAGACAACGTTCATCGGAATGGCTGCGCGGAAATGCTCACTTCCATCGCGGTTGGAGATGATGACCATATCGATGCCGATGGCGTTGTCCAGACCTTGCTCATCGACGACGTGGCGGATCGTAAACGGATCGCCGCTGATCAATTGCCCATTGAGGACGTTGGCAGGATCGTCGGTACTAACGATGCGTATGTCGTTCCAACGCGCAGCTACAGTTTCCTTCCAGGCCGCCAGCTCTTTTGCGGCTGCATTGTCTTTCTCAGAAAGTTGCTTGAAGCGTTTTGCCTCGGGTTTGTAGAACTTCTCGTAGTAGTCGTCCAACTGTCGCTTCATCGTATAATGAGGGGTGATCTTGGCAAACGACTCTTTCACGACGCGCACCCAATTCTCGCTGTAACCGGATCTGTTGCGAGCATAATAGAGCGGGATGATTTCTTGCTCTAACATAGAGTAGATGGTCAGTGCGTCGAGGCGGTCCTGCTGTTCTTGGTTGTGGTACGTGCGCGTTGCAGAGAGCGCCCAGCCGGCGCCCTCTCTGTAGCCCTCATACCACCATCCGTCGAGTACGGAGAAGTTGAGAACGCCATTCATTTGGGCCTTTTCGCCCGACGTACCTGAAGCTTCCATCTTGCGCGTTGGCGTGTTGAGCCAAATATCTACGCCGGAAACGAGGCGGTGCGCCAATTCCATATCGTAATTTTCGAGGAAAAGAATCTTTCCGAGGAACTCCGGCTGCTGAGATATTTCGTAAATGCGCTTGATCAAGCCTTGGCCGGCGCCGTCGGCGGGGTGCGCCTTGCCGGCAAAGATGAACTGCACAGGATAATCGGGGTTGTTGACAATCTTGCTCAAGCGATCGAGATCGCTAAACAAGAGATGGGCGCGCTTATACGTAGCAAAGCGGCGAGAGAAACCGATCAAGAGGGCGTTAGGACTGATCTTATCGAGCAGCGAAACGACACGCGACGGGTCGCCCTGATTCTTGAGCCAGCTTTCGCGGAAGCGCTCGCGGATATAACTAATGAGGCGGCCTTTAAGCTTAATGCGCGTATTCCAGATCTCGGCATCGGGGATTTCGTAAATACGCTCCCAGTATGCAGGATTGCTTTGGTCCTTCATGAAGTTGGGATCAAAGTATTTCTTAAAGACATCGCGCCATTCGTGAGCAATCCACGTGGGGAGGTGAACGCCGTTGGTGACGTAGCCTACGTGGCTCTCTTCGGGGAAATAGCCGCGCCAAATTCCATTAAACATCTCGCGGCTTACTTCGCCGTGGAGCTTGCTAACGCCGTTTACCTCCTGACATGTTTTACACAAGAACGTGGACATACAGAACTTCTCTCCGTGGTCTTCGACATTCATACGGCCTAAACCGATAAATTCGTCCCAAGAAATACCCAGACGCTCCGGAACCCAGCCCAAATACTTCCCAAAAAGACTTTCATCAAAGTAATCGTGGCCGGCAGGAACGGGCGTATGAACCGTATAAAGTGAGGAAGCGCGAACGAGTTCGAGCGCTTGGTCAAAGTTGAGGCCGCTTTCTGTATAATCTACGAGGCGCTGCACGTTGCACAAAGCTGCGTGGCCTTCGTTGCAGTGGTAAATATCTTTCTTGATACCCAACTTTTTCAACAGCAAGACGCCGCCGATGCCGAGCAAGTATTCTTGGCGCAAGCGGTTCTCCCAATCGCCGCCGTACAAGGCGTGCGTTATCGAGCGATCATATTCGGCATTTTGAAGAATATCCGTGTCTAATAAATAAAGAGAGATGCGCCCTACGTTCACACGCCACACTGCAGCGTGAATCGTGGCTTTGTCCGGGAAGGGTACGTCAATAATGATTTGATTGCCATCTTTATCTAAGAGGCGTTCGATCGGAAGGCGGTCGAAGTCTTGCGCTTCATAATTGGCAAACTGCCCACCGTCCATCGAGATGCTTTGGGTAAAGTAGCCATAACGATAGAGAAAGCCCACCGCGCATAAGTCTACGTTGCTATCAGAAGCCTCTTTAAGGTAATCGCCGGCCAAGACGCCAAGACCGCCGGAATATATTTTAAGCACGTGCGTGAGTCCATACTCCATACAGAAGTAAGCCACGCTCGGCCGTGTTTGATCAGGTTTTGCTTCGACGTAAGTGCGGAAGTTTTTGTAAACGCGATCCATCTCCGCGATCAGTTTTTCGTCTTTGGAAATTTCGCTCAGTCTGTCAAAACCAAGTCTTGAGAGTAGCTCAATGGGATTTTTCCCAACAGCCTTATAGAGATCATTGTCCAAACTACGGAAAAGGTTCACACATTCGGGATTCCACGACCACCAAAGGTTGTGTGCAAGTTCGTCGAGCTTCTTCAGCTGTGCGGGGATATGGTTTTTGACCGTCACCTCGCTCCATACCGGTTCGTTGGCATTGTTAGTTTTTACTGTCATAACGATATTGATAGTTTCTATGTTTTATACTTTATGATTGGCGGCTCGCTTTTGCAGTCTTTTGGAGGGCAAACTGATACGCTTCGTCGTAATATTTAATAAAATGCACCCAGTCCGCCTTTGCCGCGAGCTTTTTAGCTTTGCGTGCAGCCTCCTTGCGTTCCTCCGCAGACGTAGTTGCGAGGCGAAGAATCGTCCCCGAGATAGCCTCCACCAAATCGCCGTAGTTGTCGTCGTCTCCATGCAAGACCATCACCCCATCGGCAAGCGTCGTAGCCTGTTGCAGCGTGCTTGTAGCCCATTGTCCGAAGCCCGAAAGGTCCGTTGTGATACAAGGCAAGCCAAAAGCAGCAGCCTCAAGTGGTGTATAGCCCCAAGGCTCGTAGTAAGACGGATAAATGCAAGCGTCATTCGCCGGCAGCATATCATAATAAGAAATGTCGAAGATACCATCTCGCCCGTCGAGATAGCAGGGAATGAGCAGGACGTCGACCATATCGTCCGGCCCGTTTGAAAGTCCACTCGCTTGAATCGTCTGCAAGATGCGATCCTCGCTCATATTATAAAGGTCGTGCGAGATTTGCGGCATCGGCAACGCATTTTCAGCGCCACTCTCTCCTTTTAGCCGAGCCAGCACATCGGCGCGCGGCCCACGCACCCAGCAAGGCACTTCGATCAGGCCCAAGATGCGCGGTCCGTTGTAGTCGGTCGCAGCTTTTAATCGGCGATTGAGGGCGGCCAAAGCGTCGATATAAACGTCGAAACCTTTACAGCGATAATCGTTGCGCCCACTCGTAGAGACCACGACCGTATCATCGGCCGGCATACGGCCCGTCAGTGCGCGGACAACGTCAAACAGACGTCGACGAGCTTTTTTACGCAGCGTCGCAAAGCGGCGGGCGTTCGGGACGAAGGCTTTGTCGAAACCGTTGGGCAACACTACGTCGGCCGACTTATCAAGTAGTTGGCGACATTCTGCGTCGGTAAACGAACTAACCGTCGTAAAGCAATCAGCCCCCCAAGCGCTCTGCTTCTCGATGCTGTGTTTGGCTTCCATATGTAGCTCGCGGGCCATCTGATCTCCGTTATAGCCCGAAAAATATTTGTAGAGGAGCTTATTATTGCCCGCTATTGAGCGCCCGATGCTCGTGGCGTGAGTTGTGAAGATCGTAGCCACAGCGGGAAACTCGCGCTTCAGGTGGAGCATACCCAAACCCGACATCCATTCGTGGGCTTGGTAGATTACGCCGTGCTCACTCAGCAAGCGGGCACGCAGGAGTAGCGACACGAAATGTCCGGCAGCGTAAGAGAACATCGAAGCTTCGTCATAATCGCCATAAGCGTGAAGCGAATCGACATTGAAATACTGCCAAGACAAGCCGTAGATTTCATTCTTACGCTCGAAAAAGGGCGTAAAATCTATGAGTACGGCCACCGGTTCTCCCGGAATATTCCACCGCCCTACCCTTACAGACAAACCGGCATCGGCAGCGGTTTTGCGCCAAGCGGGATAGAGACGCTTATCTTCTGTAAAATCAGGATTCTCTTTGTCTTTCCAAACATCAGGACCAATGAATACGAGGTGTTTGCCCATCGTAGCGCTCAAAACCTTGGCGCGAGAAGAAAGGACGGTGTAGATGCCGCCCACTTTGTTGCAAACTTCCCAACTTGTCTCAAATATCCATTCAGGTTTTATCATCATTTTCACCGCTACATAATCATTTTATCCGGCAAATTTACCACTTTTCGAAAGTAAACGGCAAGTCTTTGCGCGATGAATAAAGCGTTTTATCATTTCAGACCCTTATTTTGCATTGTCGAGATACAAAAACAATGCGCAAAAATGCGTTTTTTGAAAACCACACGGTCTGAATCGGTGACGCAAGGCGGGCATTTTTACTTTTCATAGCTGATTTTTAAGGAAAAAGCGGCCAACGTCACGGCCGCCGGACGGCTTTTAGTTTCGTTTGCTCCCACCAAACAATGGTTTGCTGCCACCAAACCATAGTATGCTCCCACCAAACGATAGTTTGCTGCCGGCAAACGAAAAAAAGACGGGCGAAAAGCAACAGAAAAGTGGGCAGAAACAACAGAAAAGCGCGGCGGAGCTACCTCCGAAGCAGCCGCGATGGAGCAGAAAAGGCGGCATACTTTTTCGGCCGACCGATGAGCGCAATCATGACCCCACCCTGCCCCGCCGCACTTGGTACGAAGAGGCACAGAAGACCAACGCGGCGGGAAGCGAGAAGGCAGCTAATCGATCGGAAAGGCACGAGAAATAGGTAAAAATGCGTAACTTCGCAGCGATGAAAAAGTTTGCCTCGGCAGCTGCCGCCCCCTCCTTTTCGCCCGACGCGCCCATCGCCTTCGAAGATTTGTCGATAGGCTACGGGCACAGACGCCGGCAGAAAATTGTAGGGCTGCAATTGACAGGCAGCTTGAAATGCGCCACGCTGACTGCGCTCATTGGCCCCAACGGCTGCGGCAAGAGTACGCTGCTCCGCACATTGGCCGGTTTGCAGCCTTCCCTGGGCGGCGAATTGTATGTTGGCGGCGAACGCATCTCGGCCCTCCGCCCGAAAGACTTGGCGCGGCGCGTCAGCATCGTGTTGACGAGCCGACCGGAAGCCACGCTGATGACGGCAGAAGAAGTCGTCGCGACGGGGCGAGGCCCGCACACGGCTTTCTGGGGCTTGCTAAACGATGCAGACCAAGCGGCCGTGGAGCGAGCTATGGTGCAGACGAACACTACGCGCTTCAAGCGGCGCCTCTTCTCGACCCTCAGCGATGGGGAACGCCAACGGGTGATGCTGGCCCGAGCTTTGGCGCAAGCTACGCCGGCCATCCTGCTCGACGAGCCGACGGCCTTTCTCGATTATCCGTCGAAGCGCGAACTGATGCGGCTCCTCAGCAAACTGGCGCACGAGGAAGGCAAAGCAATCCTGATCTCTACGCACGAGATTGAAGTGGTCGTAAGCACGGCCGACGCCATTTGGATGCCGGAGCGCGACCATATTTATAAGGAGGAAGCTCCGCTCGACTTGCAGCGCATCGTAGACCGACTCGAAGCAAGCAGCCGACTACTCGAAGCAGCACAAAGCACACAATAAATTTGACTACCGATGATTGTATGTATAGCAGAGAAACCAAGCGTTGCACGCGACATCGCCCGCATCTTGGGGGCGACAAAGCAATGTGAGGGTTACTTGGAAGGCAACGGCTACCAAGTGACGTGGACCTTTGGCCACCTTTGCGAATTAAAATATCCGGAAGACTATACGCCCGACTGGAAATATTGGAGTCTGGGCCGCCTGCCTATGATCCCGCAGCGCTTCGGCATCAGGGTGAAGCAGGACGCCGGCATTCAAAAGCAATTTGATACTATCTGCCAACTCTATGCTGCGGCGGAAGAGATTATCAACTGCGGTGACGCCGGGCAGGAAGGTGAACTGATCCAACGATGGGTCATGCAAAAGGCGGGCGTTAAGTGTCCCGTCAAACGGCTGTGGATTTCCTCGATGACGGACGAAGCGATCAGAGAGGGTTTCGCCGCCTTGCGCACGCAGCAGCAATACGACTCTCTTTATGCCGCCGGACTCTGCCGAGCGATCTGCGACTGGGTGCTCGGTATGAACGCAACCCGACTTTATACCTTAAAATACGGGCAGCGCGGCAGTACGCCGTTGAGCATCGGACGCGTACAAACGCCTACGTTGGCCCTAATCGTGCACCGGCAAGCAGAAATCGAAAATTTCAAGCCTGAACCTTATTGGGTCTTGGCCACGATCTATCGCAAGACGACCTTCACGGCAGTCCTGAAAGAAGGAGAGCGGGGTTTTCGCTCGGAAGAAGAAGGCCAACGGGCTTTCGCGTCCATTCAAAATGTGCCGTTTACGGTAAAAAGCGTAGAAAAGAAGAATGGAACGGAGGCGCCGCCGCGCTTGTTTGACCTGACGTCTTTGCAAGTGGCCTGCAACAAAAAGTGGGGCTACTCGGCGGATAAGACTTTGCAGCTGATCCAAGCGCTCTACGAGAAGAAGGTGACAACTTATCCGCGCGTGGACACGACTTATTTGAGCGAAGATATTTACCCGAAATGCAAAACCATACTCAACGGGATGGGGCGCACGACTTACGCGCCGCTACTCCAACCGCTGCGCGGTGAGAAGTTGCTCAAACGAAAGAAAGTCTTCGATACGTCGAAGGTAACTGACCACCACGCCATCATTCCTACAGGGCAGGCGGCTGACAACCTACTGCTGGAAGAGCAGAACGTATACGACTTGATCGCACGCCGCTTCATTGCCATCTTTTATCCGGATTGCAAATTTGCCACAACGACGGTCTTCGGGCAGGCCGGCGAGACGCTGTTCAGAGTGAGCGGCAAAGAGATTCTGTCGGCGGGCTGGCGGAGCGTCTTCCAAAAAGAAAAGAACGAAGAAGAGGCCGAAGAAAATGAGAATCGCGATGAAGAACGCACGCTCCCAACCTTTAGCGTCGGCGAAAGTGGTCCGCATCGGCCCACGCTACAAAAGAAGCTAACGCAAGCGCCGAAACCTTATACGGAAGCGACACTGCTGCGCGCAATGGAGACGGCCGGAAAGGCGGTGGAGGACGATGAGCTTCGCGATTTGCTGAAAGAGAACGGCATCGGCCGACCTTCGACGCGCGCAGCCATCATCGAGACGCTCTTTCGCCGCAACTATATCACGAAAACCCGAAAGGCCTTGTTTGCCACGCCGACCGGCGTAGAACTCATCGGACTGATCAAAGAGGAACTCTTGAAGAGTGCCGAGCTAACCGGACTTTGGGAGAAGCGACTCCGAGAGATTGAGCGCAAAGAATATGAGCCGCAGGCTTTCATCGAGGATATGAAAACAATGATCAGCAACATTGTGACGGAGGTATTGAACGACAACTCCAATCGCCACGTCACGGCAGCCCCCAACCCGACTAATAAACGCCAAAAGCCCGCCACCGCAACCACAGAAAAGGATCGCCCGAAAGCAAAACGCATTCGCGCCGGCAGCATCTGCCCTCTTTGCGGACAAGGAAAAGTCATTAAAGGACGAGAAGCCTACGGCTGCTCGCGCTGGAAAGAAGATTGTACGTTTAGAAAGCCTTTTAAGGCATAAAAGGCCGATCGGCATAAAGGCAAAGCCAAGTCGGCGCACCTATATATATAATGTATGGAAGCGTAAGCCAAACTTACGCGCCGCGAAAAACCCATCGCGCATCGGCGAATGGGGCGTTCAATCCATTCCGTCAGCTATCAGGCGCTCACGAAGCCTGAAAATTTGATGAATCTCGCCCATAAAAGCCGGTTTTTCTTGTTGATACAGCATCATATCAATCAAAAGCGGCGCCGTCTTGCGCAGGTCGGGAATAAAAGTAGCCTCATCAATGCGTACAGATGCGGGCAAGCGATCGTAACGCGCCTCAAACCATTGCGCAAGTTCTTTAATCTCTTCTTCAGTATAGAGTTTCTTGTATTCCATCGCCTCCTTAATATTTGCTTTAATGACGCAAAAGTAGTAATTTTGCATTCAAATCAACGAATATAAAAGATGAATCTACTGGAGCTGAGCGAACAGGAGCTTAATAGGCGTCAATCTTTGGAAGAATTGCGCAAGATGGGAATCAATCCTTACCCCGCTGCGGAATATCCGGTCAATGCTTATTCAGAAGAAATAAAAAATAATTTCGACGACAACGCTGCGCCGCGCACCGTCTGCATTGCCGGACGCTTGATGAGCCGGCGTGTGATGGGCAAGGCCAGTTTTGCAGAATTGCAGGACTCAAAGGGGCGCATACAAGTCTACATTACGCGCGATGATATATGCCCCTCGGACGATAAAGAGCTATACAACGTCGTTTTCAAGAAACTTTTGGATCTGGGCGACTTTATCGGCGTCGAGGGCTACGTGTTTCGCACGCAGACGGGCGAGATCAGCGTCCACGCCCAAAAGCTTACGTTCCTCTCCAAGAGCATTCGGCCGCTACCGGTTGTGAAAGAAAAAGACGGAGAAGTGTACGACGGATTTTCAGACCCCGAATTGCGCTACCGTCAGCGCTATGTAGACCTCATCGTTAACCCAGATGTGAAGGAGACGTTCAGAAAGCGCTCCATTATCATCAAAACTTTGCGCGACGCACTCGATGAAGCGGGCTACACGGAGGTAGAAACGCCCATCCTGCAGCCGATCGCGGGCGGCGCCAGTGCGCGGCCGTTCATCACGCACCACAACTCGCTCGACATTGATTTGTATTTGCGTATCGCTACCGAACTTTATTTGAAGCGGCTCATTGTGGGCGGTTTTGAGGGCGTCTACGAAATTGGCAAGAACTTCCGCAACGAAGGGATGGACAAGAACCACAACCCCGAGTTTACGTGTATGGAACTCTACGTCCAATATAAAGATTACAATTGGATGATGAGCTTCACCGAAAGTCTGCTTGAGCGCATCTGCATTGCCGTTAACGGCTCTGCGGAAACGGTTATTGACGGCAAGACCATTAGTTTCAAAGCGCCTTACCGCCGCCTGCCGATCCTCGAAGCCATCCGCGAAAAGACGAGCTACGATCTTTCCAGCAAGAATGAAGACGAGATACGCGCCATCTGCAAAGAATTGAAGATGGAGATCGACGAAACGATGGGCAAAGGCAAACTTATCGACGAAATCTTCGGCGAATTTTGCGAGGGCACCTTTATTCAGCCCACGTTCATCACGGATTACCCCATCGAGATGAGTCCGCTGACGAAGAAGCACAGGGATAATCCCGCCTTGACCGAGCGTTTCGAGCTGATGGTCAACGGTAAGGAACTGGCCAACGCATATTCCGAGCTCAACGACCCGATCGATCAAGAGGAGCGTTTCCAAGATCAGCTCCGCCTCAGCGAGAAGGGCGACGACGAAGCGATGTTCATCGACCAAGACTTCCTGCGCGCTTTGCAGTATGGGATGCCGCCCACCTCGGGTATCGGTATCGGCATCGACCGCTTGGTAATGTTGATGACGGGCCAAAGCTACATTCAGGAAGTATTGCTCTTCCCCACGATGCGTCCGGAGAAGAATCCGCCGCGCGATGCTGTGAGTGCTTATACCGCTATCGGCATCCCCGAAGATGTTGTTCCCGTCTTGCAGAAGTTGGGCTACAATCTCGTCAGCAATTTGGCCGACGAGAAGCCTCAAAAGATACAACAGCAAATCATCGAATTGCAAAAAAAATATCGTGGAATCGTCGACCTCCCACGCCCCGGCGTCGAAGAGATCAGCGGATGGATTTCACATTTACACGAATAAACAAGACAGGCTTTCTCGTTGCGTCCACCGCAATGGGAAAGCCTGTCAGCTTATGCTATGGACTGTGGTAGAATAGCCATATTTGGCGGCGGCAGTTGGGCTACGGCGATCGCCAAGATGGTATTAGAGAAAGTGCCCAACATAGTTTGGTACATCAGACGCCCGGAGCAGATCGAGGAGTTCAAGCGTTTAGAGCACAACCCTTCCTATCTGACGAGCGTGCGCTTTGATGTATCGCGCATCACCTTTGCGAGCGACATCAACACGGCCGTTGAAGCCTGCGACACGCTGATTTTCGTCACCCCCTCCCCCTATGTGAAGCATCACCTCCGCAAACTGAAGCGCAAGCTCCACGACAAGCACATTATCACGGCCATCAAGGGCATCATACCCGACGAAGACTTAGTTTGCAGCGAATATTTCCGCCAGATATACAACGTCCCCGACGAGAACCTCGCCGTCATCGGCGGCCCGAGCCACGCTGAAGAAGTGGCCCTCGGGCGACTCACGTACCTGACCATAGGTTCGGCAGACAAAGACTTTTCCCGCAGTTTTGCCGACCTCATGAGCAGCAGCTACGTCAAGACGAAGACGAGCGACGACGTCGTCGGCATCGAATACTCCTCAGTCCTGAAAAACGTCTACGCCATCGCAGCCGGCATCTGCAACGGTTTGAAATATGGCGACAACTTCCAGAGCGTCCTAATCTCCAATGCCGTTCAGGAAATGGACCGTTTTCTCCGCGCCGTCTATCCTATCGAACGCGTCATCTACGATTCCGTCTACTTGGGCGACTTGCTCGTGACCGGCTACTCCAATTTTTCGCGCAACCGCGTATTTGGCACGATGATCGGCCGAGGCTACAGCGTCAAGAATGCACAAATAGAGATGGAAATGATAGCTGAGGGCTACTATGGCACGGCCTGTATGAAGCGCATCAATAAGCATTTTCATGTAAATATGCCCATTCTTGACGCAGTCTACAATATCCTCTACGAGCGCATATCGCCGGCTATCGAGATCAAACTCCTGACTGACTCTTTCCGCTAACGCACAACTGTCGTTTCGGCTTTTCCGGACGCCGGCAGCGCTTCCGACCGCGCGGCTCAGCCTTTTCTTCCGGAAAGAAAAGGCTATGAGGCCTCAATATGTCTTTTCGCCATCCTTCCGACCTATTCATTTTCGCAGCCGGCGCACCTTTTGCCCGCGGCGCGCCCTTGTAAACTTTGGCAGCAAGCCGCACAAAAGACGGACCAACGACTATAGTTCGCCTCACTTCGACCGCAACAACACGAGGGCTACGCCTCGGATGCTTCCGACGCCTTACTCGCGTTTTCCTCGCGCCTTATGCCGCCCCATTCTCCCTCTTTTTTACCCTTTTATGTCCACGATTTGAAGACAAGGCCTCGCTTGCGCTACGTACGCTCACGAGAGGAAACCTTTTTTATCACGAGGTGAAGCTCTTTTTATCACGAGGTGAAGCTCTTTTTATCACGAGCGCAAAGCAGCGCACCGAACTGAAAGGTGTAGAAGAATAAGGGCTTTGCGCGAAAAAAAGCAGGCATCTATTTAGCTTTTAACCACTTACAGACATCTGCGCCCGACGGTGCAGAAAAGCGACAAGCGTAAAGTATCCTTAAATTGGTTAAATATCGTGTCATCCTACTATTTGTAGGTTCAAAAAATATAATTTTGTACACAACAAAACAAGCGTTTCGAGCTGATACAACGGGCTCAGTCAGCCGATAAACGCTACTATTAAATCATTGCAGCCCACAAAGTTCTAAAAATTCAAACAATGAAAAGCATTTTAAAAATTTGCTTATTGAGTGGTTTGATCCTATCTATGGGATCTTGTAGATTCGCATCTCGTCTTGGCAGCAAAGCAGTATCAAAAGCAGCTGCGGCCGCAACGTCTGACGAAAACGCACAAAAACTGACGGATGCAGAATATCTGCAAAAGGCAGAAGACGCGCTGCGCGAATTGCCGAAATTTAAGGGCAAGAGCATCATGATCTTCCAAGAAGCCACTTTCTACAAAGATGGCCGCATCAGTATTTGTCTTCAAGACCCAAGCAGCCCGGACAACGTAGATCAATATCAATATGCCAATGGTTCTTGGGAGGATCCTCAACCCGTGCAACTCTCCGGTGACGGCGAGATGAAGGATAACTTGATTCCCCTCGACAAATTCAAGTTTGTGACGGTTGCAAAGATTGCTAACACGTGGATGGAAAAAGCAAAATCTTTGCCTGATTTTGACGAAACGAAAAATCCGCTTACGATGGTTGGACTTGGCCTGAACACGGTTAGCGGCGAACCAAGAACCATCGTTCCGGACATTGAAACAGCGCGTTCAAAATATGACGTTGATTTCAACCTCGATGGCTCTTTGAAATCTTTCGAAAAAGAATAAGGTTCAGACCTCATAACTTCATCGGCGAGCTTTCTGCACTACGATCGTGCAGGCGGCTCGCCGATGGTCGTATATGCACCCGAAGCGATGAGACGCTCAAGCTCACGACGCAAAAACCTGCACAGACTTATCGTGATTTGTAGACCTACGCCCGACGTATCCCACTTTTTTTGTCTATCTTAGCCTGCTAATTGTCGGCAAACGAAAACCGCGCAGCTGCAAAGCAGCCTTGGCGCACGGCCGACACGGCTGATTCAGACAATAAAAAAATGATATATAATGCGATACAAATGGAACCTGAAGGAAACGGCACCGGAGCAAGCGGCTGAGGCCGCGCGCTTGGCCAAGGAGGCGGGCGTGCACCCCGTACTTGGGAAGCTCCTGCTGGATCGCGGACTGAACGACCTGCAGGAGGTGAAGCGCTTCTTCAGACCTCAGCTCACCGAACTGCACGATCCGTTTCTGATGGACGATATGCAGACGGCCGTGGACCGACTGAACCGCGCCATGTTGCAAAATGAGCGCGTGATGGTCTATGGTGACTACGACGTAGACGGCTGCACGGCCGTAGCGCTCGTGTTTCGCTTCTTGCGCCAGTATTATTCTAACCTCGATACGTATATTCCGGACCGCTACAAAGAAGGCTACGGCATTTCACGCGCCGGCGTTGACTATGCGGCAGAAACGGGCGTGCGTCTGGTCATCGTCTTAGACTGCGGCATCAAGGCGGTAGAGGAAATAGCTTACGCACGCAGCTTAGGCATCGATTTTATCATCTGCGATCATCACGTGCCGGGCCTTGAATTGCCGCCGGCCGTGGCCATTCTTAACCCGAAGCGCCTCGATAATCATTATCCTTACGCGCACCTTTCCGGTTGCGGCGTCGGCTTCAAGTTTATGCAGGCTTTCGCGATCAGTAATGGGATCGAATTTAACAAACTCATCCCCTTGCTGGATCTTTGCGCCGTCAGCATCGCCGCAGATATAGTGCCAATTATGGGCGAAAACCGCATCCTGGCTTGGCACGGACTTCGGTGTCTCAATACAAACCCTTCGATCGGCCTGCAAGCCATCATCGAGGTGTGCGGACTGACGGAACACGAGCTGACAATGAATGATATTATCTTCAAAATCGGCCCGCGCATCAATGCATCAGGACGTATTCAGAACGGAAAGGAAGCTGTACGCCTACTGGTCGAACGTGATTATACGACTGCTATAGAAATGGCGGGTAAAATCAACCTCTACAACGAGGCCAGAAAGGGCATCGATAAGCAAATGACGGAACAAGCGGAGGACTTGGTGCGACATTTGCCCGACTTAGAACAACGCCGCGCGATCGTAGTCTATAATAAGGAGTGGCACAAAGGGGTGATCGGCATCGTGGCTTCGCGCTTGACAGAGCAATATTACCGACCGGCCGTCGTCTTGACGGAAAGTGAGGGCGTCGCAACGGGATCTGCGCGAAGCGTTTCGGGCTTTGATGTCTACAAAGCTGTGGCCGACTGCAGCGATCTCTTGGAAAACTTCGGCGGACATACGTATGCCGCAGGCCTATCTTTGAAAGTCGAGAACGTGGAAGCCTTCACAGAGCGCTTTGAAGCCTACGTCGAAAAGCACATCCTTGACGAACAAACGCAGGCTTCGCTCGACATCGATGCCGTCTTAGACTTCAAAGACATCAATTTCGGCTTCTATAAACAGCTGCGACGCTTCTCGCCCTTCGGACCAGACAACGCGAAACCGCTCTTCTGCACAAAACACGTCTACGACTACGGCACGAGCAAGGTAGTAGGCCGCGGCCAAGAACACATTAAGCTCGAATTGGTCGACAATAAGAGCAACAATATTATGAATGGAATCGCCTTTGGACAAAGTAGCAGGGCGAGATACATCAAAACAAAACGAGCCTTCGACATTTGCTACGCCATCGAGGAGAATAGCCACAAACGCGGCGACGTACAATTACAAATCGAAGATATTCGCCCTTGTGAGTAGAGATAAATTTGCCGAAATCTTAGGCGAATATTGGGGTTATGAAGACTTTCGCGGGATTCAGCGAGAGATAATTCAGAGCATCTCGGCGGGGCACGACACGCTCGGGCTTATGCCTACGGGCGGTGGGAAGAGCATTACGTTTCAGGTGCCCGCATTGTCAGCCGAAGGCGTCTGCCTTGTGATTACGCCGCTCATCGCTTTGATGAAGGATCAAGTGAACCACTTGCGGCAGCGCGGAATCAAGGCTTACGCCATCTATGCCGGCATGTCGCACGGCGAGATCCTGACCGTCTTGGACAATTGCGTTTACGGCGGCGTCACACTTTTGTACGTCTCGCCCGAGCGTTTGAGTTCGGAACTCTTCTTAGCGCGCCTCTCGCATATGAAAGTGAGTTTCATCACCATAGATGAAGCCCACTGCATCTCGCAATGGGGTTACGACTTCCGCCCCGCGTATCGCCGGATCGCCACGGTGCGCCAACTACTCCCCGACGCCCCCATCTTAGCGCTCACGGCAACGGCCACACCTCGCGTTGCGGAGGACATTTGCAGGCAATTACAATTTCGCCCGACGGCACAAACCTTCCAAATGAGTTTTGCGCGCGACAATTTGAGTTATATTGTGCGCGCCACGGAAAACAAAGAAGCCGAACTGCTCCACATTCTCAACAGTGTGCGCGGTTCGGCCATCATCTATACGCGATCACGCGACGGCGCCCGCGAACTGGCGAAGGCGCTCAACGCGGCCGGCGTCAGCGCGTTCTATTATCACGCCGGCTTGACCAATCTTGACAAGGACGTGCGCCAAAAATCGTGGCAGCAAGGCCAAACGCGCGTGATGGTAGCGACCAATGCCTTTGGTATGGGGATTGATAAGGCCGACGTGCGACTCGTGATCCACTTTGAAATGCCTGATTCCATTGAGGCCTACTACCAAGAAGCGGGCCGCGCCGGCCGAGATGGGAAGCGGGCTTACGCGGTCTTGCTCCACAGCAAGGCGGATAGCGGCAAACTCAAGCGGCGTATCAACGAAACATTCCCCGCGATCGACTTCATACGGCGCGTTTACGATCATCTGGCTTACTATTATGAAATGGCAATGGGCGACGGCGAAGGCGTCACGCGCGAGTTTGATCTCGAGCGCTTTTGTCGCACGTTCCGTTTCTTCCCCGTTCCCGTCGTCAGCGCCCTAAACCTGCTGACGCGCGCCGGTTATCTGGACTACAAGGATGAAGATGAGAGTCAGTCGCGCGTACTTTTCCTCCTCGACCGCGATGAATTGTATCGCTTGGACACGGGCGACGAGGAGGAAATCCTGATTCGAGCGCTTTTGCGCAATTATGGCGGACTCTTCAGCAATTATACGTTCATCCGCGAAGACGATTTGATGCACGACAGCGGACTCAGCCAACAGGCGGTCTATGAAGGGCTAAAGGAACTCACGCGCCGACGCATCCTCCACTACATCCCGCGCAAGAAAGTGCCGCGCATCACTTACACCGTCCGCCGCCTTGACAGCAAAGATTTAGTTTTCACCGATGAAGTCTATGCCGACCGCAAGGAAGAATATAAAACACGCATCGAGAGCATAGCGAGCTATGCCGAGGAAGCAAAAGAATGCCGCAGCACCTTTCTCCTGCGCTACTTTGGCGAAGTGGCCGACCACGATTGTCAACACTGCGACATCTGCATCGGACGCAGAAATAAGTCGATCAAGACAACAGAGTTGATCGATAAATTTTCAGCCATCTTGAGCGATGGACGCCCCCACGCCCGCCACGAATTTCACCTGACGGGCATACCTACCGACCGTTCGCTCGCCGCTTTGCAGGCACTGATTGAGGCCGGCGAGATAGAACAACGCGATGGCTATTTTATACGTAAGCAATAATACAGCGCAGAAGTTGCAACGGAGCGAACGAAGCGCAGGATTTAGTGCGGACCACTAAAAAAACTAAACTAAGAAAGCTATAATACGCTCTTTTTTCACAATTTTGCCTTGACTTTGGCGGAAAATCTCTGAATATGATCCAATCTTTGCGGCACCTCGACGAAACTTTGCTCCTATGGTTCAACGGTTTCCACACGTCTTTCTTGGACAACCTTGCGCTGTCGGTTTCCTCGCGCTGGCTGTGGTTGCCGCTCTACGTCACGCTCTTTGCCCTAATAGCGCGAAAGGTTGGGTGGAATCGCACACTTGTTTATGTTACGCTGCTTTTCCTGCTCACGGTAGGCCTCACAGACTATACTTGCGCCTCGATTCTCCGCCCTATTTTTCAGCGGCCTCGACCGACGCAGCCCGACAGTCCGATTTTCCACCTCGTCCACGCCGTGCAAAATTATCGCGGCGGGCATTATGGTTTCCCCTCCTGCCACGCGTCCAACGCTTTCGCGATGGCCACGCTCTCAGCCTTGTATTTTAGGGCTTGGCGACTCTCTGTAGCTATGTTTGTCTGGGCGTTGCTACTCTGCCTCAGTCGTATGTATCTCGGCGTCCATTATCCGGGCGACATTCTCTTGGGCGCCACCGTCGGCGTAGCCATTGCCTTTACGACCTACGCGGCTGCGCGCCCGCTGCTCCGGCCGCGTCCAAACTATACGAAAGTTGCTTTTTGGCCGCCCGCTGTTATCGGAATCTTGCTCTTCTCTTTCATTATCCAAGCCTGTCTGTAGCGGCGCAAAAACGGTTTTGTGCATCCCATAAAACCGACTATCGTAAGTGCCGGCTCCGGCCGCTTGCGCTGCTTTCTTATTATTTTGAAGACAATAGACAACGCCGGCATCCTTCTTTTCGATTTTCTTTTGAGAACAGAAGGACGAGCGCTCGCCTTGTCTTTCGTGACGGCTGCTCCGCGCTACTTTTCCTCTTTTCTTTTCTCTTTTACGGCGCTTCGCGACCAACCAACGACAACGAATGCGGCGCTCTACAATCGTTTGGCCCGACCAAACCATCGTTTGCTGCCACCAAACCATAGTTTGTTCCCGGCAAACGATAGTTTGCTGGCAGCAAACAAAACAAGAAGGCGTCCGGCAGCAACGAAAAGGCCGCGTATGGCGTCAAACGCCGACACATTATATAATATAATAGGGAAGGCTGACAACCTTCAAAGGCCGAAAGAGCGGCCAAGTGCGCGAAAGCGAACTGCGCCGCAACGGGCCGCTTAGCCTTTCGCGGCGGATGCCAACCGGCGGCAAACATGCTGAAACAGCAATAGGATGCCGGAGGAAGTTTGCCGGATGGAAGCAAAAAAATCCGCCCTGCAACAAAATCATTGCAAGGCGGCATCTCACTAAAAAACAACGTGGCCGGTCGAAAAGCCGACTAAACCATTTAATCTACAGCTTTGATCGAAGCAGTTGAGTTCTGCCGTTCTACATTAAATGAGGTCGGATGGCCGCCATACGTCAGGCTGCCGCAACCAACAGTTCCTTTGATACTGCGCGCGGCATAGCATTTCACGCCTGAGGCACCTGCGACGTCAACAACAACATTTTGCGCCTTAAGATCTGCGGCTTTCACGCTGCTTGCCCCTGAGCACTTGATCGTAAATAAGTCGGCCGTGCCGCTCAACGTGAGCGTACTCGCACCGGACACGTCGACACCGGCTGAACCTTGCAAAGCACATTTAGCCGTACTTGCTCCGGAGACTTTGACTTTCAGGTCTTGCGTCGTAAATTCATTAGCCACAAAACTGGAAGCGCCTGTAACATTCAGCATAAGTTTGGCCACGTTGCCCGCCAATTTGGTCGAACTCGCACCGGAGCACGACATCGTCAGTTGCTGTCCGGCGAATCGCCCCACTCTGATGGAGGATGCACCGGCATTGCTCAGCGCCAATTGCGACGTTTCCAATTGTGTAGCATAAAAAGTGCACGCTGATTGCACCGCAAGCGCCGTCAGTCGGCCGCCATAGACGGTAATGTTTAATTGATTTCGTGATTGCGAAAAACGTTTCATACTTTGCTTAGCTTTCTGAACAAGGTAAAGCTGCAATTTGCCGTCGCGCACATCCACCACGCAACGCTCGACCATCGCGGGCGCACCTTTAAGCACGACCTTTGGCGCTTGATCATTCGTCTGCACGTAAGTGACGGATGCCGGCAGACGGCACTCGAGCGCCGTAAAAGGCTTGACGCTCAGCGAGCGCTCAATGACGCCGTCATTTGCGCCGTAGCCGGCGGCATCTCTTTCATAATGGCCGGCCGAACGATCGGCACCGATGTTGATTGAACAAGCCGAAAGCATATATGCATTCAGCAGAACGGCAAGCGTAAACATTACTTGTTTCATAATAGATCTTTTTGGTTTATCTTCAGATTTATCAAACGAAATAGCGGCCACGGCTGGATTTCTTCCAAACGAGGCCGCTACTTATATAACGCCGCGAAAGCGTTTTTGCAACAAGTTTTTCTTCTTTTCTTTGTTAAAAAGTCGTTTTTCTAAGTTATGCGTCTTCGCCCTCAAGCGAGCATACGCAGAAACTCATCACAGCTTGACGCTCTTCTTAGCCGGTTTCGACTCGTTCTGAATGCGGTTAAGCGACGTCACAACGTAGACGTATTTATGCAGACCACCGTCGTAAGGCAACCGATATAGCGGGTCGCTCGTTATGGCTACGATGTTCGCAGGATTATCGAGGTCGCGCTCTTGCCCTTTCTCAAAGCGGTAGATTACGTAGCGCGTAGCCTTATTCATTTCATCGTTGGTCGATGATGTACTCCAGAAAAGATAATATCCATCGGGCATCCACAGGGCTTTGAGGCGCTTAGGCTTCTTCGGCGCCTTCTTGTACATAAATGAGTAGTCAGGACTCAAAGCCGGATACTTATGATAGGTTGTGCGGAGCGCCGTAGCGTAATTGCCCACATTATCGACAACGACGGCGCTATACCATAAGCAACTACCGACTACGCCGGGCAAACTCCGCTGTAAGGCGAATTTGGCGGGCTGCTGATTGATCGTAGGCTGCTCCAAATCGGCAGCGCGCACGGTGCGCTCTACGTCTTGCCCAATCACGAGCGGACGCTTAGAGCCATACTTGCTCCACCATTTGATCAAAGTAGCATAATCGGCCGTCTTGTGACCTATCTCCCAATAGAGCTGCGGCACAATATAGTCCACCCAACCCTGATTCACCCAGTAGAGCACATCAGCATAGAGGTCGTCATAATTTTGCAAACCCTTCGTAGCTGAACCCGGGAGTGTAGAAGTTGTGGCATTGTGGTAGATACCGAAAGGCGAGATGCCAAACTTCACCCACGGCTTGATGGCGCGAATCGTATCGTGCAACTCGCTGACAAACAAGTTGACGTTGTACCGACGCCAATCGCCGCGATCACGATAGCCGTTGCTGTAAGCAGCAAAGGTGGCATCGTCGGGAATAGGCGTACCGTTGGGATAAGGATAGAAATAATCGTCGATGTGGAAGCCGTCGATGTCGTAGCGGCGCACAATATCGGCAGCCACTTGGCAAATATAATGGCGATTTTCTGCCTTTCCGGGATCAAAAATCAAAAGACCGTCATACGGGAAACAACGATCAGGATTCAACTTCGCAGGGTGGTTAGCCGCCAAAGCGCTCGTGCCTTTCGTCTTTGCACGAAAAGGATTGATCCACGCGTGCAGCTCCATTCCGCGCAAGTGGCACTGCTCCACCATCCACTCCAAGGGGTCCCAATAAGGCGAGGGCGCCGCGCCCTGACGCCCCGTAAGGTAGCGACTCCAAGGCTCATAGGGACTATTATACAAGGCATCGCCTTCCACTCTCACTTGGAAGATAATCGTATTCACACCGCAGGCTTTAAGGGCGTTGAGTTGGCGAGTCAGATTGGCTTGCATCGCATCGCGCTTCAAGCCCTGAAACTGCCCGTTAACGGCTTGGATCCACGCGCCTCGAAACTCGCGCTTCGGAAGTTGCTGCGCCGCGAGCGAGAAGGCGCAAAAGAGCATCAAGATAAGGAGTAAGGATTTCTTTTTCTTCATTTTTTGCTAAACAATGTCGCACATTGGCGACAGGGTTATCGGATGTGTCTATTCTCTGCTGGGTTCCGGTGAGCACCAAAGACGATTGGCTAAACGCTTTCTACAGCTTGCGCGCTTCCTCTTTCGCCCAAAGACGCCAAAAGGCCTTTCTCGGCAATAAAAAGAGCGTAAAAACTCTCGCGAAAAGCCCACTTTACCTCTCGTTTAATGCTACTACGCGCCCAAAATTAACAATTATTTTGCAAGAACTTTGCAATTTTTGCGCTCAAAGTTAGCTTCTCTTCCACAATTTAGCCAAACAACTGATGAAAAATCTGATTATACGCTCACGATAACGCACTCTAAATTGCCATTCTCGCCAACTTCGCCGCTAAAAATGCAGGATCAAAGCCCTGCAACCAACCAGCCTCGACACACAGTCCATCGGCATCGCAGCATAATAAATGCGCCGTTCGCAGCAATCAGGCTTACGAACGGCGCACTTGGCTTTAATGGGCGAAAAGAGTGCCGCAATGCGATTTTTAGTGCTTAGAGCAATCGCTTTCAGCCTTCATGTTGGCCTCTACTTGGCGCGTTTTGAGCAGCAAGACGCCTTTCTTGCCGCGTTCGCCGTATTTTGCAGTCGCGTCCTCCCCTTGTAGAAGTTGCACGGAAGCGATATCCGAACTTTTTGTCGCAGCTAAGGTGGCGTCATCCGTGATTTCATTGCCGTCAACCACGATGATGAAATCTGTTTTCTGACGCAGTTCTTGCAAATTCTTAACACGAAAATCCAAACGTGAGATCCAGCCTTTTTCAGCCGAAAGTTTTACGCCCGATTGTTGCGAACAATTTTCCGAAGAATGACACTCTCCCTGCGCAGCTTCTTGTTTGCAGCAACTCTTTTGCGCTCCGCAAGCCTCAGAGTTTTGCCGGCATCCGTTCTGATTCTCTTTGCAATCGCCACACTTTTGCTTTGCGTCGCCGCATTTCTGCTTGCAATCGCCACACTTTTGTTTAGCGTCGCCGCATTTCTCTTTGCAGTCGCCACACTTTTGTTTAGCGTCGCCGCATTTCTCTTTGCAGTCGCCACACTTTTGTTTAGCGTCGCCGCACTTTTGCTTGCAGTCGCCACACTTTTGTTTAGCGTCGCTGGATTTCTCTTTGCAGCAGTCGCCGGCCTTATTTCCGCCACAGCTATCGGCTTCCTTTTTGCAAGTCGTCTGATTGGTCTGCTGCGAGCACGTTTTCGGCTCTTCGCAAGACGCAGAAGTCTTCCCCAGCGTCCTTTCACGGTTAATCATCTGTTGGCGCAAGTTGCCCTCCGTCAAGGTTTTTACCTGACCATTTGTTGCTTTATTAACCGTTACTTTACTTGTGCTATAAGCAGGTTCTGTTACGAAGCGTTCAGTTTGCTTCTCCACGCGTTCAGTTTTCGCTTTCTTTGCCGGACGGCGCTTTTTCGGGCGCTGTGCAGTAGCGCCTACGCAGACTGCAGCCAGCAATAAAAATGCTACATACTTCTTCATCGTAATTTAATCTTGTTTATCGTTATACATAATAAGAGATCGTACACTTTCATCCGGCATCGCATTGAGCAGAGCTGAAAGAAAGAAGCCGATTTGTTGCAAAAATAATACAAACCGCCCAAACGATGACCATAAAACCCGAATGTATGCCATTAATAATTGTAAATACGAAAAACGAGGTCGCACTTTTCCGTCCCTTAAAGGCGACACTGCGCAAAAAAAGCAGGAAAGACAATCCGCACAATGGCAAGCTAAAAAAACAGGAATTTGTAATTTTGTAGTCAAATAGCTAAACTCTCACACGATAATGATGCACACGACCGACGCAAGGCGCCTTTTACAGCGCAAACTCGACTCTCTATTGCGCACAGGACAAATTCTGTTAGAAAGCTCTGCTGATACCAGCCGCATTATGCGCAATATGAAGCGCGCGGCGGCTTATTTGGGATTGCCGGAGAAGAATCTGCACATCCACATCGACTATAATATGTTGATGGTCAACATTCACAACACCGAACTCTCCTTTTCCAAATTTCAGCGCTGCGATAAGCACGGCATCAACTTCACGGCTATTTCCGCCGTTAGCAAACTGACGTATCGAGCGGCGAATGAAAACTACTCTTTGGCGCAATATGAAGCCGCGCTCGACGAGATTGCCAACCGCGAGCGCAACTATTCGCCACTCTTGACGGCCGTTGGAGCTGCCTTTGCCTGTGGCGGCTTCTGCATACAGTTTGGTTGCGATTGGGTCGCTTTTCTCTACGCCACGCTTGCTGCCTTTTTGGGTTTCCGCCTACGCTATCGGCTGATCGAATTTGGTATTAATATCTATATGGCTATTGCCTGTGCGGCCTTTGCCTCAACCGTTGTGGCTTGGCTGACCACGTATTTACCCGCAAGCTGGACTTCTACGCCCCTCCATCCCCTCTTAGCCTGCGCCTTGTTCATTGTGCCGGGCGTCCCGCTCATAAATTTTGTCGACGATATGTTAGACAACAACATCCAGACCGGACTTGTGCGAGCGGCCAATACGATGATGATGATGATAGCTATGGCTTTCGGCATCCTTCTCGCCCTCAAATTCTGCCTATGGGCCTTCAATTTTCAACCCGATATTATGGGCATCTCAATGGTCCCCCACCACAACTATTGGGAATACGCCATCGCGGCCGCCATCTCCGGTATGGGTTTCTCGATGATCTTTAATATCCCGAAGCGCCTCCTATGGGTCGCAGCCGTGGGCGCAGCCATAGCCGTCTGCACCCGCAATCTGGTCAGTTTGCAGCCCGACGAATTATGCCAATTCAGCTTAGGCTGGGGCGGCGTATTGGGTTCGCTGGCCGCTTCCGTCTTAATCAGTTTGATTATGTTGCGTATGGCCCACCGCGTCCACGCTCCGATGCAGATTCTGGCTATCTGTAGCGTCATCCCGATGGTGCCCGGCGTGCTGATGTATCGCAGTCTCTACTCCTTCTTAATGATGACGCGCACGGAGACCCAATTGGTCGATATGATGTCGCTGGCCGGCATCAACGGCATCAACGCTTCGCTCATGATCTTCTGCATCGCCTTGGGCGTGGCCGTGCCTTCCGTCTTCGCCAAGCGATATATCGGCGCCAAGAAGCAGCAGCGCTTCTTCGAGACGCTGAAAGCGCAGCGGCGCGAAGGCAAATTCTTCGACTGGGAGCAATTTTAAGATCAACGCAAGCGGCCCTCATACGGCGGCCGCCCAACTTTCAAATAGCGACACTGATGAACAAGACATTTAAGCGCATGGATCTCAGCCTCGTAGGCCGCGAAGATCCCTTTCAAACCATCGGCCACGAATGGTTTCTGATTACGGCCGGCACACCGACACATTATAATATGATGACGGCCAGTTGGGGGATGCTGGGCATCCTTTGGAACAAGCCCGTGGCTACGATTTTCATCCGTCCGGAGCGATATACGCACGACTTTGTCGAGGCTACAGACCGCTTGACGCTGAGTCTGCTCGGCGATCATCGCAAGGCCTATCAAATCTGTGGCTCAAAATCGGGGCGGGATCTGGATAAGACGGCCGCTGCAGGCCTCCACCCCGCGACGCTACCCGATGATCTCGTCACCTTCGCTGAAGCCCGCTTGGTTTTGGTTTGTCGCAAACTCTACAAGTCGACTCTGCGCGCCGACGAATTTATAGACGCACAACCTTACGATCGTCATTACAGCCCCAAAGAAGGAAATTTGCACGACGTATATGTCTGCGAAATAGAAGCCGTCTACGCCCCCGAAGGCGACGCCTAAGCCTGGGGCGCAAAGGGCGCAATCATCGTCCCGCTCAAAGCATCTACGGAGGCTTTGGGCGGGATTTTTTTGGCGGAGATCAAGTATTTCTTCCACCTTTTTAGTCATTGCATAACCACAGCAGTCGACCGCTGACGTTTTTCATCACGAGAAAAAAGGTGTGCGCTCGTGATAAAAAAGGCTTCACCTCACGAGAAAAAAGGTTTGCGCTCACGAGCGTAAACAAAAGAAGCAGACAGGCGGCGGTTGCAAGTTGGGGGCACGCCGATTAAAAAGAGGGTACACCGACAAAGAAAAAGGATTTGCCGCAGAACGCCGATGAGCCTCGGCCGATTAAAACAAAAAAGCCTGCCTCCAAAGGGAGACAGGCGGCACTAAAACTATATTTTTACCTTGGCAAAGGTAATTGAGCCAAACTATTTATCGACCGAATTGATACGTTATCTCATAGAAGCACGGCCGAACCGAGCCTTTGGAGCGTTCATGTCCTTCTGTGCTGGGCACGATCAAGCGCACTTTGGCTATTTCGCCCGTCGGCGTCGTTTGCCGGCCCAAACCGATAAACGGCAGGGGGAACAACCAGCCCGAAGGAACGGCAGCTCCGTAAAGACTCTTCATCACGCCGCTATTAAAAAGTCCGCTATAGATGCCGTAACTATTGGTCACGGTCATCACATCCGGCCTATCCTCGTTGGCTAAGACGTTGTTGCCCGACTGCAAACTGTCGGTAGCCAAATTGTATTCAAGGTAACGGCAAACGACAGGGGCGCTTTTGCCCGACGCAATCTTACCGGGTTGGCCCTTGCGCAGAATCTGCATATAGACGCCCGACCCGGCAAAGAGTACGTACTCGTTTTGGGCTACGTTGGTCGTAGAATCTTGCTTGTAAAATTGCTCTTCGGAGATGACTTTGATGTTTCCTGGCACATCAAGCAGGTATAACCCCGACTCAGCGTCGACGACCTTCGCGCCTTTCTTGAGGAAGTTTTGCACCTGTCGACGCTCCCGCTTGCGCTTATCGGCATAGGAAGTATCGTCATTGCTGCAAGCCTGAAAAAGGCAAATACCGGCAAGCAGAAGCGGCAACACGAGCGCTACACGCTGCCACACATTGCGGCATAAACGGATGCGAAAGGATGTATCTTGCATTGTAATCATTCTTATTTTGGGCAAAAATAAGCAATAACACGCACGTGGGCCGCATTTTTTCAAAAGGAATTGCGGCATAAAGCCGAAAAAACGCTAAAATTGCAAACCGGTTTGGCAGGTTGTCGGGTTATTGGCGCGCCACTTTCCATCGGCAGCCTTTGTATAGCAATCCGCGTGCGCCCTTGCTCAACGAATTGGGCGCCGGCGAGGCACTTAGGCGCGCAAAGATGCACCATCAACGGGCCACAACGCGCACGAAATGGGCGAAAAAAGGGAAAGAAGCATAGGGTTTTGCGTAAAATGCGCCCAAATTATTTGCAGAATTAAAATAAACTCCTACCTTTGCAAGCGCAAACGAAAGGGTACCTTGACCGAGTGGCTAGGTAGCGGTCTGCAAAACCGTGTACAGCAGTTCGAATCTGCTAGGTACCTCTACAAAGCGGAACACTTCTGACGAAGCGTTCCGCTTTTTTAGTTTTATTCCATATCCCAAGGGCCGCGCGCCGCATCAGAAGGGCAAGCCAACGGCAAAATGGAGGACGAAATCGCGAGAAAATTTGGGGTGAATCAGCGGATAGTGACCGCGACCTGAAGGATAAGCGGGGTCAACGGCCTTCATGCCGCCATCTAAACGCAAGATAAAATAATCAAGATTGAGGCGGAGGCCCAAACCATAGGCCACGGCCAACTGCTTATAGAAAGAACGCAGGTGGAATCGGCTTCCTGAAAGATTTTCATAGCGTCGCGTGTTCCACACATTGCCGGCATCTATGAAAAAAGCGCCATTGAATTTCCAGAAAAGCGCCGTGCGCCATTCAAAACTCAAATCGAGCTTCATATTTCCCGTTTGGTTGATGAAATCTACTTTGCCGTCCTTCTCCACATAATTGCCCGGGCCGAGCGAACGCACGTTCCAGCCGCGCACGCTGTTGGCCCCACCGGCAAAATAGCGCTTCTCGTAGGGTATTACGGCAGAGTTTCCATAGGGAATTGCCAAGCCAAAAGCGGCGTGAAACGCGAAGGTGTTGCGGCTATTTATACGCAAACTGCGCACAAAATCGACATCGACTTTTACATATTGGGAATAGGCAATATTAAACAGCCTGTGTTGGCCCGCTTCATTCTTACTTGCTCTGACGATTTTGGATATTCCGTGCAACAGATTGCCGGCTGCTTCGATGCCAAACTTCACTTGCCAGCCCTTTGTCAGTTGGCCGGTAAGCGGAGAGAATGTTACGCTGCCTCGTTCCTTGTCTTGCTGGGAATTATATATGAAACTGTAACCCGTATTCATAATAAAGAGATCCGCATAACTGGCTCGCAAAATCGAATATCGAGGGTCAGCGTTGTTAAGATAGTCGCGCCTAAACGTATTGGAAATCCAGGGCATAAAGACATAGTTGAGGCTGATCATATCAAAGCGATGCTGAAAGCCGGGATGGGCATGATAACTCCAGCGATAGGCCCAGTTGCCCGTGACTACACGCCGATGAAACTCCGGCCTGTTTTGCGAATTGTACATAAAGCTGAGGTCGCTCGTTGCCTTTAAGCGCTGGCGCGCCGATTGGCGCACAAAAGGCAGGCGAAATGTGGGAAAACGGAGCGAAGTCTCGCCGCTAAACTCTAAATAGTTTTCGTTGCCGTAGCCTTCCAAGCCCCTGATGGCTTCGTAAGCCATTCTTCCCTTCAAAAGCAGGCGCTCGGCGCCCTTAAATAAGTTACGATTCGTAAAGGAAAGGGCCAAAGCAGCGCCCAAATCGCCGCTGGTATTCGTTCCTTCAAGCTCGAGACTGACTGCATTGGGCTTGTTGCGCACAATCGTAACGTCGGCATCGAGCAAAGCAGAATCGCCGGGCGGCTCGTTAAACTTAATCGTCGTATAGCGCACCGCCGACAAACCGTTCATTGCCGAATAGCTGTCTTGAACGTCTTCTTCGCGAAACAGACTATCGGGCCGGATTAACAGATGGTTTTTGTAGAGATGTTTACGAAAGGCCAACTTGTCCGCACCCAGGCTCGGCGAATCCCATATTTTGATCGTACGAAAACGGTAAGGCTGATAAGCCCGCACCGAATCGATGCCGGGCGGACGGGAAAAGACGAAAGTCAGCGCCACACGGTCACTGCCGGCAACGGTATCGGCGTCGTAACCGACAAAATCGCGGTTGATGCGATAGTAACCTTGGTTCTGCAGGGCTGTGATCACACGATTGCGCTCTTCGTTGAGAACGGAGACATCCAAAGGCATACCCACGTGGAGCAAGCTTTTAGTGCGCAAAGCCGATACAGCGCGCTCCAAACGCGGATCATCGAAGCGGTAGGCCAAAGAATCGACAACATAGCGCACCCCCGGCCGCAATTTATACGTAAGTCGGACGCGCCGCCGGCGCTTTTGTGTGAGCGTATCCACCGCTGCGTGCAGATAGCCTCGCGATTGGAGAGCAGCGAGCAGCGCAGCGCGCGAAGCAGCAGTCGACGCCGTATCATAAACGACGGGCGCTTCGCCGAGGCGGCGAAAGAAACGGCCGCGGCGCTTTGTCGTATCGGCCGGCGAGAGGCAATAAATGCCGAGCGGCACTTTAACCAGATTAAACCAGCGCGCATTTGGCTGCTGACGCACATATTTAATATAGTCGGCAGTTTTGACTTGCTTAGTTGCAGATACCACTTTGACGTCGCTCAGCATCGCTTCATCGCTCGCCAAATAGCGTGTAGGCGAGCACGATTGCAGCAAAAAAAGCAGCAAAGTAAGTCCTGCGAAGAGCAGGGATAGAGAAACGTGACGGTTCAAAGGCTTCAATTTTGAAGCAAATATACTACTTCATTAGCTTCTGTCTTTGTAATTTTGCCGAAAAATCCATAAGATGCTGACAAGAGCTGAAATAAAATGGCTGCACGGCCTGACGCGCAAGCGGCAGCGCGATGCTGAAGGCCTCTTCATCGCAGAAGGGCCGAAGGTGGTCGGAGATCTGCTGGCCTTGCTCCCTTGCCGACTGCTCTTAGCAACGGCTGATTTTCTACAAAGCAGGGCGCAATGGTCCGCCGCAGAGGTGCGCAAGCTGTCGGCGTCAGAACTGGCGCGCGTTTCGCTCTTGCAGGCGCCGCAGCAGGTCGTTGCCGTCTTTGAAAAGCCCACGCCGGCGCCTTGGCAACCCACAGACGAACTGGCTTTGGCTTTAGATGGCGTGCAAGATCCAGGTAATGTGGGGACGATTATCCGATTAGCCGACTGGTTCGGCATACATAATATATTGTGTAGCCCAACGACGGCCGACGCCTTCGCGCCAAAGGTGGTGCAAGCTACGATGGGCGCACTCGGCCGCGTCAATCTCCACTACGTAGATCTCTGCGAAGCGCTCGCCAAGTTGCCTGTGGAGACACCGATTTACGGAACGTTTCTCAACGGATCTAACATTTACGAGCAAACATTGGATACGAAAGGCCTCATCATAATGGGCAACGAAGGCCAAGGCATATCGCCCGCCGTCGAGCGTTTCGTTTCAAAGCGTTTGTTCATACCTCGCTTCCCCCTTGACGCAACGGGCAGCGAGAGCCTCAACGTTGCGATGGCCACAGCCATCATTTGCGCCGAATTCAGACGAAGAAATTACTAAACAATGAACCTACTCCTCCTCATTAACATAAGCTTGTTGGCAACGATGCTGCTCTGCCTGCTCGCCCTTTGGCGCTTTCGCTGGCGCGATTATTCTCTGCCGGCGCGTTGGGCTGAAACTACCGAATCGACGGAGCAGCCTGCGATCTCGATTATCATTCCGGCGCTCGACCAGGGCGACTATCTGGCCGAGTATCTGCCGATTTTCTTGCAGCAGAACTATCCTTCGTTTGAAATTATCGTAGTCGACGAGGCCTCGACCGACAATACGCCTGATGTGCTCAAGCGCTTATCGGCCGAGGATAAGCGGCTGCGCTACTTGTCCGTACCGCGCTCTACGCGCCACATAGAATTGACCAAACTGGCTCTGACGTTGGGCGTACGATCCGCGCGTTTTCCTTGGGTGGTCTTTACGCGGGCCGACTGCCAACCGGCTTCGCCCGACTGGCTCTCTCGACTGGCGGAGCAGTTTGCACCCGGCGTAGAGATGGTCGGAGGCTATGCCAACTATCTCAACGATGAGACGCGCCAAGCACGCCGCCCGATCTTCGAACGTCTGCGTTTGCAGTTGCGTTTGGCGCGAGCTGCTCGGAGCGGACGCCCCGTTTATGCCGACCCCTGCAACCTGGCCGTCAAGAAAGCCTTTTTTATGGCACAGGAGGGCTTTGCCAATAGTCTGCTGCTTCCCTTTGGGGAGGAAGAATTGTTTGTGGATGCCTATGCTACGCCTGAAAATTTCCGCCTGACTTGGCATCCTGACGCCACGATTTGCCAGCAACTACCCGCTCGCCGCCTGCTTTCCGACGAGCGGATCTATACGGCGGAGATCGCCAACCGCAGTAGTCGCCGCCGCCGACTGTATGCTGCGCGCGAAGCGTGGGCTTCCTGCTTTTTCTTTCTGTTTTTCCTGCTGACGCTGACTTATATCGGTGAGCGTACATTTTATATTTTACAACAATCAGTTTACTTTATCCAAGATTTGGCCACAGATCTGCCCTTCTTGCTCCTGCTCATCACGGCCATCATCCTACCGATCCGCTTGATGCGCAAGGCTACGCGGACTCTGGGTGAGCGCCGCTTTGGCGGGATGCTGATTGCCTACGCTTGGCTGCAACCTTTGCGCAACCGGCTCACGTATCTGCGCCGTCTCCACCGCAGCGACAGTTTTGTTCGCCCCTCTTTATAATTGCTTACTTTTGACTGACGGCCGACAAACGGCCGATACCACTGATAGCGTCCGGCCTTTGCATGCTACCGGCACTTATTGGCGCGTAAAGGATCGACTTTGACCGCCACGCAAAGGCACAAACTATGGCGACAAGTCAAAGTTTGATACATTTAGTCCCCTACTTTCCCCTCTTCTCCTCTTCTTTCTACACTCAACACCTTAAATGGCGACGCTTGAAACGCAAAAATGACCGCAAGAAGGCGGCTTTCGTTTTCGTTTGGTGGCGGCAAACAATAGTTTGGTCCCACCAAACCATAGTTTGTTCCCGGCAAACGATAGTTTGGCAGCAGCAAACAATAAACAAACAAAGGAGAACAATACAAAAATCAGCGCAGAAGCACGCACAAAGGAGACCTGCCCACCGTCCGGCGCACCGAACGTCCCGCCTTACCTTTCCTCCGCAAGCACAATGCAAAGAAAATCTATAACAGCCCATACAAAGACGACGAATAATCGAGGACTTACCCCGAGAAACGACTGCTCGCTCTGCCAATAGGCCGCTTCAGCACCAAGGCATCAAACGAAATAAGCGGAAAAGGAAGCCTTGAACAGAAAAAAAGTACACAAAGTATTTGGCAAACCAAAAAATCATTCTACCTTTGCACTCGCTTAACGGCAATTAGGTAGATCCGCTAGCTCAGCTGGTAGAGCACAACACTTTTAATGTTGGGGTCTTGGGTTCGAGCCCCAAGCGGATCACACCAAGAAAAAGAGGCTTATCGCAGGATAAGCCTCTTTTTCGTTGATAGACCTATATTCGCCTCCACTTGATCAGTGCGGCGTCAGTTTATCACTGTCGGCCGACTCGCAAAGCAGACGAAACACTACGGTCAAGTCGCGACTTTTCAAATACGATTGCGCCGCCCAAACGTATTGCCCTATCCGAAACGAACAGGAACAAGTTTGGGCGGCGCAATCGAAAAATGCAACTGCTTTAAGCGTAGGCATTCTTAAGCGGAAATCATATGCACGTCTGTCGTATCAAGACTAACTTACGCCTCGATACAGCCTTTTATTTTACTAAGGTAGCGCGAACGATGCGCAAGCCTATCATAGGCAAACAAGCAACAGATTTACGTAAACGAAAAAAAAGAAAGCCTCTCCGAAGAGAGGCCATGGGAATAAAATCCTTCGGCATATAGCCTTATTGTGATATGATGTAGAATATCCTTTTTCTGAGGCAAATTTAAGAATTTCATTTGTACATGCCAAATTTTTGGTCTATTTTTACAGAAAATTTACAAACCTACCTTATGAAAACCCGAATATTAGGCCTAGATACCGGTACCAACAGCTTAGGTTGGGCAGTTGTAGATCGCGATGAAAACAACCAATATACGCCCATCTGCCGCGGAGATTTAATCTTCACGGAAGGCGTGAAACAAGAAAAAGGCATCGAATTTTCTTTGGCTGCCGAAAGAACTTCTTATCGCGCTTCGCGGCGCCATTACTTCCGCCGGCGTCTGCGTAAAGTCGAAGTGCTGAAAGTTTTGGTAAAGCATAAGTTGTGCCCGCCGCTTTCTGATGAAGCGCTCAACCGATGGCATACGAAAAAAGAATATCCGCTTGATGAGAACTTCATACTTTGGCAACGCACGAGCGAAGCTGACAATAAGAATCCTTATCACGATCGCCACATTTGCTTGCACCACAAGTTGAACTTGAAAGATTCTCAGACGGATCGCTATACGCTGGGACGCGCACTCTATCACTTGACGCAGCGCCGCGGCTTCTTGAGCAACCGACTTGACCAAAACGAGGAGGCGGAAGAGACGGGCAAAGTAAAATCTGCGATCTCCGAATTGAGCAAAGAGATGAAGGAGGCGGGATGTGAGTTCTTGGGCGATTACTTTTACCTACTCTATCGCACGGAAGGCAACCGTGTGCGCATCCGTTCCCGCTATACGGACCGGGAAAAGCATTATTTGCAAGAGTTTAAGGAGATCTGCCACGTACAAGAATTGGACGAGGATCTGGCAAAAGCGCTGGAGAAGACGATTTTCTTTCAGCGCCCACTAAAATCCCAGCGCCAAGGCGTAGGCAAATGCACGATGGAGAAAGGCCATTCGCGCTGCGCCGTCTCGCATCCTTTATATGAGGAATATCGACTGCTCTGTTATCTCAACAATATCCGAATCAAAACGCCATTCGATGATCGTTTGCGTCCATTAAATGCGGAAGAGCGAGAGAAAATCACTCCCCTCTTCTACCAAAAAAGCAACTTCGACTTCAAAAAGATTGCTAAAAAACTCGCAGGAAAAACGCCTTTCGGCTGGATAAGGGATGAGGAGGATTGGCCTTACCAATTTAATTATCGTATGACGCAAGAGGCGCCGGCCTGTCCCACAACTGCACAACTAATAAAGGTCTTTGGCGAAGATTGGAAAGCAGCTATGGCCGAAACTTATACGATGAACACCAAGCAGGACGGGACGCTAAAGACGGAAGATGAGATTTGCACGGACATTTGGAACGTGCTCTATTCTTTTTCTTCAAAAGAAAAGCTGAAGGAGTTCGGATTGGAGAAGTTGCAACTCAATGAGGCGCAAGCAGAAGCTTTCTCTGCTATTCGCCTGACACGCGACTTTGCCTCGCTAAGTTTGAAGGCGATACGCAAGATTCTTTTCTTCTTGCGCACAGGCGAAGACTATTCGAAGGCTATCTTTTTGGCAAACATCCCAACAATTGTCGGTGAAGAAATATGGAACGACATTGAGCGGCGCTCTCGCTTGCTATATAAAGTCGATGTAGCCCTTCACCCGCAAGAAGAGGACGAAGCAAAAGAGCATTGCACAATCGCAGAGCGCATCAAAGCGGCTGTAGAGGCAGAAGTGCCTGATGCGCCGATCGATTTGCTGTATCACCCCTCAATGATTGAGGCCTATCCGGACGCCAAACGAAACGAGCGCTTCGATTGCTACCAACTGGGTTCTCCGAAGACGAACGCTGTGCGCAATCCGATGGCCATGCGCTCGCTACATATGGTGCACAAAGTAATCAACCACTTGCTGCGCAAGCATATCATTGATGAGAAGACTGAAATACACATTGAATATGCGCGCGAACTGAACGATGCCAACAAGCGCCAAGCCATTGCTGATTGGCAACGCGAGCTAAGCAAACGGCACACAGCATATGCGCAAAACATTAGGCAACTCTATAAAGCTGAAACCGGCTTAGAGATTGAGCCGACGAAGGCAGACATCTTAAAATATCAACTCTGGGAAGAGCAGCAACACGTCTGCTTGTACACAGGTAAGAAGATTGGCATTGCAGACTTTTTGGGCGCGAACCCGAAGTTTGACATCGAGCACACGATCCCGCGCAGCCGAGGTGGCGATAGTACACAGGAGAACTTAACGCTTTGCGAGAGTAAGTTCAACCGCGACACCAAACGCGACAAGTTGCCCACAGAATTAGCCAACTATGAAGAAATCTTAGCGCGCATCGAGCATTGGAAGAAGCAGTGCTACGCGCTGAAGCTAAAACGAGACGGCATCCGCACGCATTCGGGCCTGGAGAAGAGTATAAAGGATTCTAAGATTCGAAGACGCCATCTTGTGGGCTTAGAATACGGCTACTTGAAGGGGAAATATGATCGGTTTACGATGAAAGAAGTTCCCGAAGGCTTCAGTCGGCGTCAAGGTGCGGGCATCGGCTTGATTTCAAAATATGCCGGTCTCTTCTTGAAGTCGCTCTTTAAGGACCCGAAAAACCCAAATCGCTCCAACGTCTATGTCGTCAAAGGCGCTATTACGGCTGAGTTCCGCAAACTATGGGGCTTGCAGCAAGCCGATGAGGCGAAATCGCGTGAGAATCATACGCACCATTGCATTGATGCTTACACCATCGCTTGCATTGGGCCGTGCGAATACGCTGCCTTAGCTGCATATTATCGGAGCGATGAGGAGTTCAAATATGGAAGGCGCCGTGAAAAGCCGCAGTTTGAGAAACCTTGGCCCACGTTTACGGAAGACTTGCTGAAACTGCAAGAGGAGTTGCTCATCGTGCATCAAACTACTGACAAACTGGGCAAGCGAGATCGGCGAAAAGTAAAAACGCCGCGCGGGAAGTTCCTCACAGGCGGCGACTCCGCACGCGGCAGGCTACATCAAGAAACGTATTATGGTGCCATCAACTACGATGGCAACATTAAATATGTCGTAAGAAAGCCGCTGGATAGTTTAACTGAAAAGGACCTAGATAAAATTGTCGATGAAACGGTTAAAGGCATTGTCAAAGGCGCCGTAGAGACAAAGGGCAGCTTGAAAGAAGCCCTTGCTGACGGTATATATATGAATAAGGAGAAGGGGATCTTGATTAAGCGGGTGAGAATCTTCACTCGTCTAACGCAGCCGCTTACCCTACGCTCGCTGCGCGACCAATCTCAAAAGGAGCACAAACGTAAAGTTTACGTAACCAACGAAAGCAATTACATGATGGCCATCTACGAAGGGGTCGTAAAAGGCAAGACCAAGCGCGAATTTGACTTGGTCAACAACATTGAAGCCGCCGAGTTCTTTAGGAAAAGGAATAATCGAGCGCAAGGCCTACCCCTCTTGCCAGAGAAGAGCGCCAGCGACTTCCCCTTAAAGCACACCTTAAAAATAGGAACGTTAGTATTGCTCTATGAGACTTCTCCAAGCGAAATAGACTTCTCCGATCCTAAAGATGTAGCCAAAAGGCTATATAAAGTGGTTGGGATGAATTATCATGATGGCAAGGGCTCGGCTGGACTTATATCGCTGCGCTATCACCAAGAAGCTCGTCCGGAAAAAGAGCTTTGTTCCAAGAAAGGAGCATATAAAAACGGAGAAGTCTTTCGACCGGCAATTATATTGCGTCACACTCAATTTAATGCTTTGGTAGAAGGGCAAGATTTCGATTTGGATATCACGGGTGAGATCACGCCAAAACGACCTTAGCCTTATGCTCAAGCGCAGCCTTGTCTTTATGCATCCGGCCACTTTGTCTTTACGAAATGGGCAAATGGTTATCATCAGAAAAGAAATTCCTGATGATAACCTTACCGTTCCCATTGAAGACATTGGTTTGGTGATGATCAACCACGCGATGGTAAGCTTAACCATCCCCCTTCTAAATGCTTTAACAGAGCAAAACGTAGCGGTCATCTTCTGCAATGAGAAAGGTATGCCTGCTTCGATGCTCTACAATTTGCAGGGCAACACCACGCAGGGAGAAACCTTACGCAACCAACTCGAAGCCGGCGAGGTACTCAAAAAGACGCTTTGGAAACAGATCATCGAAGCTAAAATAAAGAATCAGGCTGCACTTTTAGACAAGATGGGCAAGGAGGGTAGCATCTTAAAGCCCCTTTATACGAATGTAAAAAGTGGAGACAGCGATAATCGGGAAGGCATCGCGGCCAGATTGTATTGGGCCGCCTTGTTTGGCCGCGATTTCATCCGCGATCGGAACATACCGGGTATCAATTCGCTCTTAAACTATGGCTACTCGGTCTTACGGGCAGCCGTTACGCGGGCCTTGGTCTCCTCCGGCTTGTTTCCGGCATTGGGCATCTTTCATCATCATCGCAGCAATGCCTTCCCATTGTCTGACGATTTGATGGAACCTTTCCGACCTTTTGTAGACGAGATTGTGTTTGAACTAACGGCCCAAGGCGAGGCGGAACTAAACACAGCGACCAAAAGCCGCCTGATCCGTGTGCTATACGTCGACACTTACTTTTCCAAAATAACACGCCCCCTATCCGTGGGCTTAAGTATGACGATGGCTTCCTTAGCCAAGTGCTATGCCAAGGAGCAAAAGAAGTTGGTCGTCCCGTTATTAAAATGAGTGAAGTCAGATTAAACGCTTATCATATTATGTGGCTCTTTGTGATGTTCGACTTACCTACGATGACCAAGAAAGATCGCAAAGCCTCGGCCCTTTTTCGGAAACAACTTGAAAAAGATGGCTTCTCGATGCACCAATTCAGCGTCTACATCCGCCATTGTGCCTCAAAAGAAAGTGCTGATGTACACATAAAGCGCGTAAGATCCAACTTACCGGCAAAAGGATCTGTCAGCATTCTCTCCATTACCGACAAGCAATACGCCGGCATCATCAACTTTTGGGGTGCAGAAAGTAAAAAGCTACCGTCTACGCCCCTGCAGTTAGAACTATTTTAGTACTTTTGCCCATAGAAAGTTACGCATCAACGCCATTTCCTATACACTAAAGAGTCCCTCAAGGGCTTCCATCTCAATGGATTATCTCATATAGGTTGTGGTTTGATGTAGAAGAAAGATATAACGCAACTTACGATTTGGCCCTATGATGACGAGACGCGTTGTGGTTTGATGTAGAAGAAAGATATAACGCAACCATCGCTCAATCGGGGAAGGAGCGAATCCAGTTGTGGTTTGATGTAGAAGAAAGATATAACGCAACTTATCGATCTCGCGGAGCTTCTTCGCTAAGGTTGTGGTTTGATGTAGAAGAAAGATATAACGCAACTGGCGTGGAAGGGTCGACATTCTTACGGGAGTTGTGGTTTGATGTAGAAGAAAGATATAACGCAACAGACGCGATGAGTAACGTTCGGGATATTGGTTGTGGTTTGATGTAGAAGAAAGATATAACGCAACTTGCTATTCAGCCGCATGTAAAAAACAAGCGTTGTGGTTTGATGTAGAAGAAAGATATAACGCAACACTTTTGCTCGCCAGCCGCGTCTCGTTTGAGTTGTGGTTTGATGTAGAAGAAAGATATAACGCAACTGATGAGTTGACCCTTCGGCGAAGTCTGACGTTGTGGTTTGATGTAGAAGAAAGATATAACGCAACTGGGGCTTTTTGGCGACTTGCGCTTTATTGGTTGTGGTTTGATGTAGAAGAAAGATATAACGCAACGCACGCTTGAGAATGCGGGCGAACCAGACGGTTGTGGTTTGATGTAGAAGAAAGATATAACGCAACTCCGCGTCCATCCTTTTGTCCATCCAAGTGGTTGTGGTTTGATGTAGAAGAAAGATATAACGCAACTACTCCGCCTGCAAATATCGCAATGTGAAGGTTGTGGTTTGATGTAGAAGAAAGATATAACGCAACCCATAATAGGGCAGCGACTGCTTACGCAGGTTGTGGTTTGATGTAGAAGAAAGATATAACGCAACCATCATCGATTTGGGAATCATTGAAACGAAGTTGTGGTTTGATGTAGAAGAAAGATATAACGCAACACTACTCGATTATCTAGGCTATCAATTTGTGTTGTGGTTTGATGTAGAAGAAAGATATAACGCAACCAAAAGGAAGATGAAGTCGGGAAATCCTGCGTTGTGGTTTGATGTAGAAGAAAGATATAACGCAACAAAGTGTGCGGCAATCTGTTCGATATATCGGTTGTGGTTTGATGTAGAAGAAAGATATAACACAACAAAAAAAATCATTCTACCTTTACACTCGCTTAACGGCAATTAGGTAGATCCGCTAGCTCAGCTGGTAGAGCACAACA
>ERZ1674049.7-NODE-7-length-93157-cov-26.341507_pt1 | contig 93157 bp, 64 predicted proteins | sample MGYA00581127_ERZ1674049 | MGnify/ENA primary metagenome ERZ1674049 (study PRJEB41354, sample SAMEA4873323) | human saliva metagenome | biome: human-associated habitat [ENVO:00009003]; feature: mouth environment [ENVO:08000002]; material: saliva material...
AGAAGAATGAAATTAAGAAACCAAGGTTGTCAACTAATTCTAGGACATTACAAACGACAAACCTATCTGTTTCAGCGAGAAGCGTGTCCCAACTTTTCCCGAACCGTTGGGACAAAATTTCCAACCCTAGAAAAAAACCTCCCAAGGCTAGGAATTAAAATCCGCAACCTTGGAATTTTAACGCCAACCGCTTGAAGCAAAAACGATCACCGCATCAATGTTTTACGCTCCCGCACCCAGCCCACACTTGCTCCGATATCCGTGTACTGGCGAGTAAGAACATCTCTATTTAATACCAACAAACCCGAAGAAGCGAGGAGAAAGGAACAGCGAAATATATCTGGCATTATAAATAAAACTTAAGTTTCCAAACAAAAAATGGACTTCTTCAGACCTCGAATCACAATTTAATTACATAAAAAGGTCAAATTACACATACTTATGTGAGAAATATTGTATATTCGCAGGGTCGAAACTGAGATGTAAGTTTTTTGGGCGTGTACCCATCTATAAATTCCTTCAGGCTTACAACCTCATAGGATTTACCTAATACTTGAGCATACCCAAGACACTCCGCAGGCGCTCAAGACAAGACGCTCTACATAAAGCGCTGCCGAAAAACGAAGCACACTATAATTTAATGCTTGTTATAAATTTAATAAATGTCAAATGCTTATGAAAAATCTCTTCTTGGTGTCGCTTTTGACACTATTTGCCCACTGCGCAATGGCCCAGATACCAGCAGATGGTAGCCTAAACGACTATGGTTTACTTTCACAGAAAGCAAAAGTTGTTCGGCAAACTAAATACAATTTGAAAAAGGCTCTGCCGGTTAAAGACGAAGAAATCATCAAGGACAAGCCTGCCGGTGAAGAAGTGGAGGAAATACAGCGCAAGTCGATTTGTGCTGTACCGGAGACCGGAGGTGCCGCTTTTTCGCGTCAAGCCTGTGCCTTAGCCACGTATGTTGTAGGTGAAGACAAGCATCTTTATCTATTCAATGCACTTGGCAAATGTTATACTTTCTCATACACCAAGTTGGAGGCTGACGGAGAAGGCAGATACACGCTCCACACTCCGCAAGCCATCGATATGGGCTATAACGATAACGGCGATAAGATCAAGCTTTACGCCACCCGTTTGGTACTCGCTCAAGAGGGAGACGATTGGGTGTATGTCCCCGAATTTGACAGCAAAGAGCAGTTTAAGGGTGATGTTCATTTCACACTCACTGATGGCGTGTTGGCGCAAGAAGATGAAGGGACAAATCCTGAGGTAGAACTACCCAATGTCATCATCGGACTCACTGACAGCGAAGGACAATGGCAGGGCTTTGCTACTTCCAACATTCTTATACGGCCCTTTAAAGAAGAGAAGACGGAGTTTCCGGAGGAACTGGAGCCTGAAAACTTCACGCTTACTTACACAGACGTTCGAGGCAACAGCAAAGAAGAGAACATTAAGGTAGCACTGACGGAAACAGAGGCCTACGTGCTATGCCCTTATGCGTTTAGCGGGGAGGACAACGATGCTTTATGGTTAAAAGGCGAAATAAAAGGCAACAACATTACTTTTAAGACGCAATACATCGGCATTGCCGAGGATGAGCACGCTTATGTATACTTGCTACCGGCAACCTGCTCGTTCAGGACAGACGAGGAAGGCCAAAAACATATGCAAGCTGAAAAAGCTGATGAGATCGTTTTCAGCTATGATAAGGCGGCAAAAAAACTGGTAAGTGCGCCCAATGGCTTAATACTGATCAACGAAGGCGGCGAAACGATCTCTCCGTGGGCAGCCTATGGCGAACCTATCCTTAAAGTATATGATATGACTCTGCGCAAGCCGGCAGCACCGACGATAAAGGAAGTTACGCCTTACGACGAGTCGGATGGAATGAGTGTAAAGTTCATGATGGAAACCAAAGACGTAGACGGCAAATACATTATGCCCGACTACCTGTATTATAATGTATACTTCGACACGGATGAGAAGCCAATGACATTTACGGAAGAGGCTTATTCGGGTTTGGATGAAGACATGACAGACATTCCCTATCTATTCGAGGACAAGCAATTTTTCTATTTTCAAGGCGATATGCACTTATTCTATGCCTTGGTTGAAAACTACAAGAAGGTGGGCGTGCAAGTCCTTCATAAGATAGGTAACGAAGTGAGTCGATCAGAAATTGTATGGACGAATAAACCGTACACAAAAATAACCGATATAGACGCTGACGCGAAGATCGTAAAGACAACTTACTACGACCTTTCCGGTCGCACAATACCTACGTGTAAAAAGGGAATCTACATAAAGGAAGTAACCTACAGCAACGGCAAGAAAACGACGTCAAAAGTTATTAGATAGTCGTCAACTGAAGGATAGAAAAAGTTTTATACTTTGTGTTTCACGAAGGCGCATCAAAGCAAATGTTTTGATACGCCTTCTTTTTGTTGTGATAAAATGAGAAAAAAACGATGATCAACCTTGCGAGAATGGATACGTTGCAAAACGTAGCTGAGAGTATAATCCACAAATCCTTATAATAAAGGAATTACGCAAACAGCGAGCTTGTCAGAGTCGCACAGCTTCGATCGTATAACCTTCCTGATGGAGCGCTTCGAGGATGCCCGGATCGGAGGGTACACCCGTAAGGTGAAAGAGACCGACGACAAAGAGCGTAGGTTTCTGCTGCATCATCGGCCGCATCACTTCTAGCCATCGTTTGTTGCGAGGAGAGATTTCGAGCTTTTCTGCTGCCTGATCTATACCCTCGCTATTACTCTTCGACATTACTTCGACTACACGTCGGCTGTCTTGCGCCATATAAGCCGTCAAGAAGCGATCCCAATCTGCACAAGAAGCATCTAATCCGCTCAGAACGTAAGCCAACAATATGGCCCGCTCCGCGACATTACCCATTGATGCTATATTGGTGCGGAAGTTTCTAATAAAGGTCGAATCAACCTTTATCTTGCTAAAGTCCATAATGAGTGAAGGCAGCATTTCTTTCTGATATTCGAACGATTCCAACTGCCCATATTCTTTATGAAGACTATCGGCCAAAGTGCCCATATAAAGGTCTATCACTTGCGACTTACTCTCAGGCGACATACCCATCCGCCGGTAGCCCATCACCTTAAACATATACAAACCCATTTGCTGCATAGGCAAGGCTATGACGCCAGGATCGTAACGCCACCAACAAGAGTCAGCACCACAGATGTAATGCTCCAAATGATAATGATGAATGAGCGAATCGACCAGATGAAAGGCATCGGGAGAAACAACTTGCAACTGACTGTCGGCAGGCAGCGTAATGTGCGGAAGCAACTGCTCCATAAGTGCTTTGGACGCGGCTTCATTTTTCCGGTTAAACGCTTCCAACTGACGAACGTCGACTTCCGTAACAATACGATCTACGCCGGAAGCTATGTTCATAAACGCGCGGCTGCGCGTAACAAACTCGTGGGGCAAGACGTGAAGCGCCCCAAAGAGATAGGAAGGTTTCGTCAAGCCCTTGCCCGAGATGCGATACATAATCGCACTTGGAATCGTATCCGCAGGCATAATCGGCGCGGCTTGTGCAACTAAGCCGGACAGACTCGTCAGGCAGAACATCAGCACGATAAGCGGGCGGCATAAAGTGCACCGCCGCATCGTCATTGTACGTATTATCATAGCGTTATGGTGTAATGAGCAGGCGCAGGCTGTCGGCTTTTGTGCGCACTTTCAGCCAGTTTTGCAACTGCTTGCGCTCTGTCTTATCCAAGCCTTTAGGACTTCCCACTACGGCCAAGACGTATTGGCGAGCTGAAGAAGTATCAGTGCGTGCTTCCGTAACACGCGACAAACTGATGCTGGCTACTGCGGGATAAACGGCTTTTACTTCGTGGCGAATATCTACACCCATCTGACTATATTGTGCATAGCCCTTCAACTGCTCTTGCAAACGGCTGACCTGCTCAGCCTGCATAAGCAACTTCTGCTTATCGGTCCCACTTTGGCCCGTCCCCGCCTGAATGGTTTGACTCAACAGCAAGCTATCTGAATGCGCACCTTGAATGATGTGCAAGCGATAAGTTCCCAATTCGTAGTCAGCCAAGCGCGCCTGAGCTCGCTTTATAGCTTCAGAAGTAATGGGGCTGCCCAAGGCTACGATATTGAGCTGTTTAGTCTTCTCATCTCTTTTCTGTGAAAGTATTTGCGTCCCCTTAAAAGTTAACTCGTTCTTTGTAAACTTCCGCATATTGCTATCCAACACACTCTCGCGAACGATCTGAACCGTCATATAGGCCGCGGGCAACATCGTAAGCACGACAATGCCTATGATGTATCTCTTCACCTTTGAAAACCGAGCAGCGTCAATAAACTGCTTACGTCGAAACCTCAGCAGCCTCACACCGACAAATGTGGTCAAAGCGATGAAGACCGTATTGATAAAGTAAAGATAAAAAGCGCCGAAGAAGAAAGAGAAGTTGCCCATAGCCAAGCCATAACCGGCCGTGCAGAGTGGCGGCATAAGCGCTGTAGCAATGGCTACACCCGGAATCACATTGCCCTTTTCTCCAACAGAGATTGCCAAGATGCCGGCTGCCCCGCCACAGAGCGCAATCAGTACATCGTAGAGCGTGGGCGATGTGCGCGCCAACAGTTCAGATTGTGCCTCGGTCAGCGGCGTAAGCAAGAAATAAATGGTCGCTGTAATCACACTAATGGTTGTAGCTAACAGATAATTCTTCAGCGAACGACTCAAGAGCCTTGAATCATTAGTACCTACGGAGAGTCCCATTCCGACAATCGGGCCCATCAATGGAGAGATAAGCATGGCGCCGATAACAACGGCCGTCGAGTTAACATTCAAGCCCAGCGAAGCAATAAAGACCGCAAAGACGAGAATCCAAAGGTTTGCGCCGTAAAACGTGACACCTCTACTAATGTCCTGTATGATTTCTTCCTCATTCCCTTTATAAGGCAAGGCGTTGAAACATCCTTTTACGACTTGCCAAAGCGTCTTGTTTGTGTGTTGCATAAGATAACTTGTAAAATGATTAATGATAGATTTTAGGCAAAAATACGATTATTTTCCCGCTGCAAGCACTTCGAGTCGCAAAAAGAAGTCCGATTGACGTCACAATTTCCCACAAACGCGGCATTTGCATAATTGCACACAATAAAATCGCGTCAATCCGTCAGTATAGGTAAAGGTTTTATGCGCCTTATCTCTTTAGAATTATTATGCAGGGCCTGCTCCTTGTATATTTAAAATTTGTAACTTTGCCGAAAAACTACAGCTCGTCAATCCGCTTGCATTATGGACGCAACGAAGAATATTTATCCCGTCTTCGACAAGATGGCCGACCGCTCTGCCCACGAAGCCTTACTCGGGCAGCGCGGCGTGATGCTTTGGTTTACGGGCCTAAGCGGATCGGGTAAGACTACGCTGGCTTTGGCTTTAGAGCGCCAACTCCTACAACGGGGGCGCCTCTGCCGTCTGCTCGATGGCGACAATATCCGCACGGGACTGAATAGCAACTTAGGCTTTAGCACCGAAGATCGCCGCGAGAATATTCGCCGTATCGCTGAGGTTGGCAAACTCTTCGTTGATACCGGCATTATTACGATAGCAGCATTTATCAGTCCGACGCAGGCTGTGCGTGCTATGGCCGAGGAGATCATTGGCGCGGAGCATTTCAAAGAGGTTTATATTTCAACCCCATTGGAAGTCTGCGAGGCACGCGACGTAAAAGGCTTATATGCCCGCGCTCGCCGCGGCGAGATTCCTAACTTCACGGGCATCTCTGCGCCTTTTGAAGCGCCGCTGCATCCGGCGCTCTCCTTAGACACTTCGCGCCTCGACTTTTCTACTTGCCTTCAACGTCTGCTCGACTTGGCCTATCCGCCAACAGCAGGGCCGGAAAACAACAACAAGGACGCATAACAACACAACTAAAGACAAAGGCTACGGAAAAGTGCTCACGACAAACGAACGAACAAGATGAACGACCAAAATATAGCATCCTACAGCCTCAGCCACTTACAAGAGTTGGAGGCTGAAGCCATTCACATTATCCGCGAAGTAGCGGCCGAGTTTGAAAACCCCGTAATGCTTTACAGCATCGGGAAAGACTCGGGCGTTATGGCACGCTTGGCAGAGAAGGCCTTTTATCCGGGCCGCCCGCCCTTCCCGCTGATGCACATTGACTCGAAGTGGAAGTTTAAGGAGATGATTAGTTTCCGCGACAACTATGCTCGCGAGCACGGCTGGCAACTAATTGTCAAAAGCAACGACGAAGCCTTTCAAGCCGGCGTAGGGCCTTTTACGCACGGATCTAAAGTTCATACGGATTTAATGAAGACCCAAGCCCTGCTGGAGGGTTTGAAAGAATACGAGTTTGACGCAGCCTTCGGCGGCGCCCGCCGCGACGAGGAGAAATCGCGCGCCAAAGAGCGCATCTTCTCTTTTCGCGACGAGTTTCAACAGTGGGACCCGAAGAATCAACGGCCCGAACTCTGGGACATCTATAATACGCGCATCCACAAAGGCGAAAGCATACGCGTCTTTCCTTTGAGCAATTGGACGGAATTAGATGTATGGCAATACATACGCTTAGAGCAGATCCCTATCGTACCTTTGTATTACGCCAAAGAGCGCCCGGTCGTCAACATAGACGGGCAATGGATTATGCCGGACGACGAGCGACTTCCGGAGAAGTATCGAGATAAAATAGAAATGCGCAAGGTGCGCTTCCGCACTTTAGGCTGCTGGCCGCTGACGGGAGCCATAGAGAGCGAAGCTGATACGATAGAAAAGATCGTAGAAGAAATGATGACAACCAACAAGAGTGAGCGCACGACGCGTGTGATCGACTTCGACCAAGAAGCATCGATGGAGCAGAAAAAACGCGAAGGCTATTTCTAAGCCAAAGACGCAAGCGCAACAACCCAACAAACAGAAGCACCATGCACAGCAATCCTTCCAACCCCATAAGTAAGGCGAAAAGTTCTATCGAAGCTTTTCTCGATCAAGATGAGCGCAAAGACCAGTTGCGCCTATTAACCGCCGGCTCTGTCGATGATGGGAAGTCTACGCTCATAGGCCGCCTGCTCTTCGATAGCAAGAAGTTATACGAGGACCAACTCGTAGCGCTTCGGCGCGACAGTAAGCGCGTCGGCAACGCAGGCGAGCACATCGACTACGCACTCCTGCTCGACGGACTCAAGGCTGAGCGCGAAGAAGGCATCACGATCGACGTAGCTTATCGCTATTTTTCCACCAATAAGCGCAAGTTTATCATCGCAGATACACCGGGACACGAACAATATACGCGCAATATGATCACAGGTGGCTCTACGGCTAACCTCGCAATCATTTTAGTAGATGCACGCAACGGCGTTATTACGCAGACGCGGCGTCATACGTTTCTAACCTCACTCTTGGGGATTCGCCACCTTGTCTTGGCGGTCAACAAGATGGACTTGGCAGCTTTCGACGAAAAGGTTTTTAAGGACATTGTAGCTGATTTCCGCGCTTTTACTACGCCTTTGGGCTTAGACGACGTCACCTGCATTCCGCTCTCCGCCTTAGAGGGCGACAACGTTGTGGAGAAGAGCGACCGCACGCCGTGGTACGACGGCCCGAGTTTGCTCGAATTCTTAGAAAACGTCCATATTGGCAACGACCATAACTTAAAAGATTTCCGCTTTCCCGTTCAATACGTCTCGCGCCCCAACTTAGACTTCCGCGGCTTCTGCGGAAAAGTGGTTTCGGGCGTAGTGCGCGTCGGCGATGAAGTGTGTGCGCTGCCTTCAGGCAAACGTTCGCGCATCAAGCGCATTGTTAAGCCCTACGCGCCCTCTGTTCCGACATCCGACAAGGGCTGTGCGGAAGAAGCGTATGTAGATTATGCCTTTCCGCCTCAAAGCGTGACGCTCGTTCTAACGGACGAGATCGATGTGAGTCGCGGCGAGATGCTCGTACATCCCGACAACCTTCCTTTCGTAGGCCGCACGTTCTCAACAATGCTGGTCTGGATGGACGAAGAAGCAATGAACGACCCCAGGAAGTCGTATTATCTGAAGCAAACGACCAACACGACGCGCTGTCGAATTGACCATATCGACTACAAAATCGACGTCAACACGATGGAGCATAGCGCTGTGACGGCCCTGCACCTCAACGAGATCGCCCGCGTCGCGATTCAGACGTCCAAGCCCCTTTTCTTTGATGCTTACGACAGCAACAAGCCGACCGGCTCTTTCATCTTGATCGACCCGATCACCAACAGCACCGCCGCCGTTGGTATGATTATCGCACCAATTACGGAAAAAGACTTACACGCAGCTGATGCACTGCCAACTATCGACTTGCGTAAGCTCGACATTGCGCCGGTTCATCACGAAGCAGTCCGAAAGGTTGTCGAGTCACTCTCACGCCAAGGTCTTAACATCAAACTTATTGAATAATCACGCGCCGCAGCAGTGCAACCCCGCTGATAGGCGCCCCACGATAAAGCATTTATTTAACCCGCAAATAACCGCCGCAGCAAGCGGCACAAATAAACAAACTATGAGAAGAACTTTACCTATTCTTGCGTTCCTGCTTCTATCTATCATGCAGGTATGTGCGCAACAAAAGATCTATGACTTCCAAGAAGGCAAACTCTTTTACAAAATTACGAGTGCTGAAAAGCGCACGGTCGACGTCACGCCGGAGCTTGACGAACTCGTGAAGGCCAACGGCACGTTCTACAACAACCCGCTCGAAGGCGACATCGTGATCCCCAATAAGGTGGAGCACCAAGGACAGCAATATTACGTGAGTGCCATTCGCGACAACGCCTTCGGCGGATGCGGAAAGATCACGTCAGTCTCCATTCCGGCTAACGTAGGGCGCTTGGGCGACCAAGTCTTTCTCTCTTGCACCGGACTGAAGCGCATCACGGTCGACCCCGAAAACCCGATGCTGAAAGACATCGACGGCGTTCTCTTCGACAAGAGCGGAAAAAAGCTGCTCTCTTTTCCCAATATGCGGACGGCCAACTATGAAATGCCCGAGGGAACGGTTGAAGTGGCACCGGCTGCGTTCTTCCTTTGCAATGCCGTAGAGACCGTTAAGTTTCCCTCCACTTTGAAAAGCATCGGCCTTCTCGCCTTCGGCCACTGCCTGAAGTTGCGCGAAGTGACGGTGCCGGAAAGCGTTACGGAACTTGGCGACTTTGCTTTCTACAACTGCACTGCGCTGGAAAAGGCCATCATCAAGGCCGACATTTCTGAGATCAAACAATATATGTTCAGCCGCTGCACCTCGCTGAAGGAAGTATCAATCCCCTCCTCTGTCGAGTTTATCCGCACGTGGGCCTTTGGCGATTGCGCCCCGATGAAGACCATCACGCTGCCCGAAGGTCTGAAAGGCATCGATGCTGAAGCCTTCAATGGTTGCACATCGCTCAGTGAAATCACGCTACCTGAAGGTTTGGAGCAACTCGGTGCCCACGCTTTCGACCGCTGCAAGGCGCTCAAGAGCATCACGTGCTTGCGCAACGAACCTTTAGTGCAAGGCAAGACGATGGGCGTTAGCGTCTTTGATGGTGTAGATAAAAACCTTTGCGAACTAAAGGTGCCACGCGGCTACAAAGATCAATATGCAGCTGCCGAACAGTGGAAAGAATTTACCAACATCTCTGAGCACGACCTCACGGGCATCAGTCTTCCGATCAATCAAGGCCGGACAATGAAGACGACAATCTTTACGCTCAACGGCCAACGCTTGCCGGCTAACGCGCAACCCGCACAAGGCCTCTACATCATCAACGGCAAGAAAGTCTACGTCAAGTAAGACGATAAGCATAAAGCAATTATACCGTTTCCGGAGCGACCCCTTGCAGACCAAGCATCTGCAGCGGGTCGCTTTGCTTTATCTACCCTTTCGTCGCTACCCTCGCGCACCTTCAGCGGCGCACATCAACGCGCATACAAGTTGATATTCAAGGTATAAAACTTATTGTTTGCGCATTGCCAACGCGTCATATTATCGTTTGCTGCCACCAAACGATCGTATGCTCCCACCAAACTATCGTTTGCTGCCGCCAAACCATCGTTTGCTCCCGGCAAACGAAACAAGGACGGGCACAAGGCAAGGAAAAAGGCCGCTCCAAGCGAACGAATCCGGCCTTAAAGATGAATGAAATTTGTTGAAAAATAATGTAACCAAAAGATTATGATTTACCACGGCGAGTAAATCATAAAAAGCGAAGCATATCCGTCTATTTCGGAAGAATATGCTACAAAACACATGCGCCGTGCGTTATTAAAATCCAGGCGAAGAGCAGGCAGATCGAGCGCTAAAAGGCAACGCTATAGGCGGCAGCATTCCCGCCAAGGGCAAAAGGAGCGGTAAGGTGGAGGAGGTCGGCAGTAGCGTAGCGCGTCAAACTTTCTTTACCCGCAGGCGCATCCAGCCGAGGAAGATGAGTCCGCGGAAACACAACTCTACGCACATCGCAATCCACACACCGCGTAACCCATAGGAATCTACAAGCAGGGCAGCCAGCGTTAGGCGGACGGCCCAGATACTAAAGAGGTTCATAGCCGCCGGCACGATCGTGCGACCAAGACCTACGAAGACACCATACACGACGATGGCCGCCGCAAACATAGGCTCGGCAAAGGCTTCTATACGCAAGATGCTGACGCCCAAAGTTTGCACTTCCATATCCGGCGTAAAGAGGGCCATCATCAGCGGTGCGGCTGCGAAAAGAACAACGCCCATCAGCGTCATAACGGCTATGCCGGTCCAAGTAGTTAATCGAGCGAAACTGTAAGTCAACTCTTTGCGACCGGCACCGACGCTTTGTCCGACGAGCGTAATAGCGGCATCGCCTACACCATAGCCCGGCAGGTAGCAAAGACTTTCGGCCGTGATGGCAAACGAATTGGCAGCTATCGCTACATTACCCAAGGGGGCTACAATCACGGTAGAAAGGATTTGTGCGCCGCACATCACCGCGCGCTCCAGCGCCATCGGCAAACTCACGTGGAAGGCGCGCTTCAAGATGCGCGAGGCCGCCAATACGGGGCGCTCCTTGCGCTTAAAAATATGCAAATCGGGGCAGCGGAAGCACAAATAATAGGTCATAGAAAGCGCCGTGATCACTTCGGCAATGGCCGTGCCCAAAGCTGCGCCGGTCACGCCGAGATCAGCGCCAGGCACGTGAATTTGCAGGCCGAAGAAAGTCAGATCGCGCGAAGGGAAAATCAGTAACCAGTTGAGCAGGACGTCCCATACGCACATCAGAATGTTGAGCAAAGTGGGCACGGCGACGTTGCCGGCGGCTCGCAAGGCGTTGCCGGCCAAGAAATTGAGCTGAATAAAGGGAACGCCGAGGCTAAAAATAAAAAAATAGGCCGTGGCATCGGCATGAATCGACGCATCGCCGCGTAGCCAGCGCGGCAGAGCGTCGCTAATGGCGCAGCCCACCAACAAGAGGACGGCGCTGAGTAGCAGGACGCATTTAAAACCCACACGCAATACGTCGCGGGCGGCGCGAAAATCACCGCCACCAATCTGATGGGCCACCTGAACGGAAAAGCCCGTCGCAGCAGAAAAGCATAGGCCGCCGAAAAGCCAAGTTGTCGTGGTGACAATCCCGACGGCGGCGGCCGGATCTGCGCCCAGTCGGCCGACCATGGCAGCGTCGATGTATTGCATCACAATCGTAGAAAACTGCGCTAAAATGGCCGGCAAACCGAGGAGAGCGATCAGGCGAAATTGGGCTGAACGCGGCAATTCCTCTCCGTTGCGTATCTTCAGAAGAAGTCGATCTTTTAGTTTCATTGTGCCGATAAGTGGGGCCAAAGTTACGCATTTCGCCGGCGTTTCTCGATGCGCCGCTTGAATAATAAATCCCGAGGCGCGTCAATTCCGCTTCCGAAAGGCGTTCAAGTGCTTGATAAGCACAAAAAAAGCCGCGCCAAAACGTCGAAACGTAATGGCGCGGCCGCTTTATTATTGACTTAGTCGTTGCTAAAAGAGAGGGCATCGCCCGCAGCCCGAACGCGGATGGGGCGGCTCTTGTCGATCACGCCGCTCAGCAAAGACTTACTCAAATCATTGAGCAACAAACGTTGCAGCGAACGCTTCACAGGGCGCGCGCCAAACTCCGGATCAAAGCCGGCTTCGGCAATTTGCGCGATGGCATCTTCATCTACTTGCAGCGTAATGCCTTGTTCGGCTAAGCGATTTACAATCGCGGCAACCTGCAAACGGACGATAAGACGAATTTCTTCTTTCTTCAGCGGCTGGAACATAATGATGTCGTCGATACGATTGAGGAATTCCGGCCGAATCGTCTTCTTTAGCATCTCAAAAACGCCTTCTTTTGTCTCTTCCAGCAGATGTTCTTGCTCGCTTTCCGACTTCCCACGCATTTCATCAAACTTGCTTTGAATAAACCCCGAACCAAGGTTTGAAGTCATGATGATGATGGTATTTTTAAAGTTGACCACGCGTCCTTTATTGTCGGTCAAGCGGCCGTCGTCGAGCACTTGGAGCAAAATATTGAAGACGTCGGGGTGGGCTTTTTCGATCTCGTCGAACAAGACTACGCTATAAGGTTTGCGGCGCACAGCTTCGGTCAACTGGCCGCCCTCTTCGTAGCCTACATATCCCGGAGGCGCTCCGACCAAACGCGAGACGCTGAATTTTTCCTGATACTCGCTCATATCAATCCGCGTCATCAACGATTCGTCGTTAAAGAGGTATTCTGCCAAAGCCTTGGCCAACTCGGTTTTTCCTACGCCCGTAGTACCCAAAAAGATGAACGAACCAATCGGTCGCTTAGGGTCTTGCAAGCCCGCCCGACTGCGGCGTACGGCGTCAGCAACGGCCGTTATCGCTTCATCTTGTCCGATTACGCGCTGATGCAGTTCGGATTCGAGGTGCACAAGCTTTTCGCGCTCGCTCTGCAGCATTCGGCTGACGGGAATGCCGGTCCATCGGCTGACAACGTCGGCTATGTCGTCGGCCGTCACCTCTTCTTTCACCAGCGCCTCATTGCCTTGTCGCTGCTTCAGGTCCTCCTGAATGTTGTCGATCTCTGCTTGTAGCGCCTGCAACTTGCCGTAGCGAATTTCGGCCACGCGTTCATAATTACCTTCGCGCTCAGCGCGGTCGGCCTCAAACTTAAGGCGCTCCATCTCCTTCTTATTTTCTTGGATCTTATTCAGGAGTTCGCGCTCACCTTCCCATTTTGCCCGGAAATTTTTCTCGCGTTCTTCAAGCGTCGCAATCTCTTTATTGAGTTGCGCCAACTTATTTTCATCATTCTCGCGTTTGATGGCCTCGCGCTCGATCTCCAATTGGCGCAAGCGGCGTGTGATTTCATCCAACTCTTCCGGTTGCGAATCGCGCTCCATACGCAGTTTGGCAGCTGCCTCATCCATTAAATCAATCGCCTTATCCGGCAAGAAACGATCCGAGATGTAACGGTGCGAAAGTTGCACGGCAGCAATGATGGCGTCGTCCTGAATGCGCACCTTGTGGTGGTTTTCGTAGCGCTCCTTGAGTCCACGCAGAATCGAGATCGCATCGTCTGTGCTTGGTTCGTCCACGGTTACCGTCTGGAAACGCCTTTCGAGCGCCTTGTCCTTCTCAAAATATTTTTGATACTCTTCAAGTGTCGTTGCGCCGATCGTACGAATCTCGCCCCTTGATAGCGCCGGCTTCAAAATATTGGCCGCATCCATCGCGCCTTCTCCTTTACCGGCGCCCACAAGCGTGTGGATTTCGTCGATAAAGAGAATGATACGGCCATCCGAGCCAACGACTTCGTTGACCACACTCTTCAAGCGCTCTTCAAATTCGCCCTTATATTTAGCACCGGCCAGCAATGCGCCCATATCGAGCGAGAAGAGTTGCTTCTCGCGCAAATTTTCAGGCACGTCGCCTCTGACAATGCGTTCTGCAATGCCTTCTACGATGGCCGTCTTTCCCGTTCCCGGCTCACCAATCAAGATTGGATTATTCTTTGTACGCCGACTCAAAATCTGCAATACGCGCCGAATTTCTTCATCTCGCCCTATCACGGGATCCAACTTTCCGCTGCGCGCTTCTTCGACCAAGTTGCGTGCAAATTTAGCCAATGCCTGATACGTCTCCTCGCTCGAAGCCGACGTAGCCTTCCGCCCGCCGCGCAGTTCATCAATCGCTTTTTTCAGTCCATCTTCCGTCAAACCGGCATTGCGCAACAATTGCGCCGTACTGCTCGGCGTTGTAAGCAGCGCCAACAGCATAGGCTCAAGGCCCACAAAGCTATCGCCCATCTGCTTCGCAATGTCTACGGCCTTGGTCAAAGCCGCGTTGGCTTCTCTATCTAAATAAGGCTCTCCGCCACTGACGCGTGGCAGACGCGCTGCCTCTTGCGCCGCGTTTTGTGTTAATGTTTGAAGATTAACGCCCATTTTTCCGAAGAGAAATTGCGTCACGTTTTCGCCGACCTCCAACACGCCGAGCAGCAAGTGTATCGTGCCGACAGCCTGTTGCCCGCCACGCTCGGCCTTATTCAGCGCCTGCTGAACGGCCTCTTGCGCTTTTATTGTAAAGTTATCAAATTTCATATCGTCTTTCTGTTTTTGTTTTACCTCTCTGTGTCCAAATTTTATGCCGTCCGTAATAATACTGACAAAATGGCAGTTAACAGGCAAATCATCACGAACAAAAAGTTACGTATGGTCAATCTAAAAAACTAGCATCTCAAAAAAAAAGAAGAAATAATTGCAGAAAAACTTGCAAAAGAGGCACAAATGCCGTATATTGCGAACGAATTCATAATTAAATGTTCATCCTATGAAAAAATTAACCTTATTCATTAGTTTAGCAGCTTGCGCTTTTGTCGCCAAAGCTGATCGATACAGAATCACATGCTGTGATAGATCTGTACATGATGTAACACTTGAACACACTGTAGTCGCAGGAGATGTATCACAACTGCCTATTCCGGGAAAAGATGCCGATGTGGAAGTTGCGATAGTTTGGGCTAAAATCCATTGTTCAAACGGTTGTTACTCTTCTATCTATAAACTCGTTGCTGAAGGCCCCACTTCATTGACAGCGCAATCACAACCAAGCCTCAAGACCGAAGATTTGAAAAACCTGATCAAATCTATCCGCAACAACAACAAAGTTGCACTCTGTTTTCATGCGGAGCAGCAATAATTAATGGCTAAACATTCTTCGGTGCTCCCGTGTCGGAGCACTGAAGAATTCTATATCTATTTCTTACATCTTAAAACGCCATATCCTATGAAAAAGATTCTTCTCTTTCTGTTTTTCTTTTGTCTAGCGCTCATAGACGTACACGCTCAATTCAATATATTTGATCCTCGCTACAGCGATGATACAGTCATTCCTGACAGTTACTGGGGGCACCAAGACGTATTAGCCAATCACGTGGACTTTGTTTGCCTCTACGAGTATAATACCATAGACAGCGTCCTCCAAGAAGCCCACAATCACAACCTTATTTTACAATGTACGGATTCTGTTGCCACTTTCTTCGATTATGCTTCTTATCTAATGGACTCCTTAGTAAGTGTTAACAACAGAAAAGTTACCGTAGGCGAATACCGTCCTATTTTCAATCAGAGAACGAGAGAAAACTCGGGCCTCTGTTTTGCCCTCTTCTTCAAGCGCAATTTCTATCGCCGCAACGATGCATTCATGTACAATTTCTTTTTCTATGAGGAGCCACTACCAAAGTGGGACTGGAAACTTTATGGCGAGACCAGAGAAGTATGCGGGTATTTGTGTCATAAAGCCAGCGCGAAATACGCAGGTCGAACTTGGACGGCATGGTATACGGAAGAAATACCCTCCGGTGCCGGTCCTTGGTTGCTTTATGGTCTTCCTGGTCTCATCTTGGCCGCTACCGATAACACCGGCACGCATAGTTTTGAAGCCGTCTCCCTGCATAAACCCACCTTACATCAACTGCTTTGGAGTCCTAGGACAAAAAAACTGACAAGAAAATACTCGCTCGAATTAGAATATAACCAAGCTTTTCACGCGTCGAAGCTACTCGAGGCATCCGGCATCAAGAGTGATACGCCGATAGAAGATAAACGTCGCTTCTACAATCCGCTCGAGTTAGAATAAATTTCTTTTGCCTATGTTGCGCCCGCTATTTTCCATGTTGCTGGCCTTGGTAGCTACCTTTACTGTAGCGCAAACAACGTTGCGCGGTAAGGTTTCCGATGAGAAAAATCTCCCCCTCGTCTCCGTAACAGTAAAGGCCTACATCGCCGGCAAAAGTAATATACTTGCTTACACGCACACCGACGATCAAGGGGCTTTCTCCTTGCCCGTCAGCACGCCGGTTCAGCGTCTCACCTTGAAGTTCAGCCGAATGGGTTATCGTACTGAAACGCTGGAAGTCGACAATCGGGATACGCTCCTCAACGTACAGCTCCACACAAGCGACGACGAGTTGCGCGAAGTGACCGTACGCGCCCCAATTGTCAGAAAACTTGGCGACACGATCTCTTACAACGTCGACCAACTCAAAGCAAAATCCGACCGCTACATAGAAGACGTCATCCGGCGCATACCCGGCATCTCGATTAACGCAAGCGGGCAGATCAAATATCAAGGAGAGGATATCAACCACTTTTATATCGAAGGCGTGGATATGCTTGAGGGCAACTATATGCTGGCCACGCAAAACGTACGCCCGGACGATATAGCCTCCGTCGATGTTTACGAAAACCATCAAGCCATCAAAGCCCTCAAAGACCGAGAATTTTCCAAGCGGGCAGCGCTCAATCTGAAGCTAAAGAAAAAGAGTCTGCTCCGCCCCATCGGAGAAGCAAAAGCCGGCATCGGAGTTGGCAAAAATCCCACTTGGTTAGGCGGCCTCTTCGGCCTTTTCATTGCCTCCCGTCATCAACATTTACTCACCGGAAAGGGTAATAACTTCAGCGAAAACTACAACGGACAGGGGGGCGGTGGTTATTTTTCGCCCGACATCCCTGCGCCCACAGCTCAATATGCTTTCGCTGATTTACCTTTCGGCAGTTCGGTTTTCCCCCAAGGGCGCTATTATCACAATCGCTCCGCCATGGGGTCGGCCAACAACATCTTTAAGATCGACAAAGACCGCCAGCTGACTGTCAATGCCGATTATGCTTTCAACGACAACCACTTCGACCAGCAGAAGCGAACGGAATATTATGCTGCCGGTGCAGCGCCCGTCCTCGTTATCGAAGACAACGCCGCCCGCCTTCGTCAGCAAAGCGCCCGCATCCGCCTGCGTTGGGAGCGCAATGCGGATCGCGTCTTCTTCACCAATGCTTTAGACCTCGAGGGAATATTTCTGCGCAATCGCTTCAATCTCTCTGCCGCCGAGGTCAGGCAGTCGAACCTGCAAAATCGATTCTCCGCTGCCGATCGATTGGAATGGACACGCCAAGGCGGCAAACGCGGTTACCTGCAAATCATATCGCAGATCGGCATCACCAATATCCCGAAGAATCATATCGAAGCCCTCTCCACTCGTGCCGATACGCTGCTCCTGAGGCAGGCCGCCACAGGACTTTGTATCTCTACAGCCACCTCATCCACCTTATCTTGGCTCTTGGGCGGCAATGGACGCGCCGGCTCGCTCGGAAGCACGTTTAGCTTGCGCACGCTTTTCGACAATTACCAATCCGAACAGCACCGCTTCCATCCCACCACCGACAACGATGTACACGGCTATCGCCTCACAGCCGGCGCTTCTCTCTTCTACAAGGTCTATTTCCTTCGCCTACGCTGGGAGGCCTCATTGCCAATCAACTTTTACAGCCTACGCTATCGTAACGTGACAGACCGCAATACTTATCTGCTGAATCGTCCTTACCTTTCTCCCCATCTTTCTGTATTAGGCCGACTGATTAAGGACGTAAATATGGAAATCGGAGCCGGCATAACGCATACGATAGGCGACATGACCAACTTCATTACCCATCCCATCTACACGACTTATCGGGATCTCGTCACGCAAGGCGATGGTACGATGAATTTCAGCAAACGGCAGTATATCGATGCCACCATCTTTCAACGCGATGTCTATAAAGGGCGTTCGTTCAAGCTCTTCGGCGGCTATTCCGTGACCAATCATAACCGACTGAATGGTATGCAGGTTTCCGATGGCATCACCATTACAGAACAAGTAGCCAACAACAATAAACAAAAGATGTGGAACTGCGGACTGGCTCTGATGAAGCATGATTATGGAACGCACTTGGTGCTCAAGCTATCGGGTGATGTGATGGGCGGCTCTACCGCATTCTTGCGTAACACGCAGACTTTAACCTCAAGAAATCTTCGCGTACGGCTTGCAGCAAGCGCAGAAAAACCGTTGTTTCGCAATGCTGTCAACCTTACCTTCAATGCGGCCTGGGGGCACGCAGCCGGCAGCATCAAAGGCTTACCGAGCAGTTTCTCTGCCCTCAATACCTTTGATGGCGGTGCAAGGTTACTCATCTACCCCGCAAAGAATTGGGAATTGCGTCTCTCCGGTAGCTACAACGCTACGGAACGCCAAGCGCGCCACTTTGTCCACGCTTTCTTCCTCGATGCCGGCGTGCGGTGGAGCAAGGGCCGCTTCGATTTCGAACTCAATGGGCGCAACTTAACCAACTGCCGGCAATACACCATCCGAGAATATATCTTGAATGATGTATATACCTACACGTATTTCCTACGTCCTGCCGAATGTCTCCTTTCGATTAAATATAAATTCTGATCCACCATCCGGCCGAATAGCGAGCGGTGCCAACCACCGCTCGTTTATCTACAACAAGATTTCCCACAAAATCCGGCAAATACGCCTTGTTTGCCACAATTATACGACCTTTTTCGCCCCATCTTCGCACGCCGCAGACTGATCATTGACCGCCCGCCGCGCCCACTTACTTTTGCGCAAGGGGAGAAGCGGCTTCCGCTCCACAACAGTTGGATAAAAAATGCCTCATCCTTACCTGCGTACGCCCCAAGCGGCACAAAGCGCGCGTACCATCGTGAGCGTAGACCTTTTTCATCACGAGCGCAAAGGTGTACGCTCACGATGAAAAGTACTTTTTATCGTGATGAAAAACAAAAACAGCAAAGCAAAGCCCTTTGCAAGCGAGGCGTGCGCACGCAAAATCCGGACGAAGACGGGCGCAAAAGGCCGCTTGCTATGGCGACAATGGGCGCGAATCGATGGGCGGACGAAATAGATGGAAGCCGGAAAAGAAGAAAGAAAAGAAAAACGAGTGGGCAGCATTTTTAACAGCGCAAAGGGCAAACACATTTGGCCGAATAAGGAAAAAAGCTTAAATTTGCGAATCGTTTTTGCCGCATTATCTAAAGATAAAATCAGGCATTTACCATCTGCAAATCAACCGACAATGGCTAAAAAAGAAGATACAGCAAACCAAGGCGCGAGCGAGAAACTCAAAGCCTTGCAGGCCGCAATGGCCAAGATTGAGAAAGATTTTGGCAAAGGCTCTATTATGAAATTAGACGATGAGGAAGTCGAAGATATTGAAGTCATCCCGACGGGGAGCATAGCCCTCAACGACGCTCTCGGCGTGGGCGGTTATCCCAAGGGCCGCATCATCGAAATCTATGGCCCTGAAGGCTCCGGAAAGACGACGCTGGCCATCCACGCCATAGCTGAAGCGCAGCGGCGGGGCGGCATCGCGGCCTTTATCGACGCCGAACACGCTTTTGATCGCTTCTACGCGGAAAAATTGGGCGTCAATCTGAGCGAATTACTGATCTCGCAGCCGGACAACGGCGAGCAGGCACTTGAGATTGCCGACCAACTGATTCGCTCTTCAGCCATCGACATCATCGTGATCGACTCCGTGGCGGCGCTAACGCCGAAAGCGGAAATAGAAGGCGACATGGGTGACAACAAGGTAGGCTTGCAGGCCCGCTTGATGAGTCAGGCGCTACGCAAACTCACCTCTACGATCAGCAAGACCAACACGACGTGCATCTTTATCAACCAGTTGCGCGAAAAGATCGGCATCACCTTTGGCAATCCGGAGACGACGACGGGCGGCAATGCCTTGAAGTTCTACTCCAGCGTGCGCTTAGACATCCGCAAAGCGACCAGCTTGAAAGATGGCGACCACGTCTACGGCAATCTTGTACGCGTGAAGGTCGTAAAGAACAAGGTAGCACCACCATTCCGCAAGGTAGAATTTGAAATTACGTTTGGTGAGGGCATTTCTCACATCGGCGAGATCGTCGATCTGGGCGTCGAATTGGAAATCATCAAAAAGAGTGGTTCGTGGTTCAGCTATGGGGAAACCCGACTCTGCCAAGGACGCGATGCACTCAAGCGCTTGCTGGCCGACAACATTGAGTTGACGGAAGAAATAGAAGAGCAGATCAAGGCGGCGCTGCACGAAAGAAGAGCAAAATAAAAATGCCGCGTCAGATAAAGGAAATCTGAGGCGCGCAGACGAGACATTTTTTTTACGATAATAATTTTAGGGTTTGGCCGAGTGGAGACGTGATGTCGCCACTCGGCTTTTTGAAGGACACCGGCCGGATGGCAACCTCGCGCTTCAAAGGCTTGCAAACGGCTTGGAAGCGCTGATCGCCACCGAAACGCCGCTGCACTGACGCCGTTGAAGCCGGAAGCAAGAGAAAGGGGGTCAGCCGTAGCGCTCATCCCAAGCCCGGAAGATGGCCGGACTTTCGGAACCAAACTTAGCCAAGCTCTTCACGACTTGGGCTGCGGTCTTCTCCGCGTCGGGGTGACTTTTCGAGAAAAATTTATCGGCATAGCAGATCACTTTTTCCGCTTCCGTCTCCGGCCGGAAGTCTTCAAGCGGCAGCGGTAGCCCCTGACGACGTATGTCTTCAGCCGTTAGTCCCGTGCCGGTGTGACGTTCGCAGATGCGCGCCAAATCTTCGCGTCCCTCCTTACGCATCAGTTCGGCGCCAAGGCGTCCGTGCAAGAGATAAGGCTCGCTGCCGTGACAAAAAATGCCGGGCGCGTCGGTCAGAAATATACCCACATCGTGGAGCATAGCCCCTTCATAGACCAAATGTCGGTTGAGCTGCAACTCCGGATGGCGCTCGCAAACGGCTAAAGCCTTATCGGCCACCTGCCGACTGTGCTTCAAGAGCAAACGCCGCAAGGCGTCGTCGGTCGGATAGTACTTATATATAATGTCTAAGGGATTCATCGCGTGGCAGTGAGACAAACGGCTGCTTTAGCGCCGTCGGCAGAGAACGGAGGATTGATTTTCGTCACTTCTATAGCGGCATTCTCCAGCAGATCAAAACGATTGAAAAGGTGCGTCAGGATGCGCTGCGCCACGTGCTCGAGCAAGGCTGACGGAGCGGCCATCTCCGCCTGTACGATTTGGTAGGCCTCGGCGTAATTGACCGTTCCCTCGAGTTGATCCGTGTAGGTAGCATCAGCCGATGCACGCAAAGTAAGGCAAAGATTGACGCAGTAATCATTGCCCACAACGCGCTCTTGCGGCAACACACCATGATAAGCGCGAAAACGCAAGTCGGAGAGTCGTATTTCAGTTGGATGAATGTGCATTTTCAGTATGGTTTCATTGATAATGGGTTAAAGGAAATACATTGTCAGCGTTTGCGGCGCCTTGATCGCTTTTTGTCGGTCCGCAAAGCACCTGCGCCGGTTCAGCACAGAAAATGATTAACCGCATATCTGCTATGGTTAAGCAAACATGCGGTTGAATCAAGTTTTATCTCTGTATTTAGCTCTTGTGTAATGCAAAGATACGGCGAAACGACGCACTTGTGCGCCATAAGATACGTTTTCCTTCCGTTTGTTTGCGTTATTTAAAAAGAGCATTTCGATTTTGTCAAGTCAAACATGCAATCATTCTTGATAATAGATGCGCTTTACGCGATTGCTAACGCTCGTCAGTATCTCGTAAGGAATCGTTTCGAGAGCATCACTCAAGACCGTGATGGGCAAATGTGGGCCAAAAACTTCCACACTATCGCCCTCCTTGCAGGGAATGTCGGTGACGTCGATCATACAAACGTCCATACAAATATTGCCTACGTAATAGGCCTTGCGCCCATTGACCAAGCAGTAGGCATGCCGATTGCCTAAATGGCGATTCAGTCCGTCGGCATACCCGATAGGGATGGCGGCGATGCGGGAATTGCGCTCGAGGACGCCCTTCCGACCATAGCCGACGGTCTCGCCGGCCTGCACATCGCGGATTTGGAGAATGGTCGTTTTAAGTGTCGTCACATTATTGATAATATGATTGTCGATCGGATCTACCCCGTACAAGCCAAGGCCAAGGCGGACCATGTCGAGGTGGCGCTGTGGAAAGCGTTCGATGCCGGCGCTGTTGCAGATATGGCGCAAGATCTTATGCGGAAAAGCGGCCTGCAACTGACGCGAGGCTTTGTCGAAGAGTTCAAACTGATGGTCGGAGAAAGCATCGAACGCGGGACTGTCGCTGCCCACGAAATGGGAAAAGACGGAGCGCGGGATCAAGGCGGCTTGATGGTGGAGGCGATCGATCAAGGCCGGCATATCGCGGAGCGGATCAAAGCCGAGGCGCTTCATACCCGTATCGAGCTTGATGTGGATCGGAAAATTGGTGATGCCTTGCTGTTTGGCGGCGCGGATTAAGGCTTCCAACAAACTGAAATCATAGACTTCGGGCTCTAAATCGTAGGCAAAGAGGGTATTGAACGAGGACATCTCAGGATTCATGATAATGATATTGCTCGTAATACCGGCCTTGCGCAGGTCGGCGCCCTCATCGGCGACGGCCACGGCCAGATAATCGACGCCGCGATCTTGCAGGGTTTTCGCGATTTCCACACTTCCGGCACCGTAGGCGGAGGCTTTGACCATACAAGTTATCTTCGTCTCGGGCCGCATGAAGCTTCGGAAGTAATTGAGATTGGCCGCGATGGCCGCTAAGTCGACTTCGAGGATCGTTTCGTGCACCTTGAGCGAAAGGAGTTCGGTCAGCGCCTCAAAATTATAAGCTCTTGCGCCCTTGAGCAGCACCATCTCATTGCGTAAACGGCCGACTTTGCCGCTCTCTAAAAGGGCTTTCGTCGTCGGATAAAAGGAGGCGTCGATCTTAAACAAGCCCTGCATCGCCGAAAGGTCGGGGCCGACGCCGATAAGTCGATCCACGCCGCGGCGATTTACCATCTCGGCCACTTGCGCATAGAGTTGCTCGCGCGGCATGCCGCTCTGGCTGATATCGCTTAAGATTAAGGTCTTTCGCATACCAACTCTATCGGGACGGCGCTGCATAAAATCGAGCGCAATATCCAATGAATTGACGTCGGAATTATAACTGTCGTTGATGAGAATGCAACCGCGAACGCCTTGTTTCACTTCCAAGCGCATCGCAACCGGCTCCAAGCGGGCCATACGCTGCGCAATGACGGCGGTATCTACGTGCAAGTAGAGGCAAACGGCCAAGCAATGGATGGCATTTTGCACGGAAGCCTCGTCGGTAAAAGGAATAAAGAAGTCGCTTTCTTGTTGCAGATAGGCGTAAGTGATGTGTGTGCGCTCGCTTTCGTGCGTTACTTTGCGAATAACAAGCGGCCCTTCGTCTTTGGTGCGAGACCAAGCGAGCTGATCACCTGCAAAGGAGGCTTGACGCACGCCTTCGGCAACGATAGGATCGTCGGCATCGTAAATAAGTACGTCGGCGTCTTTGAACAAGCTTAACTTTTCCGCGCATTTCTCTTCGAGGGAGGCAAAATTCTCTTGATGCGCTTGGCCAATGTTGGTCATTACGCCGATGCGGGGCTGAATAATGGGGCGCAAAGCGGACATCTCACCGGGCTGAGAGATGCCGGCTTCAAAAATGCCCAATTGTGTTTGCGCGTTGAGTAAACAAACGGACAGCGGAACGCCTACTTGCGAGTTGTAAGAGCGCGGTGAGCGGGTTACAATCCATTGGGGCGAGAGCAATTGGTACAGCCATTCCTTGACAATGGTCTTTCCGTTGGAGCCGGTAATGCCTACAACGGGAATATCAAATCGGCGGCGGTGGCATTCGGCCAAATGCTGGAGCGCTTTCAAGGGATCTGCAACCACATAAAAGGCGGCAGCGGGGAAGCGACTCGCATAATCGTCAGGCAAAGCGCTCACCACAAAATCACGCACACCGCGGCGGTAAAGATCTGCCACGTATTTGTGGCCATCATTGCGCTGAGAGCGCAAAGCGAAGAAAAGCGTAGCTTCAGGAAAGGCCAAAGAGCGGCTATCCGTCAAAAGCCAATCAATATTTTTGTCGGAGTTGGCTCCAAACCGATGCGCGTCAATGAGCGCTGTGATCTGTTCCGAGGTATAGTGCATAATGCTTGGGTGTTATCTTGTTCAGAAAAGTCGTCATCAAATGGTTATTCCGTTTGCGGCCGATGCAAAGCTGCTTTATACGCTTTGAGGTTTTGACGCATCCGGTCGAAGTCGGCGGGCGCGAAGCTCCATTCTTTCAATCTTCCCCAGATATAATCGGCCGTTTGCTCCGAAGGGTGTTGCATATCCGGCGCGTAGAAGCGATAATCTCGCAATTCATCGTTCACAATCTCGTAAGACGGAAAATAAAAACACGGCGCCGCTGGCTGCGCATCGCCGTTCGCGGGCGAGCAGAGGCGATCTATGGCTAAGAGAAGCGTGGCTTTGCTCAATTTGTCGGCGTGCAAGCCGTATTTAATATAGCGATACGGACTCAGGGTAAAGACAAAGCGGCGGGGCGTCGCACTCGGCAAGGCGCGGAAGAAAGTTTGCCACGCCTTGACCACATCTTCGACGGAGAGCAAACGCTCTTCAAAAGCCGAACTCAATTCTTTATGGCAGTTAGTCACGCTGCACCCATCGGCTTTCAAATGATAGACGTGGTTCGTGCCGAAGGTAATAAATACGGTATCGGCTTGTTGCCAAAAAGCTACGGCTTGCTGCAACGCTTGTTTTGTTTTCGCTTCGCATTCGGCTTGTGTATCGGCCGCCCATTTCCCGCCGAAAGCCCAACTGCGCCAACGTCCGTCGCGCCCCTTAAAGAGATGGCCTTCCGGGAGTCGGTTGGTTTGCAGCGCACGCAAGACTTGCAGTATGGAAGTCGGATTATAGAGCGTCCCGAAGGGGTTAATCAGCACACAACCCTCATCCATTTCGGCCGCTAAGCGCCTGCCGATTTCATCGGAGAAGCAAGAGCCCAGCAGCAGGACGCGATTGCGAGGCGTCAGCGCTAATTTTTGGAGTGGTAAGTCTACCGGCGTACGAAATTCCATAACTATCTGCAAAAATACAACAACGGGCGTGAAGCTCGCCTCCAACAGCTTCATTTTTATAGCAAACTTACGGTTTACGCGCTTCTTTTTTCTTTGTTGCGACTTTGAACAAAAAAGGACGCCGCACTTTTTCCCTTGACGCGAAGCGGCTTAATCCGCCTTCAATCTCTATCTTTGCAATTATGAAATACTTGATTGTTTCCGATATTCACGGCTCACTGCCGGCTTTGGAAGCCGTATTGCAGCAGTTTGACGCGGGCCGCTACGATATGCTCTGCTTAATGGGCGACATACTCAATTACGGGCCGCGCAACGGTTTGCCGGAGGGGCTTAACCCGCAAGCCATCGTCGAGCGACTCAATCCTTTGGCCGACCGCATCGTGGCTTTGCGCGGCAATTGCGATAGTGAGGTCGATCAGATGCTTTTAGATTTTCCGCTGATGTCCGATTACGTGCTACTTGTCGACGAAGGGAAGCGACTATTTCTTACGCACGGACATATATATAATGAGGAGAAACTACCGCGATGTGGTTTTGAGGCCTTTTTCTATGGGCATACGCACTTGCAGGTTTTGAAGAAGGATGCAAGGGGCCGACTGATTTGCAACACCGGCAGTCCGACGTTTCCGAAAGGTGGAAATCCGAAGACCTATGCCTCGTATGAGCACGGACAAGTGACGATCCATTTGCTCGACGGTACGCCTTTGCAGACGCTCAGCATCGAGTAAGCGCGCTGACGGTTCAAATCCGCCCGGCGAAGGCGGGCACACATTATATAATAACAAAGCCGAAGAAAGCCGGGTGCAGCATTTGCACTACTTTCTTCGGCCTATTTTTTAGCCCTTCCTATTCCGCGGCCGGCGGCACTTTATCAGTGAAGCGCGCGGCGCAGCATAGCGGGCGGCAAATTTACTTCGCCATCGCCAAAACTACTTCTACGATCTTCTTGCCCAACGCTTCGGCTGCTTCGGGCGTAGCTGCTTCCGAGAAAACACGGATAATCGGCTCCGTATTGCTCTTGCGCAGGTGCACCCATTCCGTTGGGAAGTCGATTTTGACGCCGTCAGTATCGGTAATCTCTTGATCTTTGTACATCTCCTTTACCTTTTCAAGGATGGCGTCTACGTCAGTAGTGGGTTGGAGGTCTATGCGACTCTTTGAAATAAAATATTCGGGAAATTGCTTTCTGATTTCAGAAACCTTCTTACCGGTTTTAGCCATATAAGTCAGCATCAAACCGATGCCCACTAAAGCATCGCGGCCATAATGCGCTTCCGGATAAATCACACCGCCATTGCCTTCGCCGCCAACAACGGCATTGATCTCCTTCATCTTCATAACGACGTTGACTTCGCCCACGGGAGCGGTGCCGTATGTGCCACCATATTGGCGCGTAACGTCACGCAGGGCACGCGTAGATGAAAGATTGGAGACCGTATTGCCCGGCGTGTGCTGCAAAACCCAGTCGGCGCAGGTCACAAGTGTATATTCTTCGCCATACATCTCGCCATCTTCTTGGATGAAGACCAAGCGGTCGACGTCAGGATCGCAGACGAGGCCAATGTCATAGCCGCCCTTTGCCATCAAGCCGCAGATTTCGCCGAGGTGTTGCTTCAAAGGCTCGGGGTTGTGCGCAAAATCGCCCGTCGGTTCCCCGTTTAAGATCGTCACATCCTTCACGCCGAGTTGCTCCAACAGTTGCGGCAGGATAATACCTCCCACAGAGTTGACCGTATCCAAGCAAACGCGGAAATTGGCCTTGCGAATGGCGTCGACATCCACCAACTTTAAGCGCTTGATCAAGTCGATATGATATTGGTTGTAGTCGTTTTTCTCATAATAATGGCCTACGTGGTCCACGTCAGCATAGACAAACTTGTCCGTTTGATCCACTAAAGCAATCAGTTCGTGGGCAATTTCGGGCGCAATGTATTCGCCGTTTTCATCCATAAACTTCAGTGCGTTCCAATGGCGCGGATTGTGGCTCGCCGTAATAATAATGCCGCCCGCAGCGTGCTCTGCCGTGATGGCCAGTTCGGTCGTAGGCGTTGTGGCGAGGCCGATATTAACGACGTCGAAGCCCATACCGAGCAGCGCGCCGCAGACGCAGTGGCTGACCATTTCTCCGGAGATGCGCGCATCGCGCCCTACGACGATTTTATTTTCATATTGCCCCACCAAAGGGCGACGAAGCATAGCAAAAGCCGTCACGGATTTTACAATGTCAAGCGGATTGAGCGTATCGCCCGTTTCTCCGCCGATCGTTCCGCGAAAACCGGCGATGGATTTAATAAGTGTCATACTTATAATGTTATTTTGGATTCGTTCCGGCAAGGGATGCGCGTACGAGGGTACGCTTTTCTTGTGTCGGGAGGCAAGCTATGCCGCGCCATACGCAAGCTTTGGCCGCAAAACTCTTGCTGTGAGCGGCCAAGAACACGACAAATATACACGTTATTTGGCAATTATGGAAAGAAGCACGCGGTTTTTTCCGCATAAAAGTAGCGAGCGAGATGCTTTTCCCGCAAAAGCGGAGACCTGCTCCGCTCTACTTTTCGTCTGCGGCACATTGCATCTTATACTTTGACAAGGATTTAGCGCACGAGGGCTGTTTTCTGCCTACTTCGCCTGCATCAGCGGTTGGTTTGGTGGCAGCAAACGATGATTTGTTCCCGGCAAACCATAGTTTGGCGACAGCAAACGATAGTTTGGTGGCAGCAAACAATGAGGAGTTGCGCCGGCAGCCTTTGTTTCTCGATCTTTTGCCACGCATTCCTAAGGGTTTGCCGCCAATAGTCAGTATGTGCTGACGCCCGCTCCCCTACTCGTTTGTTGAGAAAGCACTTGCATGCGGTTGAGCCTTGAGGGCATCTATTAAAAATGCGAGCGCCGCCTTAATTGAACAGGCGGCGGCGTATTTCATACGGATAAGGAGATTACGATTGGAGGTTTACGCTTGCTCAGCGGCGTAAAACTCAATGGGAAGATGGTCGGGGTCTTCAAAAAAAACGAAAGCGCGGCCCGTAAACTCATCGATGCGCACCGGCTCATGGGGCACGCTGAAAGCATCGAGCCTACGGATGGCCGCTTCAAGGTCTGTCACTTCAAAAGCCAAATGGCGAAGGCCGGCGGCTTCGGGATAAGAGGGACGAGGAGGTGGAGAGGGAAAAGAGAAAAGTTCGATGACGTATGCTCCGTTTAAGGCCAAGTCGGTCTTATACGAACGGCGCGCAGCGCGATAATGCTCTGCCAACACCTCCAAGCCTAAGACCTGCGTATAGAAACGGAGCGAGCGGGCATAATCGCTGCATATAATGGCGACGTGGTGCACCTTAGAGATCAGTGGCATAGGGGTGGATATTTGTAGTAGACATTACGTTGCTCGAAAAATAAGCCTTTTACGACGCGGCATAAGACCGGCAAATGCGTCGACTGAGGAAAGCCGGCGAGAGGCTTAATACCACTCGACGTTGGTCGAATAAGAACTGCGCTTATCCCATTTCAAGGCGTCGGCCAGCTCGTTGGCCTTGGCGCGGATGGTGAAGTTGAACGAAGAATAAGGGCGCAAGACGACACTACAACTCATCTCGAAGCAGTGAAGATCGCGAGAGACTGAAGCCGTTGTCATAGATAGTTGGTGGAAATTGAAGTCGTAGCCGGTCGAGAATGAGATATTCCAGCCGTCGGCTATGCGCAAGAAGCCCGAAGCATTGAGCGTCTGCGTAAAACCATAGGGATAGCGCATCCGGCGCGTGTTGATCGGGCGATTGCGGTTTTCATACATCGTTACGCCGTAAGAGATCGTTAGCGACCAAGGCATTGAAAAGGCCATATAACCGTCGCGATCGACCTTTGCATTCTGCTTTACTTTTTGCCCCTTCTTATCTAAGTCGCGCAGTGTCGGATCGATGTTGGCGTCACTCGGTTTCTCGCTTTTCTCTTCCTCGCGCTTATCGTTGCCTGATGCGAAATCGTTGCTCCCGCCTTTGCGGAAAAGGGATTTAAGCTTTTTCCAAGTGTTGTTGTCGAAAGTGTAAGAGAGGTTCTGACTCATACCTTGGAAGCGCCCGAAGCGACCGTAGCTCCATTCTGTCCGATTGCCCGTAACGACTTGCCCTTGGGAGTTGAACACATATGCATACGTGGCAAAAATGGCTGCGAGCGAAAGCGTATAACTCTTGGTCAACTTTAAGCGGATACGGGTTGAGAGGTCGCTCCACGGGCGCTCTTTTTCTGCAAAGTTGTAGGAAAGCGAGGCGCCCAGTTCGTCGATAAGACTAATCTTCTTCACGCCGGTCGAATCCTTGTCGGTTCTGACTTTCATCTCTAAGTTGTTCGACATATTAAACGTCACTGTCCCCTGCTTTGTTGATGAGGGATAGCCGAAGATGCCGGCCGCGTAAGGCGAATAGGGCACGCGCTCCACAATGCCGGAAGCATCGATGCGGTCATAACTCTTCACGTAACCATAGTGCGGGGCGGTGAAATCGGGCGCATAACTAAAAGAGATGGAGGGCTTGAACACGTGGCGGAACATCACGACTTTCTTTCCAAAGAGGAAGGGTAAAGGCTTGTAGAAACCATAGAGCGTCGTATTGGCTGAAACGCCTACATTCCAATCATAAAGGTTGTAGAACCCGCGCGTGGTGTCGCTTAATTCTACTTGCCGCACAGCGTCCCACGTCTTCGTAACTCGATTCGTGTACATCAAATCTCGAAACGTAAAGTTGGGCGAAATGTTGATGTATTTAAAGAGTTGGAAGGTCGCTTCAATGGGTATATTGTGCTGCATACCGTTGCGCCAATCTTTAATCAAGCTCGATTTGAGCAGGCGGTTCTCCTTGGTTGTAATACTATTGGAGAACTGCCCCGTATACGACATAGAGATTTTCTCGTACCAACGCTCCTGCCCCACTTGCCGCTTGCGGCGGAAGGGATAAAAGCGATTGAGCGAGAAAGTCAAGTCGGGCAGCGTCATGGCAATGGTCGAATCGCGCATATTCTGCGATAAGTTGGTCGATCCGGAGAGCGTAAGGCCGATATTCGAAAAGGTTTTGGAGAAAGAGATTGAACTGGCGCGCGTACTTTGCGTATAAGCATTCGGGTTATACATACTCTCTAAGTTGGAGCGCTCGTAATTTTCTGATGCAAAATTGACGCGAGCCGAGAAGTTAAAGCCGTTAGTGCCTTCAACGGCGGTTTTTTGGTGCATCCACTGCACTTTTAAGCTCTTTGTCACGGAATAGTCGGGCAGGTTCTTGTCGCCCTCGACGGTGCGTAAGAAACTGACGTAGATGTTGCCATTATATTTATAGCGCTTCTTGTAGTTGGTCTCTGCGCTTAAGCCCCAAGAGCCTTTCGTGTAAATCTCGCCTAAGACTTTCAGGTCCATATAGTCGGACAAAGCAAAGTAATAGCCGCCGTCGCGCAGATAAAAGCCGCGCCGCGTCTCATCGCCGTACTTCGGCATCACTAGTCCGCTGGAATATTTCTTGTTGAAAGGGAAGAATCCATAGGGCACGCCGAGCGGCAAGGGGACGTCTGCAACGACTAAATAGGCCGGCCCGAAGACGGTTTCCTTATTGGGTATGACCTTGGCGCGAGAGAGTTTGAGATAGAAGTGAGGGTGCGGCGCGTCGCAGGTAGTATATTTGGCGTGCTCCAAATATAGCGTGCCGTCAGCTGTGCGCTTCGAACTCTCACTCTGGATGTAGCCATTGCCTTGCGTGGTATTAACGTTGGTGATAAAGCCTTTCTGCGTCTTGAAGTTATAGGCCATTCGCTCGCTCGTATAGGTATCGCTGCCTTGCCGGTAGACGGGCTTCTCAACAAGCACACTATCGGAATCGCGCACGCCTTCTGCAAAGACCAAACTCGAGTCCATGTTCATCGCAATACGGCCGGCGTCGAGCGTCATGTTTTGATACTTCACTTGACCTTTGCCATAAAGGAGCACTTGCTTGTTGGCCGCGTAATAAACCAAGGAGTCGGCGGCCTTAAAGTCGACCGGCGCTTCGAAAGGCGCACCTCGCTTGGTGCTATCCTTGTGCAGGCTATCAACGTTGAGCGTATCGATAGAGATGGGGGGCGCACCATTGGCCACCACTGCAGCAGGCTTCGTCGAATCTTTGACTACGATGGCCGAATCTTTGCGCGTTTGCGTCGAATCTTTCACGGCCTTCGCCGCAGGCTTAGCCGCTTTCGCTACACCTTTGCCGGCGCGAATCGTATCCTGTAAAGGCTTAGCCGCTTGCGGCATATCGCGAAAAGGCCCTCCGTTGGAAGCCAAGCAGAGCGCCACAAAAGTAATCAGGAAAGCGAGTATTTTCGATCTCAAATTCGTACGAATGTAGGCCGCAAAAATACAAAGAATTTGTGTAAAAGCGGAACAAAGGGGCAGAATCGTATCAACGGACAACAAGAAAGAAAACAACTTTTTCCTCTTTTACTACTTATTAATAAGCCCTCCCGCCGTGGTTGGCAGAAGGGCAAAAGGGGATGTGCGACAAGCATAGCACCCAATAAGTTCAGCGGCAATGGCTATGGCTTCATTACTTTCTTTCCGCCGACGATGTAAATGCCGGCCGGCTGATCTTTCAGTTCGCCTGCACAGCGAAGGCCTTGTGCCGTATAGATTCCAAGCTTAGCAGCTGTCGCAATGTTCGGCGCAGAGATATTCGTATTGTCGCGCGTAATTTCTACCCAGTCTGTCACAACTTTTCCCTCCGCATCGACAAGGACGTAGTTGGTGTGTTTATTGTTTTCAAACGAGGTCCAATAAGCGCCCACCGGAGCCGTTACTTTACACCCAACTAACTCGGGGGCCGTATCCCACACCCACGTGATACTGCCGGCATAAGCGTCGCGGTTACTCCCGCCGCCGCCCTTAGCGCGAACGTTGCAGTTAATAAACTTCCAATAGCCTGATCCTAAACCATAAACGCCACCGCACGCTTCCAGATCGCAGCCATCCACGACGATAGTGCCCCAGTTGAAGATCGCGCGGCGAAAGCCTTCTTGTGGTACCGATATAGCTCCGTTTACCACTAATTTCCCACTACCCTTAATCGTAATATTACAATTCTTGTCATTAAACAAGCCCCAATAACTTTCCGACGTGATACTATTGTTGCCCACGACGTTAATCGTCAAATCTTTAATCAAGCTTTCGAGGCCCACACACTCCGGCACAATCGTTTTGATCGTCGCATTTTCAAGCGTCAGCGTATTGGTTGCCGGATCAAACGTCACCGTCCCGCTCACACCATCAATGGTGGAGAGGTCTTTACAGTTAAGAGAATTCACTCTCGTACCAATGATTTCCATGTCGTAATTGTCTTGCGCATACATTTGTTGCGGCAAGGCAAAAGAAGCTACAAGCAATGCCACGATTGCGGCAAAGTTCTTTTTGAGTAAAGGTTTGTGCATTTTAGCTGTGTCTCCCTGTTAAAGCTCCTTGCGGAGTAACGCCGTATCGGAAACTCGGGCATTAGGTTTTACGTTTGTTTTAGTTGTATTTTTAGTCAAGCGATCGATGCACTTTGCTATTAAGATGCACACATTGCGCCTGCTTTGTAGGTCTTGCTTCTCAGTTGAGGTTTGCTTTCTTTACACTTGCAAAGATAATGGTATTACATTTTTGTCCCAAACATCTTGCTACGTTTTCGCTTTTGTGTATGCTGTGGGTGGTCAGAACAGACTATGGAGCGCCATTTTTCTTTGATTTCCGGACGTACCAGACTTTGCAAAAGCCCAAGCGCTTCGCCCGATGCCTTCGTCCTCATTGGCGCTTGGGAGATAAACCATCGCTTCGTTTAAGCCTATTGACTTGAAAAAGGCTAACTTTGTGCCACTTGCAGCAAACTCAAAATACGATGTCGCGCCTTCTGTCCTTTCTTTTCAGCATTCTCTTTAGCTTGTGGAGCTTTGAGGCTTATGCGCAAGTGCCGCAAGTTCACGACAGTGCCGCCGCCTTGCGCGAGGTCGTTGTGCGCGCCCCGCTTCCCCAGCGCGAAGTCGTGGCGCCGCAGCGCTTAGAAGGCGCTCGTCTGCACGCGCTCAAAGGGACTTCCGTGGCGGATGCCTTGCGCTATTTCTCAGGTTTGCAGATCAAAGACTATGGCGGCATTGGTGGACTCAAGACTATAGACGTCCGCAGTATGGGTAGCAGTCATCTCGGCGTGTTTTACGATGGCCTGCCCTTGGGCAATGCGCAGAACGGGCAAACGGATCTTGGCCAATTCTCTTTGGACAACGTCGAGGTCGTCTCATTATATAATGGGCAGCGCACGGGCGTCCTCCAATCTGCGGCTGAGTTTGGCCACGCCGCGGCCGTCTACCTGCAAACTCGCCGCCCGCAGTTTGTCGAAGGCCGCCACAGCAACCGGCGATGGGGCGTGCAATACGGCGCGAGCCGTGCGCTGCAACTCAGTGGTCTCTACGCGCTCCGTTTAGCGCCCTCCCTGAGTGCTACGATCAATGTCGGCCTACTCAATTCCGACGGAAAATATCGCTTTCGTTATCGACGCCTCACGCCGCGCGGCGTTGTCGCTTACGACACGACGGCCACGCGCCACAATGGCGATGTATTGGCCTTGCGCGGCGAACTAAATATGTATGGGCGTTTGCTGGGCGGCGACTGGCGCGCAAAGGCCTATATTTATCATTCGAAGCGCGGCATCCCCGGCGCAATTGTTAGCAACGTATGGCGGCGCGGAGAGCGGCAGGGCGATGATATTCGCTTCGTGCAAGCCGCGTGGCAGCGCACGTTCTCGAAGCGTTACAGCACGCGCTTGCAAGCCAAATATGCCGACTACGCAACGCGCTATCACAACAGAGATACGCTTGCCGCCCCCGCAGACCATCATTACCGACAGCGGGAAACGTACCTTTCGTGGGCGAATGCTTATGAAGTGCTTCCGGGTTGGACGCTCTCCGGCAGTTATGATTTCCGCTACAACACCTTACGCGACGACCATCCCCTCTTCGCCTTCCCTCGCCGCACGACGCACCTCGCGGCCCTCTCTTCTTCCCTCCACTTGGGTCGGTGGCAGGTTCAGGGCAGTTTGATGCAAACCATCTTGCACGATCGCACACGCACCGCCGCCCGATCGGCTATCGTGCACAACGCCTCGCCGGCTCTCTTCTTCAATTACCTACTCAAGCCCGACGGAACACTCTCGCTCCACGGCTTTGTGAAGCGCCACTTTCGCGCGCCAACCTTCAACGAGCGTTATTATACGGACTTGGGCAATGCACTCCTACGCCCCGAAAAGGCATTTCAGTTGGCGCTCGGTGCGCATTGGGAGCACGCCTTTCGTCATCGCCTCTGGCAGCGTTTGCAATTGTCGGCTGAAGTCTATTATAATAAGGTGCACGATAAGATTATCGCCTACCCCAAAGGGCAACAATTCCGCTGGACGATGCTAAATCTCGGGCGCGTCGCCGTTCGCGGCCTCGATGTCAATGCGGCGCTTGAGGCGCGTCCGCAGCGCGCTCTGCAAGTGGCTTTACAGGTGCGTTATAGTTATCAATGGGCGCACGACCTTACGGATCCTGCCGACGCTTATTATAATCAGCAAATCCCCTACGCGCCGCACCATAGCGGGGCGGCCGTGGTGAGCGCCTCGTTCAAGCGTTGGGCCTGCTATTACAGCTTTATTTACGTCGGCCGTCGATACGCGCAACCTGAAAACGTGCGCCGCAACCGCTTGCAACCGTGGTACACGCACGACCTCTGCCTCCTGCGCCACTTTCGTCTTTCGCGCAGCCTCGAAGGCAAACTGACGCTCACCATCAACAATATTTTTAATCAGCAATACGAGGTGATTGCCAACTATCCTATGCCGGGTCGCACACTGAACGCGGCACTGGACATCAATTTCTAAGTTGCCACTATGCCACACTCCTCCACTCTCTTCCGCCTCTGCCTGACGCTGCTCCCGCTCTTGCTTTTGCAAGCCTGCCGCGGAGATGAGATCTTGCCCGACGAACCGGGCGTCACGCCGGGCGCAAGCAGTGGCGAGACGTACGCGGCGGGAATGTATGTGCTCAATGAGGGCAATTACGGGATGAACAGGAGTTCGCTCGACTACTTGGATTTGTCCGCGCCCGACGGCAAAGCCTATTATTATCGCGGCGTCTATGCGGCCCGCAATCCGCACGAGGTCAAAGAGCTCGGCGATGTGGGCAACGATGTGCAGGTCATAGAGAACCAACTCTGGTTAGTGATCAACGCTTCCCACAAAATCGTCGTCTGCCGGTCGGATAAGGGGAATAAGCTGGCGCAAATAGAAGTGCCCAACTGCCGCAATGTGGTCTTCTCCGGCGGCTTTGCTTATGTCTCCTCCTTTGTCGGCCCACTCGACGCCGCAACGCGCACGCCCTTAGGGCGCGTGTATAAGATCGACCGGCGCACTTTCCGCAAAGTAGATTCCGTTGTCGTAGGCCCGCAACCGGAAGAAATGGCCATCGCAAGCGGACAATTATTGGTGGCCAACAGTGGTGGCTATCGCGCGCCTTTGTATGACAACACCTTAAGCATAATCGATTTGGCGACGTTCCGCGTGACGAGCCGCCTCACCGTAGGCCTGAACCCGCACCGCTGCCGCACGGATCGCTATGGTCAAGTCTGGGTTACGACGCGCGGCAATTACGCTGACGTGCCGCCGCGCCTGTATTGCCTGCGTCCGGATGCCGCCGGCGTGTATCGGGTGGCGGAGGTCTTCGATGAAGCCGTGTCCGATTTGGACCTTGTTGGCGATTCGCTCTACTTTATCGGCGTTCGTTGGGACGCTGCCGGGCAGGTCAACCACGTGGATTACGGGCTCTTTGATGTGCGCACGCACCGGCGACTTCCGACGACGCTTTTCGATGCGCCGGACTTGCGCAGCGTGAAGATGCCTTATGGTATCAAGGTCAATCCGCGCGCCAAGGACTTCTATATTATGGATGCGAAAAACTTTGTTGCGAGTGGCGAACTCTTGCATTTCCACGCCGATGGGCGCTTCGATTGGCGCGTACAAGCGGGCGATATTCCCGCGCACGCCGCTTTTGTGCCGCGCAGGGCGGAGATCGAGCCGCCGCCTACTGAAAAGCCTGACAGTCGCTACCTGCAAGCGGTCGACGAATACGTGCCTGCCCCCGGCCAGTTTGTGAATCTGCTCCCGGCCTACGCCTCGGGCGACGATGCGCGTAGTATGGCGGCGAAGTGCACCGCAGCTTTGGCCAACAATGCGCGGGGACTCGTCAGTTTGGGTGGATATGGCGGCTACCTCACCTTTCATTTCGATCACCGCGTCGCGAATATTCACGGGGAGAACGACCTTTACATTGCCGGCAACTCCTTTGCCTCCGCCGATCCCCAATGGGCCGCGCTCGGCGGCGCAAGTGAGCCGGGCATTGTGATGGTTTCGCGCGACGACAATCGCAACGGCCTACCCGACGATCAATGGTACGAACTGCGAGGCAGCGCCGATGAAGACAGCGTGGGCCGCGTGGATTACGCTTATGCCCTGCATTACACGCGGACGACTGAAGGCGCCATCACGTGGTCTGACAATCGTGGCAACCAAGGCGTAGTGACGAACAATGCCTACCATACGCAGCATTATTTCCCCTGCTGGCTCGCCGCGCCGCTCCATTTTTCGGGCACACTGCTTCCGCCCAATCGTTTCTTAGTGGGTGCCGGCGGCGGACAATGGTTGGGTTTCTTCCTGCGATGGGGCTATGTTGACAACAAGCCCAACAATGACCGCGCGGCCAACTCCTTTAATATCGACGACGCGGTCGATGCGCAGCGCCGGCCCGTCCGATTAGACGGCATCGACTTCGTGCGCGTCTATACGGCCACTCGACAAATCAACGCCCCGCTCGGCGAGAGTTCGACGGAGGTCTCCGGCGCGGAAGATTTGCATCCGGAAGCCTCGCTCCGGCGCTTTCCTCGCGCGTCCAAAGTTCGTCCGCTCCGCGCGCACCACTGACATCGGCAAACGGCTAATACAGCATCGATGGCACCGCCCTCGTCATTTGCCGACAAGCACTAAGATTTGCACGCAACCACCCACCCCACAGCGCCCGCTCGCGCTGCTATTTTACCGCCCATTTTATATTTCTGCTACCCACATTTGAGTAGCACACCGCGCACCGCACTTTTTGCGTAATTGGACTTGGAAGAAAAACGACGAAACAGGGCCGGCGGCGTTTTTCATCACGAGCGTAAACCTTTTTCATCGTGAGCGCACAGTCTTTTCATCGTGAGCGCAAACCTTTTTTCTCGTGATAAAAAAGGTCGCAGGCGGGAGAGCGGCCTTTACTAATGGGGCGGCGTGGGATAGAAAACCAATCGTTGCAGACTGAAAAAGCGCGCCTCCTACGTCGCGAAGACATAGGAGGCACAATGCGCAAACTTTGGAGCGGTGAAAAATGAAGACTAAGTTCTGTGAGTTTTTGAGATGCACACGCGTTTTCCACTTCGCGTCAGCGGCCGGTGGGCCGCAGCGGCATCAGACAGCGCTCTTTTGCTCGCGCCACACATCATATTTAAACAAATACAACTTCGATTTGCCGGCAAAGTCTACGCTTCAGCGCGTGGTACCGGCCGAAAGTATCGGCATGTCAGTTGCCGTCCGCCGGAGGCGAGAACGGGGTGGATGCACCCACAGCACGCGCATCAGCACACGGCGCCGATTGGTCATATACATCAGTGGTCGACGACTCTTCAGTAGGCGGCGTCGAGACGAAACGCATGGTCACCGACAGAAAGGCGGTAAAAAGCATAGCCAATCCGATCAGGGCCAGCGATGATTTGAAATGTAAAATATATTTTCTTGGTAACATATAATTTCTAATCTTGCGTTTAACTTTCGCAAAGTTAGGCCTATTTCTCGCCATTCGGAAATTTGTCGCATCGCCAAAAGTGGGTATTTTTCATTTTTACGCCTTGCGCGACCGGTGTCAAAGTATGGGTGCGTTGCTTTGCATTTCGCTACAAATTGCGTAACTTTGCGCTGATTCTAAACAAAAGATAAAGATGGAAATGATAAAACTTGATATTCGGAAAGCGGCTTGCTTTTTAGCAGAAGGAGCTGTGGAAGGGATGGAAAAACAGACGAAGGCGGCGCACAAAGCGCTGGAAGATGGAACAAGTAAGGGCAGCGACTTCTTAGGCTGGCTCCATTTGCCATCAAGTTTGACACCGGAATTTTTACAAGACATCAAAACGACGGCCGATACGTTGCGCCGCGAATGTGATACAATCGTCGTGGCCGGCATCGGCGGCTCTTATCTCGGTGCACGCGCCGTGATCGAGGCTTTGGGCAACTCCTTTGCGTGGCTGACGAATAAAGGTGAAAATCCGAACATCCTCTTTGCGGGAAACAACATTGGTGAGGATTATCTCGCCGAACTTTTGGCTTACTTGAAAGGTCGCCGCTTTGGCGTAATCAATATTTCAAAGTCGGGAACGACGACGGAAACGGCACTGGCCTTTCGCCTCTTGCGCAGTTTGTGCGAGGAAGAACGCGGCAAGGAGACGGCGCGCCGCGTGATCGTGGCCATCACGGATGCGAAAAAGGGAGCTGCACGCACAACGGCCGACAAAGAAGGTTATAAGAGTTACGTTATCCCCGACAATGTGGGCGGCCGCTTCAGCGTATTGACGCCGGTGGGTCTTCTGCCCATTGCTTGCGCGGGCTTTGACATAGATTTGCTCGTGAAAGGTGCGGCCGATATGGAAAAATATGCGGCCGAAGCGCCTTACGCTGAGAACATCGCGGAGCAATATGCTGCCGTGCGCAATTTGCTCTACGCCGGCGGGAAAAAGATTGAGGTGCTGGCCAATTTTCAACCGAAACTGCACTTCATGAATGAGTGGTGGAAGCAACTCTACGGGGAGAGTGAGGGTAAGGAACTGAAAGGTATCTTCCCGGCTGCCGTAGATTTTACGACCGATTTGCACTCTATGGGTCAATGGTTGCAAGAGGGTGAGCGCACAATCTTTGAAACGGTGATCTCTGTGGAACAGAGTGAGCACGAACTCCGCTTCCCGCACGAAGAAGAGAACCTCGATGGTCTCAATTTCTTGGCGGGTAAGCGCATAGATGAGGTGAACAAGATGGCTGAATTGGGCACGCAGATTGCTCACGTAGATGGCGGCGTACCGAATATTCGCATCGTCCTCCCGCGTTTGGACGCTTATTATTTGGGACAACTCATTTACTTCTTTGAATTGGGTTGCGGCATCAGTGGAAACGTACTCGGCGTGAACCCATTCAATCAGCCGGGCGTGGAGGCTTATAAAAAGAATATGTTTGCTTTGCTATCCAAACCCGGTTATGAGGCGGAAAGCGAAGCAATCCGCGAACGACTGAAAAAAGAGGCTTAACAGCATCGCTGATGATCGACTTCCGGCATCGCCGGAGGTCGACATCGCGGCGAGACGCAAGGCGACGCTGCTCAAGTAAGAATGATGAACGATTATATACAAGCTATACAAAACTATCTGAAAGATCACGGCTTCGAGCAATTGGCTCCGGAGGCCGTGCTTTTTGATATGGATGGCGTACTCTTTGATTCGATGCGCCTCCACAATGAATCTTGGCAGGCGACGGCGGCGGCTTACGACTTGAAAATGCTGCCCGATGAGCCGTATACGCTGGAAGGTTGCACCTCGACGCTGATGATTAACACGCTGATGGAGCGCACGCACCACCGCCAAGCGACGCCGGAGGAATTGGAAACGATTTATACAGAAAAACGCCGACGCTTCAATGCGCTGCCGCAACCGCAAAGGATGCCCGGCGCGGTGGAAATGCTGGAAAAAGTGGGCCGCGACGGCTTGCAACGGGTGGTCGTAACGGGGAGTGGGCAACGCTCGCTGCTCGAACGCTTGCAAACGGCTTTCCCAAACGTGTTTCGCGCTGATTTAATCGTATCCAGCAAGGATTATACGCAAGGAAAACCGGCGCCGGACCCTTACTTGTGCGGTCTCGAGCGGACTTCGCTTCGCCCGAATCAGGCCTTGGTGGTGGAAAATGCGCCCTTGGGCGTCGAAGCGGCCGTCAAAGCGGGCATTTTTACCATTGCTGTCAACACGGGACCGCTGCCGGATGAGGCTTTGCGGGAGAGAGGGGCGAACTTGCTCTTTCCTTCTATGCAGGCTTTGGCAACGCATTGGGAGGAAATCCGCGCGGCCATTGCGGCTTGTGTACCCACAAAATAGAAAATACGCGCCGGGGCGATGCTTACAAGCAACGGCTTCGCTAAAAGTGCGACACACATTATATATATAACGCTGTCCGACGCGCCACGCAAAAATAGGCTGCGCGCCGGTGGGCGTTCGTTTAATTTTATCCTGACGTGAAGCTTTCAGATCTGCTTTCGCTCTACGCTGTACGCCCGCAATTGGCGGCGATGGAAGACATTGCCCGACGCCAAAACGCCCCTGCTACTTTCTGCGAGGGACTTCATGCATCGGCAGCGGCAATGGTTTTTGCGGCACTTCAAGTGCGCTTGCACGCAAACTTGAAAAACAATTGCCCAACCCTGCTCTTCGTGGCCGACGATGAGGAGACGGCGGGCTATTTCTACCACGACTTAATCCAACTCTTGGACGAAGCCGACGTTTTCTTTTATCCGTCGATGTTTAAGCGGGCGGTAAAATATGGCCAACGCGATGCGGCCAACGATATTCTGCGCACGGAGGTGCTGGATCGCTTAGCTTCGCAAAATCCGGCGGGCACTTGTATCGTCACTTTTCCGGCTGCGTTGGCCACACGTGTGGCGGCGAAAGCGGATATGGCGGCGAAAACAATCGTCATCGAGGAGGAGGGCCACTACGACCTAACCGCATTGGAAGAGCGCTTGCTGGAATTTGGCTTCAAACGCAAGGATTATGTCTACGAACCGGGAGATTTTGCCGTCCGCGGTAGTATTCTCGACGTCTATTCTTTTGCTTCCGAATTTCCTTTCCGCATCGACTTCTTCGGAGACGACGTCGATTCGATTCGTTCCTTTGAAGTACAAACGCAATTATCAAAGGAACGGCTGCAGGCGGTGACGATCGTGCCTGATGTTGGCGCTGCCGGCGGCAACAACGTAGCTTTCACGGATTATTTACCGGAAAGCAGTCTCGTCATTACGCGTGAACCGGAATATATTCGCGATGTCATCAACAACATCTACGATGAAGGTTTCACACGTGAGGCGGCGATGAGCGGAGAATGGGCGGCTTACGAAAGAGAACGTGATACGGACTTGTCCCAAGCGGATCTGCCGACGCCGCAAGCGGAACCGGATAAGGCCCAACTGCTAGTCAAGGGCGACGAAATCTATGATCGGTTGCGCGCATTCCCAAACTTCTTGCTGGCGCAAGGAACTACGCCCGCTGCAGCCAAGATTCAATTTCACACAACTCCACAACCGATCTTCCACAAAAACTTCGACTTGGTCCAACGCGCGTTCTCGGATTATTTGGATCAAAACTACACCATTTATATTACGGCCGACAGTCGCAAACAACAGCAACGCTTGGCCGATATCCTTGCCGAAAAAGGCGGCAACTCCACTTTCACGCCCGTTGATCAAACTTTGCACGCCGGTTTTTCTGACGAAGACTTGCGCATCTGTTGCTTTACGGATCACCAAATCTTTGATCGTTATCACAAATACAGCCTGCGCAGCGACCACGCCAGAGATGCGAAGATGGCGCTCACACTTAACGAACTCTTGCAGTTTCATCCGGGCGATTATATCGTACACTTGGATCACGGCGTTGGGCGTTTTGCGGGTTTAGTTCGCGTTCCGGCTGCCGACGGATCGCAGCAAGAGATGATAAAACTCACGTATCAGCACGACGACATCGTACTTGTTTCGATCCACGCCTTGCATAAGTTGAGCAAATACAAGGGACGCGAAGGCACGCCGCCACATTTGAGTCGCTTGGGTACGGGAGCGTGGGAGAAGATGAAGGATCGGACGAAGAAAAAGATTAAAGACATCGCGCGCAACCTGATTAAACTCTACTCGCAACGCAAGGAAGAGAAAGGATATGCCTTCAGCGCCGACTCATTTCTGCAACAGGAACTCGAAGCGAGCTTTACTTACGAAGACACGCCCGATCAGTTGAAAGTAACGCAAGAAGTAAAGGCCGACATGGAAAGCTTGCGGCCGATGGATCGCTTAGTTTGTGGCGACGTAGGCTTTGGTAAGACGGAGATTGCCGTGCGCGCCGCCCTGAAAGCCGCCGTCGACAACAAGCAAGTCGCCGTTCTCGTCCCGACAACCGTACTTGCCTTGCAGCATTATCGCACCTTTGCCGAACGGCTTAAAGGTTTCCCCGTGCGAGTGGCCTATCTCTCACGCGCCAAGTCGGTTAAGGAGACCAAAAGTATCTTACAGGATTTAGCAGAAGGGCATATCAACATCATCGTAGGCACCCACAAGTTAATAAGTAAGACCGTGCGCTTCCAAGATCTCGGTTTGCTGATCATAGATGAAGAACAGAAGTTCGGCGTAGCCGTGAAGGAGCGCCTAAGGGAGCTAAAAGTAAATGTCGACACACTGACGATGTCGGCCACGCCCATTCCTCGCACGCTGCAATTCTCACTGATGGGCGCCCGCGACCTGTCTGTGATTCAGACGCCCCCACCTAATCGGCGCCCCATCCAAACGGAAATCCACACATTCAATCATGAGATCATCGCCGAAGCGGTTAATTTTGAAATGAGTCGCAACGGGCAAGTCTTTATTGTGACCAATCGCGTCGCATCCTTGGGCGGCTTGAAGGCTTTAGTGGAAAAATATGTGCCGGACGCCCGCGTTGTAGTCGGCCACGGGCAAATGGCGCCCGCCGAATTAGAGAAAATCATTCTCGACTTCGTCAATTACGATTACGACGTACTGATTTCGACGACCATTGTCGAAAACGGTATCGACATCCCCAACGCCAACACGATTTTAATCGATGCTGCGCACACTTTCGGCCTATCCGATCTCCACCAGATGCGCGGCCGCGTCGGGCGGTCTTCGCAAAAAGCGTTCTGCTACCTGCTCGCGCCGCCCTTGAGCGTACTTAAAGACGACGCGCGTCGACGTTTGCAAGCCATCGAAGAGTTTAGCGATCTCGGATCCGGCATTCACATCGCCATGCAAGACTTAGATATTCGAGGAGCCGGTAATCTGCTCGGCGCAGAGCAAAGTGGCTTCATCGCAGATCTTGGTTATGAAACCTATCAGAAGATATTAGCGGAGGCCGTGAGCGAACTTAAAAGCGAGGAGTTTGCAGATTTGTATGCCGATAGTTTGAAAAAAACGAACCTGACGGGCGATTTCTTTGTCGACGAGTGTAATGTGGAATGCGACCTCCACGCCTTTTTCCCGGAAACCTACGTGCCGGGCGCAACGGAGCGCATGATGCTATACCGCGAGCTGGACGGACTGACCACTGATGACCAATTGGCGGCCTTTCGGAAGCGTATGGAAGACCGTTTCGGCAAACTTCCGCCTGAGGGAGACGAACTTTTAGCCATCGTACCTTTGCGTCACAGCGGCCGGAAGTTGGGTGCGGAAAAGATCACGCTGAAACAGCGCCGCATGACGCTGTATTTCATCTCCAAAACCGACAGTCCTTTTTATAAGAGTGCCACGTTCGACCGCCTCATCGCTTTCGCTACGACCAATTTCCGCCGCTGCGAACTCAAAGAGTCGGGCGGCAAACGGCGTATGATTATAAAAGACATCGGTAGCGTAGGCCAAGCGCTAAATCTGCTCCAATCCTTAACGGGCAATTAGCGACTATTCGAATCTTTAGACTGAAATAAAAAGCGAGTAATGGTACTATCACGCACCTTTACTCGCTTTCTAATTCTTTCCAATGTTGTAAAGATTGGAAAGAATCATCCTTGCAAGGTCCGCAACGCATCTTCAAAATGTTCGCTCCGCCTATAGCCATTCTTCACCTTATTAAAAGCGAACTCGCACAGCAGTTGGCGCTCGACCAAGCCTATAATATCGTTCTTCGCCGTTGTGGGACTGACGAGAAACTTACTTTGAACATACTTGACCGTAATGATCTCTTTCGGGTTATCGATAAATAATTGGATAAGCTGTGCTTGTCGCTCGTTTATCCCACCCAGCTTCAAGAAAGCATTGGCTGCTCGCTTCTCCTTCTGTTTCTTGAGTAAGTAGCTTTGCAATTGCTTAAACGATAAGTCCAATACGCGCAGATTATAAGCTACAAAATAGCCTATATCATTGTCGTCTGCTTCTGTGTAGAGAAAAGATTTCTCATAAGCCTTCTTAGATTTGGCGATCACCCGCGAGATAGAAAGAAACTCTGTCAGCCAATAGCCCTGCTTCAACAAGAACCAATAGAACAAAGCACGCGCCGTCCGCCCATTACCATCGACAAAGGGGTGCATATAGGCCAACATAAAATGGATGATAATCCCACGAATGATCGGATGAATAAAGACTTTCGGCTTTTCATCGTTGAAAAATTGGCACAGATCTTCGACAAACGAAGGGATTTCGGTGTGAGATGGAGGGCAATGCACTATGTCGTGCGTAATGCCGTCTGCAACTACGACCTCATCGTTCGTACGAAAGCGCCCCGCTGCTTGCGGATCGTCCAGCGTATGTTCAGTCATCAATTGATGAATGTGCAGTAAGCGCTCAGGCGTAAGCGGCATTTTTTGATTTTCTACGACAAACTGAATCGTACGATAGTTGTTGACGATCATTTGTTGCGACTTATCTTTCGGACTCATCGCTTTTCGAAGCATATCTTTGGCTACGCGGCGCGTAGTGACCGCTCCTTCCATCTGACTGGAAAAGATTGCCTCCTCCATCAACGAACTTACGAGATAGCGCTCCTTAACTTCAGCCGGCAAGAGCTCATCTGCGCCCCAAGAACCGCCAAAATTCATATCAAACGCGTGGCACATGCGCTGCATTGCATTCGTAATATGGAGGCGAATGTCATATTTTGGCCAAACGTCGATCCTATTAGCGATGCGCGAAGCTTTAAGGGAAGCCCACAACTGTTTATGAGTGTAGCCTTCAGGGAGCTGTTTGTATTTCACGACATCCCAATAGGCATACGTTTCGTTGAGTTCTTCTATCAGCACAGTCAAAGTCTGGTCCGATTGGTTCAAAACGGCCTTCAGCAGATCCTCTTGTTTAATCTTCGGGGGAGATTCTATGGCACTCATAACAGAACTTTTATTTACTGCTGCAAAGTTACTAATTCTTTCCAATGTTTGCAAGATTGGAAAGAATTGGAAAGTTTTAGCCCTTCATTTAGACTTACGATCACGCCTTCCTTATTTCAAAAACGGCCAACAAGCGAGAAGAACTTCAAGTGTGTTTCCCCATGCAGGCAAGCCGCAAATGGCCTTATCATAACCCTAACACGGAGCACAAAGGGCGGACTTGCGTTATCAAAACCTTGCACCGGTGCAAATTTCAAATCGACCGGGCGATCGTTTGGTGGGAGCAAACGATGGTTTGGCGGCAGCAAACAATGGTTTGGTGGGAGCAAACGATAGTTTGGTGGGAGCAAACAATGAGAAAGGGAAAGTAAAACAACAAGAAACAGCCCCGCATCTGTTTGAGAATCAAAGATCAGAACCCGCAAAGAGGGCGGCCGCTTGGCGTGTCTATACTTCGGCGGCGGCAATAGCGACGGTGGGGACGAAAAAGCAGCAATGCGAGACTAATCTTCTCACATTGCTGCAATCTATAGGGTGCTCGATGAATCTACGCGGGCCGCCGGAAAGCGGCGGGTGGTCATCAGCTATAAAAAGGCCTTACTTGACGGTCAGCGTAAAGCTCGGGGCGAAAGCATTATACTCCGGAGCATACTGGCTCTGGGCACGAACGAGACCGGAACGGAATGTACCAAGGCGCATAGCGCGACCTTCGATCGTGAAGGTAGACTTACCTTTCGGGAATTTGCGATAGAAGTACTCGTCGCTCGCGTCGCGCACAGCGTGATATGCGCCGCTCTCCCAGTCGTATCCGCTCAAGGCGGCCAGAGGTTCGAGACCGGCGGGGCGAGATGCTTTCACGGAGACGAAATCTAAGTCGCGGTCAGCACTGATGGTGATGACCTGACGCAGCGTTGCGCCCGCGTCGACCGTACTGCCGTCGGCAAGTGGCTGCCACGCTTCGCCCTGCTTAATTTCCCAACGGCGCGCGATGGAGAGTCCGTTGCTCGCCGAGCGAATCTCATCGAGCGGTAAAGTATACTGCACATAGACGCTACCCCAAGCGAGGCCGTCGCCACTCTTGCGGAGCACGATATGATCAGCCGAGAGCTGCTTTTCATCCGTAAAACTTTGGCGATCGTAGCCTACAGTCTCCTGCCCCATTTGCTGACTCTTCGCATTTACTTCCAGCACTTCCTCGCCGCGCTTCAGCGTGAAGTAGAGCGGATTGGGCTTGAAGCCCTGAACCGTCTGACTCTCGCCGTTCGGACGCAAGAGGGCGTAGAGCGCATCCACCGTGGCGCGGGAGTTGGGCCAGAGTTGGGCACGCTTAGATTGGAGCAACCAAAGGCGCATAGCCTGCAGCGTGTCGCTCGTTGCGGGGCGGGTCATATCCAGCGCCTCAATGGCAGCCGTTTGTGTAGGTATCTTATACATAAACCAACTATCACTCGCGCGATCTGTATCGAAATAGCGCCCTAATGAGGGCTGCTCAACCGTATGCTGAATCAAACTCTCCAAATCGCGGGCTACGACTTTCTTGTTTTCATACAAAGCCATCACCAATATTTTGAGTGCTTTCTGATACATCGAACCTTTGTAAGTAGCTTTCAAAGCCTTAAGCAATTTTTTCTCGTTGGCCTCCGGCTTGATGCCGAGTTTGTGAGCCAGATACAAGTAGCGCAGCGTGGTCGTCTCGTTGGCATAATTTTGCAGCCAAGCCTTGGTGAGCGGCGCCGACTTCGGGTGGAGTGCCGTGTCGACTTTCTCCGCCAAGAAGTTGAAGCCCTCTTCCAGCATTTTGTCGGCGTCGTCGCTACCCGTCATCACTTTGGCGCGCATCAAGAGGTAGAGGATGTTAGTCGTTTCGTAGACGTCGCTAACCTTAGCGCCATACCAGCCCCATCCACCATCGGGCAAGCGTAGCGCTTCGAGTTTGTCGATAGCACTCATCTTGCGAGCGTCGATTGCGTCCGGATTGAAGAGAAGCGCCATAGCGGCAGCGTGGGTAGCCTCCTGCTCGGCCGCATTCACCCACGGGGTCTCGGCGATCAAAACTTGCTTGAGTTCGGGATTGCGCTGCAGGACGGCGGCCCAATCGTTGGTCTGCGCTTCGGGCTTCGTCAGTTGCTGCATTTCGGGGTGGCTGTTGGCAATGTACGTGGCGAGCGACACGGCATAGTAGCGCATCGCCTGCTGATAAGCCGTCTCGCCCGTATTATCGAAGAGTGCCGGCAGAGCGGAAGCTGCGTACCACGTGGGATTGGAACTGATTTCAACCGTCAGGCGCTTGTCGGCCGCTTGGGGAGATTTGCTCCACAGCGAATCAAGGGCCAGCGTCATCGTACCGGCTTTCGTCATCGAGAAAGGCAAGGTGCGCGTCACTTCTTCGCGATCGCTGAGCACGGGGAGGTATTGCTGCTCGCCGTCGCTAAACTTCGCGCCAACAGCTTCCATCCGAACGGTCAATACGGGAGCTTTGGTCGTCACGTCGTAAGGGAAAGTGATCGTCATTTCCTTTTCAAAGTCGAACATAACTTCATATTGTCGAACGATTTCACCACTGCGGGCGTCGGTTAATGTGCATCGCACGACACCTTCTGCATGCTGCGGAAGCAGATTGCGAAGCGTAGCACTCAGCACGGCGTGGTCGCCTTGACGAACAAAGCGCGGCAGGTTGGACTGCAGCATAAAGTCTTTCACAGCTACGATGGTCGTATCCATACGCCCGTTGTCCATCTCCGCATCGTGAGCCAAGGAGAGGAAACGCCAGCGCGTGAGACTCTCGGGCAAGGTGAAGCTCAACGACACTTCGCCCTTGGCGTCGGTGCGCAAAGCCGGGTGGAAGAAGGCTGTTTCATTGAAATTCTTTCTCACACTATTGGTGGGCTTGGCTACGGACTTTTCTTTCTTGGAGCTTGCCTCTGTGGCCGCAAAACCGCGAACAACAACTTCTTTTAACGCATTTGAGGACTCTTCAGACGGCTCTAAATCCACAGAATCTGCGGCACGCATTGGCGAATCCTCAAGAGAAAGCTCTGAAATTTCCGACTTTCGCGAACTTTTGACCATCATTCGACGCCTTGGATTGTAGTAAGGCTCATAAGAATCGTCTCTGTACAAATCAACTTCTTCTAATGCGTCAATTAAATCCTCATCCCACTTGGAAAAACTCAAGTCCTCCTCATTTTTTAAGTCGATGTCGGCGCTCCAAGATAAGGAGATGATACCGTTACGAGGCCCATAAATACTCGTATATGAGCTTCTGCGGTTGAAATAGACAGACTTGGAAAGATTAAAGTAGGAAATATCGTCGAGCGAAGCGTCGTAAAGCGTCGCCAAAACAGAACTCGGTACCGGCCGGCCGTCAGGACGCGTCACGCGAAGGCGCCATTCTTCTTTTTGTCCCGGCTTTAGGCGGTCGCGGAAGCTACTCCAGCGCATCAAAAGGCGCTTGTCGGGTTGCGGCCGCTCGACTTTAAAGAAATCCGATTCGACTTTGCCGTCGCTATACAAGATTACGGTGAACGTAGCTCCATCTCCGTAAGCATCTTTATAGGCAAAGGGGAGGTGAACAATGGAACTATCGAGCGCGAAATAGCGCTTTTCGATGATGGTATCAGGCGTGGAGGTCAGGCAATAAAGTGTGGCGTTGCGCACACCCGTTCCTACGTAAAGATCAACGCGAGATTTGTCGCCGGGAGTGGCGTTGTAGGCCCACAGCATCTCATTTGAGGGCGACTTTTTATCGTTGGTGGAGAACAAAAGCAAGTGTTTGTAAATCGTATCCGCACCCTCGACAAACGTCTCCACGATATATTTTCCGGATTTCAAGCCGGCGAACGCGGCAGGTTTGAATGCCTTCTCCGTGTATAAAGTATCCTGCGCCACAATCTTGCCGCCGATCTTCGAGCCATCGTCTAAGCGCACGATATATCGACCTGAGGCGAGCGAAATCTTGTTTCCGTAGCCCAAACGATGCACTCTTATCTCCGGCAGTCGCTCTTTGCAGATGATAGAAGGCCAACTTACTTCCGTCCGGTAGCGCTTAGTGCCGGCCGAAATATAGGTTTGATCTGAGCGCGTCTCGCCATCGGGCGCCACAATCGAAGCTGAGACCGACACAGTCAAGGTCGACATCGCCAGCGAATTGATTGCGGCTTCCTGAACCTCGTCCGCATCATCATCAAGCCCAGATTCGTCAGACATAAACACGTCCTCGTCGCCCGAAACTACGGAATCGACCACGCAATCCTCATCCTCCAGATAGGCAATATCATCATCGTCCTCTTCGTCCGCATTCTTGTGCGGCGGCGGCAGGAGTTTAACGGCGATGGAGAAGTTTCCCTCGTCGTCCGTCTCGGTTGTACCTTCCGTAGTCTTTTTCTGATCCGAATAGTACCCATTCAGCGCGACCGTATAATTGACTTTCGATTCCCGAAGCGGCACGCCGGAATACGTAGTTGCCTTTCCGGTGAATTTAACTTCGTCTCCAATCTGATAATCTTCCTTTGGCGCGTCCAGTTTAACCTCGAAAGTAGGGCGTTTATACTCTTCTACGTGGAAGGAAGTACCGCCTCGCCATTTGTTGTACGAAGCTTGGATCGAGAAAGTTCCGGGCAGGCACACTTCCGGCAAGGTAAAAGTTCCTCCCGCCGCGCCCAGCTCGTCCGTCTTCAAGCGTAGCGAATCGACTATCCGACCATTGGCGTCGTACAACTTGAAAAGGAAGGGCAAACCTGCCTCTACGCCGATCGAATCTCCATTTTGCGTATAAGCCGTAAGGCCAAACTGCACCTTTTGGCCCGGTCTATAAATACCGCGGTCCGTATAGACGCGCACTTCATACTGTTTTCTTAGTCTCGGTGTCCTGGAAAAATACCCACCAGAGTAGTTTAAATCGGGTGAAAAGGCGTCATTGCCTACGGTCAAACAAGAATAATTGCCATATTCGTGTCGAGGTAGCTCAAAGAAGTAGCCCGTTTGATCAGGCTTAGCCGCAGTCGTGAGTTTGTAAGTATAATTATCTCTATCCAAACTATAGGTTTTGAGCGTCCCGCCTCGTAACGGTGCGCCCGTTTTTCTATCTATCGCGATGGCGCCAACCCTCCCATTGGCTGCACTAAGGCAAATCGAAGCCACACGCGACACATACAGCGGCATAATGTCATCCTCTAATTGCAACAAGTAAATGCCCGGTTCGTCGAGCTTAAAGAAGAGCGAATCTTTATAGCTAGTATAAGACACATCGTGTCTCAATGGTTTGGTAAGCGTCTGCAAGAGTTGCCCGGTCTTCACTATTTTAAGGAATTCCTCCCGTCCTTTGCCTCGAAACAACTGATCTGTCGTCAAGTTCGTGCGATACACTTTTACTTCCGCTTGCTTCAAATTGCCCGAACGTATGTTTAGGCGAATTTGCTCTCCCGGATAAAAGGCCTCTTTTTCCGTACTCATCGTCACAAACGCGCGATTTTTACGAATCAAGAAGTTGCTTAATTCTCCTGAAAACTCACTTTTTCCATATCGCGTCAAGCCCTCCTTCGCCAAATTGATGAGCGGCGTCAAGTCTCTATCATATTCATCTGTGGTAGGCGCATTGATGATGGCGATGTACGTAAGTACGTTCAAGGGCAAATCGCGAAATTCCTCTTTCACTCGCATCAGCGTTGCATAGCGGGCGCTTCTAAGCGCATTATCGTTGGGAAAAGGCGCCGCCTTTATACTATCGAGCGTAGCGAGCAGGGCTGCGTTTCGATTACCTTGCTGCCGATAATAACGAATCACCTGATGGCGCAGATTAGCTCTGGCCTCCGTAGAGCGATAAGCCTGCTTCCAGGCTCCGTCGACCATAAAGACGCTGAGCAAGTCGTGATTATAATACTTACTGTCCTCTTTTATATCAAACAGCGCTTGATAATCCTTCGTCGTGGCCCGTGCGAGCAGCGCCGGATCTTGCATCGCCTTTCTAAGGAGCGCTACGCCGCGCTTGAAGTGAAGCGTATCGTAGTCGTGCATCGAATATAAGCGCCCCAAAAGCGCCTGCAAGATGACAAGCGACGAAGGATTTTTCGTTTTCTTCATCGCCGCCTCCAAGCGCTCCACTTCCGGTAGCAGAGAGTCGGGGGATATTTCTTCTTGCACTTGCAGTGTGAAGATCATGGAGCGGATCAGCTGCCCGTCGTTCTTTTCATTCGCAGCTTTGCGCCTGATCTTTTGTAAAATGGATAAGGCTGTTTTAGGCTTATCATCGTCAAAAGCATCCTCGTATTTGCTCCACAATTTTTCGTACGATTGTGCAGCTGCGCTAAGCGCGATAAATAGCCCAACGCATAGTAATAGGCACCTCTTCATATTGATAATGGTTTTATTCTTGCCAACAAAGGTGCATACATTTTTTTACATTCACCCGACCACGTCCTATAATTTTAGCTAAAGCGTAGTAAAAATCGACAAGATGGACACATATTGACTTCTGCAATCCTTACTTTCCAGACAACAGAGGGGCTTTTGCTGATTATTTGAGTACACTCGTCGCAGACGAAGGTGCATCGCCGAATGGTTTGCTGGCAGCAAACCATCGTTTGCCCCCACCATACCATCGTTTGCTCCCACCAAACGGTGGTTTGCCGGCAGCAAACGAAAGACGTATGAGACCCTGAGAAGCTGCGAAACGAAAAAGCGGGCGGAAACTTCACATTTCCACCCGCTCAAAAAAGATGTGCTGATTCAAAGACAGACTTTCCGCACCGTATCGCCCGCTTGGATGACGTATGTGCCACTGGGAAGCGTCGTTGTATAAGCGTTAGTCGTTGTGCTTACAAACTTTTGGCCCGAAAGGTGCGAAATGCTCACCGCTACGGGGCTTGCTGCTGCAATAGAAACCGAACGGCCGCTAACCTTAATCAGCGGTGCGCCGGAAATGGCAGGAACGGAGGCTACATTATCACTGAGATAATAAGCCCATCCCTTGCCGGAGGCAGCCAATTGATAGCCCTCGGGGACACTCGTCGGGGCTTGCTCGCCGATGCGGCAGATGAGCGTACCCTTATCGCCTTGCGCGTGAGCCTCATAGTAACGATCGTGAACCGTCACTTCGACATCGCTCTCATTCGTCAAGCCGGCCGCGCGGCGGGCTGCAATTTGGGAGCGGATGGCTTTGCCATACTGCGTCCAATGCTTCCAGAAGACGCACGGAATACCGGGCGAGGAAAAGAGAAATGCGTAGGCCTGCGCCGGATTTCCCATAAAGCGGTTGTCATCGCGATCCGTATCATGATTATCTACGAACGTAACCGCGTAAGCGCGGGTAGAATTGTGATGAATCAAGCCGGCGGGGCGCCAGGTTTTTCCGTCCTCCTGCCAAGCCATCTTGCTGAAATCGGCTTTTGCGAGTCCGTTGTTAAGGGCCGCGTACTTCATAGGGAAATCAAAGGCCGTCGAGTTGTAACCCGTAGCTTCGATCCAGGCTTTACAGTTGTCGTAACCGCCATCCCAATATTCGCCTACGGAGAGATAGGGCTGCGAAGCCGCATTATAACTGCCGACATAGCGACCGGCGAAGCCCTTAACGAAGTCGTAGCGCCACGAATCGTAGCCAAAGTCGGCCTTGAGCCATTTGAGGTAAGCCTCTACGTCTTGCCGGACATAGGGGTTCGTGTGGTCGAGATCGCGCGCGCCGCCCCAGTTTTCGCCCGTATCAGCTGCACCCGTAGCCTTGCCGCGCCAATCGCCCGCATTGGGGTCGGTGTTCATCTCGTCCGTATTGCAGATATGCTCAGCCGTGAGTTGGAAGCGGCCGAAAGCGCCAAAGTTGTCCTCGGAAAAATCGCCCCACCCCGTGAAACCGGCTCGATGATTGATGACGATGTCTGCGATAACGTGGACGCCGGCTTGGCGGAAAGCCGCCGTTAGCCGTTTCAGGTCGGCCGGACTTCCCCAGCAAGATTGCTGATTGCTCCACTGCTGCGGATGGTAGCCGACATTGAGGCCGCCGGTCTTGTTGTCGCCTTCGCCGGTAGCAGAGGGCGGCAACCAAATCATTGTGAAACTTTTGCTAATATCGCTCACCTCGGGCAGCAATTGCGTCCAGCCCGTGAGGCTTTGCGAATTCCAATAAAAGCCCTGCAACATAATGTCCTGCGAATGGCGAGGCACTTGGGCATACAAGGCGCCTGCGCCCAAGAAAAGGGCAAGAGCGGAAGAAAAAATGCGTTTCATATCAATACAAAATAAACAATCACGAATGGGCAGTCGGCCCAAAAGGGCTTCCGATAAGACGGAGCGACTGCCACATTCGTGATGCCTGCGTAAAATTGGATTATTGTATGCGACCTGTATTGTCAGAGAAATTCAGATATACACGCTCGCCGGCATTTGCAGAAACTCGCGTTTGGTCGCCGCCCGTTCCGCGATATTCAATCTTACCGCCAAGGATGATGAACTCCATCTTCCACCAGTCGATCGTAGACTTAGGCTGCACGTGGATGCGCACTTCGCCTGCGGCAGTGAGCGCGGGAGATACGAACTCACCCGTGCGGGTTGTCGGTATGGTGAAACGGTTGGCTGGGAGAGCGCCCGTCCAGCCGCCTACCGTGTTGCCGATAAGGTAAACCTCGGGGCGGAAGACTTCGACAGCCTTGGTGTCGGCATTGACGTAGAGCAAATACCAGCCGGCTGCGCCAAACTTGAGGTTGCCTCCATCGACGTGAACACCGGAAGCGGCATTGTCGGCTGCTACGACGCCGGGGAAGTCGTTGCCCCAACCTGCTTGCGGCGCAAACTTGATCTGCTCGCCGGCGTCGGCATAGATGATCTTCCAATATTCATCGCTCTGACCATTAACCGGGATGAGCTTAGACCAATCGGAAGGAGCTGCGCCCCAATTATAATGACTGCCGGTCATATATAATTCAGAAATCAAGCCCTTGACGGTATAGCGGAAGTTGACTGCGTCGAAAGTAATCACATACTTGCCGGCCTTCTCCAAAAGCATTGTCTGCGGGTTGTTCCATACGACAAAGTCTTCTGTAGCCGTGCTACCATTGGTCGCACATCCGAGCGACTGATCGATATCCTCATCGTCGACAGCTTTCTGCCCGAAGATGCGCCAGTAACAATTGTCGGCGGCAACGGTAATCGTAGCTTCGTAGATGCCATTGCCCTTGTCGTCCATCTTTACAGCTTGGTTATACTTCCAATTGTTGAAGTCGCCAAGCAGGTAATAGTTGGCCTCGCGCGCCGGTGTGGCTGCCGGCGTATAATTGACTTGGATGTCGTTGGTTTGTACGACAAGCGCCTGCCCCACTTTATCCTTAGCGGCAGCATTCATACGCATCGTAAGCGTGCGCTGAACAGCGGCCTTGCTATTAAAGGCTACCTGAGCAACAGAGTCGAGGGCGGCCTTGGTCACGTAGATGTTCTTTTCCTTGGAGAAGAAGGGAACTTCGTAAGTGCCGTTGACGATGAGCTTCTCAAAGACTACGTCGGTCAAAGTTTGATCGCTGGCGCCGAGATATACCGCCACGTTGAGCGTATCGCCGGCTTGGTCCTTGACGATATCCTTATCTGTGCCGTTGCCCAATTGAGCTGTGACGGCGGCAATAGCACCTTGCTGCGCATTGGATTGCGGTTGTGCCCAATCTTTGAAGTCTTCATTGCAAGCAGAGAAGATTCCGGCCGACAAGAACAAACCTACCATTAAAAATATATGCTTCATCTTGTGTTGTTTTATTGTGAGCGGCGAAGGCGGAAGCGCTCAAAAGGTTGGCAACCGCCGCCTTCGCGACTGAATTTGTTAATTGGCCACGCTGCCTTCGCCCGTGGTGAAGTTGAGATGAATCTGCTGGCCTACCTTACCTTGAATTGAGTAAGCGGCTCCCTTATCTTTACTCCAGCCATCGGGGAGATCGACGTCGCGATAGAAAATCGTCTTGCCATCGAGCAAGGTAAGTTCGGCGCGCCACCAATCGATCGTCGTCTTGATCGCGATGCGGACTTCGCCCGCTGCGCTGAGGGCCGGCGAAACGAAGTCGCCATTTTCCGTAGCCGGAACAGTGAAGCGGAAGTTGTTGTTCCACTCCCACGTACCTCCGTTGGTAGCTCCGAAGAGGTAAACTTCGGCGGGGAGGAAATGGAGTGTGTAGTCTACTTTATTGCCATTGACAGCGGTTTCTACGACAACCGTGTACCAACCTGCGTTGGAGACCTTGATGTTAGCGCCTTCGTTAGTGGCATCAGCGGATACGAGGTTTGAACCCGTTTGATCGTCGATCGTCAATTGGCCAAAACCTTTATCTCTACCGGACCAAGCGTTGTCGGGGTTAACCTTAAACTCTGCATTGGCAGAGAAATAAACCACGCCGTAGAAGTAGCCGGCCTTACCATAAGCCGGGTTGAGCATAACCCACTTGCTCCAATTGTCGGCAGCAGGGAAACTTCCGGTGATGTACATTTTTTCGGGCAAAGTAGCCGTCACTTGCGGTGCGTAAGGCAACACTTGCGGAAGGCGAATCGTATTGGAGAGAGATTTACCTAAGTTTTCGTTGCCGTAAATATTGGCGCGCAAACGTATGAAGACGGGCAAAGCTGTCGTTGGCGTGACACTGCCGGCCAACTTCAGGATGGCATCATTCAATTCGGAAGCCGGCACGTGCAAACGAGCCGTAGTATGCGTCGTAGGCAAGGCTATAAAGCTGGCAGAATCGCCTGTGAGTGATACTTCTACGGTATAAACAGTAGACGCGGGGAAACCATAAGCAGGTTGCGAGGTCGTCAGTTCGACATACTGCGCGTGCTTGAGGTCATACACGTTGTTGGCTGCAAAGGCCGGCTCGTTGAGCACGAAAGATGCAGCATCTTGTAAATGCGGATTGCTGCCCGTATCTTCGCTGCAAGCAGCAAAGAAGGGTAAAGTCAAAGAGACGAGCAGCAGGGAAAGTATATGTTTCATTGTTGTTGCTATTTATATATTGTCTGCCGCGGTTTAGTAGCCGGGATTCTGACTGATGTGACCTTGCTCTTCAAACGGAATGGGGAAAAGATTATACTGTGCGTTGACAGCATTGCCTTTGTAGGTGCCGCCTTTCCAATCCCACATATATTTTCCTGAAGTAAAGAAGCCAAAACGAACGAGATCGCTGCGGCGACGGCCTTCGAAGTAGAACTCGCGCGACCATTCGTCGCAAAGAATTTTATCGTCGACTTGCGTGAGCGGCTGCGCGTTGGCACGACTGCGGATCACGTTGATGTCGTTCAAGACCAAGGCGGGCGCTACGCCGAGACGGTAGTTGGCCTCTGCACGCGTAAGGTAAGCCTCTGCGACGCGGAAGAGTGGAACGTCTGTATCGGGGAATTTTGAATCGTTGGGGCGGCCGCCTGTTGCGTAAACGTTGGACCATTTCAAGATGGAGAGACCGGCCGTAAAGGAGGTGATAGGCGAAGTCTGGGTGGTGCGGAGGTCTTTCAAAACGCCGTCTTTCATTTCTCCACCTCCATAGAACATCGCACGATCATCGCGAGCTGCTGCACGAATGGCCCGGACATTAGCTTCACCGTTGTCGCTTTCATTTGTTGCCAAAGGCACATCGGAAAGCTGCTTGAAGAACTTAAGAACCATAGCTTCGCGAGCACGGTTACACGTCCAAGCTTCGGTAGTGCCACAAGCGGGCGTACCATTGCCGCGCGTGGAAGCAATTGCGTATTCAGAGCCACTATAGCTTTGTGTCTTTTTACCGTCGCAGCGGATCGGGAAGATGATTTCCTGACGCGCCAGTTGGTTTTCACCATTGTCGCCCATAAAGAGTTGCTCGTAAGCCGTATAACCATTGAGCGATTGGGTATTGAGCTTATATCCGCTCTCGTTGATCACCTTATCGGAATAGTCTTTTGCGGCTTGCCATTGAGGCGTGCCGGTATAGACACCTGCATTCAAATAGAGGCGAGCCAACAACATCCAGGCAGCAGCTTTATCTGCACGACCATAAGCTGCAGCACCGGGTTCGGAGAGTTGATCCGTAGCAGAACCATCGCTTATAGCCTTTAATTCGGCCGTGATGTAATCGAAGACGTCTTTGCGGCTCTTCTCGACGGGAATATCTGTGTTATAGTGTTCCTTAAACGGAGCCTTACCATAGAGATCAATGAAGTAATAGTAATGGAGTGCACGTAGGAAACGTACCTCTGCGCGTTGCTTCAAGGTCTCTGCGTCAGTCTTGCCCTCTGTATTGTCGAGGAAGAAGTTGCAAAGCGTGATGTTAAACTCCAAACGGTAATAAGTCAAATTATTGAGCCCGTGAGAGGAATTCCAGTTAAGATTCGTGAGGTCTGAAATACCCGGGTCGCTTTGCCACGTCCAAACCGTCTCGTCGGAAGGTAACTCGTTAGCCTCGAAAACACGACGATAAAGCGAGGAGCTTCCTTCATCAAACTGCGCCATATCGGGTTCCCCCTTTGTAGCATCACCTGCTGGACCTTTAATACCTGTAAGTATTAAATTACCATATATCTTTGCCAACGTTCCCATTTGGTTGAACGTCGTATTGGTTTGCGGATCTTTAATCGATTGATTCAAGTCGTTGACACAAGACGTCGTCGAAACGGAAAGCGCCAGCAGAAGAGCCGCAGAAGTTATTTTGTTTATGAATTTTAGTTTCATAATGCGTATGTTTTTTGTTTGTTAGAACTGCAAGCTTACGCCGAACATATAAGTTGTAGGACGAGGATAGAAATTATTATCTACGCCGTTACCGGAATCGATTTCCGGATCAAGTCCTTTGTACTTCGTAATCACAAATGGATTTTGAACGGTAGCGTAAACACGGCCGCTGATGCCACCATACTTGCCGGCCTTAAAGAGATCGCGGAAGGTATAGCCAAGCGTAATGTTGTCGAAGCGCAAGAAGCTGGCGTTGCGTACGAAATAGTCGCTCATGTAATAATCTGTCTTGCCCGTGAAGCCAAGATCGACTGCCTCTTTCGTAACATTGGAATAGGCTCCATTAGAATAGATACCGGCCCAAGTAACGTTAGCCTTATTGCTCAAGAAGTCGTAGTAGAGGTAGTTATTCAAACTAGCGCGCATCGTAAAGCTGAAGTCCCAATTCTTATACAAGAACTTGTTAGTCATACCCATCGTTACGTCAGCTGTAGGCTTTTTGTAGACGTACTTATCATCTTCATTGATGATGCCGTCGCCATTGCGGTCTACGAAGACACCTTCCAAGGGGCGGCCATTATTGTCATACACTTGCTGATAAACGTAGAAGCTATTTGCGGGGCGGCCGACGATATTGGCTTGTACTTTATTACCTAAGCCGCGCGAGATACTGTTGCCCGCTTTAATAATAGTATTGTCGCCCGTAAGCTTAGTAATCTTATTGCTATTCCACGTTGCGTTGTAAGTAACTTGCCACGTGAAGTCGTTGGTAACAACCGGACGCGCATCAATAGAAAATTCGAGACCTGTATTACGAAGCGAACCGATGTTCTTCGTTACATAATTACTAAAGTTAGTACCAGCCGGCACCTGAACTGTAGAAATCAAGTCGTTCGTCTGGCGATAATAGTAATCAACAGCAGCCGAGAGGCGTCCATTAAGGAGAGAGAAGTCCACACCGGCGTTCCACGTCGTCGTACGCTCCCACTTCAAATCAGGATTATAAGCTTCCGGACGATAGATTGTAAAGTATTCATCTCCGAAAGGATATTGCGCATAACTGTTACCTTGCACATAGCGCGGTAAATAGTAAAAATCATAACCGATATTCTGCTGACCGGTAACACCCCAACCGAGGCGGAGCTTCAATTCATCAAGCCAGCTCACATCTTTCAAGAAGTCTTCCTGCTTAAGTTTCCAACCCAACGCCAAAGAAGGGAACGTTCCCCAACGATGTTTTTTCGCAAAGCGTGAAGAACCGTCCCAACGCATCGTGAAAGTCAAGAGATAACGATCCAAAAGCGAATAGTTCAAGCGGCCAAAATAAGATACGAGCGAGTTGCGATAAATGTGCATTGTCTCTTTGCGGAAAGCCGGATTATAGGGATTGGGTTTATCTAATTTCGTTCCCGTTGCATCATACCAATCAGAGCCACTACCCTCACTGAATATACGACGATGGAAATGCTGCTCTTCAGCACCAGCCATCACATCGATCATATGCTGATCAAACGTATGTATATATTGCGCATAGATATTGCCTTGTAAGTTGTATTTATAAGATTTCGCATACCCATCCCAACCATAATAGTTGTTGCTAAAAGAGTAAGGAGAGATCGTTGTGTTCTGCAAACCTTCTGAATAGTCACCACCGAGGTTGGCGTGGATGTGAATATCCGGGAAGAAGTGAAGCTTATAGTCTGCCTCTACGTTACCAATAAACGTATTAGCATTTGAGCGGTCGTTCTTTAAGTTGAGCAGCGCCACGGGGTTCTGCGGCGTATTCATATTTGTCGTTGCCGTCCAACCGGGATTGTTGTAGACAGATGTAGGATCCATCTTTTGGTAATAACCTCCCGTGAAGTTAACGTTATCCGGATTCGACGAGTACACAGGGCGCGTCGGGTCGATGCCGGTTGCTGCGCCAAACACGCCACCATCAGCATAGCGATTCTTGGCATTCATATACTTAGCCGTCAAATTGATTTGCAGGTGCTCCTCAAAGAAACTCGGCGACAAATTTAAGGCTGCCGTGAAGCGCTCGAAGCTTGATGTCTTTACGATACCATTATCATTCGTATAGCCCAAGCTGACACGATAAGGGAAGTTTCCGAAACCGCCACTGATACTCAAGTTATGATCTGTACCCAAAGCCGTGCGATAGATTTGTTTTTGCCAATCTGTATTGTCTGTACCGAGTGTAGGCATCAAAGCTGCCGTAGGGTCAGCAGGGTTTGCGGCAAGATAAGCTTTGCGGGCAAAAGCGCGATACTCATCACCATTAAGCAAGTCGTAGGTCTTACGCGTCGTACCAAAGGATACGTGTCCATTATACGTAACGCGCGGCGCCGATTGTTTGCTACCTTTTTTCGTTGTAATGATAATGACGCCATTACTTGCGCGGCTACCGTAGATAGCAGTTGCACTGGCATCTTTCAACACCGTATAGCTGGCAATATCTTCCGGGTTAACCATCGCAAGAGCGTTGGAGAGGCCCTGTACACCTTCATTGTCCATTGCCAAACCGTCGATAACGATCAGCGGGTCGTTAGAAGCGTTGAGCGAAGAGCCACCACGGATGCGGATCTTCGCACCTGCACCTGGTTGGCCGCCTTCCGACGCCACATTAACGCCGGCTACTTTACCGACCAACATATCCTGTGCGCTCGTTGTCAAACCTTTGGTGAGTGCGTCGGGTTTCAGAGCGGTCACGGAGCCGGTTGCGTCCGACTTCTTCACCTTTGCGTAGCCGACTACCAGAGCTTCGGTCAAGTCGTTGTTTTCTTCCAAGACGATTTTCAGGTTTTCCTCCGCCTTAACCGTCACGGTTTTATAACCAATATAGGAAACGCGAAGCGTAGCACCCTTTTGCGTCTGCAAAGTAAAGTTACCGTTGTCATCTGTATTGGTTGACGCCTTCGTTGTCGTCGACGCCACCGTAGCAAAGACCACCGGCACGCCCTGAGTGTCTTGAACGTGTCCCTTCACCGTTATGGTCTGTGCCAAGGCGGAGAAGGAAACGAAGATTCCTGCCAGCAAGAGCAAGAATCTTTGGCTTAATTGCTTTCTCATTTGTCTGTGTTTATGATTTGTTTATTTATATATGTGTGCAATAGGATGAGTTCTTGCAATGATAGAGCGCCGTTGCGGGCTGCGTCGGTGCAAGAACATAATACAGTGCCGCAACAGCATATGCTAAGCATCCGCTGTTGCGGCACTACTATATATATTTATTTACGGATGATACTGATTGCGAAGCCACCACCGCTTGCAGCGCGAAGCGAGAGTTTAGTTTTGTTCGTTACGACCATCTTTTTAATGGTGTAAGCCTTCGGATTTTTGTCCCAGCTCGCATCTTTGGCATCGGCGTAGATGGTTGCCTCATATTTTGCCCCGGGTGTGAGGAAGTCGAAGTTGAGTTTAGATGTATGGCCATTCTCATCTGCCGTACAACCTACGAACCAGTTGTCCGTGCCTTTGGCTTTACGGGCAATAGTAACGTAATCACCGGGTTCTGCTTCGAGATACAAACTCTTATCCCAGTCTAACGCCACATCTTTAATAAACTGGAAGGCATCCATATGGGCTTGATAATGTTCGGGAATGTCGGCTGCCATCTGCAACGGACTATACATCGTCACGTAGAGGGCCAATTGGCGTGCCAAGGTCGAGCGTACTCTTGAGCCGTTGTTCGGATTCATCTTGGAAAGGTCCATCTCGAAAATACCGGGTGTGTAGTCCATCGGACCGCCTATGAGTCGGGTGAAAGGGAGAATAGTCGTGTGATCAACAGGGTTGCCACCGAAAGCCTCATATTCCGTTCCGCGCGCACTTTCGTTGCCGATCAAGTTAGGATATGTGCGGCAAATACCCGTAGGACGCGTTGCCTCGTGCGCATTAACCATCAATTTATAATCAGCAGCCTTCGTCAGGCAATAGAGGTAGTGATTATTGATCCACTGATCGTAGTGGTGATCTCCGCGGGGCAGCATGTTGCCCACATAGCCGCTCTTTACGGCAGGATAACCATTGTCTACCATAAATTGATACGCCTTATCAAGATGGCGCTCATAGTTGCGCGTCGACGCAGACGTTTCGTGGTGCATAATCATCTTTATACCTTTTGAGGCAGCGTAAGCGTGAATGCCTTTAACGTCAAAATCAGGATACGGCGTCACGAAATCGAAAACGGAGTCTTTTTCGTGGCCAAACCAGTCTTCCCAGCCTTCGTTCCAGCCTTCTACGAGGACGGCGTCGAAACCGTGTTCGGCTGCGAAATCAATGTAGCGCTTCACGTTGGCTGTGTTTGCACTGTGTCTTCCGTTGGGTTTTGTTTTCGCATAATCGGTTTCGCCGAGTCTTACGGTCAGTAAGTCGTCGGTATAAGCCCACGTACCTTTATTGGTAATCATATCCCACCAAACGCCGATGTATTTTGTCGGTTTAATCCAGCTCGTATCTTTTATTTTGCACGGCTCGTTGAGGTTGAGCGTCATACGGGAAGCCAGAATGTCTGCACCTTTGTCGCCAACGATAATCGTGCGCCACGGCGATACGCAGGGCGTCTGCATATAGCCTTTATCTCCGCGTGCATCGGGCGTGAGCCAGCTTTCGAAGGTCATCGTCTTGTCGTCCAAGTTGAGGTGCATTGTCGAGTAGTCAATGCAAGCAGCTTCGTGCAAGTTGATATAGAGGCCGTCGGCCGTTTTTAGCATCAACGCCGTCTGTACGCCGGTCGGCGAGAACGGGGTTTGTGAAGAATTAGGGGTGATTGCGGCCTTCATTTTGCCGCGTATTTCAGAGAGTTTTGACGTAACGGTTTCATACTCCTGCGTATCGTAGTCGCCCGGAAGCCACCAAGCCGTGTGGTCGCCCGCCATAGCAAACTGCGAGCGCTCTTCTTTGATGGTGAAGTAGGTGAAATTCTTCTGCGAGGGAAACTCGTAACGGAAGCCGAGTCCGTCATCAAACAATCTGAAGCGGATAATAATATAGCGATCATTTTTCGGCTGTTCAAGCGTTACAGCCATTTCGTTATAATGATTGCGAATGCTGCTTTCTTCGCCCCAAACGGGTTGCCAAGTTTCGTCGAAAGCGGAGGTTTCGGTCTTAGTCAAGCGGAAGCCCGTCATTAAATCGGCTTTCTGATCCAAAGTAGCGGCGTCTTTGCGCTGCTTAAACTCGAAGTCGACCGCAGCATTGGGATCCTCGCGTTTGAGTTCGAGGCCCAACATCGAGGGGCGAACAACGGTTCTCCCTTTGTAGGTTAACGAATATACGGGGCGTCCCGCGGCGTTCAAACTAAACGTCATCTTAAAATTGCCATTGGGTGAGGCCAACTCTTGCGCGTGCAAGCCGAGTGCGGTTGCAACGAAGAGGAACAAGACAGAAAGGAACTTTTTCATTATAATCTGATTGTTTGGTTTTTGTTTTGCAAAAATACAACGCTTAACAATCACTTGCAGGAAATATAAGAAAACATGTAGGTCTTTAGAAAAAAGAATTTTCTATAATCTTTTATATGACAGCTATTTGTATTTTTTTAGGCATCCTATTTATGTAGATTCCATGTAAATTCATTTGCAAAGTAAATTTTACAAAAGGGCGTTGTAATTTCACCGAAATCCTCTTTTTGCTTATTCTAAAATAGCAATTTTGCCCTTGTGAAAAACTTCATTTCTTCGATATTTGAAGCCGTTTGAAGTTGACAAACGAACAGCCCTAACGCTTTTGGGTAGGTCTACCTTCCCCAAGCGGAGTTATGAATCGCTATTGCGCACGACAAGTAATGCAATGCGGATATTGGGATTTAGGCCATCTTTACACAAACCATAAACGGGATAAGACTATCATTTTCAACAAGCAACGCGCATAGGCAATTCGTTTGCTGCCACCAAACGATGGTTTGCTGCCGGCAAACGATGGTTTGGCGCGAGCATACGATAGTTTGCTGCCGGCAAACAATAATTGCTTGCATAGGTGGCGCCGTGCAATGGGAAATCTATGGCTGCCTAATCAGCCGCGATTAAAGGGATTTTTTCATTTTGTGCGTGCTTTTGAAGATAGGACTACTTCTTTAGGGCTTTTTAGGGAAATAAAAGGGGAGAATAATCCGGTTATTACAGTCGGAAGGGATGGTAGATTTAGACTTTTGAACAGGCATTAAGATTTAAATGGTTCACTTCCGAAATTACGCATATTGAAGTAGGCGAAATATAGGCTAATCTGCGATGAAATGGGCAAAAATATGCATTTTCAGTCTCAAAAGAGAGAGGAAATATTGGGCCACCTTAAAGCCGTCAGAGCCGTCTGAGCGCTGCTCGGTTCGTAGTGTGAGAAGAAGAACGCGGGGCACGAGAAAATTTAATTTGGGAAAGCGTTTGTTCTACGGATAACGGGCTTTTTATGTAAATTTGCAAGCACAACCAACTTAGTTTAGCGCTTGGCCGGTTTCTTTACTTGCCCTGTGCGCTTCTAAATCAATATGTCTAACATACTTAATTTTACATTATGCATTCAAAACTTTTACATCTCTCCGCCGGATTGGTGCTGAGCGCGGCTTTTTGCACACCGGCGCTTGCGGATCAAAGCAAACCTAAAGGCTACTCGACAGATCAGCCGAAAATAATACTGACTACGGGCGAAGATCTCGATGAATGGACATTTATCATCAATGCTGACGAGGAGGAAATGGGCAATGTTTGGGTCGACTTGAACAATAACGGAACCTGCGACGAAGACGAGCCGGTCACAGACTTCGGCGGACAAGTCGATTTTACGTGCGTGGATAAAAAGATTACGATCTACGGAAATATTACGGGGCTCAACTGCGCGCAAAATGATTTGACGTCGATTGATATTTCGGGCGCACCGCAGCTTCTTAAACTCTTGGCGGGCCGCAACCAATTGAAGAAAATCGATCTCAGTCACAACGCAAACTTGCAAGAGCTTTATCTCTACAAGAATCAGATCACGACGCTGGATCCCACGCCGTGCCAGTTTCTGCTCGAACTCGATGTGGATGAAAACAAACTGACCGAAATTAATCTGAGCAACTGCCCGAATTTGACTAAATTCTCTTGCACGCGCAATGCGATTAAGACGCTCGACCTTTCATCGCAGAGGAATCTGCGCATACTCTATTGCGGCGGAAACAACTTGACCTCGCTCGACCTCTCTAAATGCGAGGAACTGCGGGAGGCTACGTGCGCCAACAACTTGCTGGAGAATATTTCGATTGCTGCAAACAAAAAGTTGAAGGAGTTCTACTGCGCGGCAAATAAATTCACAACGTTGGATGTTTCACAAAACACAAAAATCGAACTGCTCGACTGCCGTGATAATCAACTGACGTCGCTGGATGTCTCAAATCTCTATGAGCTACATACGCTGGCCTGCGGCTATAACCGCTTGAACACGCTGACTTTCCCGATCGAAAAGGATGGCAAACACGCGGGACTGATCAATCTTTACGCCCAAAGCAATGCGCTTTCTCACTTGGCGCTGGAGCGCACACCGGATATGAAGGTGCTTTATGTGATGGAGAATAATTTTAGCGAATTGGAGTTGGAACTGATCCCGCAATTGACGCTGTTTAGCTGTTCGTCGAACCCGATTAAAGAACTTTCAACGGGGGCAAACAGTATGCTGAAAACGCTGGGCGCAGCTAATGCACAACTAAAGTCGTTGGATTTGAGTTCGAACAGGGCGCTGATGGTTTTGCAATGCTACGGCAACGAAATAAACGGGGAAGCAATGACGGCTATGATTGCTTCGCTGCCTGCACGTAGCGCGATGGAACCGGGCGAAGCTTTCGTTGTGAACACGCCGAAAGGGGATAAGAACGTCATTCGCCAAGCTGATGTGGAAGCAGCCAAGAAGATTCATTGGCAAATCTTTAACTTCCTCGACGGCGTTAACGAAGGACGCAACCCATATGAGGGGGTAGAGGTTGGCATTCAGACGCCGGAAGTCGTTAACCCGTCATTGTCGCTGATGTCTTCCGGCCGCGCACTCTATATTAAGATGGAAGGCAAGGCTACACAAGACCAGCTTTACGTCATTGACGCTGCGGGGCGCACGGTCTTGACACAGAAATTGGATAAAGGCTCTAACGTCGTGGCATTACCGAATTTGGCGAGCGGCGTTTACGTAGCACGTATCGGACAATGGAACCGGAAGTTTAGCATTCAATAAGTTTCTTGATACTTTTCAAATACGCAGCGACTCTTATGCAAAAAGAGTCGCTGCGTTTTCTATTGGCCGCTTCCGCAAACGGAATTGGCAAAACAAAATCCCGCCACGCGGCGCGCTTGCAACCGATGGCGGGATAAATATTGTGTGATTGAAAATCTTATTATTTGTGCAAAGGCACTAAGGATGCCGGCTCCGTACTCGGATCTCGATCCTTGAGCAGTTCGAGCCAATGCTTATAGGCTATTTTATCCGATTTGGCAGGATAGCGAATGATGATATGGTCGCTCTCTTTCTGATGTTCTATGTTGAGCAACAGCTTTCTGAACACAACATTACTAACCCAAGTATACGGCATCTGCTTATCGGTAGAGAAGGATGAGGTATAGTTTTCAATACCTTTATGCTCAAACAAATTATGTAAAGCAAAAGCGGCCTTACCATAAGCGATCCACGAGTTCATATTGGGCATCGGAGAAACAACTATGTACTGGAGGCGATTTTCTTCAGTACGCATATGATACAAAATATGCTCTGAAGATGATACAGTGGCACACTGCGCTTCAGCCATCGCAACTTCGAGGCCGTCAGCCGAATCAGCCGCGCCGGCGGCTTGCCGCCGGCGGCGGGCACGTATGAGCAAAGTAACGCCGTATTGGAGCAAGCAAAACACAATTATGTCGCCCAAGAATATAAGGTTAATATTGAGCTTGTAAGCTGCACCTACATTGATCAAGATAAAGAACACGTCGAACGTAAGCAGAAGGACGAGCGTTGAGCGCTGACTTAAGCCGAGCGCCAACAGCTTGTGGTGGATGTGGGTCTTATCCGGCTTGAACGGGTGTCGACCGTGGAGCATCCGCAACACCATTACGCGGATGGCGTCTAAACCCGGAATGAGCAGAACCGCCCAGCCCATAATAAAAGGCGTAGCATCGGTGACGCCGGCGGAGCTTGGCATCACAAAAATCACGCCCAGCAAGCCCAGAATAAAGCCTACGACTTGACTGCCGCAATCGCCCATAAAGATCTTGTTGTGCCGCTCCACTTTGCCAAAGACATTGTAATAGAAGAACGGAACCAGAGCGCCCAGCAGCGCAAACGCGATGCCCGCACCTGCCACTACGCCCTGCCCGGCAAACTGCACGCCGAAGAAGAACAAGGCCACCATACTCAAACCTGAAGCCAAACCGTCGATGCCGTCGATTAAATTGATGGCATTTATAATATAGACGATCAAGAGCACAGTTAACGGCTGCCCGATAAAGGGCGAAATCTCATAAACCCCGAAGAGCCCATAAAGATTATTGATCCACAGATCTGAAAGTACGATCAATAGGGCGCAAATCGTTTGAACTAAAAACTTCAGCTTGTAATTTACACCGTTCAAATCGTCAGCTATGCCCTCTACATACAATAATATGAGGGCACAAAGTCCGAGCGTCGGCGGCTTAGCGGCCAAGATGTCGACCTCACGATTGTCGGTGACGCCCTGCAAGATGGTTCCCAAGCCGTAAAGGAGCGTATAAGCAAAGATCAGTGCCGGCGTAAAGGCGATACCACCCAAACGCGGAACGATACCGGTGTGAACTTTCCGCTCGTTGACCGTATCGAAAAGTTTCCGGCGAAAGGATATGAGTATGATGCGTGGGATCATCAGCGCCGAAACTAAGGCACTGGCGACGAAGCTCATTAATATGGCGAATAGCGTCATTGTATGCTTTTACTTTGCTTTAAGAACAATCGCGTCGCGGCGGACTATCAAAGTTGTAAATGCAGCCTTTGGTCGGTAGAACATCGTTTAAACTTTGATTCCAACTATTTGAGGCGTCGTTGTCAAGAGGTTGCGAGGAGCCCCTCTTGCTTTCATAAGCCTGAAGCGAAGGTTTTGATGCAGAATCTCGCCCTGCGAGCGGCCTTTCTTCAGGTATGTTGCTTGGGTCTCTCCTTTATGTAACGCACCAATTGCACAAAAATTGCGGTATGCTCTTATTTTTATTTCCTTTTTTTGTTCTTTTTTTGCGCTGTGCCGCGTTGCATTTGCTCAACGGCGTTCAGCAGCGGCCGGCGTCGCAGTAGAATCACGGTCGACGCAGGCAAAGCCGTTGCGCAGCAAAATTTCATCGCGCCAGACCTCAATTTTCTCCGCGATGTCTACCGGCCGATTCGGCGCATCAAGCAGCGCATCGAGCTGCATTGAAACCTGTCGACTCAGGCGAGCAATCAGTTCCCTTCCAGCGGCATCCGTGAGCATCAAATCTTGGCGAAAAGCCGCTAATCGCTCCCATAGATAGCACAAAATCTCGAGCGCCGCGCCCCAGTCGGCTTGCGCCTGCCGCTCCTGCGCCGTTTCGATCCAGCGCGCCCCGCTACCGGCGAGCAGCAAGCGGTCAGTCGACGTCTGCGGCTTGAAAAGCGTTCGCTCCACGGCCATTTGCAAATCCGTCAGCCCCTCTTCCAAAACAGCCGAACTTTCGTGCTCTTCAGCGCGTCGCATACGAATATAATCCGCTACGTTTTCAAACGATTCGCGATGGATTCCGCCGACAGCAATCGTCAGATCTCCGACGCGCATAACCAATTTTCGATCGCGGTCTATCCGAATAATGTAGCCCTCCAAGCCTGCCATTGGGCCGGAAGTTATACGAACGAGCTGACTACCGGCGTAATGTTCAAACGGATGAAGCAGAAAACGGATGCGCGTAGCGTCAAGTTCGGCGATCTTCATAAAGGGTTGCATCACGGCGTGCGGAATTCGGGCCACGCAGCGCGTAGCATAATCGCGCGCCAAGTGCAATTCCGGCAAGCGATCTTTGAAGTAGGCCTCGATAGCCTTCACTTCGCCTTGAATAAAGATGAGTCCGCTGATCGTCGGGCGCAATTGTTTGCACACTTTGTCGTGATTACGAATATAATTGCACGATTGATGCACAAACGTAGGAAAGCAATTGTCCGCCTTCAGCTTTTGTGTGATGTGCTTGAGGCGCGCATTGTGCGTAAAGAAGTAACTCCAATCAGCATCAAGGGTCGGTCTTGATTCAGCACGGGCCATCTGCTTTTGCACCCGACGCAAGTTCGTCGCCGCAGGGCCTTCTATTGTATTGTCTTCTTTATGTTCCGTCATTTTTCAACGCAATGCAGCGGCACACGCGCCAAACTGCTTCAGAATATTGCGTGCAAATATAAAGAAAACCATCCTACATTTTTATATAAAGTAGTAAAAAACGCGGCCTTAGTCGTAGCATTTTTTAATATTGGCAGACTGTAAACCTATAAAGGCACAAAGGCAAAGATCGGAAGACTTGCCGGCTGCAAGGACGAAGCGTTGGCGGAAACTACCGTTGGGAAACGCACTGAGAGCGCCAAGTGCTGCGGGACTGTAGCCTTTTCAAAACGGCCTTAAAAGGGCGATGGGAGGCGGCTTGCGGCCATTTATCGAACAATACCTTCAAGACGATCAATAGGCTCTTTTTTCGCATTTCGCCCACACTTAGCGTACAACTTACGATAACAACCTCAGAGAATCCTCGGAAGGGCTGCGCATAGATCAGCATAGGTCTTCTCAAAATCACGCGTATACCACGGATCAGCCACATCACGATTTTCGCCGATCAGCGTCATCAATAGGCTTATCTTGTCCGCTTTATCTTCTATGCCTATCATAGGAAGCCGGCGAAGGTTGTTTCTATCCATCACGAAAATCCGGTCATAATAATCATAGTCGGCTTGCGTCATTTGCCGCGCCGCCCTATGCTCGAACGGGACGCCATGATTGCGCAGGCAATGCTTAGCCGGAGGATACATATCGTTACCTATTTCCTCTGTCGACGTAGCTACACTATCTATCTCAAACTCCCGCTCTCTTCCGGCGTCTTTTGCCAGCTTCTTCATCAGAAATTCAGCCATCGGACTTCGGCATATATTGCCATGACATACAAAGAGAATCTTCTGCTGCTTCATACTTTATTTTTCGGGCAAAGATAAGCATTTGCTTTGAATGAAACTCAAATGCCTCGCGCTTATACCCAAGCGCTTTAATCAATTGTCAGCGCCACCCATTACCGCAGGAGAAAGAGGCAGACTTATATGCTGTTTCGATTGATTCGCACACAATCAAGCTACTTTGCCTAAATCGACCTAAGGCAGGCGATTTTCACAAACTTGCGGCCAAAAACGAAGGGGCAGGCCTGCGTCGCGCTCGCTAAGGTAGCGATATGTTTTTGGTTTGCTGCCGCCAAACGATGGTTTGCTCAAGCCAAACGATGATTTGCTGCCACCAAACGATGGTTTGCTGCCGCCAAACGAAATAATTACCCCTCTGCTCAACCTCTCGGCGCGGCCAATGCCTTCCAAAAACGGTCCGCGCCCTACGTCAGCTCCACCGGAAGGAGCAGCGAAAGCAGCCAAATGTCTGACAAACGGACGCGCTGCGGCCTCGCTCCACGCCTACACACGTTTCCCGCTGACAGATGCTGAAAAAAGTAGCCACGAAAAAAAGAATAATTGCGCGATGAAATGGGCCATTTTCAATACTTCTTTATACATTTGCAAGCTATACAGGGGCTTGCGATCAATACTTCTCGGCCGCTGTATGGGCTAAACACAATAAAAAACACAATGTATACCTTCAGAAACAACACGCCGCGCGCCACAAAGCGCGCAGAGGGGACAGCCAAAAGGCTCCGGCTACTACTCTGCTGTAGCTTAGCGCTCTTAGGCGGCCTGCTGGTGAATGCTCGCGCGCAGCAGGGGCCAACTACACCAAGCAAAACTTACAGCGTGGGCGATAAAATCCCGGCTTTTTCCGTTCAGATGAGCAATGGGCTGACGCTGACCGATGCTGATCTCAAAGGAAAGGTTTCGATCTTGGTATTTTTCAATACGGGATGCCCAGATTGTCGCCGCGAATTGCCCCACTTGCAAAAAATGAGTGAGCGCTTTCCCGACGTAACCTTTATCTGTATCTCTCGTGCAGAAACGGAAGAGTCGATCAAATCCTTTTGGGCGGCTAAGCAACTGACACTTCCTTACTCCGCACAGCCTGATCGGCAATTGTATGATGCGTTTGGGGCGAAAGGTTTACCAAAGCTCTATTTGGTGAATAAGGACCACGTCATCTGCTGCACCTATTCCGATCGATTGAGTAAGCGAGTTTTAGTTCGCCAAATCAAGAAATTGCTCTATGAACAATAATCATTTCAACCTGAAAATTCGCCTCATCTTGATGAATTTTCTGGAGTTCGCCGTTTGGGGAGCTTACCTGACGGCTATGGGGCGCTACTTAGGCAACATCGGACTCAGCACTGAGATTGCGTGGTTCTACTCTATCCAAGGCGTAGTCTCGATTTTTATGCCGGCTTTAATAGGCATGATCGCCGACCGCTTTGTGCCGGCGCAGCGACTTTTGGGCATTTGTCATTTATTGGCGGGCACGCTGCTTATTGCGGCCGCACTCTATCAGCAGAGTACGCCGACGTGGAGCTTCGGTATCTTCTTTACGCTCTATACTTTGAGCTTGGCTTTCTACATGCCGACGCTGGCGCTCTCCAACTCCGTTGCGTATACAATATTAACGCGTGCCGGTATGGATACGGTGAAAGATTTTCCGCCCATACGCGTCTTTGGCACGATCGGCTTCATCTGTGCGATGTGGTTTGTCGACTTAGCCGGAATCCAAGCCGACTATCGCCAGTTTATTACTTCAGGTGTGCTCAGCTTGGTGCTCTTTGCTTACGCCTTCACGCTACCCGCTTGCCCCATCATCAAAGACGGGCGCAAAAAGAGCTTTGCTGAAGCCTTCGGCCTCAACGCTTTTGCCCTCTTTAAGCGCAAGGATATGGCACTGTTCTTAATCTTCTCGATGCTGCTTGGCGTCAGCTTGCAGATTACAAATAGCTTCGCGAACCCTTTCATAAGCAGCTTCGCGGCAATGCCGGAATACGCCGAGACATTCGGGGTGCAACACACTAATATCATTATCTCGATCTCGCAAATCAGTGAAACGTGCTGCATTTTGCTGATTCCGTTCTTCCTAAAGCGCTTCGGCATCAAAAAAGTAATGATCATCGCGATGGCAGCTTGGGTCTTCCGCTTCGGCTTATTTGGCCTGGGCGATCCCGGCTCCGGACTTTGGATGTTCATTCTCTCAATGTTGGTCTACGGCGTCGCGTTCGACTTCTTCAACATCAGCGGTTCGCTCTACATTGATCGGGCTACGGACGACAGCATCCGCTCTGCCGCACAAGGATTGTTTATGTTAATGACCAATGGTATAGGCGCAACGGTCGGCACATTGGGCGCGCAATGGCTAATCAACAAGATGACGCACCCCATATCGCACAATGGGAACATTTATACCGTAGGCGATTGGCCGACGTGCTGGTTTATTTTCGCAGGCTACGCACTTTGTGTCCTCGTTCTCTTTACGCTTATGTTCAAGGAGCGGACAAAATCAGCCGCTTAATCGAGTCTAAACAATCAAAATCAGAGCCCTTGTGCAAAAAAATCATTTTTTTAGCGCAAGGGCTTTGTTAGTTCTACGAAAACTCCTACCTTTGCATCCGCAAAACAAAAGCATGCACTGCTAGCTCAGTTGGTAGAGCAACTGACTCTTAATCAGTGGGTCCAGGGTTCGAATCCCTGGCGGTGTACGAAAGAGGTTTATCTGACGAGGATAGACCTCTTTTATTTTTCCTTTGATTTGCGACTTCTTTTATCGCTTTTGTATCGCGCCAAATGCCATTCCGACTCCGTCAAAGTTGATCCGCTGCTTACGGGATTCCGACCCAAACAATTTTTTCTCCAACCGCAGCTCACCCCAACCCTACACAGCGATGCTTTAGTCGCTCCGGAAGCCACATAAATTCGATGAGGCGTCACCGTCATCGTGACCGGCGCGCCCCAAATCTCACCCGCACAAACCACTCCTCCACCCTGCCGCCGCCCAACCACACCTACACGCCGCAACGACACATTATTATATAATAGCGTCCTAATTCGATGAAAACAAACGAGAACAAAAAGCGATGCAGCGCCAACTAAAAAGCAATTTTAGCGCCGTAAAAACACCCCGCCAAACGACTTGCGCCGCCCAATTTCAACCCCGCAACGCCTCATTTTGAAGAAAAAAGCCTTTTATCGCAAAAAAAAGAGTCAAAAGATTTGGCAAATAAGAACTTTGCCCTATCTTTGCACCCGCAATTGAGCCCTAATGAGGCAAAAGTTGCTCGGTTGGCCTATTCGTCTATCGGTTAGGACGAGAGATTTTCATTCTCTAAAGAGCAGTTCGACTCTGCTATAGGCTACAAATAAGAAAACAAAGAAACAATGGCAAATCACAAATCCTCCCTCAAAAGAATTCGTCAGACGGAGACACGCAGATTGCACAACAGATATTACGCTAAGACAATGCGCAACGCCGTTCGCAAACTTCGCGCAATGACTGACAAAACTGAAGCTACGGCTTTCTTGCCGAAGGTTCAGACGATGCTTGACAAGTTGGCTAAGAACAACATTATTCACAAGAATAAGGCTGCCAACATTAAGTCTAGTGTAACTTTACACGTGAATAGCTTAGGCTGATCCTTATCAGCACGCAAACACATAGCCGAACTTCGCAAAGAGGTTCGGTTTTTTGTTTTTATAGGTCTATTCTACTATGCCAAGATAGGTGCGACTTTCTACGTGCGCCAGCTTACTTCATTAGCGCACACTTTGTTTTTCTCATACACAGCAAAACCTTTTATCTTTATCTCGAAAACATTCAAGAAAAGCTTCATTAAACACAACTAACCATCAGCCACTTTCAAAGAAAAAACTGAAAGTAAATGCGAAGAATTTGATATCAAAGCCCGCAGGACGGACATTTTTCGCCGAAAGCTTTGCGGCGGACGTGTGCGCTCACGAGCGAAAGTACTTTTTATCGTGAGCGCAAAGGTTTCATCTCACGAGAAAAAAGGTTTGTTCTCACGATAAAAAACGTCGAAGACGGATTTTAGTGGTCAAATAGTAGTATTTGAAGTATAGATTTCTTAAGTATAAATCGTTAAAAATAAACAAGATGGAAGGCGAAACAAAAGCTCGCAAGAGAGCAAAAAGTATTCGTGGTGCAAGTATTATTCAGAAACTTTACGCCGCAGGACGGAAGAATATAGAATGCGGTATGTAGAAAATATTACACAAAATTTCGTGGTGTATGGTGTGTGAAGAAGCGTACCACAATAGGGTCGGAAAGATGAGTAAGTGGGATTTTAGGCGCAATAATTGCGAAAGTATCTTTCGGAATCAGCAGGTGAAAATGTACACTTTGTAATCGGCAACGTAGAATTAATACTACAAAGCGCGAAAAGTCTGACATTGTACACAGAAATGTAGGGGAAATTAACATAATATGTGGCTATTTTTCTAATATAAACGTAGTTTACGACTGCAATTTTGTACTTTTGCGGAGTTTTTTGAGGAGGGTGGACAACCAACGCTTGACTTACGCGCTCGGTATCATTTGGAAAAGTACCCCTACCCAACTTTAAGATATATTGATAAAATCATATTGAAATGAGAGTTAGATTTTTAAAAGCAGCATTCGCGGCCTTGTGCCTTTTTTGCGCAACTCCGGCTGCCGCTCAGTTTAACATTGGTAAAGCAGCATCAGGCGCAGTAAAAGCAGGTCGAGCCTTGACCCTTTCCGATGCTGATATGGCCAACTATGTAAGGGAATACGTCAAGTGGATGGACGAACACAATCAAGTTTGTCCGGAAGATAATCCTTACACGATCCGCTTGCGGAAGTTGACAGAGGGCTTGACGAGCGTAGAAGGCATCCCCCTCAACTTCAAAGTATATTACGTGACAGACGTAAATGCGTTTGCTTGCCCCGATGGCAGTATCCGCGTATTTTCATCTTTGATGGACGTGATGTCAGACGACCAATTGCGCGGCGTGATCGGTCACGAGATCGGACACATTGCACACAAAGACTCTAAGAAGCGTTTCCGCACGGCGCTACTCACGTCAGCATTAAAAGATGGTATAGCTTCGACAGGTGGAAGAGCGAGCGCGCTGAGCGATTCGCAACTTGGCGACCTCGGTCAAGCCTTGCTTAATGCCTCTTATTCAAAGAAGCAAGAGAGCAAAGCTGATGAGTATGGCTACGATTTCTTGAAAGAGAACGGCAAAAACCCTTGGGCTATTGCTCTTTCCTTTGAACGCCTCAAGCAATTGGAGGAGGAAGCCGGCTACAAGCAAGACAGCAAGTGGCAGAAGATGTTCTCATCTCACCCTGACCTTGACAAGCGTATTAAAAAGATGAGTCGTATGGCCAAGAACGATGGTTTTGAGAGACCGACTCAAGTGATTCCGCCGAAGCCGGTGATCGTAAAGAAAGAGGAGCCGGCGAGAAGAGACCAAACCACCGTTACGCAAACTGAAAAGCCGCAACAACAACAAAAAGCACGCCCTGCAGGCAAAAAGAAACCGCAGACTAAGCGTCGCCCGCAAGGCAAAAGGCGCCGTAGATAAGAATAAGCCCTCATAACTATGAGGTGATAATAATAACAAAGCGAAGACTCACGGGTCTTCGCTTTGTTGTATGTAATAAGAAGTGGGATAAAGGCGCGAATTTATAGGGAAATAATCGTAAATTCGCTGGTCGAAATAGTGCGAAAAAGGGATTGAGACCATTTTAGATGAAGACTCACTCGCCGCAGGCGAAGGTTTAAGATGCGGCCTTAGCGCACCGGTCTTGGGAAAGAAGACTTCGGATGCAAGACGTGAGGTACGAGCGGCACGAGAAGGCCTCGCGCCGTAACGTAGACGACAATAGAGATATGCTGATCAAATCGCGCGGTATCGTACTGCACACTTTAAAATATAACGATGCGGGCTGCATCGTGGATATCCTGACACGCGAAGAGGGCTTTCAATCTTTCTTCGTCCGCATCTCGCGCGGGAAACGCGGAGGCTTGAAGTCGGCATTTTTTCAACCACTTACGGCCGTCGATATTGAATGGAATCATAAGTCTACATCGAACCTACAAACGCTGCGGAGCGTTAGTCCGCACCCGATGACGGGCTTGGAGCGCCCCGAAAAAATCACGCTGGCGCTGTTTCTTGCCGAATTTTTACGCACGGCTTTGCGGAGCGAACCTATTGCAGCTCCGCTGTTCGACTATACTTGGGATTCGATCGAGTGGCTCAACCTGAGTGAGCAGCATTTCAGTAATTTTCACCTCGTTTTCCTCTTGCGCATGACGCATTTCTTGGGTTTCTACCCCAATCTTGAAAACTACGCCGATGGCATGTTTTTCGATTTGGAAAATAGTTCGTTTGTAGCGCATCAACCCTTGCATTCGCATTATCTCGACCCAACTGACGCAGCCTTTCTCCCGACTTTGATGCGTATGCAGCCGGCCACGATGCATTTATTTAAGTTTTCCGGTGCTCGGCGCACGCGCTTGTTGCGCTTCATCGTGACTTATTATCAGCTACATCTGCCTGCTTTTGGCGAATTAAAGTCGCTGAATGTTTTGGAAGCCGTCTTTCAGGATTAGAATCTGCACTTGATACGTAAGGAGTCTTGCTTTAAGTGCTAAAAAAAGACTGCTGCGCGCCACAACGCATAATTTGTGCGCCGCCAAAGCAGCGGGCATACTCCATATATAATATAGCGCCATCCGCTCCTTGATTCTTTTGGAGCGGATGGCGTAATTCGTTTGCAGCTCAAGCGGACGTTAGTCTTCCGGAAAGGGCAATTGAGGGCCGCGATCGGGTAAAAGGTGAAACGAACGGCGATGATAAGGCGTCAGACCGTGTTGTTCAATCCCGCGGCGGTGTCCTCGCGTAGGATAGCCCGCATTATGATCCCAGCCATACCAAGGATACTGCTCGTGCAAACGGCGCATCTCGTCGTCGCGAAAGGTTTTGGCCAAAATACTTGCGGCTGCGATGGACAAATATTTAGCATCGCCTTTTACAATCGTGGCAAAAGGCGTCGAACCATAAGGCTTAAAGCGATTGCCATCAACCAAAATAAAGGCGGGGCGCACTTTTAAGCCATCTAAAGCGCGATGCATGGCCAAAATGGAGGCGTTTAGGATGTTGATTTCATCAATTTCGGACGCCGAAACCGTCCCTACCGCCCACGCAACGGCATCTCGTAGAATCTCTTCGCGCAAGCGGTAACGCCGAGCGGGCGAAAGTTGCTTCGAATCGTTGAGCCGCGCATTCGCATACCCTTCCGGCAACACCACGGCTGCGGCATAGACGCTACCGGCCAAGCATCCGCGCCCGGCTTCATCGCATCCGGCTTCCGGCCGTTGCGTACCGTAATGCGCTAAAAGCATACTTTAGATCACGACAGCCGTACCGCTGGCCGTAACCATCAACATAGAGCCGTTTGAACCCACAGTTTCGTAGTCCAAATCAATACCTATGACGGCATTGGCGCCTAATGCGGCTGCGCGCTCTTGCAATTCTTGCAGCGCAGTGTCTTTTGCTTTCTTCAAAACCTCTTCGTAAGAGGATGAACGTCCACCAAAGAAGTCGCGAAGTCCGGCCATAATATCGCGGAACACGTTCGCGCCGATGATTGTTTCAGATGCGACAACGCCAAGATACTGCTTGACGGGATAACCTTCGATTGTAGGGGTTGTTGTAAGTATCATAATGGTTTAAAACATTGTTACGACGCGCTCAAGTCCGGCGACCAAGGCGTCAATTTCTTCCTTTGTTGAATACAGGCCAAAAGATGCGCGACACATACCCTCAACGCCATAACGCTGCATCAAAGGTTGCGCACAATGGTGCCCGGTTCGGATGGCGATACCCAGACGATCGAGCAACGTGCCCAAGTCTAAATGATGTATCTCTCCAACATTGAAAGCCACGACTGCGTCTTTTTCCGCCGTAGTTCCGTATAAACTCATTCCGGGTATGGTGCGCATTTTCTCCATTGCGTAAACCGTGAGTTCCCGTTCGTGTTGCGCGATATTAGCTAAGCCTAAATGCGTCACATAATCCAAAGCCACGCCCAAAGCGTGCGAACCTACGTAATCAGGCGTACCGGCTTCAAACTTATAAGGCAAACGCTCGTAAGTTGTATGTTCAAACGTGACGCGCGCAATCATTTCTCCGCCGCCTTGGTACGGGGGCATTTTTTCCAGCAAGGCTTCGCGGCCGTACAAGACGCCGATGCCGGTCGGCCCGTACACTTTATGACCGGAAAAAACATAGAAATCGCAATCTAAATCCTGCACATCGACGGCAAAATGCGGCGCACTCTGCGCGCCATCCACCAACATCAAGGCGCCGTGGGCGTGAGCTATTTCCGCCATACGCTTGATGGGATTCACCGTGCCCAAGACATTGCTCACGTGCATCACGCTGACAAGTCGCGTCTTCGGCGTAAAGAGCGCTTCATACGCATCCATATCCAAGGCGCCCGCATCGTCGGTTATCGGGATCACTTTTAATTTTATTCCGATCCTATCTCGCAGCAACTGCCAAGGCACAATATTGGAGTGATGCTCCATTTCGGAAACGATTACCTCGTCGCCGGCCTTCAAGAAAGCTTGCCCGTAGGCCGTTGCCACAAGATTGATGCTCTCCGTAGTGCCGCGCGTGAAAATAATCTCCGACGTACTACCCGCATTGATAAAGCGGCGCACCGTCTCGCGTGCATTTTCGTGGAGCGTTGTCGCTTCCTGCGAAAGGAAGTGTACGCCACGGTGCACGTTGGCATTGACGGAGCAATACTCCTCCGCGATAGCGTCGATCACGGCCTTAGGTTTCTGCGTCGTAGCCGCGTTATCGAGATAGACCAACGGGCGTCCGTAGACCTCGCGCGCCAGAATCGGAAAATCTTGTCTGATTGCTTGAATATCGTACATCGCTTTTGTTTTCCTATTTTCTACAATAATCAACCATTCGGCAACCTTTGCAATGAATAGAGTTGCCGCGGAAGCGCTGCTCTATCAAATACGAGAGGCGATCTCGCAATGTTTCCATCTTAATGCGCTGCAAAACGTCGTTAATAAAGGCGTGTTGGAGCAAGAGGCTCGCTTCTTTTTCAGGCACGCCCCGTTGTTGCATATAGAACAAGGCGTTTGCGTCGAGTTTTCCCACGGTTGATCCGTGATTACATTTGACATCGTCAGCATAGATCTCGAGCATCGGTTGTGCAAAAGCCCGTGCGTGCTGACTGACGCAAAGATTATCGTTCGTCTGTTGTGATTGCGTATGCTGCGCGCCGGATTCCACGAGCACTTTCCCCGCAAAGGCGCCGACAGCATTGTCATCGAGCACATATTTGTAAAGCATATCACTCGTACAACCCTCGCCGACGTGGTCAATCAGCAGATTATTGTCAACGCGCTCCTTACCGTCAGCCACGACAGCCCCGTAGGTGTTCACTTCAGCCTGTTCGCCATTGAGGCGGACGTTGACCGTATTGCGCGAGACGCCATTGTGGAGCGTCATACCGCAATAAGTCACCTTACTCTTCGAAGCCTGTTCGATATAGACGTTGCAGAAGCGCGTGTTGACAAAGTCTGTTTCCTCCACGGCGTATATATCGAGTGTAGCACCTTGGGCGGCAAAGACTTCAACCACTTCCGTCGTCAGGTAATGGCGTCCTTCGAGTGCGTGGTCGCAGAAGAGCACCGTAGCCTTTGCATTTTCTTCGAGCACGATCAAGACGCGCCGATTCGACATAAAGTCGATCGTCGAAGCCGACACGTTTACGATCTGCACTGCCCGCTCTGCCTCTACGCCCGACGGAATATAAATCAGCAAACCATCTTGTGCGAGGAGCGTATTGAGCGTCGTCACGCCATCATAGCTTCTTCCCGCCGCTTGATGATAGAATTTTTCGAGCAATTCGGGGCGCTGAGCAGCCACATTCACCAGCGAATCGACGATGATGCCTTGCGGCAAAGTTGCCGAATCAGGAGATGCGGGCGCCACGGTATCGTTCACCACATAATAATTCCACGCTCCGAGTCGCTCCACCGTGCAGCGATACGTATCATACGGATCAATCTTCAGCGGGATTCGCTTCAGATTCAAGCCGAAGTCGGGCGCGAAGGCCGCCTCCACGTCTGTATATTTATAGCGTTCGACCTTCGCCGTCGGCAGTCCGTTAGCCGCCAGCAGTGCAGCAGCTTCTTCGCGCCGGTTATTCATCGGGGCGCACGAGCCGGCGCAGATCAGCGCCTTTTGCTGCTCGTAGAGCGACAAGTATTGTTTTTCGCTCGCCATAATCAAGCCTCCTTCAGACTTTCAAGTATCCATTCGAAGCCGCGGTCTTCAATCTCATAACCCAACTCGGCCGTACCGTCGCGCACGATGCGTCCACCGACGAGCACGTGCACAAAATCGGGGCGCAAGTAGTCAAGCATACGTTGGTAGTGCGTGATCACGAGCGCGCTGGTTTTCGGCGAACGCAACTTGTTAAAGCCTTCGGCCACGATGCGCAGCGCGTCGACGTCCAAACCCGAGTCTGTCTCGTCGAGGATGGAGAAAGTAGGCGCCAAGACGGCCATTTGAAAAATCTCGTTGCGTTTGCGCTCTCCGCCGCTAAAGCCTTCGTTGACGCCGCGACTCATAAAATGAGCATCCAATCCGACAAACTGCCGCTTTTCGCGCAGCAATTTTAGAAATTCTGCGGCCGGCATCGGCTCAAGTCCCTGATAGGCACGCTTAGCGTTGACCGCCGCACGCAGAAAGTTGGTCATAGATACGCCGGGAATCTCCGTAGGCGCTTGAAAACTCATAAACACGCCTTCGTGGGCGCGATCTTCGGGCGAAAGTTCCAAGAGATTTTTGCCGTTAAACGTCACACTGCCGGCCGTCACCTCATATTTCGGGTGGCCCACCAAGACATTGCTGAGCGTACTCTTACCGGAGCCGTTCGGGCCCATCAATACGTGCACCTCGCCATCGTTAATGGTGAGATTCACGCCCTTTAATATTTCTTTGCCCTCCACTGCTGCGTGGAGATCTTTTATTTCGAGCATAGTTGAAGTTGTTTTTTTATTCTAATACGAGGCTCTATCGGTCTCGTTGTGTATGCTTTTTTCGTTGTCTCTTATTGATACCGACTATTTAAGTCGTACTTCTTGGCGGCCCACTCGACGATTGCCACAGCCGAGACGCCGCCTATCTTATGCAAAGATAGTGCAAACCGAGCGCCATGAAAGCAATTTCGATGACCGAGACGCCGCCTATCTTATGCAAAATTAGATAATTCCATCAGAACAACAAAGATTTTTTACCACGTAGCGCCGACTAACTTTCCGCCCCACCCGTTTAGTGACAACATCACCCTAACATTCGGCCACGCCATCGCAATGAAAAGTCGGCCGCATCGCCACTTTTTTAGCGCATATCTCCCACCCGAATGCGGCAGATCAGCCACCTGCCGTCAACGCCCGACGCCGCACGAAGTTTGACGCATCATCACCCCCTCCCACGGCCATTCGTGCTGCATTTACTCCTTCTTTTATGTACTAAATGGCTCATTTTCTTATACACTGTTTGGTCATTTTTATCGTTTGCTCCCACCAAACGATGGTTTGCTCCCGGCATACGATGGTTTGCTGCCGCCAAACGATGGTTTGCTCCCACCAAACGAAACGACAGGGCCGTTATCGATCTAAAAAAGCGGGCATCGCCTCGCCGCCGTCAGCAAGAAAAGCCGTAAAAAAACTGATAATCGACTTCTATTTCTCAACACAAGACCACCGGCAAATCGAGGCGGCCTCGCCCACGCTGCGAAGGCCGACAGCGCATGTCAGAAAGCAGCAATTCGACACGGAGCGTTGCACCCCAAAAGCGCGAAAGGGAAAAATACGCGCAAGCCGGCCGCGCATTGTATGAAGATTTTGTATCTTCGCGGCAAATACGTATTTTAAGAAAGATGAAGCGAACTATTCTCATCGTGCTACTCACGCTGCTGTATGTGGGGACGTCGCAGGCGCAAAGCGGCATCCGCTACGGCTATATCCACTACAACGCATTGCTACGCGAACTGCCGGAGTATGCAGAAGCGGAGGCGCAATACAAAGCCTTGCGTAAAAAATATGCTGCCGAAACCGAGTACAACGAAATGTCGTTTAAGCGACTCTTTGCCGAATACTTACAAGGGCAAAAGGAGTTTACGCAAAACATTCTCTTGAAGCGCCAACGCGATCTGCAAGAGGAGATGGAGAAGGGCTTGGCTTTCCGACAGGCGGCCGACAGCCTCTTGGCGAAAGCACAGACCGACTTGCGCGCACCGGCTTATCGGCGACTCAATAGTGTGCTGCAAGCCGTCGGCAATGAGCGCGGCTACGAACTCATCATTAACTTGGATGAGCGCAACTTCCCCTTCTTTAATCCGCGCTACGCAGAAGATGCTACGCCTTACGTGCGTGAACGACTAAAACATTGAGCGTATGAGCGCCCAACCCATTCCGGTCACATCGCCGATAGGCGTCTTCGACTCCGGCTACGGGGGCATGACCATCTTGCGGCAATTTAAGCGCCTGCTGCCCCAATATGATTATCTGTATTTGGGCGATAACGCACGCGCCCCCTATGGCTCTCACTCGTTTGAAGTGATCTACCAATACACGCTTGAGGCGGTCGAAGCGCTCTTTAAGCGCGGCTGCCCATTGGTCATATTGGCCTGCAACACGGCTTCGGCCAAAGCGCTCCGCACTTTGCAGCAGAATGATTTGCCTGCACGCTACCCGGACCGCCGCGTACTCGGCGTGATCCGCCCTACGGTCGAGACGGTGGCGGGCTTGACGCAATCGCACCACATCGGACTCTTGGGGACGGTCGGCACAATCAGTTCGGGCAGTTATACGATGGAGTTTGCCAAGATTGACCCTTCGGCGAAGCTAACGGGAATGGCCTGCCCCATGTGGGTACCCTTGGTCGAAAATTATGAGTTCGACTCGCCCGGAGCCGATTACTTCGTGCAAAAGCGCTTGGATGCACTCTTCAAAAGCGACCCGCAGATCGACACACTCATACTGGGCTGCACGCATTACCCGCTCCTGTTAGAAAAAATCAGCCAATTTACGCCGCCAAACGTAAAAATTGTGGAGCAAGGAGCGTATGTGGCAGAGAAATTGCAAGACTACCTTCAACGCCATCCGGAGATGGAAACGTGCCTGAGCCGACAAGGCCGCAGCAAATATTTAACGACGGAGAGCGTAGATAAGTTTGACGAAGCGGCGCATTTGTTTATGAACGAAAAAATCGTCGACGTCTCTAAGATAAGTTTGCCGGAAGCGGGTGCGTAAGCCGCCAAAACTTCTGCCGGCAAGAACCTATCGAGGCGCAGCGAAAGGGTAAAGCTCAATAATCCGTCCTGCACCGCCCCACACAATATATATATAGACCTCATCAAGCCTTAGGGCATCGCTACTAATGAATCCACTGCAGCAAACACCACCAATCACAAAAAATCTGTTGATCATCAATAGCATTGTCTTGCTGGCGCAATACGTATTGCAACAGCGAGGCATCGCAGACTTGTCGCAGCTATTCGGTCTCCATTTTATCTTGGCGGACGACTTTAGGCCGTGGCAGCTCGTCACGTATATGTTTCTCCACGACGGCCTGTCGCACTTGTTCTTCAATATGTTCGCGCTCTGGATGTTTGGCATGGTGATCGAACGCACGCTGGGCTTCAAACGCTTCTTGATCTACTATTTTGTCTGCGGCATCGGCGCCGGCCTTTGTCAGGAAGCGTGGCAACTGGGCCAATACTACATCGAAGGACTCCAAAACTCCGCCTTCATAGATACGGGCATGGCGGTCATACCTATGAGTGCCTACCTCAACACGTGGACTACGATCGGCGCTTCCGGCGCTTGCTACGGCGTGCTCCTTGCGTTTGGCGTGCTCTATCCGAACGAGCGAATTATGCTCTTGATTCCGCCCATCCCGCTCAAGGCTAAATATATGGTGGTGGGCTATGCAGCGATCGAACTTGTAGCGGCTTTTGCCACGAATGGGAATATCGCGCATTTTGCACACCTCGGAGGCATGCTTTTTGGCTGGCTACTCTTGATTATCTGGCGCAAAAAGAGCGGCGGACGGCGCAGTAATTTCTCGGGCTGGGAAAATTATACCCCCAAAAAGCCCTCGCGCTGGCAACAGTGGCGCGAAAAACGCAAAAGAAATAGTATACAGCCCAACGCGCACAAGACTAAGACGTCGACAAATGCGGACCACAATTATAATATGCAAAAGAAAGCAGACGAGGAACGCATCGACAGAATCTTAGATAAGGTGAAAAAATCGGGCTATGCAAGTTTGACGGACGAAGAGCGCGACGAACTCTTCCGCAACAGCCAACAATAAACGCGGCAATGGGAAACAAACAGCGACCAAGGGCCGCCTGGGCTGAAATAATTGCGTGGATCTGCGTCTTACTCTTGTGGGCGAGTGCGGCTTCGTCCTACATTGATCCGCGCATCTTTGGTTTTGCGGCCGTTATGGGGCTTGCCTTTCCCGTCTTTCTTGGCCTCGTTGGTTTAATCACCGTTGTCTTGCTCTTCTTTGCGCGCCAAAAGATTTGGATTCCCTTAGTTGGTCTCGCCGTTTGCTTTGGTGCGGTGCGCCGCTATTGTCCTTTTAATTTTAAGTCCACACCGCCGAAAACGGCTATCAAGGTAATATCTTACAACACCTTGTTCTTGGGCGGCCCGTGCGAAGATCCGACGACGGGAGATAACAACGTGGCATTGTATCTTGAACTCCAAAAAGCGGATATTGCGTGCTTGCAGGAAGTACCCTCGTTCGACGGCTACTACGAACAGCACGTGTTTCCCGTAATGAAACACGCGAAATACCACGACGGGATTCTGTTTAACGGCGTCTTTATTGCGATGTTCTCACATTACCCCATCGTGCGCCACGAATTGGTCTGCCAAGACGAAGGCAATGGTTCGGTGGCTTTCTGGACGGTCAGAGCGCCCGGCGATACGATTTTGGTCATCAATAATCACCTCAAATCCATCGGACTCTCAAGACAAGATCGCGAAGAGTTCAAAGAGATGGTGTACGCACCTGAATCTAAAATGTCTCGACAGGGCTCTAAGACGATTCTCTCCAAGATCACGCACGCCGCAGCCGCACGGGCCGCAATGGCCGACAAGGTAGCGGCCTTCATTGACCGACATCGGGGCACGCCAATGATCGTTTGCGGCGACTTCAACGACACGCCTATTTCTTATGCCTACCGCCGCGTGGGCAAAGATCTGACTGACGCTTACGTAAGTACGGGCAGAGGCTTCGGCCGCTCGTTTAATCGCGACGCCATCTTTGTGCGCATCGACCACATGTTCTGTTCTGAAGAATTAACGCCCTATGCCGCTTACGTCGACACCAAGATGAAATGCTCCGACCATTATCCCATCGTCTCCTATTTTGAACCTACGAAAAAATAAACCGGACCACAGACAACATAGACTTTAACAACGTCGCGCCCGACAAGTCCTGCGCCGCCAATTGTCAACCAACGCCTCGGCGCCAACCGACAAAGCCGCCGCAGCCTCGCCTTGCGCTGCCGCCGAAGCGGAATAAACGTGCAAAATGTCAAATTCATCGGCCAAGGAGACAAACAAAAGCGATGCTTTCCTTTGCCTTTAACCCCCCAAACACTATCTTTGCCACCAATTTCTCTCAACAATACTCACAAAAGGTTAAGACCGCAAATACAAAGTAAGGAGATTGCGAGTACCCAACGGCCACAAGACGCTCTATGCTCAAAATAGGATGAATGCTTTTTTTGAAATACAAGAAAAACGCGCAAGACTACTTCCCATCGAAGTTGTCACGCTGGGCTATACGCTTTTCACGGCGCTGCTGATCTTCTGTTTCTGGCCGCAAATGGAAGCACCTTGGCGCCTCTTGATGGGCCGCGCGATGATCGTCATCGCTTTGGGCGGCATTTGGGGTTTGAATTACGCCGCGCCGTGCGAAGCCACGCGCATCTTGCGCAATATTTTCCCGCTTACGATCTTGGGTTATTGGTATTCGGACACCTACGAATTCAACCGCCTCTTTGATAATCTTGATTACATCTTTGCTGCAGCCGATCACGATTGGTTTGGCTGCCAACCAAGTATGGTTTTTCGCCAACTTTTACCCGGAAAGGGCTGGAGCGAACTCTTTCATTTCGGCTATTTCGCCTATTTTCCGATGATCGTAACCACGACTTTACTCCCCTATTTCGTAAAGCGCGATACGTTTGAGCGCTACGCGTTCGTCATCATCACCTCCTTTTTCCTCTACTACGTGGTCTTTCTATTCTTGCCCGTAGCCGGCCCGCAGTATTACTTTTATGCCGTCGGCCTCGACAAGATCCACGCCGGCATTTTCCCGCAACTCCACGACTATTTCCGATACCATACGGAACTACACGCCGTCGGCTGCCCCGAAGGCTTTTTCCAAGACTTAGTAGAACTCACACAAAGCAGCGGAGAGCGCCCCACGGCGGCCTTTCCCTCCTCTCACGTGGGCATCAGCACGCTATTGATGATCATTCTCTTCAAGACACATCGCAAGACGGCTTGGGCTTTCCTCCCCGTATATCTATTATTGTGTTGCTCTACCGTTTATATTGAGGCCCACTACTTGGTTGACGTCTTCGGCGGGTTGATCTCCGGTGTCCTCTTCTTCCTAATTACGAACAAAATATACACACTAATAAACACCCACAAAATCCAAAGCTTATGAAACGTGTACTTCTAATGGCTTTATCTGCCATTCCTACGCTACTCTTTGCTCAGGGAGGCATTACCTCTGCCATGCTGCGCCAGTTTAAGGCCGACAACGCACCGACAGCCAATACAAAAGTTTTGCGCAACGCATTAGCACAAAACAACATCAACGATTTGGCCTTAGTAGCCGATAATCCGGACGCCAACGACACATACTTCTCAAACGAAGTCAAGTCAAAAGGCATTACAAACCAACGTTCGAGCGGCCGTTGTTGGCTCTTTACGGGACTTAACGTAATGCGTGCCGATGCCATCAACCGCTTCCAGATGGGCAGCTTCCAATTTTCTCAATCCTACAACTTTTTCTATGATCAATTGGAGAAGTCTAACCTCTTCCTCCAAGCCGTTATAGACAACGCGAAGCAACCTATCGACAACCAACTCAATACGTGGCTCTTCGAACATCCGCTTTCTGACGGTGGCACCTTCTCCGGCGTGCAGGATGTCGTTACAAAATACGGTGTAGTCCCGGCCGACGTCTTCCCCGAAAGCTTCAACGCCAACAATACGTCAAAAATGTCTGAGCTCATCCAATTGCGCCTCCGCGAAGACGGCCTCGAACTGCGCAAAATGGTGGCCAAAGGCGCCAAAGCAGCCGACATCGAAAAGCGCAAGACGCAGATGCTCAGCACCGTATACCGCATACTGACCATCTGCCTTGGCACACCGCCCGAGAAGTTTACCTGGACGCTTCGCACAGCCGATGGCAAAGCCGTAGAGACCAAGACCTACACGCCGCAAGAGTTTTATCAGGCTTTCGTAGGCAAGGATCTGAAAAACAGCTACGTGATGGTAATGAACGACCCCACGCATCCTTACTACAAGACTTACACGATCGATATGGACCGCCACACTTACGATGGCAAAAACTGGACCTACATCAACCTGCCTATGAATGAAATCAAGGCAATGGCGATCGCAAGCATCAAAGACTCAGCCATGATGTACATGAGTTGCGACGTAGGCAAACTCTACAACCGTAAGAGCCCCGTACTCTCAATGAACAACTACGACTACGAATCATTGCTCGGCACGAAGTTTACAATGGACAAAGCAGATCGCATCCGCACACACGCAAGTGCCTCCAGCCACGCGATGACGTTAATGGCAGTCGACTTAGACGCCAACGGCAAGCCGAAGAAGTGGATGGTTGAAAACAGCTGGGGCGAAGATAGCGGCTTCCGCGGCCACTTGATAATGACCGACGAATGGTTTGACAATTACCTCTTCCGCCTCGTAGTCGACAAGAAGTATGTCCCCGCAGCTACGCTCAAACTCTTGGATCAGAAACCCACGCAACTTCCGGCTTGGGATCCGCTCTTCAAGACCGAAGAATAAGCTGATGCCCCACGGGGTATCGACTACAAACATATTGGTGGCCTTTCATCAGCAGCAGCCACCTCAATCAGCCGATTAGGTCTGCACGATGAGCCAACACCATTAGCGTATAGTAGTTTAAAAAAAGTGAGCATAAAGCTCTAATTATAGATTGTTGTATTGAATTCTATGCGCTATCGGCCTCCCTCCAAACGAGGGAGGCCTTCTTTTATCCCCACGCCAAAACCCGCCACGCCCCGGCCTACGCAGGTGAGCACCTGCAAGAGGCGCCCCCACATCCATCCGCCGAACTTCAAAGAAAGTGCCGCGCACAGCCGAAGAACGCAAACGCAGGCCCCAATCCGTAGGCGCCCAAGCCCCAACGCCACGCTTACGCTCGTGATAAAAAGGGTTTCACCTCACGATAAAAAGTACGTCATCTCACGAGCGCAAACCTTTATTCTCGTGAGCGCAAACTCCGCGAACACGTCAGGCGCACTTTTTGGCCAAGCCAAATGCCTTATTATCAAACGCAAAAAGAGCAAAAGCCAAAAGCCCTGCATCGCCAAACGGCCGCGCCGCGTGCGCCGATACCGCACCGACCGCCATACCCCAACCGAGCGCGCCCCTCAGCCCTTTCCTAAAAAATTTCATCGGCCATCATCGCTTCCCCTTTTTTGAGTATTGCCAATGACCGGCCAAATTCGGGAAACGCCAAAAAGCCGCCCCATCCGTAGAACAAAAAACCGCATTTCGCCTTTTCCCGCTTGGCGGCAAATTGACACCATTAAAGCCCCTTTCGGGCCGAAACCTCGCCTACAAAACGACGAAAAAACAGACGGAAAGCAGACTATCCCTATAATTGAGTATTGAAACCCACAAAAATGGATAGAATAAAAGCCTTTTTGTTTGGCACATATTTGGGGTTTAGCTTATCTTTGCAGAGCATTCGAAGTTCCTCATTTATGGGGATATGACGTTTGCGAACCACTTCGAGCAAATCAAATCAAACAAAATAACAATTTAATCAAAAATTTATGTGGTTATACAATTCATCCATCGGACGGAAGGTTGTGATGTCAGTATCCGGCATTGCGCTTATCTTGTTCCTGACGTTCCACGCTTGCATGAACGTTGTGGCACTCTTTTCAGCAGATGCCTACAATGAGATCTGCGAGTTTCTCGGCTCGAACTGGTATGCCGTAGCCGGAACGGTTGCGCTCATCGGCTTAATTGCCATACACTTTATCTACGCGGTCATCTTGACACTTCAGAACCGCAAGGCACGTGGCAACAACCGCTACGCTGTCACGGCAACTCCGGACAAGGTTGACTGGAACTCGCGCAATATGTTTGTATTGGGCGTAATCATCGTATTGGGCCTTCTCCTCCACTTGTTCAACTTCTGGTACAACATGATGTTTGCTGAGTTTGCAAACGGCGGAATGGCTTTCGTAGGAAACTACTCTGCAACTGACGGAGCCGGCTTGATGAGCTATACGTTTAAGAATCCGGTCTTCACGGTTCTTTACATCCTTTGGTTTGCCGCTATCTGGTTTCACCTCACGCACGGCTTTTGGAGTGCAATGCAGACGCTCGGCCTCGACGGTAAGATTTGGTTCAACCGTTGGAGAGTGATCGGCAATGTTTATGTAACGATCGTAATGCTCTGCTTCGTAGCCGTGGCTATCCGCTTCGCTTTCTGTGGCGGCGCGTGCTAAGTGAGCGTTTTTTTAGCTTTATCAAACACACAAGGAAATAATTATGGCAACTATAGATTCTAAAATCCCTGAGGGAATTGTCTCTCAGAAATGGACCAACTATAAAGCGCACCAAAAATTAGTAAACCCGGCCAATAAGCGAAAGCTGGACATTATCGTCGTCGGAACAGGACTTGCCGGTGCAAGTGCGGCCGCTTCGCTGGGCGAAATGGGCTTTAAGGTGCTCAACTTCTGCATCCAAGACTCACCGCGCCGCGCGCACTCTATCGCAGCTCAGGGCGGTATCAATGCAGCTAAGAACTACCAAAACGACGGCGACTCTGTTTATCGTCTTTTCTATGATACGGTGAAGGGTGGTGACTATCGTGCTCGCGAAGCAAACGTATATCGCCTCGCTGAAGTCAGCGCAAGCATCATCGATCAATGCGTTGCGCAAGGCGTACCCTTTGCTCGCGAATATGGCGGCTTGCTCGCCAACCGCTCTTTCGGTGGCGTGCAGGTAAGTCGTACGTTCTACGCAAAAGGACAAACGGGCCAGCAGCTGCTGCTCGGTGCTTACTCAGCACTTATGTGCCAAGTAAACACAGGAAACGTAAAACTTTATACGCGCTATGAGATGCTCGACGTGGTAATCGTTGACGGACGTGCACGCGGTATCATAGCTCGTAACCTCGTAACAGGCAAATTGGAGCGCTTCGCTGCACACTGCGTCGTATTAGGCACAGGTGGTTATGGCAATGCTTACTTCCTCTCAACCAATGCTATGGGTTGCAACTGCTCTGCAGCTATTGCGGCTTACCGCAAGGGCGCTTACTTCGCTAACCCCGCCTTCGTACAGATTCACCCCACGTGTATTCCGGTTCACGGCGACAAGCAAAGTAAGCTGACGCTGATGTCAGAGTCGCTACGTAACGACGGCCGCATCTGGGTTCCTAAGAAGATAGAAGATGCGAAGAAGCTGCAAGCCGGCGAACTCGAAGGACGCGACATTCCGGAAGAGGATCGCGACTACTACCTCGAGCGCCGCTACCCGGCTTTCGGTAACCTCGTTCCCCGCGACGTGGCAAGCCGCGCTGCTAAAGAGCGCTGCGATGCAGGCTTCGGCGTAAACAATACAGGCCTTGCCGTATTCCTCGATTTCTCTGAAGCCATCAACCGCTTGGGCCGCGACGTCGTAGAAGCACGCTACGGTAACCTCTTCGATATGTACGAAGAAATTACTGACGTGAGCCCTTATGACAACCCGATGATGATCTATCCGGCTATTCACTACACGATGGGCGGACTTTGGGTTGACTATGAACTCTCTACGAACATTCCGGGCCTATTCGCAATCGGCGAGTGCAACTTCTCTGACCACGGTGCAAACCGCTTAGGTGCATCTGCATTGATGCAAGGTTTGGCTGACGGCTATTTCGTATTGCCTTACACGATTCAAAACTACTTGAGCGATCAGATCACCATAGGACACTTCTCTGCCGATGCACCTGAATATATCGCAGCTGAGAAGGAAGTGCAAGATCGCATCGATCATATCCTCAACATTAATGGTAAGCGCTCTGTGGACAGCCTCCACAAAGAACTTGGCCACGTGATGTGGGAATACGTAGGTATGGCACGCTCTAAGGAAGGCCTTGAAAAGGCACTCGTACTGATGGACGAAATCCGCAAAGAGTTTGAAACAAACCTCTTCGTGCCTCACATTGAAGGCGTGAACATCGAGTTGGAGAAAGCTTTGCGCTTGAACGACTTCATCACGATGGGCAAGTTGGTAGCCATCGATGCTCTCCACCGCGAAGAAAGCTGCGGCGGTCACTTCCGCGTAGAGCATCAGACCGAAGACGGCGAGGCGAAGCGCGACGACCAGAACTGCTTCTACGTGAGCTGCTGGGAATATCAAGGCGAGAGCAAGAATCCTGTTAAGTTCGAAGAGCCACTCAAATATGAGGCTATCGAAGTGAAGACCCGTAACTATAAGAGTTAAGCTCGTTTATCAACCAATATTAAAGAACAACGATTTATGGCTAAGAATATAAGTTTTAAGCTGCGCTATTGGAAGCAAAACGGGCCGAAAGATGCAGGCCACTTTGACGAGCGCGAAATGAAGGATATCCCCGACGATACGTCATTCCTCGAAATGCTCGACATCTTAAACGAGCAACTCGTAGAAGAGGGTAACGAACCGTTCGTATTTGACCACGACTGCCGCGAAGGTATCTGCGGTATGTGCTCACTCTATATTAACGGTACGCCGCACGGCAAGACAGAGACGGGTGCTACAACCTGCCAACTCTATATGCGTCGCTTCCGCGATGGCGAAACAATCACGGTAGAGCCTTGGCGCTCTGCAGCCTTCCCGGTAATCAAAGACTGTATGGTTGATCGTACAGCATTTGATAAGATACAATCAGCCGGCGGTTACGTCACTGTGCGCACGGGTGCTCCCCAAGATGCCAACAGCATTTTGATCCCGAAGCAAGATGCTGACGAAGCAATGGACTGCGCTTCTTGCATCGGCTGTGGCGCTTGCGTAGCAGCTTGTAAGAATGGCTCTGCAATGCTCTTTGTTAGTTCACGCGTAAGCCAGTTCGCGTTGCTGCCGCAAGGCCGCCCCGAAGCTGCTCGCCGCGCAAAACTAATGGTGAAGAAGATGGACGAGTTAGGCTTTGGCAACTGTACCAATACGCGTGCTTGCGAAGCTGTATGCCCCAAGAACGAGTCTATTGCTAACATTGCACGCCTCAACCGCGAATTCATCAAAGCAAAGTTGGCTGACTAAGCAGTATAGTTAACACATTATCGAATCCCCTCGCCCGCAGTTGGTCTGCAAGCGAGGGGATTTTTTAGATGAAATGCGGGGTATGCTTTAAGGCTTCAGCGTCTTAATACCACACTGCGCAAGGCCTTAATTTCTATATCGCTCAGTTTAAAATTGCGAAACGTATTGCTGTGGAACAAGACAAGAATGGTAATCATTTCTGCAT
>ERZ1674049.9-NODE-9-length-80252-cov-40.115603_pt1 | contig 80252 bp, 78 predicted proteins | sample MGYA00581127_ERZ1674049 | MGnify/ENA primary metagenome ERZ1674049 (study PRJEB41354, sample SAMEA4873323) | human saliva metagenome | biome: human-associated habitat [ENVO:00009003]; feature: mouth environment [ENVO:08000002]; material: saliva material...
AACCGTCGAGGGTTGATAGCCCTCCGTGAGTTCGAATCTCACCGCTTCCGCCATTCTTGATAAGAATATAAAGACTTGATTAATTCAAGTCTTTTTTTATTTTTGTCCTTTTGAAATTTAAGTTTATTTTGACAGGTCAACATTATCGATAAACAAAAAGCCGTCTGAAACTTCCTTATCCGGTTTCAGACGGCCTTTTAATAGCCATGATTCCTGTTAGAAAACCTTTTCCTTCAATAGTTTCAACATTGCAATCAAACCTCCTTTATCATTTATCACTCCAATAATAGCCTCCCTTCCTCTTTGGCTCTTTCATTCATTAATTAAGTGATAATACCTCACATTATAGAATCTAGGAGCCCTTAGCCTTATTTTCCAAGCTTCTCACTTCTACTTTATCCTCCGCTAAATATACATCAAGTACTTTTTCCTGGCCTCGAAAGAAAAGCATCAGATCTCTAGTAGAAAATTCAGAATAATAAGAGGACAAAAATTCATCCCAAGACTCTATTTGAAACAAAATATAAATCGGTGAAAACTCCCATAAAACCATGATAAATTGCCTTCTATTTCCAACTAAACTTTGAATAGATACAATCAAATCTTTAGTAACAAGATCGGCTGGAAACTCATAAAGGCAAGGAATCGGAGAATCTATAGGATTCAACTCCCCTGCATACCAAGCTATTTCTTTCGGTTTGGTGGTCAGAAAATGGACATCCTTTATCCCCTTCAAACCCTTGATTCGTTTTTCTACTTTTAATAACGATAATTTCTTTTTTAACTCACTCATCGTTCTCACTCTATCGAAAGCTACACATTTATTCCTCTTGCTTTTAGACTTTCAATAATTCTTTTTTCTAAATGAGGAGAAAGCCAAACTGTCCACTCTTCATAATTGCTGCTCTCCTCAAAAGAAATAAGTTTTTCTTGCCCATTCTGCCATAATCTCGGTGATTCACCTGGTAAGGCTGGAAGTAGCAACTGTATCTGGGAAAACTGAGAATCTATTTCGCAATCATACTTCTCTTTTTGACCGACTTTCGGCCAACGTTTCTTATATATTCCCAGACCATTTATGGCAATTGGTGGAAATAACCTTCCTGATTGGATAATATCCTCTATTTCAGGAGATAATCCATCGATTAAAGTAAAAACCTCTATGAGTATACCGCCACCATCAAGATCTTTGATGATTCTACAATAGGCAAATTTTTTATCTTCTCCTAAGAAATCAGACTTTTTAAATCGCACCAATTCAGATCTATCAGATAAAAACAAAGGAATTGCGAAAATTTCTCCCCCTTGAACATTTGCTAATCTATTTACCATAGTTTCTGATCCTCAACTTAATGTTATACCTTTCATACCCAAGCACCCCTTCCCTGTTTATAACCGAATACAAAACTAAAGGCCGTCTGAAAACTACTTCAGACGGCCTTTGCTTTTTCTACAAATCAAATGCGGCGTTAATCAAACGTTTGGTGTAGTCGTTTTGAGGATGGTGGAAAATCTGATCCGCGCTGCCGTACTCGACCATTTCGCCCTGCTTCATCACAATCACATTGTCGCTGACGGCGCGCACGACAGACAGGTCATGACTGATGAACATATAAGTCAGGCCGTATTTCTTTTGTAAATCGCGCAAAAGCTCGACCACTTTGGATTGTACGGAACGGTCAAGTGCAGAGGTCGGCTCGTCCAAAAGGATGAATTTCGGGCGCAGGATAACAGCGCGTGCAATGGCGATACGCTGACGCTGACCGCCGGAAAATTCGTGCGGATAACGGTTGAGCGTGTCAAGCGGCAGGGATACCTCCTTCATGACTTCTAAAACGCGCTGGATACGTTCTTTTTTGGTCATTTCAGGATGGTGAACCGTCAAACCTTCGCCAATAATTTCGCCAACGGTCAGACGCGGAGAAAGCGAACCGAACGGATCTTGGAACACAATTTGCCGTTGCGATTTCAGACGGCGTGCTTCTTCGGCGGTATAGTTTTTCAGGTCTTTGCCTTCAAAGGAGATATTGCCGGTATAAGGCAGCATCTGCATGACGGCTTTGCCCAGCGTGGATTTGCCGGAACCGGACTCGCCGACAACGCCCAATGTTTCGCCTTCTTTAATTTTGAGGCTGATGCCTTTAACGGCTTCAAAAGTTTTGAGCGGTTTGCCGAAAAAGTTTTGCTTCAATACGAAAGAAACATTGACATTATCGGCATCGATTAACACACCGGCGTTGTTTTCTTCAGGCTCTTTCATGCCTTTGGGAATGGCATTGATGAGTTCGGCAGTATATTCGTGTTTCGGATGGGCAAATACTTCTTTGATTTTGCCGCGCTCGACAATTTCGCCGTTACGCATGACGCAGACGGTTTTGGAATAGTGTTCAGCCAAACCCAAATCGTGGGTAATGAAAATAATCGCCATGCCCATTTGCTGTTGCAAATCGTGGAGCAAATCGAGAATCTCAGCTTGAATGGTCACATCCAAAGCAGTGGTCGGCTCGTCGGCAATCAGCAGGTCGGGTTCGTTAATGAGCGCCATGGCAATCATGATGCGTTGCAGCTGACCGCCGGAAAACTCGTGCGGATATTGCTTCATGCGGCGTTCGGCTTCTTTGATGCCAACCCGTTGCAACAATGCCAATGCTTTTTGTCCTGCCTCTTTTTTGCCGAGCTTTTTATTGTGTACCCGCGCCGCTTCAATCAGCTGCGTACCGATACGCATAAACGGATTGAGCGAGGTCATCGGCTCTTGGAAAATCACGCTGATGCGGTTGCCGCGCAAATCGCGCAGGGTTTTCTCATCGGAGTCCAAAATGGAAATGCCGTCAAACGTAATGCGCGAATCTTTGCTGTATCGGGCAAATTTTTCAGGCAACAGACGCATGATGGACATGGACGTTACCGACTTACCCGAACCGGATTCGCCGACCAAAGCCAATGTTTCGCCCTCTGCCACTTTAAAGCTGACATTACGCACGGCGTGCACGGTTTTCTCATGCAGTTCGAAATTGATGTCCAGATTTTCTACAACCAGTAACTGTTTTGTCATTTTGATTATCCTTTTGGTTGTGGTTTAGCGGTCTTTCGGGTCAAGCGCATCGCGCAGACCGTCGCCGATAAAGTTGAAACAGAACAAAGTGGTTACCAGGAAGAAACTCGGTACGAGCAGCTGCCATGGTGCGGCTTCCATCGAAATCGCGCCTTCTTGCAGCATCGAACCCCAACTGGTCATCGGCTCTTGCACACCCAAGCCCAAGAAGCTCAAGAAGGATTCAAACATAATCATGCCCGGCACCAGCAAAGAGGCATACACCATCACCACGCCCAAAACATTCGGAATAATGTGACGCGTTACGATTTTACGTTTTGCCACGCCGCTCACACGCGCCGCTTCGACAAACTCTTTATGCTTCAAGCTCAAGGTCTGACCGCGCACGATACGCGCTACATCCAACCAAGACACCAAACCCACGGCGGCAAAAATCAAAAGCAGGTTGCGGCCGAAGAATGTGGTCAGCAGAATCACGAAAAACATAAACGGAAACGCGTTCAAAATTTCCAAAAAACGCATCATCAGCGAATCGAGCTTACCGCCGATAAAGCCGGCAATCGCGCCGTAAAGCGTACCGATGACAACGGCCACCAATGCGCCGGCCACACCGACCAGCAAGGAAATACGTCCGCCGGTTGCCGCGCGCGACAGCAAATCGCGGCCGAGCAAGTCCGTACCCAGATAGTGATGGGTAGAAAAGGACGGCGGAATCTGCATATTGTCCCAGTCGGTGAAGTCGTAGGTGTAGCGGACAATCCATGGCGCCACAATCACAAAAATGCTGATCAGCAACAGGATGATAATGCTGTACACCGCCGCTTTGTTCTGTTTAAAACGCCGCCATGCGTCGCTCCACAGGCTTTTGCCGTGTACTTGGGCGTATTCTGCTGCCTCTGCAAGGGCCTGAGTCTGCTTCTTTTTGAATAACATAATGTTCTCTCTCGCTTTTTCTTCTTTCTTCAGGCCGTCTGAACGTTTCAGACGGCCTTTGCGCAAATGGGATTAATAACGGATTTTCGGGTCAATAATGGCATACAGGATATCGAGGATGGCGTTAAACAAAATGGTCATGATGCCCACCAAAATCGTCAAACCCAAAATCATGCCGTAGTCGCGGTTGAGCGCGCCGTTGACAAACAATTGTCCGACGCCGGGAATACCGAACACGTTTTCAATCACAATGGAGCCGGTGATGATACCGACGAATGCCGGGCCTAAGAAAGAAACAATCGGCAGCATGGCGGGACGCAGCGCATGGCGCAGAATGATACGGCTCATGGGCAGGCCTTTGGCGCGTGCCGTGCGGATAAAGGGGCTGTTCAATACTTCGATCATCGCGCCGCGCGTAATCCGCGCGATACTGGATACATAACCGATGGACAAAGTAACGACGGGCAGAATCAAGTTCATCAGTGCGCCATCGTTCCAGCCGCCGGCAGGCAGCCATTGCAGTCTGACGGCAAACACCAGCACCAATACCGGCGCCATCACAAAGCTGGGAACAACGATACCGGTCATCGCACCGCTCATCAGCGCATAATCCAGCCAACTGTTTTGTTTTAAGGCGGCGATGATGCCGATAAACATGCCGAAGATGGCAGCAATCAAAAAGGCGTAGAAGCCGAGTTCCGCCGATACCGGCAGGGATTGGGCAAGCAACTCATTAACGCTGAAATCTTTATATTTGAACGACGGCCCCAAATCCCCCTGTGCCAACTGCTTGAGGTAGTGGAAATATTGGAGGTACATCGGATCATTGAGGTGGTATTTGGCTTCGATGTTGGCCATGACCGCAGGCGGCAGGTTGCGTTCGCCTGTGAACGGGCTGCCCGGCGCGAGCCGCATCAGGAAAAACGATACGGTAATCAACACCAGCATGGTCGGGATGGAAGCACATATCCGTTTGATGATGAATTTCAACATAATCAGGCTGTCCTGTCTGAACATACCGGACTCGTGAAAACAAAGCTGACCTGAAGCGGAAATCGGATGAATGGCAGCAGGCATCTGTAACGTCGCCGCGCCGGTTTCTCTCTCTATTCCGACCGGGTTATTGTTTTTATTCGGAGTCGGGTAAGGTTTTGTAGTTTGTAGATAATTGTTGTTATCAGGCCGTCTGAAACTTGGTATCCGCCGTTTCAGACGGCCTTTCACGTTAACGCGCCAAAGGTTCGGTGCGTTCGATCAGCCATGCTTTGGCCGCACCTTCTGTCAAAGGCTCGAGACGGCGGCGCACTTCGGCGTGATATTGGTTCAGCCATTCGATTTCGCTGCCGGTCATCAGTTTGGTATCGATCAGGCGCGTATCGATCGGGCAGAGGGTAACGGTCTCGAAATACAGGAATTTGCCGAACTCGGTTTCCTCAGGGTTTTCAACCGGACGGTTGATCACCAGGCTTTCAATACGAATACCCCATTTGCCCGGACGGTAAAGACCCGGCTCGTTGGAAGTCAGCATACCTGACTTCATTGCGTGATGTGGTTGCGGTACGGCGGCAACGGCAATGCTTTGCGGGCCTTCGTGCACATTGAGGAAATAGCCCACGCCATGACCGGTACCGTGACCGTAATCGCATTGCGCCTGCCAGAGTGATTTGCGGCAGATGGCATCAATCATCGGGCCTTTGATGTTTTCAGGGAAAATGGTTTCCGCCAGAGAAATATGCGCTTTCAATACCAAAGTGTAGTCGCGTTTCATGGCCGCACTCGGATTGCCGACAGGCACCACGCGCGTGATGTCGGTCGTACCGCCCCAGTATTGGCCTCCGGAGTCAATCAGCAGCATACCGTCGCCTTTGATTTTGCTGTTGTTTTCCGGTGTTGCGCTGTAATGCGGTAAGGCAGCATTGGCATTGTAGCCGGCGATGGTGTCGAAACTTGGCGAAATAAAGCCGGGACGTTGGCTGCGGTGTTTGTAGAGCATGCCGTCGATGTCCAACTCGCTCAATTCGCCGCCGTCTGCCAAGATTTGTTCAAACTCGGCAAAGAAGCCGCACAATGCTGCGCCGTCTTCCGCCATGGTATTGCGGATATGGGCGATGTCGGCATCGGATTTAACTGATTTGAAGAATGTGCTGGGGTGGATGGCTTCAATCAAACGAACGTCTTCAGGCAGGCGGCGCAAAGTGCCGACGGCGGTTTTGTTCGGATCAATCAGCAATGCACCCTTAACACCTGCCAAATAGTCTGCCGCTTGCGCATAAGGCAATACTTCAAAACCTGCCGCTTTCAAAGCTTCGGCAGATTCGGCTTTCAGACGGCCTGCATCGGTAAACAATACGGCTTTGTCTTGGCTGATAAACAGATGGGACAAGAACACGGGGTTGAACGGCACATCGTCGCCGCGCAGATTGGTAATCCAAGCGATGTCGTCCAAAGAAGAAACCAAATGCGCATCTGCACTCTGCTCCTTCATGGCCGCACGGATACGGGCCAGTTTTTCGGCCGCGGTTTCAGAAACGTAATCGGGATGGTGAACGTAGATTTCCGGAGTCGGCAATGCAGGACGGTCGTCCCACACTTCGTCCAACAAGGTTTCTGGGTATTCGAGGCGGATGTTTTTGGCGGCAAGTGCCTGCTTCAAACCGCGCTCGCCGCTGAGTGCGAACATATCGGCAGGCGCGCCGACCACTGCGCCCTCGGGCAGATTTTGTGCCAGCCATTCGGTATAAGGCGCATCAACGCCCATTTTTTGCAGCTCGATGCCGTTTGGCGCAAGCTGTTGGCCGGCCTGTTCCCAATAGCGGCTGTCTGTCCACACGCCTGCCTTATCGGCGGTTACCACCAAAGTGCCTGCCGAACCGGTAAAGCCGGAAAAATCGCGGCGTGCCTGCCAATGCTCGGGCAGGTATTCGGAAAGGTGCGGATCGGCGGAAGGAATGACAAACGCGTCCACGCCATGTTTTTTCATGGCTTCGCGTAAAGCGGACAAACGTTGTTGTACAGATTTCATGTGTTATGTCTCCTATTGTTTCAGACGGCCCCTGTCATCAAGGCCGTCTGAAAGCTTGTGCTGTCTATCATCAATCTATTTTTTCGGTGCGAACGACCAGCTCTTGACTGTATAGTTCCGCAAAGGGTCTTTGTCGGAATAGCCGATAATATCAGGTTTGACCATACGCACTTCAACCTGATGATACAGCGGAATCAGCGCAGCGTCTTCTTGAAGCTGCTTCTCCGCATCGGCATAAAGACGGCTGCGCGCTTCCTTGCTGACGCCATCTTTCAACGTATTGTTCATAAATGCGTCAAACGCCGCGCTTTTGTAGCGGAATGCATTGTTTGAATTGTTGGATTTCAAGATATTGAGCATGCCTGCCGGATCGTTGAAATCGGAACACCAGCCGCTGAACGAAACCTTGAAATTACCTTGCGCGCGCGTATCCAAATAAGTTTTCCATTCCTCGTTGGACAAAGTCGGACGGATAAACGGAATGGCGGCTTTCCACACCGACTGCACGGCAGTGATTTGTTTTTTAGACGCTTCGCTGGTGCTGTACAAAATATCGAACTCAAGCGGATGGTCATCGTTGTAGCCTGCTTCGTTCAACAGTTTACGCGCGGTTTCGATGCGTTTTTCAGGCGTCCATTCTTTCCACTCCGGATAAACAGGAATCACGCCCTGCATTTGCGGCGGTGTCAACTGGAACGCAGGCGTGTCGCCGCGGCCGCCCACTTTGACAACGATGTCGCGGCGCGTCAGCATATTGAGTGCCTTGCGGACGCGCGGATCATTAAACGGCGCCGCTTCGTGGTTCGGCTCCAAATACCAGCTACACAAAGAAGTTGTACGTTTCACTTGTCCCGGAAACTCAATATCCGCCACCTTAACCTGATCGCTGGGAATGCCGTAAGTTACATCAATTTCATTGGCGCGATAACGGTTGTACTCGCCGCTGCCTGACAAGAAAACCGCCTTCGGAATAGCCACTTTGTCTTTATCGTAATAATTAGGATTGCGTTCCATATTGATGTGGCTGTTGACTTTCCAATCCTTTAACAGATAAGCGCCACTGGAAACATAATGACCGGGCTGCGTCCACTTATTGCCGTATTTTTCGACAGTGGCGCGGTGCACCGGGAAAGTGAATTGCTGAATCAGCATATCGGGGAAATAAGGTACGGGTGCAATCAGCGTAAATTGCAGGGTTTTTGCGTCCAACGCCTTGACGCCCAATGTCTCAGGCTTGGCTTTGCCGTTTAATATATCTTCCGCATTTTCCACTTGGGCATCGACCAAATAGCTGCCGAAAGGTGCGCCCGTGGCCGGATCGGCAAGACGGCGGAAGCTGTACACAAAATCCTCGGCGGTAATCGGATCGCCATTGCTCCATTTGGCATCACGCAGATGGAAAGTCCAGACACGCTCGCCCTTGCTTTCCCATCTTTCCGCCAAAGCAGGAATGGTTTTACCTTCGGCATCCGTACCGACCAAACCATCCATCAGCTGGCGGATAATCGCACCCGCCGCCATATCGCCGCTCATCTGCGGGTCCAGCGTGCCCGGCTCGACGCCGTTGCTGACCACCACGCGCTCATAATCAGTACGCTTAAACTCAGGGGCGGGTTTGACATCGCGGCTGCACGCCGACAACGCAAATACGGCGGCCAATGATGCAGCCAACAGCGGATAGGTTTTTCCGGCCATATTTCATTCCTTCTTTTGGGTATTCTTCTTTTTCAGACGGCCTGATTATTCAAACTACATTTAACTACAAATATTTGAAGTTTTTAAACCCAGTCAAATCCTCTATTTCCAGATATAAAAATAGTGTTTCAAACTACCTATACCATCGAAATAAAAGCAGTCGTCCAAGATTGTTGGCAAATTAACACAAAAAAACGTAACTGAAAACTATTTTTCAATTTATCCTACGATAAGTTACAAATGTATTGATTTTTTATAATTTGTCAAATAAGATTATCCGAATTTCCCGTCCCTAATTAAGAAAAAGACATAAAAGGAGAACAAAATGAACAAGTTATCTTGTTTTGTTGCCACTGCCCTCATCGGCTCTTCCATAAGCTTCGCCCACGCCGAACCTAAAATGAGCGGTACCATCTACATCATGACCGAGGTCGAACACAACAATAAAACCGGTGTAACCTCTACAACCATTTCCGATAAAAGTTCCAGTCTTTATCTCTCCGATGAAGTACCGCTCAACAACGACTTATGGTTGAAATGGCAACTTGGCTCCTTTATTTACTTCGATTCCGACCGCTGGGGCGGCTGGGGTACTGCCGACTCATACGTCGCGCTCAACAGCTACAAAAACCTCGGCACCGTCAAAATGGGTTACATCAGTACCCCTATGAACAGCATTTATCTGAATCCGTTCGATACCAACAGCCCGATTTTGGAATTCAGTAAAATTTCCCGCTTCGGCCAACGCCGCGTTTCCATGGCTTATGAATCGCCTTGGAAAAACGGTTTCCAATTCAAATTCAACGTCTCCCCAGGTTCCAATGCCGCGCGCAACAACAACGACTGGAATCCGGACAAAAAACGTGACGGCGACTGGGTCTTCGGCTGGGGCGTGGACTACTACCACCCCAACAACGGCTTTAACGCGCACTACGCTGCCGAATACGCACCCAACGACTCCCCAACCGAAACCAAAGACTTCCAAGCCCATGCATTCATGGCCGGATACAGCAAAGACAAAATTTCCGTCGATGCCGCGTTCCAATACGCCAAAAACACTTGCGACGGCTTCAGCTGCTGGGGCGTATGGAAAGATGCGGCAGGCAACGTAGCCGGTTCTTACGACAAAGAAATCAACAACACCAAAGAATTTATGGTGTCAGGTTCATATAAAATCGGCAATTTCAAACCTCAAATCGGCTTTGCCTACGGTAAAAGCTCCATCGGCGAAAACTACAAACACGTCGCCGTCAGCACCGATTACAGCTTCTCCAAACGGACGACCGCCACACTCGGCGCCGGCTGGTTGAAAGAAAGTGTCAATCCGAAATACGACGAAGATTTGCCGAAAAAATCTTCTTACGCAGTGGGCATGGTATTCAAACACCGCTATTAATGCCTGACAGATTAAAGGCCGTCTGAAACAATTCGTTCAGACGGCCTTTTCTACATCCTATAAATAAACTTGCAGCCCACCTTAAAAATCATTACATTGCCCACACTCAAGCCACAAAAACGTCATCATGAATGCCCACCGTACCCTCATTATCTCTGTCTTCATCGTCGCCAGCTGCGGCCTCGCTTACGAGCTCATCATCGCCGCGCTCGCAAGCTATCTTTTGGGCGACAGTATTTTGCAGTTTTCCTCCGTCATCGGGCTTTATCTGTTTTCAATGGGCATAGGTGCGCACCTGACCCAATACATCAAAGATAAAGACGTATTGCACCGCTTTATCGAAATTGAACTTCTGGTCGGCATCATCGGCGGTATTTCCGCGCTGGCATTGTTTGTGGCCTTCGGTTTATCCGCCGCCCCGTTCCGTACCCTGCTCTACGCTTTTGTACTGATTGTCGGCATGGTTGTCGGTATGGAAATTCCTTTGGTGATGCGCGTGTTAAACCAAAAAGGTGCGGAATTTAAAGAACTCGTTTCCAAAGTATTGACCTTCGACTACTTGGGCGCACTTGCCGTCTCGTTATTATTTCCGCTCCTGCTCGCCCCCAAACTCGGCATGGCGCGTTCAGCCTTATTATTTGGCATTTTCAACGCCGCCGTTGCCTATCTGACCGCGCGCGTGTTTAAAGCCGAACTGCCACGCTACCGCGCCATTCGCCTGCGTGCGCTGATTGTCTTGTCCATCCTCGCCATCACCTTCGCCTACGCAGACCGCATTTCCTTCAAAGCCGAACAAAGCTATTTCGGCGATCCCGTCGTCTATCAAAGCCACTCACCCTACCAGCGGCTGGTCGTTACCCGCTGGAAAGACGATACCCGCCTCTACATCAACGGCAACCTGCAATTCTCCTCACGAGACGAAGCCCGTTACCACGAAGCACTCGTTCTGCCCGCCATGCAGATGGTTCCCAATGCCGAACGCGTCCTGATTCTCGGCGGCGGCGATGGATTGGCGGCACGCGAAGTCTTGAAATATCCGCAAGTCAAAAATGTTACTTTGGTCGATCTCGACCCCGACATGACTGCTACTTTTAAAACCTCCGCCACCTTAAGCGCGCTCAATCAAGGCTCGCTGTCCCACCCCAAAATGCACGTCGTCAACGACGATGCCGCCAAATGGCTGGAAGGGTCGTCTGAAAAATTCGACGTTATCATCATCGACCTGCCCGATCCCTCCAATTTTTCGCTGGGCAAACTCTACTCCGTCCCCATGTACCGCCTCGTCGCCCGCCATCTTGAGCCGCAGGGCAAAATCGTCGTCCAATCCACTTCGCCCTACTTCGCCCCCAATGCCTACTGGTCGGTCGTCGCCACCCTCGAAGCGGCCAAGTTGAACACCGCGCCCTATCATGTCTACGTCCCCTCCTTTGGCGAATGGGGATTTGTGCTGGCAGGGTTTGACCAAAACTTCCCCATTCCGCAAAAATTCGACGTACCCACCCGCTATCTCAATGCCCAGACCGCCGCCGAAATGTTCCGCTTTCCGCCCGATATGGCAAGGCGCAAGGTTGAAGCAAATTATTTGAACAACCAAATCCTCGTCAGCTATTTTGAAAGCGATTGGAACAATGTGATGCGATAGAATATCTAAAGGCCGTCTGAAACATCTGTCTTCTTTTTATCTCCGTTCAGACGGCCTCATCGTCCGTTTACCCTTTTTCACACAGCATTTGCTTGAAAAAATAAGGTTTATCTTTATCTAGATAAAACACAATCGACACTATCCGTTGAATGAAGGAACAAACACTTATGCAGTATTTTGGAATCGGTTTTTTGGTTTTAATCTTTTTGGAAATCATGTCCATCGTCTGGGTTGCCGACTGGATAGGCGGCGGCTGGACGCTGTTTGTGATGGCCGTCAGCTTTATCAGCGGTATCTTTATGCTGCGCCATACCGGCATTTCCGGCCTTTTGCTCGCAGGTGCAGCCGTCCGCAGCGGCCAAAACATTTCCCTCTATCAAATGCTGTGGCCGATTCGCTATACCGCCGCCGCGGTTTTCCTGCTCAGCCCCGGTTTTATTTCAACCGCCGTCGCCCTGCTCTTGCTGATTCCGTTTAAAGGCAATACGCCCGTTTCTTCTGCACAGTCTTTCCAAAGCCGTCAGACTTACGGCCCTGCCAAAGATGATGAAGACATTATCGAAGGCGAATACACGGTTACGCGCACCGGCAAAGCCGATAAACCGCAAGACTATATCGAGCACAAACCCGATTGACGACTTCCTTCATAACAAGCCGTCTGAATTAGGAATACTCAAAAGTGTTTCATATTTCAGACGGCCTGAGTCATTTCCGGGCTTTGAAAATGTAAATATCGGTTTGTAATTCGGTTATTCCGCATAAATCATTTAAAATAAGCAGCTATTTTGATTCTAAAAACGACACGGTATCCAATGAACGTTCAACGTCTTTTCCCTCTCTCCCTCAGCTTGATTACCGCCGCTGTTTTATCGGCGTGCGCCACCCAAAACACACCGACTGCTTCAAAAACCGAAAGCGTCGTTCAGCCTAAATCCACTTCTATTCCTTCACGCCGAGCCGACAGCGAGTCCAAAGTCCTGTCTGATTACAGCCAATACCAAAGCGCCATTGATGCCGCCAAACGCGGCGACGATGCTTGGGTACAACAATTTTTATCCCAAGCCAGCGACAGCGCAATGGCTGAAAACGTCCGCAACGAATGGCTGAAAACCTTGGGCGCGCGCGGCCAATGGGATTTATTCCGTCAAGAATTCGGCAAATTGAACGCCGCCGGTGTCGCACAAGAAGTGCAATGTTATGCCGATTTGAGCAGCGGCAATTACAGCAAAGCCGCCGAGCTGGTTCGCGTGACCGGCAAACTGCCTGCCGGTTGTACCCGCTTGGTTGAAAGCGCGGCAGCTTCAGGCCGTCTGAACACCAACGACGCATGGCGTCGCGTGCGCGGCTTGTTGAGCAACAGCCAAACCACGGATGCACGCAACCTCGCCGCCGCATTGGGCAGCCCGTTTGAAGGTGGTGCGCAAGGTGCGACCGAATACAGCCTGTTGAGCGTAATCGGCAAAGATGCACGCAAATCCGCTTCTGCCACCGCCACCCTGTCCGACATGGAATCCGGCCTCAGCCGCGAACAACGCAGCTTCGCATGGGGCGTATTGGGCCACTACCATGCACAAAGCCAAAACATGCCGACTGCTTTAAGCTACTACGGCCGCGTTTCTGACCGCAAGCAACTGACCGACGAGCAATTGGAATGGTACGCACGCGCCGCTTTGCGCCTGCAACGTTGGGACGAATTGGCAAGCGTGATTCAGCATATGCCTGAAAAACTGCAAAAAGACCCGACATGGCAATATTGGCTGGGCCGCAGCTTTGCCGCACAAGGCAAAAACAGCCAAGCCAAAGAAATGTATGAAAAAGCCGCTGCTTCCGGCCGCAATTTCTACGCTGTATTGGCAGGTGAAGAGCTGGGCCGCCGCATCAATACGCGCAACAACGTTTCCGATGCCGATGCCAAAGATGTCCGCCGCATGAGCGAAGACGGCGCTATTAAACGCGCATTGGTTTTGTTTAAAAACAGCCAAAGCAACGGCGACTCCAAAATGCGCCGTCAGGCACAGGCAGAATGGCGTTTCGCCACCCGCGACTTCAACGAAGACAACCTGCTGACTGCCGCACAAGTCGCTTTTGACAACCAGTTCTACGACATGGCGATCAACAGCGCAGACCGTACCGACCACAAACTCAACTACAAACTGCGCTATATCTCTCCGTTTAAAGACCTGACCGTCCGCTACGCCTCGCAAGCAGGCATCGATCCCGCTTGGGTTTACGGTTTGATTCGCCAAGAAAGCCGCTTTGTCATGGGCGCACAATCCAGCGTCGGCGCACAAGGCCTGATGCAGGTCATGCCTGCAACCGCCCGCGAAATCGCCGGCAAAATCGGCATGAGCAGCAGCGAACTCTACACCATGGACGGCAATATCCGCATGGGTACGTGGTACATGGCAGATGCCAAACGCCGCCTGCAAAATAACGAAATAATGGCCACCGCAGGCTACAATGCCGGCCCAGGCCGCGCCCGTAACTGGCAGGCTTCTTCACCGTTGGAAGGCGCGATTTACGCCGAAACCATCCCATTTACCGAAACCCGCGATTACGTGAAAAAAGTCATGACCAATGCGACTTATTACGCGTCATTGTTCAACGAACCGCAAACTTCGTTGAAACAACGTATGGGTACGGTTCCCGGCCGCTATTAATATCCATAGGCCGTCTGAAAAGTGAGACAGAATCAGACATTCAGACGGCCTGCAACCTTGACAGACTATCGGGTTTATAAGATAATCGCCCGATTGTTTCTGACCCAAAAGGTCACTTGCACGGCAAAAGCCGACTTGTTAGGAGGTGATGTTTACATCACGGCGCGTATCCCGCCCTGCCCTCGGCAAACCAGCGATACAACAACTACCCCATTATGACAAGCCGTCCCCTATTTCTTAAAACGGTTTGATTGAACAAAATTTAAAGGAAATAAAATGCCAGCTATTCGTGTTAAAGAGAATGAACCATTTGAAGTTGCCATGCGTCGTTTCAAACGTGCCGTAGAAAAAACCGGTCTGTTGACCGAGTTGCGCGCCCGTGAAGCGTACGAAAAACCAACTACCGAACGCAAACGCAAAAAAGCTGCTGCAGCAAAACGTCTGCAAAAACGTCTGCGCAGCCAACAACTGCCTCCTAAAATGTACTAATTACAGGCCTGCCCTGTGATAAACGACACACCGCAAGGGCAGCTTTGCGGTGTGTTTTGTTTTTCAGACGGCATCTTTTTATTGATATAAAGTGAGAACATTATGAGCCTAAAAACACAATTAACCGAAGACATGAAAACCGCCATGCGTGCCAAAGACCAAGTATCTTTAAGCACCATCCGCCTGATTAATGCCGCCATCAAACAATTTGAAGTAGACGAGCGTACCGAAGCCGATGACGCCAAAGTCATCTCCATTCTGACCAAAATGGTGAAACAGCGCAAAGACAGCGCCAAAATCTATACCGAAGCCGGCCGCCAAGATTTGGCTGACAAAGAAAACGCGGAAATCGAAATCCTCAACCGCTACCTGCCGCAAATGATGTCCGCAGAAGAAATCAAAACTGCCGTGGAAGCAGCTGTTGCAGAAACCGGTGCATCAGGCATGGCCGATATGGGCAAAGTCATGGGGGTATTGAAAACCCGTCTGGCCGGCAAAGCCGATATGGGTGAAGTCAACAAGGTTTTAAAAGCCGCATTGACTGCCTAATCGTCAAACAAAAAGGCCGTCTGAAATATGATTTTCAGACGGCCTTTTTTTATTATACCCATCAAGCAGCGGTTACTTTGTCCTCATGACACAACAAGGTAATCAAATCGCTGATACGTTTTTTCATGGAACGGCGATCGACGATTTGGTCGATTGCGCCCTTCTCTAACAAGAATTCTGCACGTTGAAAACCTTCCGGCAAGGTTTCACGTACAGTCTGCTCGATAACGCGCGGACCGGCAAAACCAATCAGCGCATTCGGCTCTGCCAAAACCACATCACCCAAGAAGGCAAAGCTGGCAGACACGCCGCCCATGGTCGGGTCAGTCAATACGGAAATAAACGGCAGACGTTTTTCAGTCAGCAAATGCAAAGCCGCGCTAGTCTTCGTCATCTGCATCAGAGAGTTAACCCCTTCCTGCATACGTGCACCACCGGAAGCCGCCACGCAAATAAACGAACAATTATCTGCAACGGCACGGCGTACACCCTGAACGAAACGCTCGCCCACGACCGAACCCATGGAGCCGCCGATAAAACGGAATTCAAACGCAGCCACAACGACAGGCAGGCCGTTCATGGTGCCTTTCATAACGACCAATGCATCGTCTTCGCCGGTTGCTTTACGTGCAGCCGCGAGGCGGTCGGGATATTTTTTACTGTCTTTGAATTTCAGCGGGTCGGTCGGTTTAATATTGGCTGCAATCTCTTCACGGCCTTCTTCATCCAAAAGCAGATTCAAACGTTCGCGCGCAGAAAGCGGATTGTGATGATTACATTTCGGGCAGACTTCGCTGTTTTGCTTCAACTCGGTTGAATAAACCGTTGCCGAACAAGACGGACATTTGTGCCACAGGCCTTCAGGGACGCTGGACGAACTGCTTCGGTTTTTAATTTTCGGAGGAAGAATTTTATCTAGCCAGCTCATGAATGACTCCTTGGAATTCAGAATTCAGACGGCCTGTTGAATGTAAGGCCGTCTGAAACAATGGAATAAAAAATTTAGCGAATCGCGTCTTTCAACTCTTTAACCAACACGCCTACCGCTTCAGCCTCGCTACCTGCGTGGCTTTCAATCTCTTTGACGATACGGCTGCCGACAATAACGGCATCCGCTACCGCACCAATCTTACGCGCACTCTCCGCATTATTAATGCCGAAGCCGACACCGATCGGAATATCAATATATTTGCGCAAAAGCTCTATTTTACGCGAAACTTCTTCAGTATCCAAACTTGCCGCACCGGTTACACCTTTGAGCGATACATAATACACAAAACCACCGGCTACTTTGGCAATCGTTTGAATACGCTCTTCAGTTGTTGTCGGCGCAATAAGGAAAATACAATCAATACCTTGCGCTTTCAAAGAGTCATGCAGCGGGGTAATGGTTTCTACCGGGGAATCCACAGTCAACACGCCATCTACGCCCGCGTCGGCAGCCGCTTGTGCAAACGCTTGATAACCCATTTTATGTACTGGGTTCAAATAGCCCATCAAGACAACCGGCGTTTTATCATTGGTTTGGCGGAACAAGCGTACTGTTTCCAATACGTCGTGCAAAGAAACATGATTTGTCAACGCCCTTTCGGCCGCACGCTGAATGGTCGGACCATCCGCCATCGGGTCAGAAAACGGCACACCCAGTTCCAAAATATCGGCACCGTTAGCCACCAGGCTGTGCATCAATGCCAGGGTCGTCTCAAGGTTGGGATCACCCACCGTAATATAAGGAATCAGTGCTTTTGCGCCATTGAGCACTGAGAAAGTTTGTTGGATTCTGCTCATTTTCTGCTATCCATTTCATCGATTTGAATGTTGTCCGACAGCCTAATCTATTCTGCCGTTACATTTATTGTAAAAAACTTAGTCTGCCGCAAAAACAAATGGCCACTTTTCCCAATCGGCAAACAAGAGGCTAAGTATAACATTTACGGCTATTTCATAGAATCATTTGCAATCAAGATTCTGATATTTTGAAAGCAATATAAAACAATAAAGGCCGTCTGAAAACAATTCAAACAGCCTTTACAATAATCAATCATGCAAATCTTTGTATGCCTTCGCACTTTTGATCACAATTTCCTTATCGATTACGGCTCGACATGGTGGTTTTGTTGTTCAGAACCCAGATGACGCTCCAAATCAGACAAAATCTGCACCAGACCATGACGGACTTCTTCCGCATTGGCGGCAGGGTTGCCGTTTGCATCCAAAGCGCCACGGCTGAACGTATCGATATACGGTTCAAACGTATCTTTCAGTTTCAACAACTTAACGACATCTGAGCGCGTATATCGATCGCCACCGTATCCAATCACAACATTATTTTCATGTTGCCATTGGGCAAACTGAGCCGGACTGATTTGCACCAATTGGCACATCTCATCCAACGTAAAATAACGCTTGGCAGGAATAACCGGGTTATTGTTGTTTGTCATAGTAATGCTCCACCATGCCTTTAAGTTTTTGGCTGGCATGGAAAGTTACCACACGGCGTGCGGTAATCGGCACTTCTTCGCCGGTTTTAGGGTTACGGCCCGGGCGTTGAGGTTTGTCGCGCAATTGGAAATTGCCGAAACCGGAAATTTTAATTTCTTCGCCACGCGCCAAAGTGCTGCGGATTTCTTCAAAAAAGAGCTCGACGATTTCTTTGGCATCATTTTTGGTGACGTTGCTGACTTTGTCGACCAAAATATCGGCCAATTCTGCTTTAGTTAGTGTCATGTGTTTACCTTCATTCAAACTGGTGCAATTATTACCAAAATTCTTTTAAAAATCAAGTCCTCACCAAAAAATCAAATATGATTGGCAATTTTTGGCGACAACTTTTATCTTGTTTTAAGCGCGAAGTTGCGCGTCTTTTTCGGCTGCAGCTTTAATCATTTTCGCAACCAAAGGTTCGATGACTTCATCTGTCAGCGTATTTTCCATATCCTGCAAAATGATTTTGACGGCAACGCTCTTCATGCCTTCAGGCACGCCCGTACCGCGGTAAACGTCAAACACGCTGATTTCTTGAACCAGTTTGTTCGCCGCCGCTTTCAGGGCATTTAACAAATCATCATGCGTTACAGCCTCAGGCATTACAAATGCCAAATCTCGGCGTGCAGGCTGGAATTTGGATACGGTCTGATAACGGGTTTTCTCACGGCCCAATACCGCATCCATATCGATTTCAAACACCAGCGGCGCTTGTGGCAAATCATATTTTTGCAGCCATTTCGGATGCAACTCGCCGACAAAACCAACTACTTTGCCGTCTGAAACGATATTGGCGGCACGTCCTGGGTGCAATGCCGGATGTTCTGTCTTCACAAAGGATACTTCTTTGTTTTTCAAAAGGCTCTCAACATCGGCTTTCATATCGTAGAAATCTACGTTGCGTGTTTTCTCGCCCCATTGCTCGGGCAACACGGAGCCATACCACAAACCGCCGATACGTTCGTTTTGAACAAATTGATCAGCCGAATCTTTGCGGAACACGCGGGCAATTTCAAATACGCGTACACGGTTTTGCTTACGGTTCAAATTGTTTTGCAAAACTTCCACCAAACCGCCGATCAGCGTAGAACGCATGACGGCATACTGCGCCGCCAACGGATTTTGCAGGCGGATAGGATGGGTATTGGCAGCAAAGTCTTGCTCCCATTGCTCATCCACAAACGCATAGCTGACCACTTCGCGGTAACCGCGAGCCGCCATTTCGTTATAAACCGCAAAACGCGGGCGTTTGGTTTCAGGCAAAGCCAACATTTTCAGACGGCCTGAAGTATAGTCGTCAGGAATATTTTCATAACCGTAAACACGACCGATTTCTTCAATCAAATCGGCTTCAATTTCAATATCGAAACGGAAGCTAGGAGAAGTGACACGGAAGCCTTCTGCAGTTTTCTCAGGCTGCAAACCCAAGTGTTGCAAGATAATTTCGACTTGCTCGGCAGGGATTTCAACGCCCAATACCGTTTTCAGACGGCCTAAACGCAATTCAACCTGTTTAGCCTCAGGCAATTTGCCTTGTGCCTCAACCATTTCACCGGCCGCGCCACCGCAAATCTGCAACACCAATTCGGTAGCGCGCTCAATGGCATCAGCTTGCAAGCGGTAATCCACGCCACGCTCAAAGCGGAAAGAAGAATCCGAACCAAAACCGTATTGACGGGATTTGCCGGCAATAATCTCCGGGGCAAACCAAGCCGCTTCCAATACAATATTTTGCGTCTCATCAGAAACCGCACTTGCCTCGCCGCCCATCAAACCAGCCAAGCTCAACACACCTTTTTCATCAGCAACCACCAATGTATTGTCAGCCAAAGTAACGGTCTTCTCATTCAGACACGCCAACGTCTCGCCATTTTGAGCACGGCGGACAATCAAACTGCCCGACAGCTTGTCAGCATCGAAAACATGCATAGGCTGACCGATTTCCAGCATGACATAGTTGCCGATGTCCACCAATGCGGAAATGCTGCGGATACCGCTGCGTTCCAAACGTTGTTTTATCCAATCTGGAGTAGGCGCTTTCGCGTTGACATTTTCAATAACGCGGCTGATAAAACGGCCGCAGTCGGCCGGTGCATCAATACGGACAGCCTGTTTTTTCTCGCTGCTGATAGAGGCCGTCTGAATTTCAACAGGCGTAAACGCACATTGGGTCAACGCAGAAACTTCACGCGCAATGCCCTTAACGCTCAAGCAGTCAGCGCGGTTGGGCGTAATTTTCAACGTAAACAGCGTATCGTCCAAATCTAAGTATTCGCGGATATTGGTACCGACAGGCGCATCTTCAGGCAGAATATGCAGACCGTCTACACCATCATCAGGCAAACCCAATTCATTGGTCGAGCACAGCATACCGTTTGATGGTACACCGCGCATTTTAGTCGGCTTAATTTTGAAATTACCCGGCAAAACGGCACCCGGCAGCGAACACGGTACTTTAATGCCTGGCTTAACATTCGGCGCACCACAAACAATCTGAACCAACTCGCCCGTACCGGCATCAACTTGGGTAACGTTCAAACGGTCTGCATCAGGATGCTTTTCAACAGATTTTACTTCGGCAACAACCACGCCACTGAAAGCAGGGGCAGCAGTATCGATTTCTTCCACTTCCAAACCAGCCATGGTCAAAAGATGTTCCAGTTTATCGGCAGAAAGATCAGGATTGGCTTGGGTTCTCAGCCATGAATAAGGAAATTGCATATTATTTTCTCTACTATCAAGCCGTCTGAAACAAATTTTTATCAGACGAAATCAGTAATATCTATTCACTTTTTCAGACGGCCTATCAAAAGACCATCTGAAATTTATTTAAACTGCTTCAAGAAGTTCAAATCGTTATCGAAGAACAAGCGCAGGTCATTGACGTTGTAGCGCAACATGGCAAAGCGGTCGAGACCGATACCGAAAGCGAAACCGGTATATTTTTCAGGGTCGATATTGACGTTTTTCAATACGTTAGGATGTACCATACCACAACCGCCTACTTCCAACCATTTGCCGTTTTCGCCCATGATGTCGATTTCGGCAGAAGGCTCGGTAAATGGGAAGAAAGACGGACGGAAACGCACTTGCAGGTCATCGCGTTCAAAGAAGCGACGGATAAAGTCAGTAAACACTGCTTTCAAATCGGCAAAAGTGACACCCTCTTCCACCCACAAACCTTCGGCCTGATGGAACATAGGCGAGTGAGTGGCATCACTGTCCACACGGTAAACGCGGCCGGGAGCAATAATGCGGATAGGCGGCTCTTTTTTGTCGAGCATATAGCGGATTTGAATAGGCGAAGTGTGTGTACGCAAAACGTCGCCGTTTTCAACATAGAAGGTATCTTGCATCGCACGCGCGGGGTGATTTGCAGGAATATTCAAGGCTTGGAAATTATGGAAATCATCTTCGATTTCAGGGCCGTCTGCCACTTCGAAACCCATACCGTGAAACAGCTCGACCACTCGTTGCAAAGTTAAAGTAACAGGATGCAAACCGCCATACTCTTGTGCACGGCCCGGCAAAGTAATATCCAAGGCTTCTGCAGCCAATTGGGCTTGCAACTTGGCTTCATTCAGGGCATCGCGTTTGGCATTAAAGGCCGTCTGAAACTGATTTTTGCATTCGTTGATGTGCGCGCCTATGGTTTTACGCTCTTCAGGAGACATTTGACCCAAAGTTTTCAAAAGTCCGGTCAATTCGCCGGTTTTACCAAGATAGCGTGCTTTAATTTGTTCTAAAGCATTGAAGTCTTGCGCGGCTTCAATAGCGGCAATACCTTCTGCAACGATACGGTTTACATTTTCCATGGTGGTTTATCGTCTGTTTGTTGATGGCAGGCCGTCTGAAACAACAAAGCCGTCTGTTGGGTTTGATTTCAAACCTGTTCAGACGGCCTTTTGTATTAGTGCGGCCAATCCGTTTGATAAGAGGGGCCTATTTTATCGCAAATCAGTATAAAAAAATAGAGTTTAAAGAAAGAAAATCAACTACATAGAGTTTCTTTTAGAAAAGAAAAAAGGAAGCATAAGCTTCCTTTTTAAATAATCTTATCGAATTAAGCAGCCAAAGCAGCTTTAGCTTTTTCAACCAATTGTGCAAATGCAGCTTTGTCGAATACAGCCAAATCAGCCAATACTTTGCGGTCGATTTCGATAGCAGCGCGTTTCAGGCCGTTCATGAATTTGCTGTAAGACAGACCATTTTCACGGGCACCTGCGTTGATACGAACAATCCACAGTTGACGGAATTGACGTTTGCGTTGGCGACGGTCACGGTATGCATATTGACCGGCTTTCATTACCGCTTGTTTGGCAACACGGTAAACGTTTTTACGACGACCGCGATAGCCTTTGGCTAACGCGAAGACTTTTTGGTGACGAGCACGAGCGGTAACACCGCGTTTTACGCGTGGCATATTCTAAACTCCTTAAGCGTAGGGCAACATTTTAGCAACAGAAGCCAAATCGCGTGAATCCACCATAGCGGTGCCGCGCAATTGACGTTTAGTTTTAGTGGTTTTTTTAGTCAGGATGTGACTTTTGAACGCATGACCGCGTTTTACACCACCGTTACCCAGTACTTTAAAGCGTTTTTTCGCGCTAGACTTGGTTTTCATTTTAGGCATTGGAAAACTCCATTCGTTATTAGATAAGGTATAAGGGGGTTTTGAAATAAATTTCAAACGCTTGAAACCCAAAATACCACGGTTTTTGCCGCTAATTAAACCTTATTTCGAGCGGCAATCGAAATAAGCCTTGGATTATAGCTTTATTTTTTCTTAGGCGCAATCATCATCACCATTTGGCGGCCTTCCATTTTAGGGAAGGACTCGATTTGCGCTACTTCCGCCAAATCTTCTTTTACGCGCTCAAGCAGTTGTGCACCCAATTGTTGGTGGGCCATTTCACGACCGCGGAAACGCAATGTTACTTTGACTTTGTCACCATCGGCAAGGAAACGGTTGATGTTGCGCATCTTGATTTGATAGTCGCCTTCATCTGTACCCGGACGGAATTTAATTTCCTTGATTTGTACCTGCTTTTGGTTTTTCTTGGCTTCGTCGCGCTTCTTGGCTTGTTGGTATTTATATTTACCGTAATCCATCAGTTTGCATACAGGTGGTTTGGCAGTCGGGGAAATTTCTACCAAATCGACATCTTGCTCTTCGGCCATAGCCAGAGCTTCACGAACTGAAACGACACCAAGCTGATCGCCTGACTCACTGATTAATCGCACTTCTTTGGCGGTAATTTCACCATTGATTCGTGCTTCGCGTTCTTGAGCGATGATGAATACTCCTATAAAAATTAATGATTGACGAGGGCGTCGGTGATTTCTTGCTGCAATTGTGCAATGAAATCATCGACATTCAAAGAACCCAAGTCTTCTGCTTTGCGGCGTACCGCAACTTTGTTTTCTTGTTTCTCTTTATCGCCGACAACGATTTGATAAGGGAAACGGTATTGGCTGTTGTCGCGGATTTTGTAACCGATTTTTTCGTTACGCAAATCCAATTCAACACGGAAGCCTGCTGCCTGCAACTTGGCAGCTACTTCGCGACAATAATCTGCTTGGTTTTCAGTGATATTCATAATCACCATTTGAACCGGCGCAAGCCACAATGGGAATGAGCCTGCATGGTTTTCGATCAGAATACCGATGAAGCGCTCCAGAGAACCCAAAATAGCACGATGCAACATTACAGGACGCGCACGGTCGTTGTTTTCAGTTACATATTCGGCATTCAAACGCTCCGGCAATACGAAGTCCAACTGCAGGGTACCGCACTGCCAAGAACGACCCAAAGCATCTTTGACATGGTACTCAATCTTAGGACCATAGAATGCGCCTTCGCCAGGCAATTCTTCCCACTCTACGCCGCAAGCGGTCAACGCATCACGCAGGCCTTGTTCGGCTTTATCCCAGACTTCGTCAGAACCTGCACGTTGTTCAGGGCGGAGGGACAACTTCACGGCAACATCATGGAAGCCGAATTGTTTGTAAATGCGAACCAGCAACTCATTGAATGCGCGTGCTTCATCAACGATTTGGTCTTCGGTACAGAAGATATGCGCATCATCCTGCACAAAACCGCGAACACGCATCAGACCATGCAACGCACCGCTTGGTTCATTGCGGTGGCAAGAACCGAACTCAGCCAAACGCATCGGTAAATCGCGATATGAACGCAAGCCGTTATTGAAAATTTGCACATGACCCGGACAGTTCATCGGTTTAACCGCGTATTCGCGTTTTTCTGAACTGGTCACAAACATATTGTCTTTATAGTTTTCCCAGTGGCCGGATTTTTCCCAGAAGGTTTTATCCATAATCTGAGGTGTTTTCACCTCTTTATAGCCAGCAGCATTCAGCTCTTTGCGCATATGCTGCTCAATCACTTGCCACAAAGCCCAGCCTTTAGGATGCCAGAACACCATACCCGGCGCTTCATCTTGCAGGTGGAACAAATCCAATTGTTTACCCAGCTTACGGTGGTCGCGTTTTTCCGCTTCCTCGATGCGTTGGATATAGGCTTTTAATTCGTCTTTACTTGCCCAAGCTGTACCGTAAATACGTTGCAGCATTTCATTGTTGCTGTCGCCGCGCCAGTATGCGCCTGCCAGTTTGGTCAGCTTGAAGTTTTTCAAGAAACGGGTATTGGGAACGTGAGGACCGCGGCACATATCGACGTATTCTTGATGATGATACATACCCATTGCTTCCACTTCAGGCATGTCTTCAATCAGACGCAATTTGTACTCTTCGCCACGATCTTGGAAAATTTTGATGGTTTCTGCACGCGGCGTCATCACTTTAATAACGTCGTAGTCTTGTGCAATCAATTCTTTCATGCGCGCTTCGATGGCGGCTACATCATCAGGCGTAAATGGTTTTTCAGTTGCAATATCGTAATAGAACCCATCTTCAATCACCGGGCCGATAACCATTTTGGCATCAGGATAGAGCTGCTTGACCGCATGACCGACCAAGTGCGCGCAGGAGTGGCGGATAATTTCCACGCCTTCTTTGTCTTTAGGCGTAATGATTTGAACGTGGGCATCTTCAGTAATCGGATCGCAAGCATCCACCAATTTACCGTTAACCTTGCCTGCTACCGTTGCCTTTGCCAAACCTGCACCGATAGACGCTGCAATTTGCGCCACGGTAACGGGTGATTCATATTGGCGGACCGAACCGTCCGGCAAGGTAATGTTCAACATCAGAAAGCTCCAAAACATTAAAAAATAACGGCATAAAGCCGTTATGGAAATTTGGTAGGCACAATTGGACTCGAACCAACGACCCCCACCATGTCAAGGTGGTGCTCTAACCAACTGAGCTATGTGCCTTCATCTAAGTCACTTATTGTAACGAAGCGTGTTCCCTTTTGCAAGCATCTGTAAATACTTTTCAGACGGCCTGGATATTTTTGTTTGATTTATGCCTCATTTTTATTTCTTCTATTATTCAGGCCGTCTGAAGCATTGTTTTGACAAAGATAAAATCCAGCCGTCAACCAACGAAAAATCCTTTATAATCTGCCCTTTCATTTCGCACACACGCGAACGTCCAATCTCTTATTATTATGCTCAAATTTACCTTACACAAAAAAGACGGTCATGCCCGACGCGGTACTTTGGAACTGAACCACGGCAAAATCGAAACGCCGGTATTTATGCCGGTCGGCACTTACGGTTCGGTCAAAGCGATGAACCCGCAAAACCTGCATGACATCAAAGCGCAAATCATCTTAGGCAACACTTACCATCTGTGGCTGCGTCCAGGTTTGGAAGTCATCGAACAATTCGGCGGCCTGCACGAATTCATTGGCTGGGACAAGCCGATTTTGACCGACTCGGGCGGCTTCCAAGTGTTTTCGTTGTCCGACATGCGCAAGCTGACCGAAGAAGGCTGTACATTCCAAAGCCCGATCAACGGCGACAAACTGTTCCTCTCACCAGAAGTGTCGATGAAAATCCAAACTGTGTTGAATTCCGACATCGTGATGCAGTTGGACGAATGCACCCCGGGCGAAGCAACGCACAGCCAAGCGCAAAAATCGCTGCAAATGAGCCTGCGCTGGGCGGAGCGAAGCAAAAAGGCTTTTGAAGACCTGAAAAATCCGAATGCGTTGTTTGGCATTGTACAAGGCGCGATGTATGAAGATTTGCGCGAAGAATCGCTGAAAGGTTTGGAAGAGCTCGACTTCCCCGGCTTGGCCATCGGCGGCTTGTCCGTTGGCGAACCTAAGCCCGAAATGTACCGCATGTTGCGCGCCGTCGGCCCTATCCTGCCGGAACACAAACCACACTATTTAATGGGCGTCGGCACGCCTGAAGACTTGGTGTACGGCGTGGCACACGGCGTGGATATGTTCGACTGCGTCATGCCCACCCGCAATGCGCGTAACGGCTGGCTGTTTACCCGTTTTGGCGATTTGAAAATCAAAAACGCCAAACACAAACTCGACAAGCGTCCGATTGATGAAAGCTGCACCTGCTACGCCTGTCAGAATTTCAGCCGCTCCTACTTGCACCACCTGCACCGAGTCGGCGAAATCTTGGGCGCACAGCTCAACACCATCCACAATCTGCACTTCTACCAAGTCATCATGGCAGAAATGCGCGAAGCCATCGAACAAGGCAAATTTGCCGATTGGCAGGCGCAATTCCATGAAAACCGCGCCCGTGGTGTGGATTAATCCTTTTAAAGGCCGTCTGAAACCAGGTTTTGATTCAAACTACTTTTCAGACGGCCTCAATATTCTTCATTAATAAAGCACAACCATGTCCCGTTTCCATACCGAACCGGCCCTAGCCTACACCGCACAAAACCGTACCGCCGTCCTGCTGCTCAACCTCGGCACGCCTGACGCGCCCACTGCTGCCGCAGTCAAGCCCTACTTGAAAGAATTTCTGTCCGATCAACGCGTTGTCGAATTGCCCAAGCTCTTATGGCAACCGATATTGCGCGGCTTGGTATTAACTTTTCGCCCGAAAAAAAGCGCGCATGCCTATGAAAAAGTTTGGTTTAAAGAAGGTTCGCCGCTTGAGGTTTACACACACCGCCAAGCAGAAGCCCTGGCCAAACATTTGCCCGATGTCATCGTCCGTCATGCCATGACTTACGGCAACCCGAGCGTTGCCGACGTTTTGGCGGAACTCAAAGCCCAAGGCGTGGGCAAATTGCTGGTCATCCCGCTTTATCCGCAATATGCCGGCTCTTCCACCGGCGCGGCTTTGGACAAAGTATTCCAAGAATTATTGCTGCAACGCAACCAAATGAGCGTCCGCACTGTTTCCCGTTATTACGACGATGCCGCTTATATTCAAGCCATGAAGCAGCACATCGAAGCCTATTGGGCCCAAAACGGACGCGGCGAAAAACTGATGTTGAGCTTCCACGGCATTCCGCAAAAGCATCATGACGACGGCGACCCCTATCCTGACGAGTGCCACCATACCGCCAAACTGCTCGCGCAGGCATTGGGCTTGTCCGAACAAGAATACATCGTTTCTTTCCAAAGCCAGTTTGGCAAATCCCAATGGGTCAAGCCCAGCACGCAAGCCTTGTTTGATGAGCTTCCGAAACAAGGCACGACCAAACTCGACGTCTTCTGCCCCGGTTTCATGGCCGACTGCCTCGAAACCATGGAAGAAATCGCCATTATGGGACGCGAACAATTCCACGCCGCCGGCGGCAAAGAATACCGTTACATCCCCTGCCTCAACGATTCCGCCGACTGGATTGCCGCACTTGCCCAATTAAGCCGGGCCAATCTGCAAGGCTGGATTTGACCTAAACCAAAGGCCGTCTGAAAAATCCACTTTCAGACGGCCTTTAGCGTTATCATCAAGTTATTCAAACGCAAACCAAGCGTGTAGCCATCAAAAACACGACTCAAAAAGGAACACATCATGACTGCACTCCGCCCCATCCTGCTCCTCCTGACCGCACTCAGCCTCCCAACCGCTTTTGCCGCTGATGCCACGCTGATGAGCAAAGGACAAAAGATTTACGAAACCAACTGCGCTGCCTGCCACGGCAAAAAGGGCGAAGGCCGTGGCGCCATGTTCCCGCCACTGTTCCAGTCCGACTATATCAACAAAAAACCTCAAGTCCTGTTGCAAAGCATGACCAAGGGCATCAACGGCCCGATTAAAGTGAACGGCAAACCCTACAACGGCTTCATGCCTTCTACCGCCATCAATGATGCCGATGTTGCCGCCGTTGCCACTTACATCATGAACGCCTTTAATAATGGCGGCGGTACGATTACTGAAGCAGATGTCAAAAAATCTCACGGGAAAAAATAAAACGTCTCTCCCCTAAAGGCCGTCTGAACATTTCAGACGGCCTTTTCTGTACGACACATTTTGTTTCTATGTATATCGTTACGCAATATCAACAAACATACGCAAAAAACCGTCAAACCAAAAAAAGCATATGCGTTTTGTGTTAAAGTAAACATTATTTATCGGCTGTTTTGCGTCCAGGCCGTCTGAAAGGTTTTATCTTATGAACTTTTTCCGCAAGACTGTTTTATTTTTAGTCGTCCTCTCCATATTTGCCGCCTGCGGCTCCTTTATTTCCCAATACGTTTTGGGCATGAACCCGTGCGTATTGTGCATCCTGCAACGCTTGTGCGTATTGGGTGTCGGGCTGTTGGCCATTGTTACAGCGTTCAGCTCGCAATCTTCCAAATTTGCCCGTTCGCTCTCTGCATTGTTGATTGCCGCTCCGGCCGTCTACGGCGCCGGTGTCGCCGCCTATCAAATTTGGTTGCAAAGCCTGCCGCCCGGCACCGCCCCTTCTTGCGGCGCACCTTGGACCTTCCGCCTGCGCGACTGGCCTTTGTTCGATTGGTTTGAACCCATCGTCCGCGGCTTTGGCAACTGCGCCGAGCCGGACTATCTATTCGGCGTCGCCCTGCCGGTGTGGAGTATTTTGTATTTCAGCTTCGTGGTATTGCTGCTGCTTTGGGCTTGGTTGAAAACCAGAAAAATCTGATTGGTTTCAATATAAAAAGGCCGTCTGAAATTTCAGACGGCCTTTTGTTCTTTAAACCATTTAGTCCAGATTCAACACGGCAGAAGTGTAAACGTCTTGTACGTCGTCCAAATCTTCCAATGCGTCAATCAGTTTTTGCATCTTAACCGCATCTTCGCCGCTCAGCTCGGTTTCGTTTTGGGCGCGCATGGTAACGTCACCGTCAACAGATTTGTAGCCTGCGGCTTCCAATGCCGCTTTCACGCCTGCCCAGTCGTTCGGCGCGGTAATCACTTCGATGGAACCGTCGTCGTTGGTGATGACGTCTTCCGCACCGGCTTCCAAAGCCGCTTCCATCAGCGCATCTTCGTCAACACCTGGTTCAAACACCAAATAGCCTTGATGAACGAAGTTGAACGCTACGCAGCCGTCGGTACCCAAGTTACCGCCGTTTTTAGTGAACGCATGGCGCACATCGGCAACGGTACGGGTTTTGTTGTCGGTCAGACAGTCCACCATCAAAGCTGCGCCGCCAATACCGTAGCCTTCGTAACGCAACTCGATGTATTCCACGCCTTCCAGATTGCCCGTACCTTTATCGATGGCACGTTGCACGTTGTCTTTAGGCATATTGTTTTCAGCAGCTTTTTCCAAAGCCAGGCGCAGGCGCGGGTTTGCGCCGGGGTCGCCGCCGCCCATGCGGGCAGCAACGGTAATTTCTTTAATCAGACGGGTAAAGATTTTGCCGCGTTTGGCATCTTGTCGGGCTTTTTTGTGTTGGATATTTGCCCACTTACTATGGCCTGCCATATTGATTCCTTTCATTTTTTCACGCGTTGAGGCGGAATTTGCTTCATTTATAAGGCGTGCATTTTATCATAAGTTGTCTTTACCCAAAATATTCAGACGGCCCAAACATTTGCAAAAACAGGCCGTCTGAAAACAAAAAAACCTTTTTTAAATAAAGAAGCACATTTGCGGCAACCCTTTGTCAGTTTTCGTTTTAATTCACGAAGGTTTACGGTATGATGACAAAATCGGTCAAAATTGTTAACAACTTAACCGGTATCAAATGGCAAAACGGCCTGCTCGCCGATATTGCCAAACGCGAAAAATGAGTGGGAGTAGTTACCCGTATCATTTTATTTTTATTGTTTTTATTAAAGGTTTTATTATGGAAGAAATATTGTCTGCTCTGGTGGGTGCAGTCAATCAGGTTCTTTGGGACTACCTGCTGATTTATGCCTTAATCGGTATCGGCCTATTCTTTACCCTGTACTTGGGCGCACCGCAAGTGACCAAATTGGGGACGGGTTTCAAATCCGTTTTCGGCGGCTTGTTCAGCAAAAAAGACAAAGACCACGAAGGCAAATCCCTGTCTCAATTTCAAGCGCTTGCCGTAGCGATTTCCGCGCAAATCGGTACCGGTAACGTTGCCGGTGTCGCCACTGCAATTACTGCCGGCGGCCCGGGTGCCATTTTTTGGATGTGGCTGTCTGCCATTTTGGGCATGTCTACCATTTTTGCAGAAGCCGTTTTGGCGCAAAAATACCGCGTGGTCAGCCACGGCAAATACATTGGCGGCCCTGCGTTTTACATCACGCACGGCCTGACCCCGAAAATCGGCCGTGGCGCGGCGCGTTTCCTGTCCGGCTTTTTCTCCATCGCCTTGATTATCGCTCTGGGTTTCATCGGTAACGCGACCCAATCCAACTCTATCGCCTCTGCCATGAATTTGGCTTTCGATATTCCCCCGATGGCTGTCGGCATTGCTTTGGCGGTATTCGCCGGTCTGATCATCATCGGCGGCATCAACCGCATTGCCGGTATCGCGCAATTTGTCGTGCCGTTTATGGCGGTGATTTACATCTTGTGTGCGGTGATTATTTTGTTCAAATTCTCCGACCACATCATCCCGATGTTCCACAATATCTTTGTCGCCGCTTTCAATCCTGAAGCGGTATTGGGCGGTGCGGCCGGTATCGGTATGCGCGAGGCAGTCCGCTTCGGTGTGGCGCGCGGCCTGTTTTCCAATGAAGCCGGTATGGGTTCAACCCCGCACGCTCATGCGACCGCCAACGTCAAACACCCTGTGCAACAAGGTATGGCCGCGTTTATCGGTATCTTTATCGATACGCTGATGGTCTGCACGGCAACCGCGCTGATTATCCTGCTGACCGATGCCAACCTGTCCGGCGAAACCGGCGCGGCAGTTACCCAACTGGCGTTTAACAAAGCCTTCCCGGGTTTCGGTTCGCAACTGCTTGCCGTCTGCCTGACCTTCTTCGCCTTTACCACCATCATCGGCTGGTACTACTTCGGCGAATCCAATATCCGCTTCCTGTTCCGTGGCAAACACTTGGGCATCTACCGCGCACTGGTTTTGGTGGCCATCGTATTGGGTACATTGGGCAAAGTGGATTTGGTTTGGAGTATGTCCGATATGTTCAACGGCTTTATGGTCTTGCCGAACTTAATCGCCCTCTTCCTGCTGCGTAAGGAAATCCGTGCGGTTTACGACGATTATCTGGCGCAAACCAAAGCCGGAAAAGAGCTGACCTATCACTATGAATTCCACGAATTCCACGACAAAAACCCAGGTTAACGACAAACAAAAACCTCTCAGTCAAACTGAGAGGTTTTTTATTTCAGGCCGTCTGAAACTACAACACATAAAAATAAATACTGATAAATTGCGTCAAACTGCCTGCCAAGACAAATAAGTGCCAAATACCGTGGCCGTGGCGGATTTTCGTATCGTTGATAAACCAATAAATCCCCGCGCTATACAATACGCCGCCCAACACCAGCCAAAATAATCCACCGGCCGAAAGCGACTGTATCAGCGGCCATACCGCCACCACAATCAACCAGCCCATCAACACATAAATCACCATCGACAGCAGCCGCTTCTCGCTTTTGCGCCCAATCGTCAGCTCCTGCACAATGCCCAGCAAAGCCAGCCCCCATGACACACCGAAAAGCGACCAGCCCCAGCCGCCGTGAAGGGTAATCAGCGTAAACGGCGTATAGCTGCCTGCAATCAAAAGATAAATCATGCAATGATCGACCTTTTGCAAAATCGCCTTGGCCTTCGGCTGCGGAATGCTGTGGTATAAGGTTGAGCCCAAATACAGAAGCAGCAGGCAAACTCCATAAGTCAGTGCACCGGCAATCCGATAGCCGTCCGCCGATTCCACCGCTTTCACCAGCATCAGCACCAACGCCGCCACTGCCAATAAGAAACCGGCCAAATGGCTGTACGCATTAAATCTCTCGCCGTGATACATAAACCATTCTCATTTATAAAAAACCAAAGTGTACGCCAAGACAGGCGCTTCGTCAGAGAAATCGGGTTAAAAATAAGTTAAAGCGCAAAGGCCGTCTGAAAAACACGGCCTTGCAATATAACAAAAACATCTTTGCAACAAACAAACCATTCTTTCCCTTTTTCAGACGGCCTCACTAAAGTATCGACTGTCGCCAAGGTTGCAAAGAGAGAAAAAATGTCCATCCAAAACCACCACCTCGACTGGCTCGAAGCCGAGTCTATCTACATCATCCGCGAAGTGATTGCCAATGCCCAAAACCCGGCTCTGCTGTTTTCCGGCGGCAAAGACTCCGTCGTATTGCTGGCGCTGGCCGTCAAAGCCTTCCAAATCGAAGGCCGTCCGCTGAAGCTGCCGTTCAAACTCCTGCACGTCGATACCGGCCACAACTACCCCGAAGTCATTCAGTTCCGCGACGATACGGTCGCGCGTACCGGCGTACAACTTGTGGTCGGCAGCGTAGAAGAATCCATCCGAAAAGGCAGCGTCGTCTTGCGCCGCGAAACCGATTCACGCAACGCCGCCCAAGCCGTTACGCTGGTTGAAACCATCGAAGAACAAGGCTTTGATGCGCTGATGGGCGGCGCACGCCGTGATGAAGAAAAAGCGCGCGCCAAAGAACGCATCTTCTCTTTCCGCGACGAGTTCGGCCAATGGGACCCCAAAAACCAACGTCCTGAATTATGGTCGCTCTACAACACACGCCTGTTCCAAGGCGAAAACATGCGCGTGTTCCCGATTTCCAACTGGACGGAATTGGACATCTGGCAATACATCGCACGCGAAAAACTCGCCCTGCCGCCGATTTATTACACCCACAAACGAGAAGTTGTCGAACGAAACGGCCTGCTCGTTCCCGTTACCCCGTTGACCCCAAAACGTGAAGGCGAAGTTGCCCAAATCCGCGATGTCCGCTTCCGTACCGTTGGCGATATTTCCTGCACCTGCCCTGTTGCCAGTACCGCCGCCACGCCCGAAGACATCATTGCTGAAACCGCCGCCGCAACCATTTCCGAACGCAGCGCCACACGCATGGACGACCGCGTATCGGAAGCGGCAATGGAAGAGCGCAAAAAACAAGGCTATTTCTAAACCGTTTTTTCAGACGGCCCCTATATATTTCAAACCCGAACAACACGGCAAAGCCATCCGCCGCTGCCGTGTTGTTTGCTTTATTATTCTTGCAAATATCATTTAACAACAAAAGCTTAATCAATCATCCTTACAAAGCGACAAACAATAAAACATAAACAAACATGGTATAATAAACACTTACAGGCAGAGATTTAGACAAAAATCTCAGGCCGTCTGAAGGAGGAGAAACATGAATCAACGCGTTTATATCGTACATGGCTTTGAAGGCAATCCGCACGGCAACTGGTTTGACTGGCTTTGTGCCCAAGTCAAAAGCACCGGCGCACAAGCAATCTCCCTCGCCATGCCCAATCCCGACAAACCAAGCACGACCGCGTGGCAGTTCACCCTTGACCAGCACATCGGCAAGCCTGATGCCCATACCTTCCTAGTCGGCCACAGCCTCGGTTGCATTACTCTCCTTCACTTCCTCAGCCGCCAACAGCCGCAAAAAATCGGCGGCCTGCTGCTTGCCGCCGGTTTTGCCGATACACTGCCGCCCCTGCCTGCACTTGATGCCTACATTAAAGCAGCGTCTCCCAATTTCGACATCCTGTGCAAAATCGACATGCCCAAACACTGTCTGGTTTCCGACAATGACACCCATGTTCCGCCCGAATTGACTTTGGACATGGCGGCCAAACTCAAAAGCCCTGTTACCCATATTCCCGAAGGCGGCCATTTGATGGCTTCGGACGGCTTTACCCAACTGCCGCAGGCTTGGGAAGCACTGAAACCCATGTTGACCGAATAAACACACAATATAATCCTGTTTTCAGACGGCCTTGTCTGTCTTCCCTTCCTATAACAGGCCGTCTGAACGACAATAAAAAACAACCTGCCCTTTCAAGCAGGTTGTTTCTTTTTATGCCTCATTGGCGGCAAATTTAATATTGCACCGTCCATTCAATCTCGCCGCCAGCCCTCATCGGTACAAGCTCGCCATCGCCGTAAGGCACGCTGGCAGGAACGGTTTGCGTTTGTTTGACCAAGGTGATGGTATCGGAATTTTCAGGCAGACCGTAGAAACGCGGGCCGTTTTTAGAAGCAAAGGCTTCCAGTTTGTCCAACGCGCCTGCTTTCTCAAACACTTCGGCATAAAGCTCGATGGCGGTCATCGCGCTGAACATACCGGCGCAACCGCAAGCATTTTCTTTGGCAGTTTTGGCATGTGGTGCAGAGTCCGTGCCGAGGAAGAATTTATGCGCCTTATCGCCGGTAACGGCGGCAACCAATGCCTGACGGTGGGTTTCGCGTTTGAGTACGGGCAGGCAGAAATGATGAGGGCGCACGCCGCCGACCAAAAGGTCGTTGCGGTTGAGCAGCAAGTGTTGCGGCGTCACGGACGCAGCCACATTATCACCGGCTTCCAATACCAGTCGGGCGGCTTCGGCAGTGGTGATGTGTTCAAACACGACTTTAAGATTCGGCACTTGCGCCAAAACGGGCTTCATCACGCGCTCGATAAAGGCGGCTTCGCGGTCGAAAATATCGATTTCAGGGTCGGTAACTTCGCCGTGAACGAGGAACAAAATGCCCTGTTTCGCCATTTCTTCCAACACGGGGATGAGTTTGAACAAGTCGGTCACGCCGGAATCAGAGTTGGTGGTCGCGCCCGCAGGATAGAGTTTGAAAGCCACAATACCGGCAGCCTTGGCTTCGCGCACGAGTTCGGGAGTGGCGTTGTCGGTCAAGTAAAGTGTCATCAACGGCTGGAAGGTGCTGCCTTCAGGCAGGGCGGCCATAATGCGCGCTTTGTAGGCTTGGGCATCGGCAACGCTGACGACGGGCGGTTTGAGGTTGGGCATAATAACCGCGCGGCCCATTTGTCGGGCGGTGTACGAGGCAACGGCTTTGAGCGCGTCGCCGTCGCGCAGGTGTAAGTGCATATCGTCGGGGCGGATGATGGTCAGGGTTTGCATAGCTTACTTTCGAGTGGTTTGGTTTGATAATGTTTCAGACGGCCTTTATTCGGCGGTAACGGTTTCTATTAATTTGATATTCCAATCGTCAACCGGCCTAAGGCAAAACGGCGGCCTTATTGTCGTAAGAATGATGGGTCAAATAAAAAACAGCCTGTACCGGGAAATGCTCGGACGACGTTGTTTTGACGGTCAGCAAGGTTTCTTTCGGACTGCCGGACGCGCGCCATGCGTAGGAAATCTGACGCATAGGCAACGGGGCTTCCGCCAAATTATCGGCACGCAACTCAGCGTTCAAACCTTGCGGCGGATTTTCTGCCAAAGCCAAAAATTGTTTGAAAATCAGATGGTCGTTGGCTTTGGCCGTGCGCACGCTGCAACTGTCTTCGGTCAGGCTCAAATAATAATCTGCGCCGTTTACCGTTTTCTTCCAAATGCTTAATGCCTCCAAATCCATCATTCCGGCAGGCAAATCGGCAATCTCTTTTTTCGACAATAAAACCAGTTTGTTGGCATTGGCAAACTCGCCGACAAGGGCGGCATCGCCGTCTGCGGCCACGCAGCTTTGGCGGAATAAGTCGGTTACATTTTGAGCATAATCGGCAGCGCTCTGTGCCGAAACACTTTCATTGCCGCATGCACTCAGGCAGACGGCCAATACGACGGCAGACAACGCGACGGCTTTAGACATTTCAGACGGCCTTTATTTGTGTTTCAACACCAGCTTGAACACGCCGTCGGCCTCGCTCGATTCCAACAAAACATGTCCGGTCTGACGGCAAAACGCTTCAAAATCGCCGGGCGCACCGCCATCGGTGGCCAATACGGTCAGCACTTCGCCCTCCTGCATTTGCGCCAAAGCTTTTTTGGCACGCAAAATCGGCAACGGGCATTTCAAACCGATGACATCCAGAGTTTGTGTATTCATAAGGCTCCATAGGTGTATTGGGGTTAGGTTTTATTGCCGCGTTACCAACAGCGGCACAACTATTCAGCTATAACTAACGCAATGATAAATTTAACTTTTAACTATTTTAGGGAATTCAGCATTTTTAATGTAAAAGAAATTTTTTTGCGGTATTTTGTGAATTTTTAGAAATATATTTTTCAATCAATATGGATGTTTCTGCAAAATACTCAGTAGATGTTTCAAATTCTCTTGTTTGTTGCATCTTTGTGAAAGCAATGTAAAACATAAAAAATTCTGTCAGACTATTACTCAACTGATAAAAATTCGGGTCTCCTGGTCTTCCTGCATATACAGGAGACATTAAATGAGTTACATCGCAAAAAATAATGGCATCACTATCTGTACAAGCAAAAATTTGATATTTCCCATCTATAAATTCTTCATAATCTTGCAAAGCCCAATGTTCGACTGTTGTAAATTCAGAATGTAAAGGCAGCAATATTAAATTGAAATTACTATTTCCAAAATAGCAATCTCCCTTCATTTGGACATGCTGATAATAATATAAAAGCTCCCCTTGAAAAGATGAGGATGAAATATCCAGCTCTTCAAATGAAAATTCTAATTTATTTGAAGGAAATGGGGTTGTTCTTGAATATAGCTCTATTAACTCACTTAGTACATTGTCTAATTTCATATTTTCCCCTTAGCATTTATCTTGTTCTTGATTAAATCGTTGTTTCAAAGCTGCTTTGCGATCGATTAACCTTCCTGTATTTTTACCGCTATGTCCTTAGTATGAAAACTCGTCATATTAATCAGAATTAACGTCAATTATACCGCACTTACTTGCACCCCACCCTGCAAGCCCATAAAATAAAGCTGTTTTTCACTTTGGAGCTGTCTATGCGCCGTTTTGCCCTTCTCGCTCTCAGCCTTGCCGCTACTCAAGCATTTGCTTTGGGTTTCAGCCAAAAAGATACGCTGACCAACACGCGTTATCAGGAAAGCCCTGAAGAAGTTGCCGCACGCGAATTTAAAGAACACAAAGCCGAGTTGCCGCCCCTGCCCGATACCCAATCGGGCGATTGGTTCGACCTCTATGTCAACGAAACCTACGGCAAGCAGCCCAAAATCCTGCTCAGCAGCCTGCAAATCATGCCTGCGCCGGACAACAGCATCCGCTACGTCTTGAACGTTCGCTCCGACAAAGGCTACGACAACCTCTCCGTCGAAGGCCTCTATTGCGCCCGCACATCCTTTACTTACAGCAACGACAAGCGTTCTTCTTACAAAGTATTCGCTTACGGCGACACAGTAAACCGCCGCTGGATCGAGCCGCGCAAAGGCGATTGGAAGTTGATCGGCAATGCGTTTAGCCGCAACGACGCCCTGCACACCGCCCTGTATCAGGCATTCTGTATCGACGGCATGCCGACAACGGTCGAAGGCTTGGTACAACGTTTGAAAGAACGCGGCGGCCGTCACGGTACCACGCTGAGCAACCACGACAAATAAACCTGTTTAATCAACAAAAAGGCCGTCTGAAATTTCAGACGGCCTTGTCTTTCTAGACGGCTTAGAATTTGTGATACAGGCCTACAGAAGCGGCTTTTTGTTCAATACCGCCTTTGTTGGCTGCAGTCAGACGGGTTTTGTTGCCGACTTTCAGATACGCCAGTTGGGCAACTACGCCGGTGCGTTTGCTGAAGGTGTATTGACCGCCGACAACGACTTGGTCGAATTTATCCACCAATTTTTCGCCACTGTTCACGCCCTTGGCAGGCCAGCCGTGTGCGTAAGTAATGCGTGGGGTAACATTGCCGAATTTGTAGCCGACGGTTACCGCTGCATCAACCACTTTCACGGCTTCCTCTTTGCCTGTGTCGGTAGTGATGACACTACCCTTGTACTGATTAAAACCATCGGTGAAATAACCTAAATATTCGTTGCCTGTCTCATGACCTTTGGCATAGTGTACGCCGCCGCCGACAAAGAGATTGTCTTTGTCGTAATAAGTTTCGACTTTGGCGATTTGCGCCGCTTTGACTTTGCCTGATTTGTCGGTGTACGCGCCGTTGTAGTGGCCGTAAGCTGCATTGGCGGTAAAGCCGTTTTTAGAGAAGCTCACGCCGCCGGTGTACTGGTCTTTGGCCGGTTTGGTGTGCGTGTATTTGTCTGAAGGATTGCGGTTGTCACGCGGTGCATAAGACACGTTGAATTTGAATCCGCCGAAATCCGGGCTGTCGTAGCGTACGGCGGCATTACGGTTACCGGTACGGGTAAAGATGCCCAAGCCTGCGGCATTGGTTTTATACATCCATGGATCGATGGTGTCCATTTCGTTCAGCATATTGCTGAGCTTACCGGCGCGAATCTTACCGAAGTTACCTTGCAGGCCGATGAAGGAATCACGAGTGGCAAAGCCTTGGGAACCGCCGGTAATGGCTGTTTTTTGTTCAACTTGCCAGATGGCTTTTAAATCGCCGCCCAAATTTTCGCTGCCTTTGAAACCGATGCGGGAGGTATTGTCATTGATGCTGGTTGCGGTAGAGCTGGTTTCCGAACCTGCATCACCTTTGATTTTGACCTGACCGACGGTCACGCTGCTTTTGATTTGACCATACAGAATCACTTCTGCAGATGCAGCCAGCGGCAAACCGGCAATAACCAAAGCAATAATCGATTTTTTCATTATTCTCTCCAAAACAAAGTTAAAATCTCGTGAAAACACGTTTAGCAATATTAATGTTTTCCAACGCTACAAACAACTACTTTCATCTTGAGAAACACTTTTATTCATTAGAGTTTAGACTTTTTACAACATAATCAAATAAAACAGGCCGTCTGAAAGAAATTTCAGACGGCCTCTCCTATTCAAAGTGACAACAAAGACAATCAACCCTCTTATTGCAATCATTTAATCAAAAATGATTGCTTGATAAATGTTTGCCATATATCAACCCAACATTCTCCGATTGCCACTATCATTAACTTTCTTCTTATGAAGAAGTTTTTTTATATCAATAATTTATTTGGTATAAATTTTTCCTTTTACCTAATGTGAATAAACAGGAGCCTTTATGTTGAACAAACACCTCTTTTTATCTTTGCTCATGGCTGTCTCCGCTGCAACAGTATCCGCTGAAACCCATCATGCACATTGGTCTTACACAGGTGAAAACGATGCTGCACACTGGGGCGACTTGAGTGAAGACTTTGCTGTCTGCAAAACAGGCAAACAGCAATCTCCAGTGGACTTCTCCGCAACAAAAGCAGTAAAAGGCAAACAACCGGCATACCGTTACAACGTCGCCGACTACAAAGTAGAAAATAACGGCCATACCCTTCAAGCCACGCCGCAAGGCAAGGCACAAACCATCGTGATTAACGGTAAAACCTATACCTTCAAACAATTCCACTTCCATACACCGAGCGAACATACTTTCAAAGGCAAACATTTCCCGATGGAAGCGCATTTCGTCCATCAAGCCGAAGACGGCACTTTGGCGGTCATCGGCTCTGTATTTAAACCGGGCAAAAACAATCCTGCCTTGTCCGCACTCACTGCCAAAAAACTGAAAGCGGGCGAATCCGTAGATTTGAAAAACTTGAATATCCAAGCCCTGCTGCCTAAAGATAGCAAGTCCTTCCAACTAAAAGGCTCGCTAACAACGCCGCCTTGCAGCGAAAACGTGACTTGGGTTGTCTTAAAAACTCCGGTTCAAGCTGATGCGGCACAGTTTAAAGCCATGCGCGACATTATCGGCGGCGAAAACAACCGTCCCGTACAACCTTTGAACGACCGCGAAGTCAATGAAGACAAATAACTTCTAAGGCCGTCTGAAAACAAAAAAGCACCCGGAAACGGGTGCTTTTTCAATCACATCAATCAGGCTTTTTTGTTACCCAACGCGGCTTTCACAAACGCGGTAAACAAAGGGTGGCCTTTGCGCGGATTGGAAGTAAATTCCGGATGGAACTGACACGCGAAGAACCAAGGATGATTCGGCAATTCGATGGTTTCAACCAAACGCTCGCGGCCTGCGGATACGCCGCCAATGACCAAACCGGCTTTTTCCAACTGAGGAACATAGTTGTTGTTGACTTCGTAGCGGTGGCGATGACGTTCGCGGATATGTTCGCTGCCGTAGATTTTTGCAGCAAGGCTGCCCGGTTTGAGGTCAACTTCTTGCGCACCCAGACGCATAGTGCCGCCCAAATCGGCAGACTCATCACGGGTTTCTACGTTGCCGTCGGCAGTTTGCCATTCGTCAATCAGGGCAACGACAGGCGCGGCGCATTTCAAGTCAAACTCGGTAGAGTTCGCACCCTTCAAGCCTGCCACGTCGCGGGCGTATTCGATCAGGGCGATTTGCATGCCCAGGCAGATACCCAAGTATGGTACGTTGTTTTCACGCGCATAGCGTACGGCGGCAATTTTGCCTTCTACGCCGCGTGAACCGAAGCCGCCCGGCACCAAAATCGCGTCCATATCTTTGAGCATGGAAACGTCGCCATTGCTCTTCTCGATGCTTTCGCTGTCGACAAAGGTAATTTGTACATCGGTTTCAGTATGAATACCGGCATGTTTCAGGGCTTCGATCAGCGATTTGTAGGACTCGGTCAAATCAACGTATTTGCCGACCATTGCGATTTTGACGGTGTGTTTCGGATTTTGAATCGCGTGAACGATTTTCTTCCATTCGGTCAAATCAGCTTGTTTGACATTCAGTTGGAGCTGCTCGGTAATGATGTTGTCGATGCCTTGGTTGTGCAGCATTTCAGGGCATTCGTAAATGCTGTCCACATCGTAGCTGCCCACGATGGCGCGTTCTTCAACGTTACAGAACAGGGCAATCTTACGGCGCTCGTCCGCAGGCATTTCTCTGTCCATACGGCAGATCAGGATGTCGGGTTGCAAACCGATGCTCAGCATCTCTTTAACGGTATGCTGGGTCGGCTTGGTTTTGATTTCACCGGCGGCGGCAATGTAAGGAACATAGCTCAGGTGGGCAAACAATGTATTGTTGCGGCCGAGCTGGCTGCGCATTTGGCGGATGGCTTCCAAGAAAGGCAACGATTCGATATCACCGACTGTACCGCCAATTTCGACAATCGCCACATCATAACCGGCCGCGCCTTCATGGATACGGCGTTTGATTTCATCGGTAATGTGCGGAATCACTTGTACAGTACCGCCCAAATAGTCGCCGCGGCGCTCTTTGGCAATCACGTTTTCATAGACTTGGCCTGTACTGAAGCTGTTGCGGCGGGTCATGGTAGCGTTGATGAAACGCTCGTAGTGACCGAGGTCGAGGTCGGTTTCCGCGCCGTCATCGGTCACGAATACTTCGCCGTGTTGAAACGGGCTCATGGTACCCGGGTCAACGTTGATATACGGGTCGAGTTTAAGCATGGTCACGTTCAAACCGCGCGACTCGAGAATAGTAGCAATAGAAGCGGCGGCGATACCTTTACCCAAAGAAGATACAACGCCGCCGGTTACGAAAATAAATTTAGTCATGATGTGATACCCATGTTGGAATGTGTGATTTTAACTTGAAGCAGCATATTCTGGCAAACAACAAAAGCTTCAGGCCGTCTGAAAACAGCGTTTTCAGACGGCCTTATCATGCTGATTCTGTATATCAGCGCAGCTCGCGGCGCAGGATTTTGCCGACGTTGGATTTTGGCAACTCGTCGCGGAATTCGATGTCTTTCGGCACTTTATAAGCAGTCAGTTCTTTGCGGCAGAAATCGATCAGCTCTTCCTTGGTCAAAGACGGGTCTTTGCGTACGACGAAAACTTTAATCGCTTCGCCGGTTTTCTCACTTGCCACGCCGATACAGGCGACTTCCAAGACTTTGTCGTTGCTGGCCACCACTTCTTCGATTTCGTTCGGATATACATTGAAACCGGATACCACAATCAAATCTTTTTTGCGGTCCACCAGCTTCAGCCAGCCTTTTTCATCCATCACGGCAATATCGCCGGTCTCCAAAAAGCCGCGTGCATCGATTGCTTTGGCGGTTTCTTCCGGACGGTTCCAATAGCCTTTCATCACTTGCGGGCCACGCACCCACAATTCGCCCGGCTGTCCGATAGGTACTTCTTTGCCGTCCGCATCGCGCAATTCGACTTCGGTCGAAGGAACCGGCAAACCGATACCGCCGCTGTAAGCCTCGATATTCAAAGGATTGCAACATACGCCCGGGCTGGCTTCGGTCAAACCGTAAGCTTCCACAATCGGCGTACCGGTAATTTTTTTCCATTTTTCCGCCACGGCTTTTTGCGTTGCCATACCGCCGCCCAAAGTCAACTTCAAACGGGAAAAATCGACTTCGGCAAAATCCGGACGGTTGACCATCGCATTAAACAAGGTATTCACACCGATGAACACGCTAATCGGCTCTTTTTTCAATTCACCGATAAATCCTTTCATATCGCGAGGGTTGGTAATCAGGATGATTTTAGAACCGGTATTCGCAAAGATCATCAGGTTTACCGTCAAGGCAAAGATATGATAAAGCGGCAACGCGGCAATAACCGTTTCTTCGCCTTCGCGCAGGCTGTTTTTAATCCATTCTTTTGCCTGCAACATATTGGCGCAGATATTGCCGTGACTGAGGACGGCGCCTTTCGCCAAACCGGTCGTACCGCCTGTATATTGCAGCAAGGCTGTGTCATCGCGCGTCAATTCGACGGACTTGAACGTATTTGCCGCACCTTGCTTCAAGGCCGTCTGAAAAGTCACGGTATTGGGAATGCGGTATTCCGGCACCATTTTTTTCACTTTGCGGATGACGAAGTTCATCAACGCGCCTTTAATCATGCCGAACATCTCGCCGATCGATGCGACAATCACATGTTTGATTTGTGTACGCGGCAACACCAGCTCCAGCGTATTGGCAAAGTTTTCCAACACGACAATCGTGGTCGCGCCGCTGTCTTTCAACTGATGCTCCAACTCGCGCGGCGTATAAAGCGGATTCGTATTCACTGCCACCAAGCCTGCTTGCAAAATACCGAAAAGCGCAATCGGATATTGCAAAACGTTCGGCATCATAATCGCCACACGCTCACCGCGCGGCAGTTTCAATACGTTTTGCAGGTAAGACGCAAAATCGGTCGCCAACTTGCCCACTTCGGCATAAGTCAGCGTTTTGCCCATGTTTTGAAAAGCCGGTTTGTCCGCAAATTTTTCGACGCTTTGACGGAATACGTCGCTGATAGAGCTGTATTGCGTGATGTCGATTTCGGCATTGACGCCTTTTTCGTAGCTTTTGAGCCAGAGTTTTTCCATGTTGATTCAGTCTTTGTTTTAGTCATTTTTAGAATGGAGGCCGTCTGAAAGGCTTGATTTAATCCGCCGCTTCGTTTTCAGACAGCCATTGTGTTAAGCAGTAATAATGACAGGCTTGTCGGTGGACATGATGATACCTCCGCCCAAGCACACATCGCCGTCGTACAGTACCGCAGATTGGCCGGGCGTTACTGCCCACTGCGGCTCGTCAAAGACAAGCTCAATGGTTTCATCATCCAAGTAACGCAACGTACAAGGCGCGTCAGCCATACGGTAGCGCGTTTTGCAGGTATATCGGCCTTCTTTCGGGCGTTCGGGCAATGTGAAACTCAAATCGTTCATAACCAGGCTTTGCGTATAAAGCAAAGGATGGTCATGGCCTTGGACGACAATCAGTTCGTTTTTGGTCAAATCCTTGGCCGCAACAAACCACGGCTCGCCTGCGCCGCCGATGCCCAAGCCTTTGCGTTGGCCCAGCGTGTAAAACATCAAGCCGACGTGTTCGCCAACCACTTTGCCTTCAGGGGTCACCATTTTGCCATTATTGGTCGGCAGGTATTTTTGCAAAAACTCGCGGAACGGGCGTTCGCCGATAAAGCAGATGCCGGTACTGTCTTTTTTGGTTGCGGTCGGTAATTTGAATTCTTCGGCAAGACGGCGGACTTCAGGCTTCTCCAACTCGCCCAATGGGAAAATCGCGCGCTCGAGTTGGAAAGGCTTGAGACGGTATAGGAAATAGCTTTGGTCTTTATTTTGATCCAAGCCTTTGAGCAGGTAATGCACACCGTTGCGAACTTCTTTGCGGGCATAGTGTCCGGTAGCAATGGTATCGGCGCCCTGCTCTATGGCGTAGTCCAAAAAGCATTTGAATTTGATTTCGGCATTGCACAATACATCCGGATTCGGCGTGCGGCCTGCGCTGTATTCTTTGAGGAAATAGGCAAATACGTTGTCTTTGTATTGTGCGGCGAAATTGACAATGTCGATGTCGATGCCGATGATGTCGGCAACGGCAATGGCATCGAAGGAATCTTGTTTGATGCTGCAATATTCGTCGTTGTCGTCATCTTCCCAGTTCTGCATGAACACGCCGCTGATTTGATGGCCTTGCTGTTTGAGCAGGGCCGCGGTAACGGAGGAATCGACGCCGCCGGAGAGGCCGACGATGATGTTTGCTGGTGTGTTGTGAGTATTCATGAGGGGAATGTGGGTTTCAAATACATTTTTTAAAGCGTGATTTTAGCACATTTTGATTTGACGACAGAAAAGGCCGTCTGCAAGCCCAATGACTTTCAGACGGCCTTTATATGCAAATTCAAGCAATTAGTGCTGATGTGCGCCACCGTGTGCGCCGTGATCGTGCTGCATTTCGGCTTTAGGCGCGGTTTTCACTTCCAACTCGACAGTTTGAGGTTTGGCGTTTTTGAATTTCAGGGTTACAGGCACTTTTTCGCCTTCTTTCAATTGTTGTTTCAGACCCATGAACATAACGTGGTAGCTGCCCGGTTTCAGCTCGGTTACGCTTTTTGCCGCCAAAGGCACGCCGCCTTTAACTTCGCGCATACGCATAACGCCGTTGTCGTTAATATGGGTGTGTACTTCAACGCGTTCTGCAACAGGGCTGCTGCCACCTACCAAGAAGTCCTGTTTGGCTTCATCGTTTTGGATTTTCATGAATGCGCCACCCATTTTCATACCTTCAACAGTGGCACGCGCCCAACCGTCTTCAATATGGATACCGGCTGCAGATACGGAAGTTGCCAAGCCTGCCAGAATCAGGGTTGCCATTAATTTTTTCATGTTTTGCTCCTTGTGTTTGCCAAATGGCTGGGATATACAGCCTTCATCTTACAACCAAAGGCCGTCTGAAAACTTTGATATAGATTAATTAATACTATCTAATCCTAACGAATTACTATATTACCACATTTTTAAGCAGTTAATGCAATAATCCAAACAATAAATAACATGAACAAAGCCATCAATTGCGCGGCCGAGCCGGCATCTTTGGCACGCTTGGCCAGCTCGTGTTTTTCAGTAGAAGTATGGTCAACGGCTGCTTCGACGGCGGTATTAAACAATTCGGTAATCAATGAAATAAACGATGCGGCAACAAGCACCATTTTAATGGCCGGTCCGAAATCAAGGAATAAGGCCAAGACAATTAAAATCAGGTTCAGCCAAAAAACTTGGCGAAATGCGCTTTCATAACGGTACGCAGCTGCCAGTCCGTCTTTGGAATAGCCGAACGCATTGATGATGCGTTTAATACCGTTTTTACCTTTTTTTTCAGATGCGTAGGAAGATGGTTCCATCATATTCTCAACATAAAAAGGCCGTCTGAAAAGAAACGGTCGGGTCAATTTTCAGACGGCCTTGGAGTTTATTGTTTCGCCCAAGATGCCACGGCATCTGCAAACATGGCGGCAACGTCGAAATCTTTTTGCTTCATGATTTCTTGGAAACCGGTCGGGCTGGTTACATTGACTTCGGTCAGGTTGCTGCCGATGACATCCAAACCGGCAAGCAAAATACCGCGGCGCTTCAATTCAGGCGCCAGGGTTTCTGCAATTTCACGGTCGCGCTCGCTCAATTCCTGCGCCACGCCGCGACCGCCGGCAGCCAAGTTGCCGCGCGTTTCGCCGTTTTGCGGAATACGCGCCAAAGCATACGGAACAACTTCCCCGCCGATAATCAAAATGCGCTTGTCGCCATGTACGATTTCAGGAATATAGCGTTGAGCCATGATGGTGCGTGAATCAAGCTGCATCAGGGTTTCAAGGATACTGCCGATATTGGGGTCGGATTCGGTCAGGCGGAAAATGCCCATACCGCCCATGCCGTCCAACGGTTTGATAATGATGTCGCCGTGTTCTTTCAAAAAGGCACGAACATCGGCAGAACGCGTGGTTACCAAAGTGGGGGTGGTGAACTGGCTGAAGTTCAAAATAGCCAATTTTTCATTGAAATCGCGCATTGCCTGTCCACTGTTAAATACTTTTGCGCCCTGCTGCTGTGCCAACGTCAAAAATTGGGTTGCGTACAAATATTGCATATCAAACGGCGGATCAGTGCGCATAATGACCGCATCGAAATCTTTTAAGGCCGTCTGAACTTTTGCCTCTTCTTTAAACCATTCGTGATCGTCATCGTTCTTCGCACCGACAAACTCAAATGCCGCTGCCTGAGCCACTACCCAGCCTTCACGGACGGATAATTCTCCGCTCAAGGTATGAAAAAGCTGCCAACCGCGCTTTGCCATTTCACGCATCATGGCGTAAGTAGTGTCTTTATAGGTTTTAAAACTTGCCATCGGATCGGCGATAAACAGGACTTTCATCAAAATTTCCTTGTAAACAGACGCTATAATCATACCTTGTATTCTGCTTGTCTGAAAGGGCGCAAAATACGGGAAAGGCCGTCTGAATTTCATTTTCAGACGGCCTTAAGGCTTTTAGGCGGCGGCCAGATGCAAGAGTTCGGCAGCATGGCTGCGTGTGGTATCGGTAATGATTTCGCCGCCCAGCATACGCGCGATTTCCTCAATGCGCTGATGATGATCCAATACACTGATTTCGCTGACGGTTTGTTCGCCTTCGCTATGCTTGCGCACCTGCCAATGGTTTTCACCGCAAGAGGCGACTTGAGGAAGATGGGTTACCGCCAAGACTTGATGTTTTTTACCCAAGGCACGCAAAGCTTTACCGACCATTTCGGCGACACCGCCACCGATACCGGTATCCACTTCGTCAAAAATCAATGTCGGCACTTGCGTGTATTGGCTGGCAACCACTTGCAAAGCCAAGCTGATACGCGCCAATTCGCCGCCGGAAGCCACTTTGTTCAAAGGACGGGACGGATTGCCTTTATTCGCCGCCACTTGGAATTGCACCTGCTCCAGACCATGCGCAGTCGGCGAAGACGGCAACAAGACGATGTCAAAACGTGCACCCTTCATAGCCAAATGCTGCATATGCTCGGTGGTCTCTTCGCCCAAACGGCCGGCAGCCTGATGGCGCATGGCGGAGAGAACGTGAGCGGCTTCGTGGTATTCGGCAAGATTGCGCGCAACCGTATTTTCCAAGGCTTCCAAATCGGCAGCCGCTTGCAGGTTTTGCAGGCGCTCGTCAATTTCCGCCAACTTTTGCGGTAACTCTTCCGGCTCAATGCGGTATTTGCGCGCCATGCTCATCAATTCGCCCATACGGCTTTCTTGTGCGGCCAATTCATTCGGATCGATATCGCTGCGGCCGGCCACATCGCGCATATTGGCACTGATTTCCCCCAACTCGGCTTCAATACTTGCCAACATATTCAGGCTTTCGGCAAAGCACGGTTCAATGTTTTGCAGATTGCCCAGCAGTTTTTGGCATTGGTAGATTTGACGTTGGATGCCGTTGTCGCCGTCTATGCTTTCGCCCACCTGCTCGGCGGTTTGCAGCAACTCGGCCGAATGCGCCAGGCTGTCGTGGCTTTGGCTTAAGGTTTCCCATTCGTTGGGTTTGAGCTCCAATTGGTTCAATTCATTAAACTGCCATTCTAAACGCTCGCGTTCGATGGCCATGGTTTCTGCCTGCTCTTGTGCTTCTTGCAGGGCTTTTTTCGCATTGACCCAATTTTGATAAAGCTGCTTGACCGTTTCCGCCTGCTCTTTGCTGCCGGCAAATGCGTCCAACAACTCGCGTTGCGCAGATTCTTGATTCAACGAATGATGGGCATTTTGTCCGTGAATATCGATTAACTGCTCGCCAATGGCTTTCAGTTGCGCCAGTGTTGCCGCTTGGTTATTGATATAACTGCGGCTTTTGCCCTTGGCATCGATAATACGGCGGATGCTGAGCTCTTCCGCATCTTCTTCCAAAAGGCCTTGCTCCTGCAGCTGCGCTTTCAGTTCGGGCAAACCGCTGATGTCAAACAAAGCCGACAATTGCGCCTCTTTGGCGCCGTTGCGCACTTGGCTGTAATCGGCTTTATCGCCCAACAACAGGCCGATTGCATCCAGGGTAATCGATTTGCCTGCGCCGGTTTCGCCCGTTAAAACGGTAAAGCCGTTTTGAAAATCAAGATTCAGGTTTTCAACAATGACAAAATCACGCAAAGAAAGTGCCAACAGCATTGTAGTATTCCTTAGTAAATCACCCGCACTCATGCGGAATAGCTTTAGATAAGTTGATTATAACTAAGGTTTTTTATAGTTTAAATCAGATTTTTCTTATGATTTATCTAAGATATTTATTTTAAACAAATTATTTTTTAAGCGGGCAATAAAAAGGCCGTCTGAATATTGCTACATGTTCAGACGGCCTAAATTTATTTTACTCTGCCAGTTCTACTTGTTCATGCCCCATCAATTCCTGCCCTACTCCTGCAAGCAGGTTCAGATAACGCTCATACTGCTTGAGCATATCGGCAATCAATTCTTTTTGCGTCATATATTGCACATCGTATCCATCGCGCCCATCCGAAAAATACGTCAACGGTATGAACGTTGCCGCATATTTGAAATGAGGCAGGCTGTCTTCACGAATCAACTGGTCGGTAATTTCCCGCTTTACGGATTTAATCCCATAGACAAAATCCCTTACCGTCCCTTTATGCACCACCAGCTCCACCGACGGCTCATCCTGTTGCAACAGGCAACGGATTTCTACGTCCATATTGTATTTTTCGGTCAATTCGTTTTTCAATTCCTGCATTGCCGGAAGCACCGTATTTTTCATAAATTTGATGATATCGGCTTCCTGCGTCTGATTCATCATTTGGCCAAGGCGTTCCCTCCAATGATCGCCCGACCAGAAAATACTGCCCGGATTGACCGTGGTTGCAAAATATTTGGCATCGTTGTTCAGGGCTTTCCACAAAGAAACCATCATAAAAATCATCAACACCGCAAACGGCAGAGACGCAATCAGGGTCATGGTTTGCAAGATAGGCAAACCGCCGGCACCCAGCAATACAATAGCCACAGCCGAAATCAACACGCCCCACATAACCGATTGCCACTTGGGCGAAGCCAGCCCTTTATCGCGCGAAGCAATATTGTTCAGCACATAAATGCCCGAGTCGGCAGAAGTGATAAAAAACAGCGAAATCACCAGCAATGCTACCAAGCTGCTGACAACCGGCCACGGCAAATAATTCAAAAAGGCAAACAACAATTTTTCAGGCTCGTTGGTCAAGGCAGACAAGGCACCGTTTGCCACATGCGTGTCCAGCCACAAGGCTGAATTGCCAAATACGGTAAACCACAAAATACTCATCAGGCTAGGCACTGCCAATACGCCAAAAATAAATTCGCGGATGGTTCTGCCTCGCGAAATTCGGGCAATGAACAAACCGACAAAAGGCGACCACGAACACCACCAAGCCCAATACAACACCGTCCAGCCGGTAAACCATTTTGTATGCTCAGGCTCGTAGGTATATGACTTAAAGCTGAACGAAACGAAGTTACTCAAATAAGTGCCCAAATTGTCGCTGAATGCGAAAATCAAATACGTCGTCGGCATACTCAACAAGACAAACAACAGCAATGACAGTGCCAATACCAAGTTGGTTTCACTCAAAATTTTGACGCCTTTGCCCACGCCCGAAGTTGCGGAAAATATGGCAATCGCCATCACAACAACGATAATGCCGACCTGCAAGACATAGCTGTTGTCCTGCACCCAGCCCATCTTCAACAAACCGGAACCCATTTGTGCCGCGCCAAATCCCAAGGTTGTGATAATACCGAACAAAGTCGCAATCAAAGCCATCACATCGATGGCATCACCCATTTTGCCGTTGATTTTGTCTTTTAAAATCGGATAAAAGCATGAGCGCAACGCCAGCGGCAATTTATAGCGGAAACCGAAATACGCCAAGGCAAGCGCAATGATTCCGTAGATTGCCCAGGCATGAATCCCCCAGTGGAACACCGTATGCAGAATCGCCTCTTGCGCATTGCCTTTGGCAATCGGGGAAGAAAAATGCGATAACGGCTCGGCCACACCGAAAAACATCAAGCCCACGCCCATACCGGCCGCAAACAGCATGGCCAGCCATGATAAAAACGAAAACTCAGGTTCGTCCTCGTTTGTACCCAACTTGATACTGCCGAGGCTGCTGATGGGAAGCGCCAATAAGAAAATAAGGAATACAGAGAAAGTCAGAATATAAAACCAGCTGACATTTTGAAAGATAAACTGCTTCATGGCATTTAACAAAGCCTCAGTATTTTGAGGCCAAACCAAAGCAGCTGACAAAAGCAAAAGGACGAAGAAAAGCGTAATACCGACCACGCTTGGGTTGAAAGAAGATTTGTTTTGAATGAATTGTTTGAATTTCATATCGGTTCCGTAGTTGATACAGCGCATATTTGAAGAACAAACGGGCTGCCGATTGATAAAGAAAGAAACGTTTCCGTATGCCTTCTCAAACTATTCCAGAATGAGAGATATTTATTCTAATAATTTCTAAATTATATCACAAAATCAATAAGTTACTAAGTTAAATGAAAATTATATTTAAAATCATGATGTTACACAACAATAAAGGCCGTCTGAAACACAATTATTTCAGACGGCCTTTACATTCAAATCAGTTAATCAGTCTGCTTCCTGATTCAACTGCTTCTTCAGATTCCTCATCGCCCGTCGGCGGCGTTTCCATCAAATCAGGCAACACCAGCTCGCCCAATTCAGTCAGCGGCGGCAATTCTTCCAAACTTTCCAAACGCAAATCGCTTAAGAATGTTGCCGTGGTTGCCCACAAAGCCGGACGGCCGACAGAATCACGGTGGCCGATGACTTCAATCCAGCCCCTATCCTGCAAGGTTTGCATGACATTTTGCGACACCGCCACGCCGCGTATGCCTTCGATATCGCCACGCGTGACCGGTTGTTGATAGGCAATAATCGCCAGCGTTTCCATCACGGCGCGGGAATAACGCGGCGCGCGCTGCTCTTGCAGGCTGCCCAGTCGTTCAAAGGCAGCTTGGGCGATTTGGAAACGCCAGCCCTCATGGGTATGCACCAGTTGCAAAGCCCTGCCCTGCCAGCGGGCCTTCAGTTGCGCCAACACGTCAATCAGCTTGTCTTGCGACAACGGTGGCACGCACAATTCGCGCATGGCTTTTTCGTTTAAGGGTTCGACTTGCGTCAACAGCGCCGCTTCAATCAGCGCATCGGGAGAAAGTTTTTCAGTCATAATAAAATCAATGTTCAGACGGCATAAATAGCCAAAGGCCGTCTGAAAGACAATATGGTCAACGGTTTGTTACGCGCTCAAATGCGCTTTCAGTTTTTCTTCGTCCAAAAACCAATGGCAGATTTCGGTATCGCCATCTAGCAAAACAGGTACCAGCTCATTGTACTTTTCTTCTAAAACCGGATCTTCATCAACATCGACAATATCCAGCTCAAATCCAAACTGCTCCTGATAAGGCTTTAATTGTTCACGCATTTTGTGGCACAGGCTGCAATATTCCCGAAACATCAAGGTCAGTTTCATGGCGGTTACTCTCGGAGGGACAAAAGCGGCCATTGTATAGCAAAATGCCGCCAAACCATACAGGCATGACAAAGGCCGTCTGAACAGGCGCGAGATAACGCCTTCAGACGGCCTTTATGTGTATTCTGAATTAAGACTGAACGTTGATACCGGCAGTCACGGTATTTTGAGCACTGCTTGCAGTCAGAAACGATGCAGCCAATTCGCCGCAGCAACCGCAACAAGTCGCCACGCCCAATTGAGCCTGCAAATCGCTCATGGTGGTTGCACCGGCGGCGATGGTCTCTTTGATGTCGTGGTCAGTAATGGCGTTGCAGATGCAGACAAACATGATGTGCTCCAATAATTTTGTTACCCTCTGTAATTGAGAGTAGGATTTATTCTTGAACGTAAATATAAATAAAAACGGTTTGCATTGCAATATTGGTACTGTCCTTTTGTTTTGAAATTTTTCTATGTAAATTTGTATTTTGATTGTTATTTTATAAATAGTAAACTTTACAACCGTTCAGACGGCCTCGATAACAAAAAGCGGCATCTTCGAGATGCCGCCTTTATTTATGAACGGGAATGGTGTTCATCAACCATGTTTTTCAAACGGATATTGGCAACATGGGTATAAATCTGCGTGGTATTGATGTCGGAATGTCCCAACATCATCTGGACCGAACGCAAATCGACGCCGTGATTGACCAAATGCGTGGCAAAAGCATGGCGCAAGCCGTGCGGACTGAGCGAAGCAATACCGGCCGCTTCGGCATATTCTTTGACTATCATCCATGCAAGCTGACGGCTGATACCGCTGCGTTTCTGGCTGACAAACACTTCGTCGCAGATTTTGTTTTTCAGCAACAATGGGCGCGATTCGTTGCAATAGCGTTCCACCCAATATGCCGCTTCCTGTCCCAACGGAACCAGACGCAATTTGTCGCCCTTGCCTATGGTACGGATACTGCCGCGATGTAAATCGATATCGCTGAGTGTCAATTTGACGGCTTCGGTCACGCGCAAACCTGTTGCATACATGACTTCGAGCAAGGCTTTGTTGCGCAGCCCGTGCGGCGTTTCCACATCCGGTGCAGCCAGCAGCGCGTCGATTTGGGCTTCGGTAATCAGCGTGGGCAGTTTGCGTTCAGATTTCGGCGCCTTGAGAAAACGGGTGGGATTGTCTGCTCTTTGGCCTGTTTCTTCCAACCAGCCGTACATACGCTTGCAAGCCGACAATGCCCGCGCTTGGGACGTATTTTTTTCCCCTTCCGCATACACGGCATCAGACAGAGCAAATTCATCGGCACTCAACCAATCCTGCCCACCCTCGGCCAACCGCGCGGCGACTTTGACCAAATCACGGCGGTAACTTTGCAGCGTATTGTGGCTGAGCCTGTCTTGCAGCCAAAGGGATTCAAGCAGCTTGTCTATTAAATCGTCCATATTCATCAAACTGATTGAAAGGCCGTCTGAACGACATGGCTTTACATTCGTTCAGACGGCCTTAGGTTTTCAAAGCCCTATTAAGAGGCTTGAGAGATTGTATCCAAAACTTCCTGCGCGTGTCCGGCTACTTTGACTTTGCGCCACTCATGGGCGATTTCGCCGTTTTTGTCCAGCACAAACGTGCTGCGCTCGATGCCGAGGGATTCTTTGCCGTAAAGCTTTTTCAGCTTGATCACGTCAAACAGTTTGCAGACGGTTTCTTCTTTATCGCTCAACAATTCAAACTGGAAGCCTTGTTTGGCGCAGAAATTCTGATGCGATTTCACGCCGTCGCGCGAAATGCCGACAACGGTATAGCCCAATGCTTTGAATTGTTCCAATCGGGCATTGAAATCCAAGCCTTCGGTGGTACAGCCAGGCGTGCTGTCTTTAGGATAAAAATAGACAACCAACGGCAAATGTTCGGCGGAGTTAAAATCGCTGCCGGAAGAAGATGGGAGTGTGAATTGATATTTCGACATATTATTCCTTTCAGACGGCCTAAACCTAGCCTGCGTTTATTTTTCGCTTAAATTCAAATAACTGCGCGTACCTTGAAAATCTTCCAATGCGCGCAACAAAAGCTGGAAGTGGTCGTCATTGCCGGCCAAATCCAACTCATCGGCATTGACGGTCAGCAAAGGCGCGCTTTGATACAAATGGAAGAAATGGCTGTATTCGTCATGCACCCGTCCCAAATAGCCTTCGGGAAACAAGCTGATGATACCCTCTTGACGTTTTTGCAGGCGTTTGCGGTTGTTTTCGACAGCGGTTTGCAGATAAATTACCACATCAGGTTCCGCGTATTGCGGCAGAATGCGTTGCTTTATATCGGCAAAAAGCTGCCACTCGTCATCATTCAAAACGATGGGCGTAAAAATGCGGTCTTTTTCCGGCAGAAAATCAGCCACAACCATTCCACCTTGCGCACAATGGTCTTCAATAATATTCACGCTTTCAGCGCGGCGCGTCAGGAAGAAAAGCTCGGCGGCCAGGCCATTATTGGAAACATTGCTGTAAAACTTCATGAGAAACGGATTGTGATCCGGATTCTCCGATAACAGCAACGCGCTGAAATGCTCTGCCAAGCGGCGGCTCAAAGCGGTCTTGCCGCTACCGATGGCGCCTTCGACAACAATATAACGAGGATTCATAGTAACTCTTTATAATGTGTTTCCCAACAATATTTTATAGCAAAAAAGGCGTGTCCAACACGCCCTTTCTTGTTTCAGCCTGTTTTTCAGACGGCCTTTATTCTTTCAACAGGCGAATCCCCTGCCCGCCCAAAGCCTGAGCCAAATCAGCCGCACGGCCATGCTCGCCCAACTCGAAATCCGGAAGGATTTCTACCAGCGGCAACATCACAAAACTGCGCTCATGCGCACGCGGATGCGGCAAGGTCAGATGCGGGTCATCGCTGCGGATACCGTCAAAATCGATGATGTCCAAATCCAAGGTGCGCGGCGCATTACGGAAGCTACGCTCTCGACCAAATTCCGCCTCGATGCGGTTTAACTCTGCCAACAGCGCCACGCCGTCCAATGAAGTTTTCACGGCACACACGGCGTTCACAAAATCGGGCTGATTGTCATAGCCGACCGGCGCAGTCAGATACAGGGAAGAAACCTTTTCGAGCCGGATATGCGGATGCGCGTCCAATTCGGCCAAAGCGGCGCGAACCTGTTCGGCAGGATTGGCAAGATTACTGCCCAAAGCGACAACGGCTAAATGCGGATACATTTCAGACGGCCTCTTTTAAAACGGCAGCGTTTTGGTTTTGGCAAGGAAAACAATCGTGGCAACACACGACATGGCCAAAATATAGACGATATAAAATTTCGGTGAACGCGGACGCGAACGCATCATGATCATGCCTAACACAATATAAACCAGCAACAGCAGGATTTTCATGCCGAGCCACGGCGCATTGAACGGCGAAAAATGGGTAATCTTCATCAGCCACAAGCCGGTAAACAGCAACATAGTGTCGTTCAAATGCGGCATGGCTTTCCAAATGCCTGCCAATGGTTTTTCAGGATGCCGCCAAAGCATGAAAAAGCGGATGTTAAACAGCAAAATGGTAATGGTTACAAAAATCTGGTGGCTGTATTTGACGAACAGGTATTGCATAACAGTTTCTTGTCGGTAGAAGGAATGAAAGCGGCTATTTTACCGCAAACATCTATTTCTGACGCAACTTTTCAACCGCCAGCAGATAGGGCGGCGCATTGCGGCGGTTGACAAAGCCATAGCGTAATACGGCAAAAGCTTCCTGCGGCAAAGTTTCCGCCCATTGCACAATCGCCTCAGCTTCTATTCGGCCGGCTTCATGCCCCGGATACAATACCGCCACGGCAAGGCCGCCCTCTTTCAGTAAACCCAAAGTATCCGTCAGCGCACGGATGCTGCTTGCTGCTTCAGTCGTACAACTTTTATCGCCGCCCGGCAGCCAACCGAAATTAAATACTGCGGCATCTAAAGGCTCGTCGATATAAGACAAAAGGTTTTCATGGCCATCATGTATCAGGGCTACCCGGCCATCTACACCGTTTTCTTTCAGACGGCCTTGAGTCTGTGCCAGTGCTTTAGATTGCACATCAAACGCCCACACTCTACCCGTTTCGCCAACCAATTGTGCCAACAGCAAAGTATCATGTCCGTTTCCGGCCGTCGCATCCAAAGCGCGGCCGCCTGCTTTTAAGGCTTGTCGTAACAGGGAGTGGGCAAAGGGAAGAATGTTTTCAAGCAGCATGATAAAGGTCGTCTGAAAATAAAAATACCCTACCGCAAAAGCGGTAAGGTATTGAAAAACAGGAATGCGTTACATCATTTATTCGGCAGGTTGTTGCACAGTCTCAACTTGAACCGGAGCAGCTGCGGCAGCGGCTTGAGGTTGTTTGTTTTCGTGTTGCAGGCTGACTGCGCGTGCAGGAACGATTGTTGAGATAGCGTGTTTGTAAACCATTTGAGTGACGGAAGTATTACGCAGCAGAACAACGTACTGGTCGAATGATTCCACTTGGCCTTGCAGCTTGATGCCGTTTACCAAGTAGATTGAAACCGGAACGTGCTCTTTACGCAACGCATTCAAAAAAGGATCTTGTAACATTTGTCCTTTAGCTGTCATATTCTTGAGCTCCATTATTATGATTGTAAAGACGCCAAAATCGGCGTTTGATGGGATTGTAGCCCCGAATAGAATAAATTACCAACTATTTTTTTCTATCACACCGTTTAGGAATCCAGCAATAAGGGAAATTCCCGACAAACCGACTGTTTCATTTTCATCTTTACACCCCTTCCCAATCCCGATTTTATGTATTTTGATTCCAGCAAATCCAATCGATAAATATCATGAAACATGAATAACTTACATTCCATCATAAAAGGCCGTCTGAAATCGTTCAGACGGCCTTTGGCCTTTATACTTATTTGCTGAATTGTTTTTTTACGCTGACTTTGGTTTTTTTCTTGAAGCGGTTTTTCTCTTCCTTGCGGCCTTCGCGTTTCTCGATACGGTTGCTCAGGCTGACACGGCGCAGCGTTTTTTTCTTCGGTTTGTCTTCCGCATTTTCATACGGGTTTTCCGAAACATTATATTGAATTCTGAGCGGCGTGCCTTGCAGATTAAAGGCTTTGCGGAACGTTTGGGTCAAATAGCGCGTGTAGCTGTCTGAAATGGCGTGCAGCGAATTGCCGTGTACCACAATTACCGGCGGGTTCATGCCACCTTGGTGGGCATAGCGCATTTTCGGACGCACCAAGCCAGCACGCGGCGGCTGTTGACGCTCGATCGCACTTTGCAATACGCGCGTGATTTTCGGCGTCGGCATCTTAATCATCGCAGCATTGTAGGCAGCCTGAATGCTTTCAAACAAACCGTCTATACCGCGCTCTTTCAACGCAGAAATAAAGTGGAACTTAGCAAAATCAAGGAAATACAGTTTGCGGTTGATATCGCGTTTCACTTGCTCGCGCCGCTCTTCGCTGATGCCATCCCATTTATTGACCGCCACCACCAAAGCACGGCCTGCTTCCAAAGCGAAACCTGCAATCGTCGCATCTTGGTCGGCGATATCTTGTTGCGCATCCAACACCAAAACAGCAACGTTTGCCGCCTCAACCGCCTGCATGGCTTTGATAACGGAGAACTTTTCCACTGCTTCATCCACTTTGCCACGACGGCGTACACCTGCGGTATCGATGATGGTAAACGGTTTACCGTCGCGTTCAAAATCGATATGGATACTGTCACGCGTCGTGCCTGCCATATCGAAGGCAATCACACGTTCTTCGCCGAGGATGGCGTTTACCAAGGTCGATTTACCGACATTTGGACGGCCGATTACAGCAAAAACAGGATGTTTCGCTTCTTCCTCTTCCTTTTCAGGCTCGGGGAAGGTTTCCAAAATATCTTCAATCAGATAATACACGCCATCGCCGTGCGCACCTGAAATAACATAAGGGTCTCCCAGGGCAAGTTCGTAGAACTCGGCAGCAAGCACGGCCCTATTGCCGCCCTCGCCTTTATTCACGGCCAAATAAACAGGACGCGGGCTTTGGCGCAAACGGTCGGCAATAATTTTATCTTGCGGGGTCAAGCCGGTACGGCCGTCCACTAAAAACACCACTGCATCGGCTTCATCAACAGCCTGCAAGGTCTGTTTTGCCATTTCGTGCAAAATGCCGCTGTCCACAACCGGCTCAAAACCGCCGGTATCGATGACCAAATAAGGTTTGCTGCCGACTTTGCCATGACCGTAATGGCGGTCACGCGTCAGGCCGGGCAAGTCATGCACGAGCGCGTCTTTGGTGCGCGTCAAACGGTTGAATAAAGTAGATTTGCCGACATTGGGGCGGCCGACAAGCGCGATGGTTGGTTTCATGATGGAGTCTTTCTGTGTCAAGTGCCGCCTAAAATCGGGAGCGGAACACAAGCAGGTGTTTTAAAAACACGGTTGATAAGGATAAGTGTAGGCCGTCTGAAAAGTCATGGCAACTTCAGACGGCCTTGATTTCAAACAAACTTATTTCAAGCTGTCGATTTTCATTTGCAGCAATTCGCGGCCTACTGCGGTTTGCGGCAATTTGCTCAAAGCAGCTTCGTAACTTTGTACGGCTTCTTTGGTTTTATTTTGGGCAACGTAAACATCGCCTTTGGTTTCCAGCATTAAAGGTTCGAAATCAGCCTCAACCTGAGTATTCAGGGCATTGATGGCGGCATCGTATTTTTTCTGCTGCAAGAGGACGACGCCCAAACGCTGCGCCGCCAAAGCTTGAACCAGCGGTGCGTTTTGGTTTTTCAGCACCCAATTCAAATGACCTTCCGCCACATCATAACGGCCGGCATCAAACTCGGTCGCCGCTACCATCAACGTAGCTTGGGCTGTCGAAATGGAATCAGGATAGTTTTTTTGCAATTCGGCCAAATCGGCGTTGATGGCTTTTTGGTCAGTTTTTTGCTGCGCCTTTTCCACCATTTGCGCCAATACGGCTGCTGCTTCCTGATCTTTTGAAGCTTTTTGGCCTTGGTAAATGGTGTAACCCAAATACCCCAAAGCCGCCACGATCAGCAAGGCAAAGATCCAACGGCCGGTGCGTTTCCAAAAATATTTAAAGTTGTCTAACTCTTGTTGTTCTTCCAAATGGGCTGCCATTTATGCGTTCTTCCATTGTTGTAAAGTGTCTGTCAAATCAGCGGCGGCAACGGTTTTCTGTTCATGTTTGCCCTGCATATCTTTCAGGGTAACCGTACCGTTTGCCAGCTCATCCTGAGCCACAATCAGGGCAAAGCGTGCGCCACTGTTGTCTGCTTTTTTCATTTGCGCCTTCAAGCTTTGATAGCCGGAATGCTGCATTACATTAAAACCTTGTGCGCGCAAGGCTTGCGCGTATTTCATCACCTGCAAATCCGCACCTTCGCCTTGGTGCATTGCATAGACATCAGGCGCAGCGTTCACTTCCAACGAGCCGTATTCGCTCACCAAAAGCAGCAGGCGCTCAATACCCATCGCAAAGCCGATAGACGGCGCAGGTTTGCCGCCAAGTTCTTCAATCAAACCATCGTAACGGCCGCCACCGCACACAGTCGCCTGCGCGCCGAGTTTGTCGGTCGTCCACTCAAAAACCGTCTGATTGTAATAATCCAAACCGCGTACCAAGCGCGGATTTTCAACATATTGAATACCCAAACCGTCCAACATCGCCTTGAAGCGTGCATAGTGGTTTTGCGAAGCCTCGCCCAAATAATCCACCAGACGCGGTGCCGCATTGCAGATTTCCTGCAAATCAGGGTTTTTCGTATCCAAAACGCGCAAAGGATTGGTTTTCAGACGACGTTTGCTGTCTTCATCCAGTTGTGCTTCATAGCGAGTCAAATATTCAACCAATGCCGCACGGTGTGCCGCGCGTTCCTCACGGTTGCCCAAGCTGTTGATTTCCAAAGTCAGGTATTCGCGAATACCCAATTTTTCCCACAAATCGGCAGACATCGCGATGATTTCCGCATCAATATCCGGCCCTTCAAAACCCAAAGCCTCGATACCGACCTGATGGAACTGACGATAACGGCCTTTTTGCGGACGCTCGCGGCGGAACATCGGCCCCATATACCACAGTTTTTGCGGGCTGTTGTACAAAAGGTTGTGTTCGACCACCGCACGCAGACAAGAAGCCGTACCTTCAGGACGCAGGCTCAAACTCAAAGAATCGTTTGAATCGGAGAAGGTGTACATTTCCTTGCCGACCACATCGGTTTCCTCGCCGATGGAGCGGACAAACAAACCGGTTTGCTCGACAATCGGCGTACGGATTTGCTGATAGCCGTAAGCGCGTGTCCAACGACTAACCGTATCTTCAAACGCCTGCCAAAACGCAGCCGTCAGTTTGAAATCTTTTTGTTCGACAGGTAAAAGGTCGTTCATGCCTTTTACAGATTGAATTTTTTGTGCCATTTCAATATGGGATAAGCGAAAATCAAATAGTTGGGCATTATAGCTGATTTTTAAGGGTTTGTGAGGTTGAGAACAAATCAAAAGGCCGTCTGAAAATCGGTTTTTGCATTCAGACGGCCTTCGGTTTTAAACGGGTTTACCTTGCTGTTACCGTTTTAGTAGCGGCGATTTTTTCATCAGCATAGCGCACCACATCTTCAATGACTTGTTTTTGTACAGCGGAAATTAGAGTTTGCATATAGGCGTAATCGGGTTTGCCATTTTCAGACGGCAAGGACATTTTGATATTCAGACTTTGCGAGCTTCTCAATTTCTTGCCGTATGAAAACTTGCCCTCTACCGCTTTTTGCATAGCTGCGGTTAAAAACAACATCGCTTCCTTGAGTAATCCGTTTTCTGAAATCCAATAAACACCTGTATCGTCTCCTGCTCCATACGGATAACTTCGGTAAAACGCATTGCCGAAAATATCCAATGTAATGGAATTCTCAGGGAAGCTCGCTACAGGATTGGAAATATGGTTTACCACACCTGTATTGGTTACACCCGCCATTACAAACGGAATATCTCCAGGCTTTTGGTCATCTTTCTTCAGTCTTCTGCCTTGTTTGATGTTGTCAAAAATTTCCCCGAAAGCGAACTTGGCAAAGTTTACCTGTCCAGCTTTCCAAGCATCCAACGCTTGCTCTTCTTCCCTTGTCAGCGTGTAGTCTTTCAGCCCTGTGGCTGAAAGATAGGCTTCCAGCTCGGCTACGAAATTTTCCATAAAGTCAAGATTTATTTGACCACTTTTAATAGGAAGATGAATTTTTGTGGAACGCATCTCCTTTCTGTTGAATTTCGCTCCGTAATCATATTTTTTGGTTGTCGCAATTCTGCTTGCCGTAATGATTATATGTGCAATTGCCCTGTTGAATCTCGCCATTATAGGCTTGGGGACAAAATGTTGAATATGTGAATAACCGATAAAGGCCTTCTCTTGATAAAACATTGTATCCGCACCAATCGTTGTATCAGAACAAGTTATCGTATTTCCTATATTATTTGCCGGAAACTTGGAAAATCCCATTACTCCGTTATCCACGGAAGAATTTGAAACCAAAGGTACAGTACCATTTACTGAAATAATTTCTTCATTACTCAGCCGATAATATTTTGTCGGATTGATTTCAAATAAATCTCCTAGTTTAAACTCTCCCCACTCAACTTCATTCAACATCTCAGTCAAGTGGATATCTACTTTCCCAACGTGTCATCTTCCTTATTTTGGCGTTTTAACAGATTGGAAACTTCCCAGGCGAGATAGTCGCTGACGGTTTTTTTGAAATCATCAAGCGTCGGCTTTATGTCAATTGGAGCAGATTGGTTCCAGTCTGCTCCATTTTTCGGGTCGATGGTGCCTTCATAGTATTCTTTTTCACTGAATATGTTGAGTTTCTTTTTGCCGAAACGCACCAGTTGCACCAGTTCTTCATAGCGTCCGCGCGCATTGCCCGTGTCTTTCAAATTGTTGCTGGCTTTTTTGCGGTTGGTACGGGTGTAGCCGTCATCTGAAAAGTCGATGAATTTGACGGTTTCGTCTTTTTCATGCGCCTCGCCGACTTTGAAGACATAAATATTGGTCTGTACGCTAGATTTACCAATAAATAAATCAAGAGGCATTTTTATGCTAGCAAGCAGAGTATTGTTTTGCAGAATCCGCTTGTTGATTTCACGGGCTTTTCCTGAGCCTGCGGAATTTTGGATGATGATGGCGGCGTAGCCTTTTTTCATCATGCTGAGGGCACGTTCGACAAAGTTCATGCCGTTGCCGCTAGCGGAATACGGGGGATTGAGGATAAAGGCATCGGCGGGGAATTTGTGGTCGGTTTTACCGAAACCGTATTTGCCGTCAAAATCGGTCAACGAGTCTTTGTTTAAGATGTTGGAACTGCCGTCACCCATCAGAATCATATTCAAAATAGCAAGCATATAGACGCTGGAAAGTAATTCTAAACCCAAAAGCTGTTCAGCTTTGATTTGGGCTTCTTTTTTTGCGGAGTTCTTCGGGCGAGCTGATACTGTTTTTGGCATCTATCAGCATTTCATTCATGGCGGCGACCAAAAGCCCGGCTGAGCCTGTGGCGAAGTCCCAAACATAGGAATCTTTATTAACACGGGCAAGTTTGGCAAGTAATGTGGCGACATAAGACGGGGTCAGCACCACATCGTTGAGCTTATCTTGAGTAAAGCCCAGCCATGAGTACATTTCGTTAAAGAGCTTGCCAGTAAAATCGGTAGTCAGCCCGATTTTGTAGTAGATACCCAAGTCATCGACAATTTTGGTAAAGACACGTTTTAATTGGGTTTCGCCACTATGAACTTTGTTGATGTTTTCGGTTAGAAGGGTATTGGACAATGTGCGTAAAATCATCTCTTTCTTTTCTTTGGGTAGGGCTTTTTCTTCCAAGAAAGACTCGATTTTGCGCACAAGGATGTCGCCGTCTCGCCAGCCGCGTTCGTTTGATGATTTGAGGTCGGATTTTTCCAGCGGCGCAACTTTTCCGGGTATACCGATGGTGGCGATGATGGCGGCGGCAACGAGATAGACACGGTCGTTTTCGCCTAGGCCTTTTTCGTTTTGGTAGATGTCGTTGTTGAGTTTGGTCAGGCTGGCATCGATTTCTTTTTCACGCTTTTCTTTGAGCCTGTCCAATTCTTCGGGCGTTAGCGAGAGTTCTTCGACTTGGCTGATGAAATCTTCAAAGTGTTCTGCTGCTAGAAATGAAAAGTCATTAAAATCGCCGACACGTTGCCCTACGCCTAAATTGCTTTTAGACACATAATACACGCCGATTTCATAACGAATTTCTCCCTGCTCGTCTTTGTAGCCCGTCATGCCGACGGCGATGATGTCAGTGTAACTGGTATGGTGTAGTACGGCGTTGGCGTAATGTACCGCGCCGTTTACGGCATAGCCGTTGATGTTTTTGAAAATTGGCTCGTTTTTAGCGTTGCGGTTTTCTACATTACCATCAGCATCGAGTTTTTCCAGCTTGTCTTTATGACCTTTATATTCGATAAGCACGGGGTAGTAACGCCCGTTTTTACTACTTTGTAACAATAGCTTCACATCGGGACGGTTTCCGCCAATGCCACCATTTTTGGAATAATAGTCGTCTAAGGCTTTGTCGATTTCAGTATTTAGACTTGCTTGTTCAAGTCTGTAATCGAGCTTGTAGGATTTCAGCCAGCCGTTGGCAAGGTCAGCGATATTGGGTTCAATGGATTTGTTGGATTTTTTGCTTGCTTGGGTCATTGGTTTTATCCGACATATGAAATGTGTAAACAACCGCTATGATAATATACTCGCCCCTTTCATGCTTGATTTATTCCTCCTGAAGCTGAAGTCGTTTGAAAACCATCCTCAAAATTTCAAACAACCTTTGACTTGAATAGTTAATCTGTTTGCAATATCAAATCCGGAAAAGATCTCGTTCCTATTCTTCCTGAGAAAAGACAGTTTTCCTACTTTACAACAGGTTGTCCGTTATAAAAGATAGATTTCCACCTACAACGAAAATGATGATAAAAAGTGCAATATCGCGTCAATAGCAATCATAAAGGCCGTCTGAAAAAATCCTAAAAACCGAGTACAATCCGCCGCATGAAAAAACGTACCAATCCCCTACCCCTTTTAGACGGTGTCAAACCCAGCTACTTGGTTTTGCCGCATGAAAAGCAGTTTTACGGCTTGCCGCTGCTGCATTTTTTATGCACTCATTTTCCCTTTGTCGGCGAAGAAAACTGGCGGCGGCGGCTGAACAGCGGTTTTGTAGTGGGCGCGGATGGCGTACCGTTTGATGAGAATACTTTATTCGAGCCCGGTAAGACGATGTTTTATTACCGTGAAACCAGCCGTGAGAGCGAGCCGCGTATTCCGTTTGAAGAAAAGATTTTGCATATTGATGAGCATTTGATTGTAGTGGACAAACCGCATTTTCTGCCTGTCATCCCTAGCGGCAGGTTTTTGCGGGAAACCCTGCTTACACGCCTGCGTCTGCGGCCGGAATTACAGCATTTGAATGTTGAAGACATTACGCCGATTCATCGCTTGGACAAAGATACGGCAGGCGTTATGCTGCTTTCGCTCAATCCTGCTACGCGTCGCGATTATCAGACCATGTTCCAAGAAAAAACCGTCCAAAAAACCTATGAAGCGGTGGCGCCGACGCGGACGGATTTGGACTATCCGCTGGATATTTCATCCCGAATGGAACGCGGCGAAAAATTCTTTCTCACGCGTGAAACAGAAGGCGAACCCAACGCCCACACGACCATCGAACTTATCGAAAACCGCGGCGCATTCAGCCTCTACCGCCTCACGCCGCATACCGGAAAGAAACACCAGCTGCGCGTGCATATGATGAGTTTGAACATGCCGTTGATGAACGATGCGCTTTACCCTACTCCATTGGCGGCCGGCGAGGAAGACTACGACAAACCTTTAAAACTCCTGGCCAAAAGAATTGAGTTTACCGATCCTGTCAGCGGAGAAATACGCGTATTTGAAAGCGGTTTTGCGCTTTAAGTTATCCAATCCAATAAAAAAGGCCGTCTGAAAAGTTTCAGACGGCCTTTTTGTCACGGAATCATTTGATTAGTGATGAATGCAGCTGCACTCTTTGTTCATATCAATCACCATACGGCCGGTAATTTTACCTTCGCGCATTTCTTGGAAGATGGCAGGCGCTTCATCCAAAGCACGCAATTCGACTTTAGGCACAACCAAACCTTCTGCGCCGAATTGGAATGCTTCTTCCAAATCTTTGCGAGTGCCGACCAGAGAGCCGACCACTTCGATGCCGTCCAATACCAAGCGTGGGATAGATAAGTCCATAGACTCAGGCGGCAAGCCGACTGCAACGACACGGCCGCCGGCGCGGACACAATTAACGCCTGAATTGAACGCTGCAGCGGATACGGCTGTTACCACGGTTGCGTGTGCGCCGCCGGTTTTCTCTTGGATGACTTGAGCCGCATCTTCTTTGGCGGCATTGATCACCAAATCAGCGCCGGTTTCTTTGGCAAAAGCCAGTTTGTCGTCGTTAACGTCAATGGCAACAACGTGCGCGCCAAACACTTTTTTCGCGTATTGAACCGCCAAGTTGCCCAAACCGCCTGCGCCGTAAATCGCAATCCATTGACCCGGACGGACACCGGAAACTTTAATGGCTTTATAAGTGGTCACGCCGGCACAAGTAATGCTCGAAGCTTGCGCAGGATCCAAGCCTTCAGGGACTTTGACCGCATAATCGGCACTCACGATACAGTGGGTCGCCATACCGCCGTCGGCAGTATAACCTGCGTTCAATACAGAGCGGCACAAGGTTTCGCGGCCGGTATTACAGTATTCGCAAGAACCGCAGCTTTGGAACAGCCATGCAATGCTGACACGGTCGCCGACTTTCAGATTTTTCACACCGTCGGCAACTTCTTTAACCAAACCGATGCCTTCGTGTCCCAATACGCGACCCGGTTTGTCGCCGTAATCGCCTGCCGCAACGTGCAAGTCGGTGTGGCACACGCCGCAATACTCAACTTCCACCAACGCCTCGCCGTATTCCAGCGGACGCAGTTCGCGTTCAACAACTTCTACATCACCTGCTACATCTTTATTTACTACCACAGCATGCATTTTCATGAGAGAGTCTCCTAGAGTGTTGAAAAACTGTTTAGCTATGAATGAGAATACTCCCCATATCCGAAGCCGTCAACCCATAATCTTTTTTAAAACAATGAGTTATAATGTTATACCATAACAAAATCTATTTAAGCCATATAAATCTTTAAATATATTAACAAATGCACTTTCATTTCAATAAAATCCTTTATTTTTCAGACGGCCTGCTACATGAAACAACATTGCAAATGTAAATTTTGAGAACATTCTCATTTTTAGTACTTGAACTTAAAAAGAAAAAAGCATAAGCTGTTTTTATGGCGCAGAAACACGCCTTCCCATTCATTAAGGAGACAGCATTATGGCAAAAGATTTAAATGTGTTTGATAAAGAATATGGTCTTTTAATCAACGGCGAATGGACGAAAGGTAGCGAAGGCAAACTTTTATCCTCTTACAACCCTGCTAATGGCGATGAGTTGGCCAAGTTCACAGACGCAACCGATGCTGATGTCGATGCTGCTGTGGCCGCCGCCCAAGAAGCGTTCAAAACATGGCGCAAAACCACGACTGCCGAACGCGCGGCCATTTTGAACAAAATCGCCGATGTGATTGATGAAAACGCCGAATTGTTCGCCCTGCAAGAAACCTTGGACAACGGCAAACCCATCCGCGAAACCCGCGCCGCCGACGTGCCTTTGGCTTCCGACCATTTCCGCTATTTCGCCAGCGTCATCCGCGGCGAAGAAGGCACGGCAACCCAGCTTGATGCCGAAGACCTGTCCATCGTTTTGCGCGAACCGATCGGCGTTGTCGGCCAAATCATTCCTTGGAACTTCCCATTCTTGATGGCCGCATGGAAAATCGCTCCGGCATTGGCCGCAGGTTGTACCATCGTCATCCACCCTTCTTCCAGCACTTCATTGAGCCTGTTGTCCTTCGCTCAAAAAATCAACCACTTGCTGCCTAAAGGCGTGTTGAACGTGATTACCGGCCGCGGTTCCAAATCCGGCGAATACATGCTGCACCACAAAGGCTTCAACAAACTGGCCTTTACTGGCTCAACCGAAGTCGGCCGCCGCGTCGGCATCGCCGCCGCCGAATTGCTGATTCCGTCCACTTTGGAATTGGGCGGCAAATCTGCCAATATCTTCTTCGACGATATGCCTTTCGACAAAGCGCTCGAAGGCGCGCAAAAAGGTATCTTGTTCAACCAAGGCCAAGTTTGCTGCGCCGGTTCTCGTATCTTCGTTCAGGAAGGTATTTACGATAAATTCGTCAATGCTTTGGCTGAAGAATTCAAAAAAATCAAAGTCGGCCTGCCTTGGGAAGACGACACCCAAATGGGTTCGCAAGTCAATGCCGGTCAACTCGAGACCATTTTGAAATACGTCAAAATCGGTGAACAGGAAGGCTGCCGCATCATTACCGGCGGTAAAAAAATCGAAGGCGAATTGGGCAAAGGCGAATTTGTCGAGCCTACTTTGATTGAAGCCAACAGCAACGAAGCCCGCGTTGCCCAAGAAGAAATCTTCGGCCCGGTTGCCACCGTGATTAAATTCAAAACCGAAGAAGAAGTCATCAAAATGGCCAACGACAGCGAATACGGCTTGGGCGGCGCAGTGTGGAGTACCGACATCAACCGCTGCCTGCGCGTTTCCAACGCATTGGAAACCGGCCGTGTTTGGGTGAACTGCTACAACCGCCTGCCTGCCGGCGCGCCGTTTGGCGGCTACAAAACTTCAGGTATCGGCCGCGAAACCCACAAAATGATGCTCGCCGCCTACACCCAAGTGAAAAACATCTACATCAGCACCCGTGAAGAACGCGAAGGCTTCTATTGATTCGGCAATTCACATTAATCTGATTTAGGACATAAAAGGCCGTCTGAAACCTGTTTCAGACGGCCTTATCAATTACACAATAACTTTTTTAGGAGATAAATTATGTCGAAACACAAAATCCGTTACATTCTGCCGTTGTTGGCAATTAATGACATCCGCCGCCTGTGTCGGTGCGGCAGGGTCGTCTGAAAAAGCTGCAAATGCCGTTAAACCGAAACAGGAAAAGAATCTTTGTCCCGAACCTGTTGACCAAATGGATGAAGATTGTTTGAGGCTTACATTAAGGGAGTTTGAAGGCAAATTGAACACAAAATATAAAGATTTATTTAGGCGGGCTACCACCAAAGACAAAAAACTGCACGGTTTATCCAAACAGTATTTCACAAGCATCCACTCAAAATGGGAGGCTTATCGGGACGAACTCTGTGATGATCCGACCGGTAACGACTGATTTAAAATCACCGGCGGACAGAGTTTTTTATATGTGTTACATTGAGCAAATACAACATCATTTAAAGTCATTGGAACGTTTTTGATTTTTTTAGGAGACTGATATGCCGAAACACAAAATCCGTTGCATTCTGCCGTTTCTGGTAATAATGACATCCGCCGCCTGTGTCGGTGCGGCAGGGCCGTCTGAAAAGGCTGTTCCAAAGGTAACAAGGCAAAAACAGGACAATAAGGACATATGCCCTCAGAGCATGATGAAAGACATAGACGGACAAGGCTATGAATGTGTGGATATTTTCAGTATGAGGTTGGAAAAGCAATTGAATAAGAAATACGAAAATCTGCTGCACCGCATCGATTCAAAAGACCCAAAATTGAATGGAGTATCCAAAGAATATTTCTTGACTATCCGTAAGAATTGGGAAAGTTATACGGAAATGCTGTGTTCAGACCCATCCGTTACGACGAAAGTTCGTCCTCTTGCAGGACGCTACATCCGTATTTGCAGATTCGAGCAGAATTTAAACCATTTGAAAGCGTTGGAACGCTTTGAAAATTCTTTATAAAGCTGATAGATAGTTAGGAGGCTGATATATTGAAATCCAACAACCGTTACATTCTGCCGCTGCTGGCCGTGATGGTATCCGCTGCCTGTGTCGGTGCGGCAGGGTCGTCTGATAAAGCTGCAAATGCCGTTAAACCAAAACAGGAAAAGAATCTTTGCCCCGAACCTGTTGACCAAATGGATGAAGATTGTTTGAGGCTTACATCAAGGGAGTTCGAAGGAAAATTGAACACAAAATATAAAGATTTATTCAGGCGGGCTGCCACCAAAGACAAAAAACTGCACGGTTTATCCAAACAGTATTTTGCAAGCGTCCGCTCAAAATGGGAGGCTTATCGGAACGAACTCTGTGATGATCCGACGGTAACGACTGATTTAAAATTACCGGAGGACAGAGTTTTTTATATATGTTATATTGAACAAATACAACATCATTTGAAGTCATTGGAACGTTTTTGATTTTTTTAGGAGACTGATATGTCGAAACACAAAATCCGTTACATTCTGCCACTGCTGGCCGTGATGGCATCCGCTGCCTGTGTCGGTGCGGCAGGGTCGTCTGATAAAGCTGCAAATGCCGTTAAACCGAAACAAGAAAAGAATCTTTGTCCCGAACCTGTTGACCAAATGGATGAAGATTGTTTAGAAATTACTCTGCTGAAACTTGAAAACAAACTGGACATGAAGTACAAAGATTTATTTCGACGTGCCGCTACCAAAGATTCAAAGCTACATGGGCTGTCCAAACAATATTTTATAAACGTCCGTTCAAAATGGAAGGCTTATAAGGAGGAGCTTTGTTCCGACCCGACAATCACAACCGACTTGAAAACTCCTTCAGACAAAATCCTCTATCTGTGTGACGTTCAACAAACACAACACCATTTAAAAGCATTGGAACGTTTTTAATTTTTTAGGAGACTGATTATGAGTCGTTTTACAGGCGGAGACCATCTGAAACCGGAAGACGGTTTGAAATACTATATTCATCAAACCATGATGGTAAACGAATTGTCGGGCGGGCACGGCGCGTACAAAATATCGAATGCGGAGAAGGCTGCCAGCGGTCCGAGTTTCGGCCCCATCCAATACGACATAGGCGGCAATGACAAAGGACAGCAATTATTGGAACGGATTGCGCGAGAGGCAATAGACTCAAAAGGCAACCGTTTTATTTCCGATAATGAAATAAAGCAGATGCAAATTCATCTATACAAGCCGTTCAATAAAATGTCTGCCGAAGACAAACAGGTGTATCAAAATTTGAAACCGAAATTGAATCAGGCTTTGGCTTCCGAAACCGGTATCTCATTAATCAATCGGGATTATGTTAAAGTTCTGAACAAAAAAACCGATAAAGTAAATGAAATTATCTCAAACATTCAAAATCCTGAAAACAAGAAATTCCTGCAATCCAGTATGCAGGCACAAGTTTTTATCGCCGATATACGCAACCAATATGGCAAAAAAGTAAACGAAGCTTTGGTGGAATTCCTCAGCCAGAGTAAAGAAGATAACGGAGTAAGGCTGCCGGGAGGACGACAGGTCAAAGTCGAAGGCAAACTGGATATGGAAGATTTAAAAAACTTCCGTATGAATACGGCTTACGGTGTCAAAAATCCCGCCGATGCCCGTCGCAGAGACAAACACATCGAGGACGTTACCGCTCCGACCCGCGAAAAACCGCGAACCCAAACAGATAAATTCCATGCCTTGGTTCAAGGCTTGCTCAACGATAAGGACGGCTCTTTCGCCAAACAAGTTTTGGCGGAAAACCGTGAAGTTGTTGATGCTTTCAATGCCAAAGTGCAGGAAAGAATGGAACAGGAACAGCAACAAACGGCAGCGAGGGAAATTTCTGTGCAGCAGAATCCTGCGGAAAGGGAATTGGGAGGACGGTCTTTCGGCTGATCGTTTCACATGAGGCCGTCTGAAACCTGTTTCAGACGGCCTTGCTTTATTCTGTTTCGCAATAAATGCTTCATATCTTTCTCAAAAAAAGCCCCATCACTTTCTCTCCGGCCACAGCCAGCAATGCCCCGGCCACAACCACCATGGCACCCACATAGCTGACGATATTCATATCCGAAGCGGCAAAATAATCAGGGGCAAGGTAATGACCGATGGTGGAAAATATCATGGTAAATACGGGTATCAGCGTGGTAACAATACTGACTTTTGAAGCGTCCCAATGGTTGAGCGCTTCGCCGAATGAACCATAACCGATCAGCGTGTTCAAGCAACAATAAATAAAGCATCCCCATAAAAACGGATTGCCGATATGGGCGATTTGCGGCGGTTCGGCAAACGGCAGGAAAACAAAGCTGCTGCAAAAATAAATCATGAGCAGGATTTGTTGCGAATTGAAATGTTTGGACAGAAGTTTTTGCGCCACGCCGTAGCACACCCAAATCATGCTACCCGAAGCCGCCATGATTACCCCGACCGCGTAGCTGCCCAAGCTGAAAAGTTCGCCGAATTTGTCGTTGAAAAACATGACCAAACCCGTCAGCAAAAGCATCAAGCCGATTTTTTGCCAGTGCGTAAAGGCTTCTTTAAACACGCCAACGCCGACCAAAATCATGGTAAAGGGCGAGAGCTGCCATAACACCTGCGTGGTTGTCGGCGAAATATAGTGCAAACCCATGGCAACAAGCACAAAGTTGGCGGAAATGCCGATAATGCCCAACACCAATAAAAATAAGGTTTGCTTGGAAAATTCAGACGGCCTCGGCAGCTTGCCGGTCAGCCCCAACAACGCAAACAACACCAGCGAAGCCACTAAAAAGCGTATCCATACCAGCGTGGGCGCATCGACGGCTTTTAAGGCCTGTTGGGCGATGACCGGCAGCGAGCCCCAAGTCATGGTGGCAAGCAGCGCCAATGAAAATCCGAGCCAAGTTTTTTGTTTCTTCATCTTCAGGCGGCCTTTACTTACGCGGCTTCCCAGTAGTCGATATAAAGCTGTAATTCGAGATTATTCCGCCATTCGTTGGCAACGGGGCGGTACACTGTGCGGATGTATTCGGGAATGTCTTCGCTGCAACGCCAAAACATGGCTTCAAATTCGTAGCCGTCTTTTTGCAGCCAGACTTTTTTGTGTTTGCCTTCCGCGCCTAAAGGCTGCTGGCGGATAACGTGAAACTCGTCGGTAAAGCTCGGCGGCGCGAAGCCTTGTCCCCAAACGTGGCGGGCAAGGTTCTGCGCCTGTTCCAGCGTAATATCGCGGGCTGGCAGGCTGCCGTCGGTGATGAAAGTTTGCGACAAATCGTCTTCGCACACCATCTCGCGCACGGCTTCTTCAAAGGCCGTCTGAAATGCGGGAATATTGTGTTCAAGTATGCTCAAACCCGCCGCCATTGCGTGTCCGCCGAATTTCAAAATCAAATCGGGGTGGCGTTTGGACACCAAATCCAAAGCATCGCGCAGGTGCAAATTGGGAATGGAGCGTCCCGAACCGCGCACTTCGCCGTTGTCGGCAGGCGCAAACACGATGGTCGGGCGATAAAAACGGTCTTTGAGACGGCTAGCAACAATGCCGACCACGCCTTGATGGAAGTCGTCGCGATACGCCACCAAAGTCGTCTGCCCTGGAGGCAAGGTTTCAGGAAAATCATTCAGCGCGTCTTGCAGCATAGACTGCTCGATTTCGCGGCGTTCGATATTGAGATTATTTAACTGGGCCGCCAGTTCCTGCGCTTCGGCATCATCTCGCGCCAACAGACAGGCAATGCCGACCGACATATCGTCCAACCGTCCGGCGGCGTTAATGCGCGGTCCCAACGCAAAGCCCATATCAAACGGCTGCGCCTTGCGCCAATCCCGTCGCGCCACTTCAAACAAGGCACGGATGCCGGGGCGCATTTTGCCCGAACGCATCCGTTTCAAACCTTGCGACACAAGGATGCGGTTGTTGTGGTCGAGGGGGACGACGTCGGCGACGGTACCGAGTGCGACTAAATCCAAGAGGTCGCCCAGATTCGGCTCTTTCAGGCCGTCTGAAAAATAATTGCGGCGGCGCAGTTCGGCACGCAAAGCCATTAATACATAGAAAATCACGCCCACGCCCGCCAAGCTTTTGCTTTGGAAACCGCAACCTTTTTGGTTCGGATTGACGATGATGCAGTCGGGCACGGTCTCGGCAGGCAGATGGTGGTCGGTCACAATCACATCCAAACCCAATTCCTGCGCCCGCGCCACGCCTGCAATGCTGGCGATACCATTATCCACCGTTACCAATAAATCCACGCCTTGTTCTGCCGCGATTTCGGCCAGCTCGGGCGTTAAGCCGTAGCCGTGTTCAAAGCGATTGGGCACAAGAAAATCCACTTTCACCCCCATCGCCGCCAAACCGCTCATACCGACGGCACACGCCGTTGCACCGTCGGCATCGTAATCGGCGACAATCAGGATTTTTTCCTGACGCTCGACCGCATCTGCCAAACGGCCGGCGGCGGCTTCGCAGTTTGTCAGCGTTTGATACGGCAAAAGCGCAGCAAGCTTGTCGTCCAACTCAGCCGGACTTTGCACATCACGTGCAGCACACAGCCGCGCAATCAAAGGATCGGTACCGGCAGTGAGCAAGTCGTTAAAAACAGTCGGATTAATGGAACGTGTTTGGATTTTGACGGACATGGTGTGTGGGTTTAAAGAGAAAAAATTAATCTTTTTGAAGCGTTTATTTTAAGGGCCAGGCCGTCTGAAACCTGCAATCCGTTTTCAGACGGCCTTGGATATTATTTGCGTGAAGCATCGATAATTTCACTGACTACGACATAGGGGACTGCTATCACTGCGCCGACTGCGTCCAAAGCCAATGTAAATGGTGTTTGCAGGATATTCTCCGTCAACTTCTGAACGTCTGTGCTTTTTTTGGTTTCCGTATAATAAATTCTGACCGGGACAGCAGTGTCAAAACGGCGGTCTTCGGCAACATTTTTCGGCGTCGCATAATAATGACCTTCGGTAGAAATACACCGTGTGTAGACAGTTTCGTCATCGAGTTCGACCGGCTTGAACGCCAGCTGTTTCAACTTGGCAATCTCGGCAGCTTTTTGAGTATCGTAACGCAGGCAGAATTTTGAACGGAAAGTTTGCGCTTCAGGGGATTTCAATTCGACCGGCAAAGCCTCATACGCATATCTTGGGTTTTGCTGAACCATTTGAAACTGTTTGTCCAATTTAACATCCAAGACCGCCTTCAACTTGGCCGAATCTTTAGGATTAACGACAAACCAATATTTTTTGCCCATCATGACCAAGCTGCCTGTTTCCAATTGCGTATTGTCTTTGGCAACCACGCCAAATGCGTGAATCTTGTCTTTGGCAACGGTTTTTTCGGTTGTGGTTTTATGGAACGGGTTGTTCCCTCCCCAAAGAAAGGCAGTACAACCATTCAGGGTTAGTGCACTGATTAACAAAGCGGGTACAAAGCGGCAAAATTTCATGGTCATCCTCCTTCGGTATTACGATACAGGCCGTCTGAAAACTGCAATCCGTTTTCAGACGGCCTTAAGGTTTATTCCTCCCAATCCTGCCCTTCTTCTGAAGCATTGGATTGACCGGCCTCCATCACTGCTTTAATTTCTTGGAACAGCGCGCGGAAGTTTTTCGGCGGTTTGTTTTGTTCCTGCTCTTTTTTGGTGTTGCGGATTAAAGTGCGCAATTTACCGGCGTCGGCCTGCGGAAAATCGGCCATAAATTGGGTAATCGCGCCATCGTCTGCCAACAGTCGGGTACGCGCCTGCTCGACGCGTTGCAAAAAGGCATTGTGTGCCGCATTGTCACCGCGCAGTTTGGCCAAATAGGCTTCGATGGGTGCGGGGTCGGTATCGCGCATCAGGCGGCCGATAAATTGGGCTTGGCGTTTGAGCGCGCTGTTGGACGTGATTTTTTTATAGGTGGCAATGGCCTCGAACAGGTCTTCGTCCAAGCCGATTTTTTTCAACGTATCGCTGGAGAGCTTGGTCAATTCCATACCCAAAGCCTGCAAATCGTTCATCTGCTTTTTCATTTGGGTTTTGCTGACCCATTCGTCTTCTTGTTCAAACATTGTGTTTACCTGATTTTCTGAATCTGCCTATTTTATCAGTTTTCAGACGGCCTTTCCGTGCGATTTTTGCAGTGGCCGTCTGAAACGGTTAAAATGCCGCAAAACCCTGTCAGGAAACCTTTTTATGCTGTTTAACCACACACCGGACGAGCTGTTGCGCTTGTGCGGACACACGCTGGATTTGGCCAAACAATCCGGCGCTACCTCGGCCGAAGCCGATTTCAGCGAGTCGCTCGGCCAAAGCGTCAGCGTGCGCCTGGGCGAAATCGAACAAATCGAGTTCCAACAAGACAAATCTTTAGACATTACGGTCTATGTCGGTCAACGCAAAGGCCGCGCCAGCACTGCCGACTTCTCCGAACTCGCCCTGCAAGATACGGTCAAAGCCGCCATCGATATTGCGCGCTATACCGCCGAAGACGATTGCGCCGGCCTTGCCGATGCTGCCTTGATGGCAACCCATATCGGCGACCTCGACCGCTACCACGAATGGGATTTGAGTACCGAGTCCGCCATCGATTTGGCCAAGCAATGCGAACAGGCCGCGCTGTCAACGGACAAACGCATTGAAAATTCCGAAGGCGCATCGGTTCATACCGGCCATTACCAATACGTTTACGGCAACACCTACGGCTTTGCCGCACATCAGCAAAGCACGCACCACAGCATTTCTTGCAGCGTGGTCGCCAGCGACGAACACGGCATGCAACGCGACTATTGGTACGATTCTTCCTGCCGTCACGAAGACATGGACGCGCCCGAACTCATCGGTAAAACCGCAGCCGAACGGACTTTACGCCGTCTGAACAGCCGCAGCGTTCCGACCGGCAGCTATCCCGTACTGTTCGACACCACTGTCGCCGTCGGCTTAATCGGCCACCTTATCGGCGCACTCAGCGGCGGCGCGCTCTACCGCCAAAGCAGCTTCCTGATTGACAGCATCGGCAAACAGGTACTGCCCGAGTTCCTCAGCCTTCGTGAAGAACCGCATATCCTGCGCTCGTTCCGCAGCACTTATTTCGATGCCGAAGGCGTCGCCACTCAGCCGCGTTTTGTGGTGAAAAACGGCATAATCGAAGGCTATTTCCTCAGCAGTTACAGCGCGAAAAAACTCGGTATGCAGACAACGGGCAACGCCGGCGGCGCACACAATCTGTATCTGAACCACACCCATGCCACGCAGGCCGACCTGTTGAAAGAAATGGGGGCAGGTTTGCTGGTTACCGAATTGATGGGACAAGGCGTCAACACCATTACCGGCGACTACTCGCGCGGCGCGGCCGGATTTTGGGTGGAAAACGGCGTCATTGCCTATCCGGTTCAGGAAATCACCATTGCAGGACGTTTGCAGGATATGTACCGTGACATCATTGGCGTGGCAGACGACGCATTACGCCGTTCGTCCAACCAAATCGGCTCCGTCTTGGTTTCCAAAATGACGGTTGCCGGCAACTGATTGAACTAAATATACAAAAGGCCGTCTGAAAGATATCTTTTCTTTTCAGACGGCCTCGCCGTTATCTACTTCCATAAAAAACACATCATGCATATTGTCGTCATCCCCTCTTGGTACCCCTCTTCCGAAACCGACGTGGACGGAATCTTTTTCCGCCTCCAAGCCCAAGCCCTGCAATGCGAAGGCATGAAAATCGGCATGGTCGTTCCCATGTTCCGCTACTTGAGGAGCCAGCCGAAAACCATCTTCTCGCGCTTCTACGGCCTGCGCCGCCATCAGCAAGGTGGACTCAACACTTACGCCTACGACAGCATGTATTTTTTCCCGCGCTGCCCGGTTGTCGACATCGACCGCATCCGCTGGGTCAACGCAGGCATGAAAGCTTTTGAAGCCTACATCGCCGACAACGGCAAACCCGACGTAATTCACGCCCATTGCGTCAACTACGCCGCCATTTTGGCCTGCGCCATCTTCAAAAAATACGGCATTCCCTATGTGATTACCGAACACAGCAGCGCCATTTCACGCGGCCTTGTCCGCAAAAACCAATGGCCGTCCATGCACGAAGCCGTGCGCCACAGCGCGGCCCGGTTTGCCGTCAGCCGTGATTTTTGCCGCATTCTCGAAAAAACCTACGCCGGTACAGACTGGCAATACCTGCCCAATATGCTGGGCGGCAATTTTGAACAGGATTTCGAGTTCCCCGAAAAAAACCATCAAGACTTCACCTTCTGCAGCGTCTCCCACCTGCGCCACCTAAAAGGCCACGACCTACTCCTGCCTGCCTTTGCCGAAGCACTCAAAACCTATCCGCAGCTCAAACTCAAAATCGGCGGCGGCGGCGCAGAAGAAGGCCGTCTGAAACAACTGGCAAGCGACTTGGGCATCAACCACGCCGTTACCTTTACCGGCGCATTGACCACCGACCAAACCCTAGACCTCATGCGCCACAGCAACGCATTCGTCCTCGCCAGCCGTACCGAGACTTTCGGCGTCGTCTATATCGAAGCACTGTCGCAAGGTTTGCCCGTTATCGCCACACGCTGCGGCGGTCCCGAATCCATCGTTACTTCCGACAACGGCCTGCTGGTGCCAATCGAAAACATACCGGAACTGACCAAAGCATTGCTCATCCTCTACGAAAACCATGCACACTACGATCCCGTCCGTTTGCGCCAAGATTGCCTGCAACAATTCGGCAGCCGAGCCATAGCGCAACACCTGATCGACACCTTCCAAAAAGTGCTTAATAAATAGGCATAAACCATGCAGGCCGTCTGAAATCCTTCAGACGGCCCGCCTTCTTCCAACAAGACAAATCTAGTGTAAAATTAAGACAATAACCAAACTTTTTGATTTAGAATCAGTCCAAGGAAAAATTGTTACCTATAATAATATCCCCACATACATTATGCGCTATTACGGAACGATTACTCGCTGGAACAGCAAGCGCGGCTTCGGCGCCGCTACCATAGAAGACACAGGCCAAGAAATCTTTCTTGCCCTTGCCGCCTTCACCACCCTTACCCGCCTACCGGCCGAAGGGCAACACATCTCCTTCAACATCACAGAAGGTCGGCGCGGCCGCAAAGAAGCCGAAAACGTCTGCTTCGCCCTCGATTGCGCCGACTGCTTCGATGTCCTCGTCCCTCCCCCAGAAAAACCCCTCGCCGGCAAACAAACCATCGTCGGCCTGATTGCCGTGATCTTCGTCTGCAGCATTTTCGCCGCCTTGTGGTACGGACTCCACTTTTCCGACAACACACCCAAAGAGCCGGCCGTCAAAAAACAAGAAACCATGGTTCACGAAGTAGCCGCCAAAATCGAAGCCGAACGCAAAGCATGGCGCGATGCCGTCAACCGCAGCAACCAACGCTCGGGGCAGCCTCAACGCGCCAAAGATAATACGTCGAAACAATAACGCTTTATCCAATAAAAAAAGGCCGTCTGAAAAAATGGGAAGATGAAATGATAGATTTCTTCCTCATTCTTTCAGACGGCCTTTATTCTTACCTCAATTCGGCTCAGCCATTTCTAACGCCTGTTTAATGTCCACGGCGACGACGCGTGATACGCCTTTTTCCTGCATGGTTACGCCGACGAGCTGCTCTGCCATTTCCATGGTCAGGCGGTTGTGGGAGATGTAGAGGAACTGGGTTTGCGCCGACATTTCTTTGACCAGGTTGCAGAAACGCGAGGTGTTGGCGTCGTCCAGCGGGGCGTCGACTTCGTCCAGAAGGCAGAAGGGGGCGGGGTTGAGGCTGAACAGGGCGAACACGAGGCTCATGGCGGTGAGGGCTTTTTCGCCGCCGGAGAGGAGGTGGATGGTGCTGTTTTTCTTGCCGGGCGGGCGCGCCATGATGGACACGCCGGCGGTCAGGAGGTCGTCGCCTATCATTTTGAGGGTGGCTTCGCCGCCGCCGAAGAGGGTCGGGAAGAAGGTTTGGACTTTGCCGTTGACGGCGTCGAAGGTTTCTTTGAAACGCGCTTTGGTCTTGTCGTCGATTTGGGCGATGGCTTCTTCCAAAAGGGTGATGGCGGCCTGCACGTCTTCGCTCTGGCTGCGGTAGTAGCCGTCGCGTTCGCGCGCTTCTTCGAGTTCTTGCAGGGCGGCGAGGTTGACGGCGCCGAGGGCTTCGATTTGCTGGGTGAGGCTGCCGATGCTGCTGTTCAATACTTTCGGCGATTCTTTCGCCAACGCTTCGAGCGCGTCCAAATCGGCGGCGCGTTCGGTCAGGTTTTGATGGTAGCGTTTGGCGTTAATCAGGGCTTCCTGCTGCTGCAACAAGGCGGTTTGGGTGGCGGCCTGAAGCTGCGGCAGCTTGGTTTGCAGGCTTTGTACGCGGGTGTATTGCTCCCTGCCCTGCTCCTGAATCTGCGCGAGTTTTTCCTGCGCGGCGATGTATTCTTCGTCCAGCGTGTGCACGGCTTCGGTCAATTCGTCGAGCTTGATGTGCTGCTCGTCGTTTTGGAACTCGGTTTCATAGGCAAGGGCAAGCTCTTGCTGGCGTTCCTGCCAGTCTAGGGTTTGCTGTTCGAGCCGGGCGATTTGCTGCTGGTAGTTTTGTTTTTGCTGGTTGAGCTTGTGGACGGCAACTTCAGCCAGCCCGTATTGGCGGTTGGCTTCCAACAAGGCAAGCTGCGCCTGTTTCAGACGGCCTTGCTGCTCTTGGCGGCTGTGCGCGGTGCTTTGCTGCTGGTGTTCGAGTTCGGCGGCGGCTTCCTGCAAAGTAGCGATGTCGTCTGAAAGCCCGTCGGACGTGTGTTGCAACACGGTCTGTTCTTCCGCCAACTGCGCCAGTTCGCGCTCGATGTGTTCGCGGCGGATTTGCCCTTGGTTGGTGCGCGCCAAGAGTTCGGTGGCGCGTTGCTGCGCTTGGCTGTATTGGCGCGTGTGCTGCTGTTGCTGCTGCATCAGGTTTTTGTGTTGCACTTCAGACGAGCGCACGGCGGCCTCCGCCTGTTTAAACGCGGCTTCGGCGGCGGAGAGTTCGGGGGCGAGGTTTTCCAGTTCGGACGCAATGCCGTCGAGGCGTGCTTTTTGGGCAATCAGGCTTTCCTGCGCGGGTTTGGCATAGAGCAGGACGCTAACTTTGTCGACCTGATGGCCTTCAGGCGTAAGCCAGATTTGGTGTGCGCCCAAATCGTTTTGATGCGCGAGGGCGTAGCCCAAATCGGGCGCGCACAATACGCCGTCGAGCCAGTGGTGCAATGCCGTCTGAAATGGCGGCTGCGCTTGGATTTGGTTCAGCAATGCCTGTACGGGCAGGGATTTTTTGA
>ERZ1674049.10-NODE-10-length-77036-cov-60.114600_pt1 | contig 77036 bp, 81 predicted proteins | sample MGYA00581127_ERZ1674049 | MGnify/ENA primary metagenome ERZ1674049 (study PRJEB41354, sample SAMEA4873323) | human saliva metagenome | biome: human-associated habitat [ENVO:00009003]; feature: mouth environment [ENVO:08000002]; material: saliva material...
GTCTCCCCTGCAGAACCGGAAACTCCCGTAAATAATCAGGAAGCTAACGCGGCTGCTCCGGAGGATCACACTCCCACCGAAGCGGCACACAGCTCAATGCTCAACCGCATACGTGGCGTTATCCCCACCCGTCAGTCCCGAGAAGAGGCTAAGCAGTCCACCGAGACCGAGCAGAGGAGCGTGAAGGCGCTTCTGACCCGTCGAAATCTGCTGGCGGGAGGTGCCGGTGTAGGTGTTCTTTTGCTGGGCTCACTAGCGGTGGGTGCAATGGGGAACAAGAAGCCTCAAACCTCAAGCGATGAGGTCCGCTCTGTCTCAACCTTGACCGGATATGCCGATTCTGGAACCTGGACCGTGCCCGTCTCAGCGAGCGCGCAGGTTTTCGCTGCAGAGGCTGGTGTTCTGGTGGCTAATGGACCGAAGGTTGAGATTCATGCGTTCTCTAAGCCTGCCGGTAAGACTCTAGTCCGCACCGTTGATCTGGGCGGTGAGTTGGATCTGGCCTTCGATACGCAGGTTGGCGGGAAGGCTGCGCTGGTGATGCAGTCGGGTCGAAAGCTAACCGTGTTCGTAGAAGGCATGGGAGCTGAGGACAAGCTGATTGAGGCTGAGGTGCGTGAAGGTGCTCGAATTTCAGGGTCGGGTTCTGCGACTGCTGTCTTGGCGGGTTCTTCTGCTTCCGTGTTGCTCAGGGATGGTCTGGCGGAGTTTAAGCGCCCTGAAGAGAGCGCATATTCGACGTTGGCTGCTGATTCTGAGGGCCTGATTTCGGTCGCCTTTGACGCGCCAGTGCTGGTAACCGATCGTGAGGGCAAGAAGCTAACTACGGCTTCCTTGTCTGCGGTTGCTGAGGGCTGGGGTGTTCATTCCTGGATTGGCGCGGGACACGGCAAGATCGTGTCTTTGTGGGCACAGGATGTGTACACCCAGGATGAGGCAGCAGAGGTTATGCTGGCGATTCATTCTGCCGCGGACGGTTCCTTGCTGGGACAGAAGCAGATGCGTTTGTCTGATGCAGCCGAGAAGACCGCAAACGGCATCACGGTTCGGCCTCTGCGTGTTGGCCAGGGCGGTAAAACTGCTGTTTTTGGACGCTTCGTGATTCGACTGGCTGATGGATCCTTCCGTGATGATTTGCCTGCTGATGTCGTGGTCAAAAAGATCAAGGGCGAGGTCATTGTTACTGAGGATCAGAGCGGGTCGGCTCTCGTCTATGCTCCGGCTGAAGCTCGTGGTGTGAAATTTAGCGGGGCGATTATGGCGCAGGTCAGCTCAGGTTTGCTGGTTCAGCGCGGTAACGCGCTCATTCTTCTGCCTGGAAATCAGGCATAGTCAGAAAGGTTTTTATGATGAGCAAGAGCTACAAGCTGCGCTCTGTGATGGCTGCTGCAGTCTTGGTGCCGGCGGTGGGTCTTCCTGCTGCGCTCGCTAATGAGTCGCCGTCGCCGGTGCCTTCTCCGAGTGCGAGCGCGTCTCCGAGCGCGCCGCCTGTGGTTGGTGAGTTGCCGGTGCTTGAGGTGACGGTGGCTGATCAGTTGGTTTTGGAGTACCCGGGTTTTGAGGCCGGGGAGTCCGTCGTTTTTGTGGTGCGTGATAGCTCAGGGCGTTCTGTGTATTCAGTGGTGGTCCGTGTGACTGCTGCGGGGTCTGTGCGTCTTGAGGTTCCGGTTGGCTCTTTGGGCGTGGGGGAGTACACGGTTTCTGCGACTGCTGCGGGGCATGAGTTGAAGGATCAGCGGGTGAGGGTTCGTGAGGCGGTGGCTCCGACGGCAGAGCCTTCGAAGAGCCCTGAGCCGGTACCGAGTGAGCAGCCGACTGCTGAACCTACAGCGGAGCCGACTAAGAGCCCTGAGCCGGTGCCGACTGTGGCTCCGACGGCAGAGCCTACGGTGGAGCCTTCGAAGAATCCGGAACCCACCAAGAACCCTGAGCCGACGGCAGAGCCTAGCGTGAAGCCTGTTCCGGTTCCTATTCCTGTTCCGGTGCCGTCGGTAGCGCCTTCGACGGATCCGGAGCCGGCACCGAGTGCGCAGCCGACCACTGAGCCGTCTTCTTCGCCGGCTGAGCCGAGTGAGCAGCCTTCTGCGCGTCCGGACGAGCCCGCGCCGTCGGTAGGCACGGTGAATACCGATCCGGAGTCCCGCAAGAAGGAACAGGAGAAGAAGGATAAGGAGCAGGAGAAGGTAGATCCTCACGTTGAGGTGATCCGTCCGTCTGCGAGCGCTTCTGCGTCTTCTGGTGCTGGACAGGATGCTTCGGCTGTTGCTGCTGAGCGTGAGGCGGCTGAAGCTGCGCGTCAGGCGCCTGCTGTAGAGCCGGGTGATTCTTCGGCTTTGGTGGCTGAGCCTATTTCTCGTTCGTCGGCTGTGGCGGCGGATTCTGAGAAGGTTTCGGGTACGTCGGTTGTGGCGGCTCCGATTTCGCGTGGTGGTTCTGTGAAGGATCAGGATGCGGGTAAGGATGTGCCGGTTGCTGGTGCTCCGTCTCGTGATGCGTCCTCGTCTCCGGAGCCGTCGGTGGCGGTGGCTTCTCCGAGTTCGTCGGCGCAGGTTGAGCCTGCTGCTGATTCGTCGTGGGGTTGGTTTTTCCCTGTGGCGTTGATTGGTCTGGTGGCGGGTGCTGTGGGTTGGTTCGTGGTGGCGCGTCGCCGTAATGGTGCCTCGTCTTAGGGCGGCCTGTAGGGTTCTGTGATGGTGCCCCTCTTTTTCTGGTGATTCCTTTGTGGGATATGGGAAAGGAGGGGCACTTTTGTATATACTGGTAGAGACCGAAGGCTTTGTGTTGAGGGCTGGTTTTTTGTTAGACCCGTCCAGTAGAAGGCCTTTTATATTTCATGGTTTCGAACACCCATTCTAATAAGCCGTACACCTCTCGTGAACAGCAGGAGATTGTGCAGAAGCTTCTCAAACATGCCGAGTTTAAGGCGCAGAAGCTGGAGTACGAGGAAAAGGGCGAGAAGCCGACCGGGCAGGTTGTCACTCGCACACATAAGGGCATGCGTGAGCTTTTTATGAAGCAGGCCCACAAGAATAAAACCAGTGCGAGCGCTGTGTTGCAGGCGTGTATTGAGCTGTATGTTCTTGCGCCAAGCAGCGTGCAGAAGGAGCTGACGGAGTATATCGAGCGCCGGCCCATTACCGGTGCGCTCGCGCGTAAACCCCGATTGAAGACGCGCCGTGAAAAGTAGTATTTTTCAATGGGACACTATAGGTGCCTACTATTGTTTTTTCCTGATAATCTAGGATTAGGAAAGACATAGCAGAATAATTTCTGCAGAATCTACTTCAGGAAGAAGACATCATGGCAAAGCGCCCGCCCTCCTCAGATGAGCGACTGCGCGAAGTGTACAACTCCGCGGTTCTCACCACGGACCCGACCCTCACTGGTCGAGCATGGACTATGGCTGTCACTGAGCGGGCGTACTCCATCCTCACCACCGAGGACGAAATCATCGAAAAGCTGCGCACCCTTGATGCGTGCTACAGCAATAACCCCGACGGCAAGGCGTACTACGGCGTCATCGTAGCCGCCTATGTGGACCCGAAGATTGCGTACCGCGGATTTATCCGATTCCTTGCCCCCAACCCGGAAGACCGTTCGGGCCCCTGGCTGGAGGAGGAAGTCCGCACCGCACCCCTGCGTGGAAACCTTGACGGTCAGCACCTCTACCAGAAGGCCGTCAGTCTCATTGGGCACCGCGTCCTGATTGCCAAGAACAAGGACGCGAACGCCCCCAAGACCCGCGCCCCCTGGGTCCTCACCCACCTTGAAGACGGCGGATTCGACACCACCAAACCGAACTGGGGTGCCGAATGGAACCAGGCTGCCAGCACAGACCTGAACCCCGTCCCCTCTAACTCACACCTCATTGCTGGAGGCGCACCCGCCAAGGGATTCAGCGCCCCCATTACCGATCCCGAGGCGCTCGCCATTCACCACAGCAGCCCCGCCCCGGGAAGCAGTGACGCAGTAGCGAGCGCACCGACCGAAACCGCTACCGCTACGGCGCCGGTTGCGGTTCCTGAGCCTCAGATGCAAGAACCTGCCCCCGAAGCACCCGCTACGGTTCAGGATCAGACGCAGATCGTCGGTCAGCAGCAGATGAGCGTGGATCCTGCCCCTGCGCCTGTATCCGTGCCTGCTAACCAGGCGTTTTTGCATCAAGAGAGTGCGCCGGCACCGGTTGCGAGCGCACCGACTGAGTACACCTCGAATCAGGCCAAGAGCGCCATTATCGCCGGCGCTAAGGGTCTAGGGTTAGCGGACGCGCAGGCGGTTCAGGCAGCGAAGGCGGCGTGGAATACCGCCCTTGGCTCTCCTGATGCTGAGACGGTTTCTGCTCAGCAGGTGGATCAGGCGGTTGCCTGGATTGAAGAGCAGATGCGTCACCATGCCGCTTCTGCGCACTCCTAGCCTCACCCGTGCGTGAGCATGTAGCCGGCTCCCGGACAATCCCCCTGAAGAGGGGAGAGTTTCAGGGAGTCGGCTCCATCGTTTAACCCAACTACCCTTCTCTCTTTGTAAGCATTCATGACTCTTCCCACCCTGCTCACCGACCCCTTCAATGACGTTCTACGCCCGCACCAGCCCCGCCGTGGCGATACCCCGCTATGGGCTTGCCTGCCTAACGAGACGGCATCCGCCATGGAATCCCACCTTGGATTGCACACCCTGGCAGATCTGAGAGACTACTACCCGCGCCGCTACACCACGAACGGCCCGCTCGTAAACCCCGCACCCCACCACCTGAACCAGCCGATTACCTGCTACGTCACGGTCACTTCAAAGCGGCTGAAAGCCACCCGCACTGGACGGAAAATGCTTCTAGTCACCGGCACCACCGACGACGGACACACCCCCGGGCACACACCGGTCACCGTCACCTTCTTCAACGGGTTTGAGGCGTCCAAAGACATCACCGCCGGCGAGCGCCTGCTCATCTCAGGCACCCTCACCACCGGATACTCCGGGGCTGGGTACACCATCGACAAGCCGATCTACGAGAAGGCGCCGCTGCTTTTGCTGCAACCGGTTACTGCCACCTACCCGGCCACCAAGAAGGTACCTGCCGCCACCATCGCAGCAGCAGTAGCCCACCTGATTCCTACCCTCAGCCCCGAGCCTGACTACCTTCCGCAGTACCTGCGCGCTCGCCACCACCTAATGTCGCTGGGTGAGGCTCATCAGAAGATTCACCTGCCTTCCACGCAAGAGCAGGCTGCCGCTGCGCGCACTCGACTCACCTATGACGAGGCGTTTGCTATGCAGCTGACCTTGGCGCAAACGCGGTACCGCAATGCCGCCACCAGTGCCTACCCGCTGACCAAAACTGCAGGCGGGGTTCTTGATGAGTACGTCCGCTCGCTTCCGTATAGTCTCACTGATGGGCAGAAGGCTGCTGTCTCTGAGATTCTGGCGGGGCAGTCTAACCCGCACCCGTTGAACGCGCTGCTTCTGGGTGATGTGGGAGCCGGTAAAACGACGGTGGCGGCGTTTGCTCTGCTGCATGCTGCCCACAATGGGTACACATCTGCTCTGATTGCACCTACGGAGGTTCTAGCCGAGCAGCACTACGAGTCTTTCCGTAAGAGCCTGCCGCCGAGCCTCACGATTCATTTGCTCACCGGATCTACTGATCCGGAGCAGGCGCGCGCCATCCGAGAGCACATCAAATCAGGTGTTCCGTCCATCGTGATTGGCACTCATGCCCTGTTCTCTCGACGTATCAAGTGGCCAAACCTTGCCGTTGTGGTGATTGATGAGCAGCATCGCTTTGGCGTCGCTCAGCGAGACACTTTCAATAAGTTACCGACCCGCCCGCACACCCTGAACATGACTGCAACGCCTATTCCCCGATCTGTCGCCATGACCACTTATGGCGATTTGAAAATCATCAAGCTACCCGGTTTGCCTGCAGGCCGTCAGCCGATTAAGACGCACGTCATCTCACCGCACACCGCCCCTGACCAGTACCAGCGCATGTGGGCCCACATCGCCCACGAAGCAGCGGCAGGACACCAAGCGTTCATCGTTGGAGCAAAGATTGATCCAGGAGACCCGAACCCCGAAACCGACCCGAACACCGCCTCCACCACCCCGCATACCGTATGGGAAATCGCTCAGGAACTCACCCGGCAGTGCCCGACACTGACCTACAGTGTGCTCCATGGAAAGATGAGCAGCGAAGAGAAGCAAGCAATTATGGACGATTTCGCAGCCAATAAAACCCATGTGCTTATCTCCACCACCGTTATTGAGGTGGGTGTGAACGTCCCGAACGCTACGGTCATGGCAATCATGAACGCCGAGCGCTTCGGAGCAGCCCAGCTACACCAGCTGCGAGGCCGCGTAGGCCGCGGTGGACACCACGGATACTGCTACCTCATCACCTACGCCAACCCCGAAACCGACACCACCTCGCAAACCCGCCTGTACGCCATCGCCTCAACCCTCGACGGAACTCGCATCGCAGAAATTGACTTGCAAACCCGCGGCGAAGGGCAAATCATCGGCACCCGCCAAGCCGGCAATAACGGGCTCAAACTACTCACCCTCAACAACACCCCACTCATCCGCAAAGCACGCCACGACGCCACCGAGCTCATCAACCAAGATCCATACCTTCACCTGTACCCCGCGCTCGCCGCCTGGCTATACAAGCACCCCATCTACCGGGGCGGTAGCGCGCTCGCGCGTACATAAATGGTTTAGAGATGCCTTTTTTTGCAAGGGAAGAATATAATAAATAGTGTCAATGTCCCAACTGTAAATATTTAGTGAGGAGCGTTCCATCATGTGCGATTGGAAGCCGGGTCCACGGTGTTTTAGCCACTACGCGCCGATCTTTCTCAATGCTCAAATAAAGTACGCAGCGGCCATCGCCTTAGCCAAGGCCGAGGCAAAGAAGACCGGTAAAGTCTCTGCAGAAACCCGCCGAATGCTCGAAGAGCAGTTCGTGAACTATATGACCGCGCAGCGCGAGTTCTACGCATCCCCGAAGGCGAGAGAGGAGTTTTTGCAGCGCGCCATTGCAAAGCGTACGGCAATGCTGGAGCGCGGCCTGAACATCGAGAACGAAAAGCTGCGGGAAATCCTCACAAACCACCAGCAACGAGACCTCGACATGTTGGAAAAGCAGGCCGTTGATGGCGCGCACCGCTGGGACCAGGCCAAGCTGGCCTCCAAGATCGCCAATGACCGCAACGAAAATGCCCTGGAACGCGGTATCTTCAGCGAAGCCGCCTACAGCGAGGAAGAACTAGCGCAGGTAGACATCCGCCACTGGGACCGCGCATGCCCCGAAGGTGAAGTCATCCTCAAAAACTTTGGCGACAAGCTCCACCACTCAGATTCCTCTGACGCCTGGCGAGAGCTAACCATCACCCGAGAAGTCCGCATCGAAACCCCCACCGGCGAGCGCGTCCACCTCGACATCGAAGCCCGCATCGTCCAGAAAAACAAGAACTCCTCCAGCTATACCGTCGAATATGTCGTCAAGCAGGACGGTAAGACTCTCGGTATTCTCATCCCGAACTCATCCACGCAGGACAGCTATTTTAACGTTGGCGCTGTGTACGAGAATCGCCCGCTGACTCGAGAGCCGTGGATGGCCCTGCATAAGGGTATCCGTCTGCGCAAGAGTGACTGGGACCACTACGCCAAGGTGAATAACCTCAGCGCTGAAGAGCTCGAAGAAATCAAGGCTGAGTTCACCCGCACCCAGAAGCTTCTGTCAGACGCAGGGGACGCAAAAGAGACCGAAATGTTCTCCCGCCTGAACGCCTTCCAGGAAAAGATCAACCGGAAGCACCGCGGCCACAGGCACAACAATGCCACGGAGCAGTTCGTGGAGGAACATGGCGCTCGCACGAGCTTCAATAGCATTGCGGGTGCTAAGGAAAATATTGCTCAGACGATGAACTCGCTGGATAGCACGCTGCTTGAGATGGCGGTTAAGGCGCGCACTCAGGGCATTAACACCTACGCCAAGGAGCAGTTCGGTGTGACGACTAAGCGTGACCGTGACAGGGTGGAGAAGGAATCTCGGGAGATCATGGCTAATGAGCCCGAGCGTCTGCAGCCGAAGTCCCGCAGCGAGAAGCGTAACCGTGGCGGCGGTCGAGATCGTGTTGAGCGAAATATGGCACGTGAGAAGCGTCGTGCTTCGTACATGGGCGACAGCCCCGTGGTTGTTGCCCGCAGGGAAGAGAAAATTAAGCGCACCAATACCAACATGGAGGTGCTGCAAAAGCGTGAGGGTCTTGCCTACAGCGCAAGGGTGGATTCGGAACGTCATCTCACCGAACCGGATAACCCCTTCAAGGGCTATTCCTACAAGGTTTCCTCTGTGCGCGCTGGCGGCATTAGGAGCACCGTCCAGCTGCAGTTCGATAAGGAGGGCCGTCTGGTCGGTGACATGAAGGCTTACAGGCACCCGCAGATGGAGAATATGGTGTTGATTTGCAAGGATCCGGGATATAACCCGGTGGTTACCGTTAGTACTGACCAGTTCGACGCTATGGCTGACGTCGAAAAATAACCAACATTTGCATTTGGGACATAGCGGAACATAAATAGGGGGTCGGAATCCCCGGAAAATCAAGGAAACCGACCCCCTACCGCCGCGATAAACAGCCCTAAAGCACGCTATGGCCCAAAATTCATCCGCTATGGTTGAGGCAGATGAACAACACGACACGACCGGAAGGATCCACAATGTCTACCCCCGAAGCCGAAATCCGCAACAAGGAATATCAGAAGCAGTACCGAGAAGACCGCCTGGCACGCAAGCGCTACAGCTACGAGTCCTTGGAAAACCACTACCGCGTCACCGCAGGCGGTAAGGACCTCTCCGCTGAGCTGATGGCACAGCGCGCACCCGGCGTCACTGGAGAAACCCCCTGGGTGAAGGACCTGACCGTTCACCCGCTGCAGTGGCGACGTGAAGGAATCCCCGCAGGCCTGCCCATCTACATCGAGAACGCCTTCGAAAAGGAGGCTCCGGGCCGCAGCTTCACCGACCCGCGCATGGTCTTCGACGCTTCCCTCTTCGAAAGCATGACTGACGAAGAGATCGAGTACTTCAATAACGAACAGCACTGGGCAGTAGAAAACCCCTCCGCAGGTGACCATATTGCCCTGGATACCGAGCTTGACGACGAACCCGGCTGCTACGGCTACCTGGTCCACGCCAACTACGGCAAGAAGAAGCTCAACGACCCGCCGGCAGGCCGCCCGCACTACAAGCGCAAGGACGGTAAGGTGCTGACCTGGGGAGACCCCCGCAAGGATGCCCCCTACTGGCAGGAGCCCGGCGATTTTGTGTACGCCTTCCTGGATGAGGAATCCGCACGAGAAAAGTACGACGAACTGCGCGCTTCTCTCTACAGCCTGAACCAGGAAGTCCGCCTCTACCGCCTCACCCAGCCGATCACCATCGGTGAGGCACGCGCATGGCTGAACTCTGATCACCCCCTGCGCGAGCAGCGCCACGGCGCTATCACCATCGAAGCAGTCGGCACCGGCCAGTTCGACACCCCCGGCGCGCTGCGCGTACCCCAGCAGGCCGCCCCTGATGAGGATGAACTGAACCAGGCAGAAGAGCAGGCATGGTGGGATTCACTGACTCCGGAAGAGCAGCACAAGGCCGAGTCCCAGCATGAAGCTAATCTGCGCATGATTGAGGAACGTGAAGCCATCAATGATGAGCGTCAGGAGTTCTCCGATCGCATCTACAAGGATCTGTACAACGTGGATGCAATGTTGCAGCGACTGCTCGAACGGGCAGAAGAAGCTGGAGACGAGGAGAACGCGCAGTGGTACCGTGAGAACAACGCCACGCTGAGCCTTGAGGAAAAGCTCGAGTTCGTAGCAGACGAGTACCGTACCCGCCCTGCACACTACGAGGCTAAGCTGCGCGCCACCAACCTTGTAACCCCCTTCGAAACCCTAACCAACCTGGTCCCGGTTGTACCTCTGAGTGATGAAATGATCGCTGCAGCGGCAAGCTACAACCGAATCGCACTGAAGGCTGGCACCGAGGGCAAGTCTCTGGGCATCAAGCGCCGCCCTAGCGGCGGCTACTCGCTGACCAAGACGCAGGAGAAGTACGTTCGTGAGCACCTGCTGAAGGCCTACACCCGCGGCGGTAAGGAAGGGTCGGCACAGATGCTCGTCGAAATCTACGAACCCACCGGCATGTGGCTGCTCGATCCGCGCGAGGACGGCGACGGCAACGGCTTCGACTGGGATACGGTAAACCTTGATGATTACCGTGCCGGCTTCCTTTTCCCGCTGGGTTCGAACATGCCCATTGGCGGTTTCGCACCGCACCGTGACCGCGTAGAGTTCTTGTGCCTGCTGCTGAAGAAGGGCATCATCACCCTTGATCAGTTCTGGGAGCGCCTGCGTAGCAATTCCTACATTTCCGACCGTGACGAGTTCTTCGAAGACGGCGCCAACTCGCTTGTGATGACCAAGCACAACTGGCGCAACCTCCTGCACAAGGCGAAGCTCAATGACACCGCGGAAGACCCCCAGATGATTCCTACCGACTGGGCGTTCGTTGATGCAGCTGATGAGCGCTTTGGCTTCTGGTCCCTCTCTGAGTGGGAGGAATACATCGCCTCCAAGCCTGATGACTGGTTCGTTGTAGGTGAGGATATTCCTGAGTACATTGGTCAGGAGGTAGAGCCTGCCCTGCTGCTGCCCGAGATGCTCGAATGGCACCAGCGCCACCTCAAGACCGAAGGCCTCTAAACCTCGGCACAGATCCCAGCCGCCACACAAGGTGGGTGGAAGGACGTTACACCCCTTCCACCCACCTTTTCCGCTACCCCCACCGACCACAAAGCAGAAAGGATCAACCATGCCCCTGCTAGGAGACACCAGCGCCTACGCCCGCGCCGCCGGCTACTTCCTAAAGCACCCCCGCCAGAACCCCCGAAGCATCAACCAAACCGCCTTCACCGAGTTCTGCGCATTCCTGGAATATCTCGCACCTGCAGGAGTCCCCCTGCAGGTATCCACCAAAGACTTCTGGGCCATGATCCGCACCAGCACCCCCATAGCGCACGTCACCTCAACCGGCCTGCGTGAACGCACCGTCCCCTACTACCACTGGTGCACCTTCTTCGGAGTTCCAGACATCGAAGACCTCGCCCGCATGACGGCAGAAACCCCCGATGCGCTCGCAGAGACCTACCGGAGCACCTGGGCAGCATACCAGCAGGCCCTTGAGCAAGAGCGAGCGCAGGTGAACACCCAGGCGGCTACTCGGCGCACTAAGAACGTGGTGTATAAGCAGTTGGGGGAGCAGCCGCACAAGATTATTCCTGCAGGGGTGCCGGTCTATATTTCGGCTGAGCGTGCGCGGGGGATGTTGGGGTGTTCTGTACAGGCGTGGGAGCGGTTGCGAGCGCATCTTGGCGTGTCGTTTCGGGTTGCTGCGTTGTGGGGTGAGGGTGATGAGGCGGCGCCATTGTTTGTGTGGGGGTCGGTTCAGTCGTTTGCTGCGTTGTGGGGTGAGGGTGATGAGGCGGTGGATCGTGCGTTGCAGGTTGTGGCTGCTGAGCGGTTGCGGGGTGTGGATCAGTGTCCTCAGCGGGTGTACACGTATGATCAGGCGTGCGAGGTGTTGGGGGTTTCGAGGCGGGTTTTTCGACTGGGCAGGGATGAGTTGGGTGGGGGAGTGGAGGCGTATGTGATGCCGGATGTTGGGGTTCGCCCTAGCCGCCTCATTTCTGAGGAAAAAATTTTAGAAATTTCCCGTATTTACTTGGATTCGACGGCGATTTAGTATATATTTAATATCAACAGGGCTTCTTGGCCCGAGATGGATGTGTGTGTGATACGTAAGAGCCCTTCCTGTGTCAATGATTAGATGCAGTGAAGGGCCTTATGCTTATCTCCAGGAGCCTGTAAACAACACGATCAAGTACAGAAGGGAGCCTGTTATGGCAGGCCGTAAGAAGAAGACGCTCACCCCTGAGCGCATGGCGTACAATGCAGAGGATCGGAAACACTGGGAAGCCCTGCGAGCCCAATTTCGAGCCAAGAGGACCGGCCCTCACGTGGTTCTTCCCGCAACTCCGGGAACTCTCTTCATGGGGTATGTGGATGCCGCCGGCGTATATCACCCGATACAGGGCAGGATCAACTTGGAATCCGATAAGCACACCATGCGACTTGGACTAGCCACCCTGTCCGCTCGCCTCACAGATCAACTGGAGCAGCAAGGCTTTTTTGAGCTGCACTAACCGAAAAGGTAATCATGCCCCTCTTTCACCCAAAACAGGAGATCGACTCGAAGCCGAACTGGTGGCTGCGAAGCTCGAAAGCGACCCGAATGTTCGTTACGATTCTCGCAGTTGCCGGCACCCCGGTACTGATGCTGATGTTCCGCCCCGTGCTGGTACCGATTGTACTTGCAGGATGGTGGGCCCTGTGGTGGTGGTGGTGGAATTTCTCAGTGAAATTCGACGCCTTCGAAAAGAGCCGCCTAGACGATTCCAAAGATACGCACGAGTAGCGTACCTATTGGAGAAAAAGGGCGGTTACGTATATACTCATGATGTTAGATATGCATTCACTCGGGTACTTAAGCCCTTTATACAGCCTTGGTCTACACCCGAGTATTTGCACTCTATACCTTTAGACTCGTAGCGTTTCTAAGAGTAAATTGCGTGGTGGGTGTACGTCCGAATCTGGAAAGTGCACCCACCACTTCTTTAACACCAAACCCACGCAGAAAGCAGAGGCTCAATGCAGGTTTACGAAGTCGCCGTCCTGGGAAAACCCATCACCCAAGGCTCCATGCGCAAGAGCCGAGGAGGGCACATCGTGCACGATAAAGCCGATCAGCTCTACGACTGGCGGCAAGCCATCGAAGATGCCTTCTACGAAAAATACGGCACAGACGGAACCTGGGTTCCCATCGACAAAGCAGTACGTGTAGAAGTCATCGTCACCGTCCCCAGAACCCGCAGCATGACTGCTGGAATCCCCGAGTTCGCAGACACAAAGCCAGACGTAGACAAACTCGCCCGAGCCATAGGCGACGCCCTCTCACCAGGACCATCCAGCAAAGTAAAAACCGGACCCCGCGCAGGACAGAAACACTTCCGCATGCTCTCTGAAGACGGACGCATCGTATCCTGGGGAGCACAGAAGACCTACCCCTGGGGGAACCATACGCACCGCGCAGCGCTCGCTGAGCCTGGTGCACAAATCCGGGTTGTGGTGCTGTCGGGGATTTCCCGGGCGGATATGCGGGCCTGGGGCTACCACGCTTAGGCATCATGGGGTATATTAGGGAGCGACAGGCGAGCTCGTTCTTACGGTCCCGTGGGAGAGGGTAAAACTTGTCGTGTTGTTTATGTGATGTGACTTTCCCTGTGATACCTCCCAGGCGGTCACGTCAAATATGGGCCCGGGATGCTATTTCCTCGGGCCCATATTTTTTCCCTGAAATCTTTTCCTCAACTCATCTATCAACTGTTGGATACGCTGCACCGCGGCGTTTTTATTGAAGGAATCTCGACATGATCAACACGAACAAGGTTGTGGACAACCTTAAATTCCTTGGCCTCTTTGTTGCCGCCATGATAATCATGGTTGCTTTTATGGCTCCAGTACGAATCCCTGAATGGGTCCGGGTGGTTGTTATTGTGGCGACTGTTGCAGTAATGCTAGGTGTGAACATCGTATATGACCAAAAATTTGCCCCCGCCCGCGGCAAAAAATGGTCCTTCGAAAAGCCCACCGACACCCGGCACCGGGTACAGGTCACCGACCTTCACTATGGCCCCGCAGACCGCTTAGAAATTCACGGCATCATGCCGGGCACCGGAACCCCCTTCGAAGCAACCTTCACGCGCAACGGCAAAAAATGGGTGCACTCCTCCGGATGGGACGGAAACCTCAACGACGAAGTAGCACCTGATGAGGTGAAGGTAGAAATCTCCGCAGACAAGCGCACCTACCTGCAGACCGAAGTCTGGCAGAAGTGGGAGTGCCCCTCCACAGCAACCGGAACCTCAGAAGAACCGCATCAGCACACCGACGAGTGCTTCATGGAGGCCTCAAAGAAGTGCATCACCTGGCACATCGGCAAGAACGGCTAGAACGAGCCGGCGAGTGCTTCGAAGAAGCGTTTTGTGGGTATATGGTAGAGGTATCTAATCACTAACTCACACAAGCACATACTCTCAAGTAAAAGTTGAACTTTAATCTTGTAGTCATGAGGAGACCATGAACACCCCCCTCTTTACCCGCACACGCCTTTCCTTCCTGCGCAACCTGGAAGGCATGAGCAAGAGCGACCTGGCGCGCCGTATCGGCGTCTCTCCCGCAGCAGTCACCCAGTGGGAATCAGGAGTCAAGACCCCCTCTCCGGAAAGCATCGCACGTGTCGCGCAGGCCTTGAACGTGACCGCGGACTTCTTCACCCCGGGGGAGCTGGCAGAACCTGCCACCCCGGAAACCATGCACTACAGCACCAAATCAGCCAAGATGCTCTCAGAGCACGCTCAGAAGGGCGCGCTCGCTTACGTGACGGCGGCCCAGTATGTCGATTCCATGCTGGCAACCTACGTGGATTTCCCCGCGCGTAACCTTCCCGATATTCCTGCTGATCCAGAGGTGCAAGAAAGCGCAATCCCCGAACTGGCTGCAGAGCTTGTACGGCAGGATTGGACAGTGCCGGCTAACGAACCGATCAGGCACCTAATCCGCTCTGCTGAGAACAACGGAGTCCGCGTCATCTGGGCACCCGAACGGGCGAGCGCCTGCGCACCGTACAGCGTCGATACCGGCGCCTTCCCCCTGGTGGTACTCAACACCTGGTCTCAGGACTACTATCAGCAGCGCGTCGATTTGGCGACCCAGCTAGGCCACCTGGTCATGCACGCCGACGCGGAACCGCAACGCAAACCGTATTGGGACCAGGCAACCAGTTTCGCTGAGCACCTGCTGCTTCCTGCAGAAGCCTTTGAACGCGAGTTCCCGAAGCGGTTCACCCAGGACGGCTGGATGCGCCTATTTGAGATGAAGGAGAAGTGGGGTGTGCCTGTCCAGTGGATGCTCTCGTGTGCGCATCACCGCGGAATCCTCAAGACGCGCCGGTACCATGAACGCCTCCAAGAGCTGAAGGCCTACGGCTGGAAAATGATTGAGCCGGGGAACATCGGCACCCCCGAGGATTCCTCACTGTACCCTGCAGCACTCCGCCTCATCACAGATGAAGGGTACGCCTCCACCGAGCAGCTCAGCGAACAAAGCCGGGTACCCGGCTGGTGCTTCGCCCTCATCACCAGCCGCGCCCTGCGCATCGAACACATCAGCAAATAACCCCCAGATCCCCTGGGTACAGGCGGCGGTACAGAAAGCGCTCGCACTCAGGGGTTTCTTGTCTAAAAACGGGGTGGGGGTTGTGGTGTTTGCTGCTAACCATGTATACTAAAGTTGTCTATTTAACTTAGAGGGTTAGAGACAACGCGGGATATCCCGCTAGAGAAACCCCGCTAAAACTACAAGTTTTAGCGGGGTTTCTCAGGTCCAAAGCCTGGATAGAGAATTGTCTGGGTGGTTGCGGTGGTCACCGCTAACCATGTATACTAAAGACAGATAGGAGTTCACCTCCTCTCTATTTAATTAGCGGAAAACCCCGCTGGAGCGTTTAGTTCTGGCGGGGTTTTTCGTGCCCAAAACCCAAATAAAGAAGTGGTTGGGGGTTGCGGTGGTCGCCGCTAACCATATATACTAAAGACACATCTCTACTAGGCCGGCGAATAGGGTTGAGACAGAGCTTCTCTATTCGACGATAGCCAAAAGATTCTTGTCCATAGGATCTATTTAAACCCCGCTAGAGCGTTTAGTTCTAGCGGGGTTTTTCATGCCCAAAATCTGAATAGAGAGTCGGCTGGGTGGTTGTGGTGGTTGCTACTAACCATATATACTAAAGGAATCTATTTGATTAGGGCCTTATAGATAGAAACCCCGCTAGAGCGTTCAGTTCTGGCGGGGTTTCTCAGGTCCAAAAACCGGATAGAGAATCGGCTGTGGGTTGCGGTAGTTGCCGCTAATCATATATACTAAAGTTCTCTATTTGATTGGAGATTTAGAGACAACGCGGGATATCCCGTTAGAGAAACCCCGCTAGAGCGTTTAGTTCTAGCGGGGTTTCTCAGGTCCAAAAACCGGATAGAGAATTGTCTGGGTGGTTGCGGTGGTTGCTGCTAGCCATATATACTTAAGTTGCAAACTCATACATTTCTACAAGACTGGCGAACAGGGTAGCCACATAGCTTCTTGTTCGGCAATTAGCCAAAAATGGTCTTGTTCATAGGATTCACCTCCTATATAAACCCCGCTGGAGCGTTTAGTTCTAGCGGGGTTTTTCATACCCAAAACCCGGGTAGAGAATTGTCTGGGTGGTTGCGGTGGTCGCCGCTAACCATATATACTAAAGTGAGTCGGAAATAGTTCTTAACCATAGGAGCGGCAACTCCTATCCTACTAAATGCCCTGATTGGCGTCAGGGCGGTTCAAGAATCTATGTGATGACTAGAAGGTAGGCGCTAGCGATGTTTACGCATCGCCGGTAGCCCCACGAAAGAATGGTCTAGTAGAGACAGCTAGAGATTACGTGCAAAATCTCTACGAGACCGACGAACAATATAGCCACATAGCTACCCCGTTCAACTAGCCAGAAACGCTTATTGTTCATAGGATTCACCTCCTATTTATTTAGAGAAACCCCGCTAGAGCGTTCAGTTCTGGCGGGGTTTCTCAGGTCCAAAACCTGGACAAACAAAGTAGGGAGTGGCTGCAATGACGCACCGCATCAACGTCAAAGACTGAATCAGAACTGCAAGGCTCACGCTGGGTTTTCAATTTACCCCGGGGTAAATTGAAAACCTGAAACTCCGGTTGTTTCTGGTGGCATGCTGGAGATAACCCGAAAGGAGAAAATGATGATTCCCAAGAACCGTATTACAACGTCTATTCTGACTGGCGCATCTGTTGCGTCGGCCACCGTCATTCTGTCCCTCTTTGAGCCTGACCGCCTGGTGTTACCTGCGGTCATGATGGCGGCGATTCTGATTTTCAGCGCCCCGTACCTGACCTTTGGCCGCTCGGAAGGGGTAAGCGACGGGCGGGCGTACCATCTGGCCGCGGTGGTAGCTGGTATCGCTACCGGCCTGGTGATCCTTGGCCAGCCGACCGAGGGGCGGCTTATTCCCACGATTGCAGAGGCTGCGCAGCAGGGCGGCTCCATGCTGGCAACCGGTCTGGCAGGCTGGGCTCTGTGGAAGGCTGGCGCGCACTCAATGCCGACGTTACCGGATGTACTGAACGGCAAGCTCGTCTGTGCCACCTCAGCTGCAGCCGGCTACTTCCTGCTCACTGGCACTTTGTCGATCGTCCTGCTGGAAATTACGCTTTTGACGATTCACTATTTTGTGCGCGCTAAGTACGAGTCGCTGCAGGTGGATTTGAATATCTCGCAGATTGTCGCCGTCCAGGGATGTCTGATAATGAACATGATGCTTCTGATGTTCCTGCCGTAACGGTTAGGCGGTGAACAATAAAGCCCCTCCCACCTTCGTGAAAAAAGCCTCCCGTTTCTTGGACGTTAATTTTGACGTCCAGGAAACGGGAGGCTTTTGTTCAATATGCATTTACCGTATCAAACGGTGGTTATGTTCTGGGCCAGTAAAACATGAAAAGCTTCAGTATGCCACGGCTCCGGAAAAGAACCATAATTCCATCCCCGGTACTGACCGCTTGTGTGGCTGCCGGCGCGGGTTGGTGGTGCGGGGTTCCGCGGGTGAGCGGGTAGAGCTGCAGGGGCGGTGCAGGCAGGGGGTGGGCTCTGCCCTGCTGCTGGGTGGTGTGGGGGCGGGGTTCCGTGGCGGGTAAGAGAAGAGAAGGGGGGGGCGGGCTGTAGGTGGTGCGGGAGGGGTGATTGCAGAGTGCAGTGATTGCATTGTGCATTCATTGCAGAGTGATGTCATGTCGTTGTGTAGGCGAGCGCCGGGGCGGGGGGCGTCTTGGCTACGTTACGCGGGGTGCAGCAGGAGATGGGGAGGAAGTGCTGCAGTGCTGGTGGTGCTGGTGGGGTGTGAGATCAGGCGGCGAGCGCAGCGGGGTCTGCAGGGTGTAGGAGGAATGCAGCCGGCACGGGTTCCGCGGGGGGCGTCTTGGCTACGTTACGGGGTGGTGAGAGCGGGTGAGAAGGAAGAGGTGTTGCAGGGTGGCGGGTTCCGCGGGTGCGGGCGAGCGCAGGGCAGCGGATACAGGGTGGGACGTCTTGGCCGCGTTACAGCGGGGGCGGTGCTGCAGGGGGTGGGGGGTTTAGCCGCGATACGAGGGGGCGCTCCCCCGCCGCTGTCGTAATTGGTCGGCAGTGAACACTAAAAGCCCCTCCCACCTTCGTGAAAAAAGCCTCCCGTTTCTTGGACATCAAAATTAACGTCCAGGAAACGGGAGGCTTTTATTCAAAATAGTAAAACCACATCAATCGGCGGTTATGCCTGTTGGCGCAGATATAAATAAGTATACCAGGACTCCTGAAAAGAACCCTAATTCCACCCCCGGTACTGACCGCTTGTGTGGCTGCCGGCATCAAACATGAACATTCTGGCCGGCCTAAAGTACAGCGTGGAGAGAATGTCGTGACGATTCATGTCTTCTACCGTTACCGTGCCGTCCTCGCAGCGGTGCGCGAAATCTTCTAGCTCATCAATGGTTGCTCGTGCGCCTTCTGGTGCTGGCTCGACGTGTACCCGCCACTCAAATTCAGGCTGAGCGGCAACCGCGGCGACGAACTGGCGGACGGCTTCGGCGGTCAAGGGTGCTTCTGGCGGCTTGATCTCTGGGTTCGCTGGTGCTGCCCATTCCACGAGGCGCGCCAGCGTATCCGTGGCTACACCAACGATGAGCCATTCAGGCGAGATCTTCCGGTACATCATCTCAACCGTCACGGTGTATAGCGGTTCATTCTGTTGCTCTTGTTCTGCCATTTTCTCTGACTCCTTCTTCCCGCAGACTAAGGGCGAAGTGCTCTTAGGCTCCGGGTTCTCTCTCTGAGAGAGTGTACGTCTCGTTGCTTGCCTGGTTTAACGAAAAATATATGTAGAAATATCCTACCTATAGTGTTCGCAATACCGTACACTATAAGTATAGCAGTGGGCGGCAAACCCCAGACGCTACCACCAGCCAGACCTAGCGAACTAATCACCTCTACCAACTGGAAGAATGGCACCTAGCGTGCCTAGTTTGCCGCTTTGTACAACAACTGAAGAGAACTAGGGAGGCGGCAATGCTTCTATATTTGGAATTTTTTAATAGACATCATGAAGCGGCCATGATTATCACGATTCTCGTGCTGGCAGTAAGCGGATTTATTCTCTTGACTGGATCCTCTGATGAATCCAAGAAACCCCTCGTTAAGGTTGGGGGGATACTTTGGATGATCGCAGTTATTTTCGTTCTAGGTGCCACAGGATTGTTGTTCTAGGTGCCACAGGATTGTTGCGACTATCAAAAAATAAGACCCCCAGTTTCCAGAACCGCCCGATCCGGGCGAGCTACCCTCTCTGACGGAAGGAAAACATTATGAACAACGAAGCAACTAAGGGCATTCTTCTCACTGTATTTTTGTAGCCGGAGTTCTTTTCTGGCTTTTTAGCAACCCTAAAAGTTCCGGGAGATTCTCAGTCCTCATAGTGTTTGTGATTGCTGTGCTCGGGGCTAGTTTCGCTCTATATTCGTCTAGGTCGTGACAAAAATAAAACCCCTGGTGCCAGCGCCCAAGTATGGGCGTGGGAAGAGGCACCAGGGGAATCCCCCACCTGAAGGTGAGGGGACAGAAGGGCGCACATCATGGATGCGCGCACAGAAAGGATAGCATGTGGTGAAAAGAAAAAGGACGGTATATCTAACCTCCGCACAAGCCGCAGAAATGGCTGGAGTCAAAGAGCGCACCGTGCAGAAAAACTGTGCAGCTGGCAATCTTCATGCCGCCGGACAGATCGGTAAAGCTCTAGGGTTTCTTGAGGCTGATGTCCAGGACTGGATGGACTGGCGGAAAAAGAACCCGCGTTATTCTCGGGCTTGGGGCTGGAATGATAGCGGAACGCCGCGTCCCGGCGGGAAGAATATCAAGAAGAAACGGAAGTGACAGAAATTTATCAATGAGGACTACGGGGAGGGAAGCCCTGAAGCGCCTTAATCGGTAGCGCCAACCGGTGCAGCCGAAACTTACGACAGAAGGAAAAAATAGTGACAATTTTCAATGAATTCATTCTGGAAAACACCGGGAGTGAAATTCTTGCTCTCTTGCTTGGTGCGTTCGCAACCATCTGGGCAGGGCTTGTGGGCCTCGCTCTACTACTGGTTATCTGCGCGAACGTTATGGACGGGTTTCTAACTCTTGTAGAAATGATTCGATACGAAGAGAACTTGGAGAAAAAGGCAGTCCCTGGAGAATGCAGCTTCGATTTCGAAATCTACCACTGGAACGACGACATCGAGGAAGAAGAGCTCATTAAGAATCCGACCTTTAATGAGGTCAAGCTCCAAGAACCGACCTTTAAGCTTCGCTCGTTTCTTCCCGATCACAAAGAGCCCTTATTCACGAATCTAACGTTCAAAAATGGTGTGTGGTCTAAAAGCGGCTGGAATGGCTCACCGGACGATACCGACCGGCAGGTCGTTTCCACCGTCCACATTGTGCCCACCGACCGAGAAACCAGCTACACCACCACCGAAATCTGGCACTTGAGGCACTGCAGCCGCCGACAGCTTCGCAAGGAAAAGGAAGCAGGGCAGGTTCACCGCCACGGTGGACGGTGCAAGCGGATTAAGTCGGTCAAGCACGTTTTCTGGCACATCAGGAAAGGCTAGAAGACCATAACGAAAGGGTGCCCCACCCCCTCTAGGGGTGGGGCACCCTTTCGTCTTTCCCGAGCCGAAGAAAAACCGGTTTGGCGGGTGAAAATATGGTGTAAAGATACGCGCTCGCTACTTGAAAATGCAGTCGAATTTCAGAGAGGAAACTTCGCTCCAGAGCAGGGGAGGGCTGTACCGGGTGCAGCGGCGAGCGCGTTTGTTTCCGTCGTGTGTACGGTGTGGATTCCGTACTGGTGAATCTACCCGGGGGTAACCCTGGGGTGTGGCATCTATAATACATACTAAATACTCTTATTTGCCCTTTAGATTCAAGGGGCGTATCAATTTTGCCGGTAAAGGTATCAGGAAGGACGAAGAACGTGGCAGATCAGGCGTATATGGGAAATCTGGCAGATGATCCGGTGCTCCGCTACAGCCCCGACGGTAAGGCGTGGGTGAGCGGCAGGATTATCGAGAATAAGAAGGATCGGTACGATCCGACCACCAAAACGTGGGTGAAGAACGAGAACAAGCTTGTCCTGTCCTACAAGCTGTCGGGTGCGCTCGCTGAGCATTTTGCGCAGAGTGCTAAGAAGGGGCAGCGGTGGGTGATTACCGGTGATTTGGTGACTCGTGAGTTTGAGAAGGACGGGGTGCGTCGGTCTATGACGGAGATTATCGGTACTGATGCTGCTGCGTCAGTAATGTTCGGGACGACGGCGTTCACGCGGGCTTCGTCTGGGCAGCACTAGTTATGAGGTTTTTGAGGGGCTGGCACATCAACCATGTGCCAGCCCCTCGCTGTTTGTTCCCCTGCTTGTAGAGGGGTTTCGTATTGCGGGTGAAGTCTTTATTTTCAAGGTCACCCAGGAAGGTTACGTATATACTGGGAGCATGTTTACCATACTCATTATTCTCACCTTTGCGGTCTCGTATGGCCTGCAATGGGCGATTCGCTTTGCGACGCCGGGGAGTTCCTTGGAGTCGGGGCTTCTGAAGGCGCAGCTGCCTTTGACTGGAACGCTTCTTGCGGGTTCGCTACTGCTGGCGTGGCCTTCAATTCAGCGAACCCCGCCGCTGCTGCTCTTCTTGACCTCACCGCTGATCATCTTCGTTATCCTGCTGATTATGCTGGCCATGGCGCGGCGAGCGCAGTACCGCAGGACGGGTCGATCATGGCGCAGCCGCCAGAAAGAAGATCAGCAGCGAGGTCTAGCTAAGGCAACCGCTGAGTATTGGCCGCGGTTCTTCTGGTGGCTCCGCTTGGCGCTATCTGGTGACACCCCCAAATGGAGCCCGATTCATCAGGGCTTGCTGCTGGGCGCACTGCTGGCGGCAGCGAACCTGTCGTGGGTGGGTGTGCTTGTCGGTGCGCTGCTGGTGAGTGTTTCGATTGCCCGTGCTTTCTCTTTGCGTGCTAAGCAGCAGGAGCATCTAGCCCGCCTGGGGGAGTTCTTGCTGGAGAAGAAGGTCATCAAGAAGGACATGGACCCGGCGAAGGCCGTCAAGATTGACTGGGACCTTGACCAGCACACCCCCCGCCAAATCCGCATTGGATACCACGTCGGATACAGTGTGCACGAAGAGCGCACCCGCAATGACTTCGAGAAGTCGTTCGACGGCCAGTTCTGGACTGATGATGCATACAAGATCGTCTGGGATCAGCGTAATAACAAGATCGTTATCTCAACGATTGTGTTGCCGGCAAATATCCGCTGGAGCGGCCGAGTCCACGAAGACCCCTACACCTTCGTCATCGGCACGAACCTTGCCACCGGCGAGGACGTGACCTTCTCCGTCAAGAGCGAGAACCCGCACGCGCTCGCCTGCGGTGGCACCGGTTCGGGTAAGTCTGAGGTGATGATGACCTACATCGGTCAGGCAATGCTCAAGGGTTGGTACGTGGCCCTGGCAGACCCGAAAACGTCAGGTCTTGTCCAGTTCACCCGTAAGCGCCGCTACAGCAACCGCAACGGCATCAATACGGGTGTGGCTCCTTTGATGGTGGGAGATGCCCGCCCCGGCATTATTGCCCACGCTACCGATATTGTCGGCTGTGGTGATGTCCTGCAGATGGCACTGGCAGAGATGGAGCACCGCAAGCAGCTCACCGCACTCTACAACGTCTCCAACGTGGGCAGTCTGCCGGCTGATGTTCGCGCCGGCAAGGGAGGTACCGCCCCCATTAAGCCGATGCTCGTCGTCGTTGATGAGGTCGTCTCGCTGTTCATGATTGAGAAAGTTGATACGGATGATCCGGTCATGCTGAATCAGATGGAAGCCCGCAAGGCGGCAAAGGTAGCCCTGCTCCGCTTGGCTATGGAGGCTCGAGCATTTGAGATCTTCCTGCTGGTGGCTGGTCAGCAGCCTTCAGCATCAGATTTGGGATCTAACTTCCGTGCACAGCTGGGTCTGCGTGTGGCCATGGGTGGTCTGAACTCCGGTACCTCTCTGATGGCATTCAACGAGGCAAACCCGGTAGAGCTGAAGACGCTGAACAAGCGCACCGGCAAGAAGGTGCCCGGTCGTGGCCGCTTCAAGCCGGACATGTCACTTCCGACCGAGACGATGCAGGCATGGTGGTGTGGCCCCGAGGCCGCCGACCTGGACGAGTTCTGCCCCTACCCGGACTACCCGGAGGTTGAGACTCCCGTCCAGATGCCCGAAACCTTCCTGGTGGGCACCCCGTGGGAGAAGAAGATCAGCCAGCCAGAACCCCCTGTACAGGTATCCGAACCGGCACCCGAGACCAGCAGCAAGAGCAAGCCGGCCCGAGCGCTTGAAATTATTGATTCGGACGAGCCCATGGCTTCAGTCTCCGAGCCGACAGACTGGGCCGGCGCGGTGGAATCCCACCCGGAGACCGAAGAGGAACCCACCGGAGGCGGCAGTGTTGATGATGATGCAGAAGCCTGGATGCAATACCAGCAAGAGCTCTTCGATACCCCGGAGGAGAGCAGCAGCGAAATGGCAGATTTCCAGCCGCCAAACCCCCGCAACAACTCCTCCGAAGACTGGGTGTAAATAAACTCCAAAACCCCGCCAATACTACATAAAACAGGCAAATACGTATATACTATAGGTGTTTGTAAACCTCAGCGAGCGCACCATAACCCACTCAGACTACACAGGGGTTATGGTGCGCTCGCCTTTGATGGAAAGGCGGCTGGTGATGGCAGGTAAGGGTAGTAACGATGGCGGCTTCTTGGGCCGGATCATCTCGTGGGGTGGTTTCGTGTGCATCCTGGCGGTGTTCGTTTTTTTGGTCTCTTCGCGCGGCTGGGACGGAATGATGCAGCTGGTTTTCAGTGAGTGGTTGCCTGCAGCAGTTGAATGGCTCAAGAGCCTTGGCCAGGCGATCTGGGACGTGCTGCAGAAGATCCCCGGGGGAGGTGCTGTGTAGCCATGATGGGTAAAGAACACGCACTGGTGGGCTTTGGCGCTTATGCTGCCGGGGCTTACGCGGCAGCGCACGCAGGGCTGTTCCCGGCAGAATTTGCCACCGCCGGCGCGCTGACTGCCGGGGCGCTTGTCTCTGCAGGGGCGGCTCTTATTCCTGACATTGATCACCCCTCCGGAACCGTAGCTAATGCGGGCGGGCCGATCACCCGCGCGATTGCCCACGCAACCAACGCCGTATCGGGTGGCCACCGAGAAGGCACCCACCAGCTCTGGTTTGCCGCGGCGTTCTTCCTGCTGGTCTGGGCCACCACCACCGGAGCAGAGGCCGTCGGAACCTCTTTCAATGCGCCGGCGCTCATCACCTGGCACGTGCTCGCGTCCTGTCTCTGGTTCACCGTTATTGTTGCCTTCGGCGCGCAAGCGACCTCCAAGACCTTCTTGCACCAGAAGCTCAACCGTATCTGGCAGCAGAAAACCGGTGTGGCCGCCAAAGCCTACGCCTGGGCCTTCGCCGTCGTATCCTGCCTGCTGGCCTGGCTACTGTGCGGGCCGGCAGATACGTGGGGGTGGCTCGTGCCTGCAGTCATCACCGGCCATCTATCGCACCTGCTCACCGACGCGCTCACTAGCGCAGGCCTAGAAATCCTTCCCGGCAAACGCATCTATCTGCCAATCCTGGGGGACACCACGGCCCACAACCCGGTACAGCTACTGCTGGGTGTTGCTACCGCCGTGGCCGGCATTGCTGCCATCATCTTTGCCGCTACCGGCTGGTCTCCGCAGGCCATCGACTTTGGTCACTTTTCACTCACCTAAAACCCAGCCCATGAAATACCCGGTGGCCTACACGGTCACCGGGTATTTTTATAAAAAAATCACCCAGACCCTGAAAAACAAAGGGAACCGGCATGGATTACGTATATACTGTATGTATGCACGAATCGACCCCACCTCAAAATATTATTGTCACCAAGCCCGCTGAACCCGATTTCGGCACCGCTTCGGACGACGACGAGGACACCGAATCATTCCACGGGCCCGAGCTCCACTACAGCGAAGCTCAAATCCAAGAAGGATTCCGCTACTCAGCCTACGCAGCAGCCTGCGCAGCAGCCCTCGTCATCCCAGGACTATCCCTCCCGGCGATCTTCCTGGGCACCCACTTCATCCGACGCGCTCGCCGTAACGGCAACCCAGCCATGGTGGGGTCGATCGTCAGGACCCTAAACATCATCGAGACCATCATCATCCTCATTGCTCTTGCTATAGCATTTATTGGAGGCCTCGCATGGTATCAGGACCTGGAGCGCACCCAGCAACAGCAGGTTTACAGCTCCGTAAGCCCCGCCGCCGCACCCACTATTCACAATTAATCGTCCCGGAAAGGACACACTCAATGACCGAAAACAGCCCCCAGACCGGCACCATCCGCCCCGAGGAGATTGCCGACGCGCTCGCCAAGGACCAGGCAGCAGGCAAGATTAGCATCATTGATGAGGACCACCTGCTGACTCATCCTGAAGACGGTTCGGAGCCCATCGAGGTCTCCACCGAAAATTACATCCGCAGCTTTGACCGCTTCAGCCAGGCACACGACGGCGTAATCATGCAGGCCAAGGCCGAGTTCTTCTACCAGAGCCAGGAAAAGACCCTCACGCGCTTTTTGAGTAAGCCGCTGAAGTCACCGACCATCGCTCGTAGCGTGGCTGCCACCTCGGTATCCATCATGACCATTCTCCTGATGCTATCCCTCCATCTTGTGAACCTCCTGCTTGGACCTTTGAAGGACTCTGGCCCTACTGCCATTGCGGATTTCTGGGGTAAGGTCTCCATCGTTGGCAACATCGTTGTAGTGTTTGGCCTTATGGTCTACGGTTTTTATTACGCCTTCCGCATCCGCAAGATGATTACCGAAGATCACTTCAAGGTTGGCATCGAGTACACCCCCATTGAGGGCGCAGAAGACAGCATCAAGAATTTGCGCCCGGTGGTCATCAACATTAAGCCCACCACCGTTGGTCAGTTCCTTCGCACCTGCTGGATCTTCGCCTGGCGCCCGCTCGGCAAGCTCTACCTGACCGCCGTCACCTTCTATATGGTGATCCCTTGGGGCTTGCGTCTGATCGAGTCCATCTAACCTAAAACACCCAAGGCGAGCGCCCCCTACACCGGGGCGCTCGCCTTTTCTATACCCTCATTTGCAAATGGGACTAGCTCGACTAAATACTAGAAGCAAGCGTGAATATATGAAATAATAAAGACATAACAAAAAGCCTAGACATGAAGGAAGCTACACGCGAGGGTTCAATTCCCTACCTAGGCGCGCTCGCCCTTGAGGGCGAACATTCAGAGATATTTCAACAACTAGTGATGATGAGCGTTACAGGTATGTTGGGATCTTCTCTTCCGGGCAAGATGCCTGCAGCCCCTGGTAACCAGGGGCTGCAGGATTACCCCCGACATAACAACACGACACCCAAAGGATAGAACGATGAAAATCGAGACTCTCCACATCCGCAAGCATGCCGGCCCCGCTGACGCCAGTGGTCACCCGTATATTGCCGTGAATATCCTCTACGATCCGTGCGATATTGACGCTCGCAGTGAGACCATCTCACGGCTGCTTGCCTCACTCATCAGCGACTTCACGCCTGAGCGTCTGGACACTCAAGCCAAGACCATCAATTCAAGTACCGGCACCTGGGCTGAATACAGCTACACCACAGAGCCGGCCCGCTAACTCGAACCACACCCAACCCGAGAGGACCTGATACCCATGGCTTACAACAACAGCTGCACTCCCTCCCAGCGCCGCTACATTGAGGTACTGGCAAAGGACTTGACGGACGAACAGCTCAACACGGCGATTCGCAAGACCGGCACCAGCTCAACCCGAGTGTATGGCTCCCTGCACACGCGCAACCAGCGACTTAAGCACCTGACCAAGAACTACGCCTCGGCCCTCATTGACATTCTGAAAGATGAGGAGTACATGAACTCTTTGGTCGCCACTGACGGGCACGAGGAAGAGGGGGAGAACTAGGGGCGGCGCGAATGATACTAGCTGTTCTCACGACTGAGGAAGTCCCTATCGGCGGACTTGTTCTTGTCTGCCTTTTCTTCGCGATTGTGAATATATGCTCGATTTGGTCTGAAACCAAAGATGGAGTCACGCCATACACGCCGCCAGGCTTAGGAGCCATATTTTGCATGTTGGCCTTATCGGTCGTGATATTGGGTTGCTTGGGCGTTTCGTTGTTGCTCACATAAAAAGAAAACCCCCGGTGCCGCCGCCCACAGAGGGCGGAGGAAACAGGCACCGGGGAAACCCCCACCACACGCGCGGCGTGCCAGTCAAGGGAAGAAAAAATGAAGGTCTTAGCAGTCATGATTACTCTGCATTAGCCTCATTTGCATGGCTCTAGCGTGATAGACTTATGACCATACGTTGTAGAATATTAAGAATCTTTCAACACGCTTTGATGTTCTACACAAAGTAAGAAAATGGGCTGAAATCCACACGGATTTCAGCCCATTTTCTGTGCCCTATGAAACCTCCACATGCTGCTAGTCAGCGGGGGAGAGGCTCGCCAACGCCGGGTGATGACGCAACGCTTCCTCCAGCTCACCGGGCAGCTCATCAAGGTACGTGCTCGTCACAGCTACAGATGAATGGCCCAGGATCTTTGAGACCACCTTCAAGTCCCAGCCCGCAGCCAACAGCAGCGTCGCCGCGGTGTGGCGCAGAGCGTGCGGAGTCAGCTCTCGATACAGCCCGGAGACCTCCGCATCCTCCAGCACCCGGCGAGCGCACCGATCCACAATGCGATTCACGGCAACGGTGCTGAGGCGGTTGCCTCTGGTGGAGATGAAGACCCAGGGGATTGTGGCATCAAGCTTGCGGGTGCGGATATAGGAGTCACGGATTCGCACGTATTCGGCCCACATGTCGGCAAGACTTCGGGGCAGAGGGATAGTGCGCTCGATATTACCCTTGCCAATAACCGAGATGCTCAGACCCGATTCGGATTCCTGAACGTCTACAATCCGCAGACCGTTAAGCTCAGAGGCACGCAGCCCTAACGTCACCAGGGTATAGAGAATCATCTGATCACGGTGCCACGTAAATATGGATTTCTCGCCCTCTTCCTCTGCAGGGTAGGGGCCAGGGCCGACTTCCAAGAGGGCTTGCGCCTGCGCCAAAGACAATGACTTGCGTTTGCGGTTCACCGGCGTACCGGCACGTACCGTGGTGGAAATCGTCATCTTCTTTGATGGATCGGCAATCACCCAATCACGCTGGAATGCATAGGCCAAGAAGGAGCGCACCGCAGCCATAAATCCCTGCCGCGTGTACGCACTACGCACCGCGGCATTCTTGTTCTCCAATGATTCAGCACGGCGACGATCGGGCAGCTTGGCGTACTCGATGACTAGCTGATCGAGGCGCTCGCCGGTGATGGAGGAGAGCCAGGCGTTCGGGCCGATGAGGTTCACCATGTCGGTTAGGTGGCGGCGGGTGGTGGTGAGTGAGCCGGCGGAGTACTGCTCAATGTGGGTGAGGTTCTCGAGGTGGGCTAGGTAGCGTTCGACGGCTTCGTGGAGTGTCTGGGGGTGGGCTGGATAGGTGGGCTGATTCGGTGCCGGTGGTTGGGGTTCGTTGAGGGGTTTGGTGGCCTCCATGGCAGCCTTTCGGAGTCGGTGGGGTAGTGCCTAGTACCACCCGTAGAAATGTTATAAAATAGGTCTTATATTACATTCTAACAGATGAAGGGGTGATACCCCTTTTGTCTCCGGAAAGGTAGCCTGAATCCATGACCCCAATTTTCACCTTCCTCATCACCAGTGCACCGGCACTGCTGATCGTCATTATTCCTATGGTGATGACCTGGCGCATCGTCGTGCGCGCCAGCCGCAACCTGGACACCATCGACCGCACCATCCGCCTTGGTCGGTACATTCTGCCGCGCTGGGCTGCTTGGCACATCCCCGGCGCTATCTACCTGGTGCTGGCCATCTTGAACCTGATCGCACTGCTCTTCATTGATCCGCGGATCGGGTCTCGGTATGCCGCTATGGGTCCCGGCTGGGAAACGGCCTGGAGCCTCTATACGTTGTTGATTGGTCTGCCGCTGATGGTGGTTTCATACATCGCTATCCCCTGCTCCCTGTACATCTGGATTCGAGTTTGGCTGCTGGGACGAAATAAGACCAAGTACAAGGAGCATGATGTCCGCGGCGCCCTGGCGCATCTGCGCAGCCAGGTTCGCCAGGCAGGAGAAGAACAGCGCCAAATCCGAGACAATAACCAGCGCTAACGCAGCCCAAACCTTTCTGCCGTGTTTTTGTAGCTGTGTTCATATGCCTTAATGTCCCCTAGTGCCATTTGAGAGGTTGCACACCCCTGTAAAACCGCTATACTGAATACAGATTTTAACCGCACATACAAAAGCCGCCACCGGAAGACGTCTTGCAGGACGCCGGCAGCGGAACTCGGAAGCAAAGAAGGGTAAAAGAAAACCCCTAGCTCGGGATTGCAGTCCCATGTGAGCTAGAGGTTTCTCAAAAGCAAAAAATGATTAACTCCATTGTACGTAGCCGTACCTATAAAAGCAACCCCGAACTTGAATGGGAAAGCATCGGCGCTCGCATCATGCGAACCGGCCTCACCCGAATCAGCGAAGACAACGGCGAAACCTACCCCAAAGCCACCGAAGCGCCCACCCCCCAGACTCTGCCGGCAGCCCCCGCCGCCGCCCGCATCTACACCCAAACCCCCGACGGAGAATGGGTAACCCACTGCCTCGTCTTCGACCTGGACGCAAAGAAGCACCGCAGCCCCGAAGACGTAGCCCACGACGCCCACAAGCTCACCGCCGCGCTCGCTGAAGCCGGCATCGAAACCATCACCGACACCTCCCCCTCTGGCGGACGCCACATCTACGTGCCCTCCCTCCAGCCCATCGCCGGTCACCTTGCCCAGGACATCGTAGATCGCCTCAAGGCACACCTGCAGCTGACCACCTGCGACATCACCCCCATGCGCGGCTACCGCTCCGGAATCATCCGCACCCCCGGCAGCCCCCACAAGCACGGAGGCCACCAAACCCTCATCACCCCCCTCACCGACGCACTGCACATCCTCGAGCACGGCAACCACACCATCGACTTCGCAGCCTACGTGCACACCCTGCCGGTAGCCATCAAGAGCAAGCGCATCGACCCTGCCATCTACGAACCCAACACCGAGCCCTCCCCCACCGCCACCCTCAGCTACGGCTGGAAGCGCTACGCAACCACCGGCACCTTCCGCCACCTCAAGACCGCCAAAGGTAGCCGCTACCCCTCAGCCTCCGAAGCACGCCTGGGATTCCTCGCATACCTGCACCGCGCCGGCTACGACTACCCCACCATCCGCCGAAACACCCACACCGGCATCTGGCCCGCGCTCGCAGACGCATACAGCAAGTACAGCCCCGAAGAGCGCGAGCGCCTCATGACTCGCGAATGGGCCCTGGCTGCTACCGAGCATGGCACCCGCCGTGCACGTACCCAGAAGGCTCCCGTGAACCCGGTCCACTACCTACTGCGCGCCACGACTCCCATCTGGGCGACCAAGAAGACCAATAGCCGTAAGCGTGACCGTCAGACCGCTATCCGCCAGTGGGCGACCCTCACTGATGTGCACGGCACCGAGCTCTACGGCGGCTCCGAGGCCGCCCTGTCGCTGCGCCTTGTTCTCAAGGCGCTCTCCGCGCAGGCATACCGCTCTGGATCCACGGTCTTCACCTGCTCGTACCGCACCCTGCGCCTCTACACCGGACTGTCCCTGGGCACCATCCGCAACGTCATGACGCGGCTGCTCACCGAGGAGACCCCCCTGCTCGAGCTGGCCTACCATGGCGGCATGAACCGCCCGAACAGCTACCGCCTCATCATCCCTGAGACCCACGCACAGCTGGCTACGACCGCCTACATCAAGGGAATCATCAGCCCCCTCCCCCAGGCCTTCTACGGCCTCGACAAGGCCGCCTGGTTCATCTTCCACAGCTTCACCCGCCGTAACAAGCGCACCCTGGCAGAGCTGATCCGCATCACCGGCATCAGCGCTCGCCGTGTGGCTCGTGTGGTGAAGGTGCTGGTCAGTGAGAATTTTCTGGCAGAAACCGTCAAGGGTGGTGTGAAGGCGTGGTGCATGGATCAGTGGTGCGATTTGGAGGAGCTGGCGTTCTGGACTGATGGTTCAATGGCGTATACGCAGCTGAATGCTGAGGTGACGGAGCAGCAGTCTCAGTGGAAGCAGAAGTGCCTTCGTTATTACCGCACTATGAAAGATTCCCTATATACTAAATACAGCACAGAGCCCAATGTTTACCGTAGTTTGTCGCTTAAATTGATTGTTTCTCGCCTGTGTGCGGATTTGAACAGCAGAGTACAGCGTACACGCCGCGGGGATACGAAAGGATCCACCCCCCCATGTTCCGGCGCACCCGACCCGCTCCCTCCGAAGAGCCCACCCTTGAGCCGACCGGCGACCCCCACCTGGACGCTGGCCCCGACCCGGCCTTCAAGCAGCGCCGCCTCCGCGGCTGGGCCCTCGCCGGCGTCATCACCCTCACGGTCCCGACGCTCTGGGTCTTTGCGATGAGCCAGGGGTTCAAGATGAACCGCCCGGCGCCGCCTACGGAGGATCTGGTACGTCAAGGGGCTTCGGACTACGGCTGTGGTCTTTCCCGTTCCTGGTACACCTGGGACTCTGATAATCCTGATGCGCGCGGTACGGCTCTGAAGGTCTACAACCCCTCGTGGGATTCTAGGAAGGGCTGGAACGGCCAGGGTAAGCAGTCGGTTGCTTACACGACTTCCCCGATTACGAAGAAGGTAGAGGGGAAAGATCGAGAGTATGATGTGACCTGCGGCATTTTCTTCAGCGATCCGTCGATTGCCCCGGTCTTCGACACGGTGCGCGTGTTGGCTGGTGAGAACTACGGGGAATACTCTCCGCTGTCCATGCCGGCTCCCGTATCGAATCCTGCTCTTCCTGTTCCTGGTCAGGCGTACCGGGATGAGGCGGTAGTCCATGATCTGCAGGCGCAGCCGAACGTTTCGACCCCGGTCACAGCCCAGATCCGTTCGTACATGGACGCATGGGGTAAGGGTGACCGCACGGTGTTGCAGGCGCTGATTACTGGAGACATGACTCCTGCTCCTCTATCGGGCGGGCTGTATTTGGCTTCCCCTTCCGACGCATCGGAGATTAAGGTTTACCAGGCCAAGGATTTGTCGCGCACCTATGCGGATGTGAAAGTCCGCTGGTCCAGCAAATCCGGAGCAGTCGTTGAGGCAAATTACCGCCTCGACTTTGTACAGAAAGATGGGAGGTGGTTGGTCTCCAGGGTTGATTCCATTCCGCTAGATCAGAAGGCTTACGTCTCACAGAATCAGTAGTACGTAGCACACCACGCTCAGTAGAAGCGTTCATATCAAAATCAATTCGACAAGGAAAAATAATGCAGTTTTTTCAGAACATTATTAACAACGGCGACACTATGGTGGCAGCAGGCGTCTCTATCCTCTGCGCTATCGCCTTCTTCATCAACTGGAAAGAGGGCGGTAAGAAGCTTCTGATTACCCTGGGTTTTGTGATGGTGGCTTCCGGCCTGTACTCCCAGCGTGTCCCGATCTCTAACGGCATCGGCAACTTGCTGAGCACCCTGTTCAACTAAGCGGATGAGAAGAGAAGGTGCTACAGAATCTGAATGTTTTGTAGCACCTTTCCTCTTCCGATAAGACCCAAGGGGAACGCATTGGCACGTCACGTCAAAAACAACACAGAGATTTACGAGTTCAAGGACCGTTACGTTCGCGGTACCGCAGACATCAACTTCACAAAGTACATTCCTGAAGAATTCTTGAACTGGGTTCTGTGGATTTACATGGCTCTCTTCACGATCCCAGTGTGGGCTTTCTTCACCGCTCTCAAGTTCTGGCCTCTAACGCTAGTGCCCATCAGCTCTATTGCATGGGCTTTGCCCTGCATCTTTGGGTGGATGCTCTATGAGAAAGACCGGCACTCTTCTGTCCCCACGACCCTGCGGGCAAAGCTGTTGTGGAGCTACTACAGCCGCACAACGCACCTGCAGGTCAATGGCAAGCCCTATCGAGGGGCAAAGCGCATTGTGCAGGTCAAGATGATTCACCCCTCTACCCGCACCCCCAAACAACACGACAATAGCTAACCCATTTGAAGGACAACAGTTATGAGTATGAAAACCTCCCTCGGAGACGCCCTCAGCCAAATTGGAGTGCTTAGCAGCGTAGATCTGCTTGATGTCACCTACTGTGATGACCTGATTATCTGTTCGGACTCCGAGGTGTGGACCTACGTGGTCATTGCCGGCGAGAACTTCGGCATCACCACCTTCCGCAAGCTCGAACAGCATGCAGAAGACATCGACACCATCTTTAAGAAAGTCACCGACGTGCCTATCCATATGCGCCTGACCACTATGCCTTTTGACAGCCAGGCCTGGTTGAAGATGATGCTTGAGCGTCAGGAGCAGGAATCCGCCGCTACCGGTGTTCCCGTTGCCCCCATCTACGACACCTTCATGCGAGCGCAGGCTGATACTTTGCGCCTGCAGGGTGCTAAGACGTTCCGCCGCTACCTTGGCGTGTATCTGGGTCGCCGTCACCCGAAGAGCTCGCAGCGGTGGGGAGAGGGTACTCCCCTGGCGTGGGCTTCGAAGCAGTGGGATAAGGTGTTTGGCTCTGCTGATGCTGAGCCGACTGCTGAGGAGCTGGAGCACTACCATAAGTTGGCTAAGCAGATGCGTGACCGCTTTGCCTCTAGCTCTCGTCTGCGTGCCCGTGGCGCGAGCGCGCAGGATATGTGGGATCTTTACTACCATTGTTTGAATTTGGGCATTAATCGTCCTGCGCCGACCCTGTACGGTAAGCAGTGGGGTGCTAACGAGGCGTCTTCAATGACTAGTGTCGTGGATACGACCGACCCGGCAGCCATGAAGATTACGATGCGCAATCCTCAGATTCATCAGGACCGGCAGGCGTGGCAGAAGCTGACGGCACAGGGTGTTGAGGTGCCCGAGCCGTCCCCCATTCTGGAATCCCATGTGGTCGGTATGGCCGTGGAGCTGCCGAAAAAGGGTATCCCTGCAATGTGGGTTGATCAGCTGAAGGAAACCGGTATCCCGGTTGATATTTCGTTCCGATTCATTGTGAAGTCTCACCAGAAGGCGGAAGATGACGCGAAGAAAGCCAACCGGAAGATTAACCAGGAGTCCAACTACCAGTCGGACACGAGTGGAACGCTCAGCAACGAGCTCTCACGCCTCAAGGAGGAATCGAAGCAGCACAGCTACGCGGTGGAGAATGACCAGACGGCTCCGCTGATTACCCTCACCACCCGCGTTTTCGCTCACGCAGAGACTCGAGACAAGGCCATCGAATACTCCGAAGAGATCATTAACCTCATGGGTGAGGCTATGCAAACGAACCTCAACCCGCTTTTTGGCGCCTCCTACGACTACTGGCGTGAATCTTTCCCCGCCCAGAAGGCTCTGCGCGATGCCAAGCTGACCGATCATCACACGACCCACACCGATATTGGCGCACTGACCATGAGTGGCGTATTTACCACTGTGGAGGTTGGCCACAAGTACGGGTTCTACGTCGGGTCCTACGGCTCTACCCCGGTCTTCTTCGACCCAACGCTGCTGGGTAAAAAAGGCCATGCCCCGGCAACCTTCTTCAACGGATCCTTGGGCTCCGGTAAGACCGTTGCCTCCCTGCAGCTGCTTGACCTGTGCCGAATCCGCAGTTACTTTACGGTGATTATCGACCCGAAGCGCGACCAGCTGGCGAACCTCGCCCTGCATGGCCGCGGCCACGTCAAGCTGTGGTCTCTGAACACCGAGGGCAAGCCCGGCATGCTCGACCCCTTCACCCTCATCTCCCGAGAACCCAACCCCGCAGACCCCGACCGAGACACCGCCGATAAGGCCTACAATCTGTGGCGCTCCGAAACGTTCTCCCTGGTGGAGATGGTCATCTCCGAAATGCTCGAATCCAGCATGACCGAGAACCAGCGCGCTCGCCTGAATGACCTAATTCGCGTGGAGCTCTCGACCGAGAACCCGTCCATGTACACGTTGATGGAGCGCATGCGCCGCGGCGAGCTGGGCAAGACCGAGGAAGAACTCTACGCGGACTCTGGCAGTGAGGCATACCAGGCAATGCGCCGTGAAATGTCCAACCTGCATTCCAACCTGCAATCCGCAGCGGAAGACAGCATCGGCCGCCTCGTCTTCGGCAAGAAAACCGAGAACGTGCAGCTGCACTATTCGGGCGTGAACACCATCCTCATCAACACCAACGGACTTACCCTCCCGACCGAAGGACAGGCAGCATCAGGCTACCGCGAGCGCGCCTCCTCCATGGTCTACGGCCTGCTGGCAACCTATGTTGGCCAGCTGTTGATCAACTCGAAGGCGATCCAGGGTTTCAAGGTGCTTGTGGTGGACGAGTTCAACGTCGCGCGCGACAACGTGGCGTTCCAGTCCCAGATTAAACGCATCGTTTCAATGGGCCGCTCCCTGATGATCACCCCGTTCCTGCTGGATCAATCCACGGCCAGCGCGAACGACGAGAAGCTGTTCGGCAACAAACTCGGCGGACGCTGGGTTGGCCGTTCCGATGAGCGCTCGCGTAAGGCTGTGGCGACGGCTTTGGGTTATGCCGATCGTCCGGACGAGTTCGAGGCTCTGGTGGCTGCGATGCCTGATGTGATGCGTGACCGTCCGGGCCGTGCGCTGATTTCGCTGCCGCCTGATGACGATACCGGCAACATCAACAACGTTAAGGTGGTCCAGTTTGATATTGGCTGGAACCCCGAGTACCAGGCGTTCTTGTCCAATAATGACGGTCAGAGCCGAGATGAACGCGCCTCCATGCGACAGTACCCGACGGACGCGAACGGCGTTTGGTTAGATCCGTATTCGCCGGTGCTGGAGGCCACTACTGCTGTGGCGGAGCCCGAACCTGCCGCTGAACCGGCAGCAGAAACTGTAACTGTTCAGGAAGATGCCTGGGTGTAGCGGCTGCTCCCCCATGTGCGAGAGGAAAAAGATTGTGAAAGAAATGGTCTGGCGCACCATCCCTATGTGGGTATGCCGGATTGTGTTTGCCGTGGTGCTGGCAAGCTTCATCAGCTACATTGCGGCGCTGATGCAGGCTCAGGTGGCGCAGGCGTGGGCACCCTTTGGCCTAGATAAGATTTGCGACATCCAGTACGTGATGGATCCGCCGGCTTATTCAACAAGCACTGTCGATTCTGGCCACACCACCGACGGTCTGAACGTCACCCCGACCAAGGTCTCCTACACGGAGATCAGCGACTTCTGGGGCGCCTACGGATCTTCTGGCTATGCATGGAGCATCTATGAGGTTGCCCCGTGCCAGCCGGTAGATACCGCCGTCAGCTCTGCCGGTACGATTCTGGCGAACCTGCCGTTTGGCTGGGTGGTTACCCTCGTTGAGCTGCTGCGCGCGTTCATTAACGTGCCCTTCAGCAACGACTTTGTATCCCCCTTCATGTCCTCCGAGATCGTGACTAACATCTTCCGTCACTTCGACCAGGCGCTCGTTAAGGGCGGTATGCTCGCAGCCATCATGTCCATTGGCGGTGCCTGGCTGATGTTCATGTGGCACAAGAACGGCGCGAAGCTCACCCTCACCCGCATCTTTGGCTCCATTGCCGCCGCCGGTGTAGCGAGCGCGCTCGTGACCTCTACCGTCACCCACGGCCTCTACACGGCTATTAACACTGGTGCGACGCAGGTTAGCCTGGCTCCTGCAGCGGCTGTCTCTAGCTCCTGCTCTGGCAATGCGAGGGCCTCCGACGCGCAAACCACTGTGGATTGCATTTCGGGTTCCTTCATCTCCCGCCTGATTAACCCGGTCTACGCCTCTGGCGCGATCGGCAATAATCTGGGGGACCAGAAGGCAAAGTTCATCTCTGGTGTGGGTAAGAACCCCGAAGAGCTGGGCCCCGATTCCGAGGTCATCTACAACAAGAAGTCGAACAGCTATATTTCCGACAAAAAGGTGTTCTTCGTCTTTGATGCCGGCGGTCAGGGAGATGCCGTGAAGGTCAAGCTGCCCAAGGCTGGCGTGGTGCCCACCGTGAACTCCGATAACCCCACCTGGGCCGAGTATATGCACTGGACCAGCTCTTACACGAAGGCCGAGCGTGAAGCAGTCGATAACGGCGACGTGCGAGGCTGCAACCTGACCGCAATGCCTGGACTGGAGAAGCTTCACGAGCAGGCCGAGAAGAACCCGGACTTGTGCACCTACAAGTGGGAAGTTCGCGCAGCGCTGCTCTACTCTGCAGCAAACGGCGGCGGCGGCTACGAAACCGCAGCCGGTAAAACCCCGTTCGTCGATCGCGTCCCGGCCTCCTTCACTTCCTTCTTCGCGCTCGCACCGGTCACCGACTTCATGGGTCTTATTGGTCTTCACCGCATGATGCTGAATCTGGACCTGATCTTCCTGGCTCTTACCTTGTGGTTCCGTTTCGCGCTGATTGCTGGTACCGGTAACTGGAAATCTCTCAGCATCATTGCCGGTGACCACGCTATCGTGGCGGCAAAGATTGTGGGTTTGGGTCTGGTCCTCTCAGGTACCGCTCTGACGCAGAGCATCGCCTACGAGGCATTCGAGAAGGCACTCCCTGGTGTGCCGCTATTCATCCGCAGTATCTTGCTGTCGGTCATCACGATTGTTGGCGGCATTGTCTGCTACATCATGTACTTCCGCGGCATGAAGAAGCTCACCGAGAAGGCGCCGCTGCTGGCAGCATCTCAGACGAACACCATTGGTGGACGTATGAAGGCTGGCACCGTCAAGACCCTCAACGCTGGTGCTGCGGTAGCTGGTGCTGCTGTAGCCGGCGGCGCTGGTGCAGCTCTGACCATGGCAGGTATGCAGGCCATCAAGGGCGCTAAGCGTGAAGAGCAGGAGAAGCTGGACCTGGAGAAGAAGTTCGCTCATGGTCAGGCCCGCGGCACCGAACGCCAGCAGAGGCGCGAGCGCAAGGAGCAGGAGAAGACCCGCTACAACAACGCTATGTTGTACTTGCAGGACGCCGAGCCCCGCTTCAATGAGGCGATCGAAACGACCCTGCAGAGCGCTAACGACTACGCGGATACCCGCACTGAGCTTGATCAGGTAGAGATTCAGCACACCGCCAAGACCAAGGAAATCACCGGAACCATCGAGACCAAGACCGCCGAAGCACGCACCGCTGAAGAGCAGAAGAACAGCATCGGTGAGCAGAAGAGCGTCCATGACGTGAAGATGCGCGAGCGCACCCACCTGCTCTTGGCCGCTCAGCAGCAGGTCACCGACGAGGACGGCGAGCCGGTTCTGAATGAGGAAGGTCAGCCGGTCACCCTTGCCGACAAGATCACGGAGGCGGCGCAGGCTCTTGAAGAGGCGCAGGCTAAGAAGTCTGAGGCTCAGCAGAACCTGGAGCAGCACCTGCAGGAGAAGGGCTACACCGTCCTGCATGAGATTCAGTACGACAAGAACGACCAGCCGGCATCCGTGAAGATTACCGACCTGGCAACCGGAAAGGTTCGCGTCGCTCCTCCTGCCGAGTACGATCACGACTTCTCCCGCCAGAACGTGTTCCCGACGACCGAAGAGTACGGTGCGTACAAGGCTTTGCGTAACGTAGCTGCCGCGGCTAACCGCGAGGCCAATAAGGCTAACCGTAGCTACGAGGAGACGACCGACCAGATCAAGACGGCTACCGATAAGTTCAGCCAGAAAATGTACAACTTCGCGATCCCGACCGAGAAGATCGCAAAGAAGCACAACCTGCCGACCGAGGCAGTGGCCGAGCTGCGCGTATCCTTCGAGGAATCTGCCGACATGCGCGACCGCCAGCAGGCCGCCATGTCTGCAGAGAACATCGCTCGCCGCGCCGCCAAGACCGCACAGAAGGATCTGGAACGCGCCGAAAAGGAGCACCAGCAGCAGGTCAAGGACCTCACCGCAGAACTGAAGGAGAAGGAAGCCGCGTTCAAGAGCAACGCGACCCGCGCTCGCAGTATCGCAACCGACATGGACAAGGCCTACAGCACCGGAGGTATCGAGAACGTGATGCAGAAGGTCACCGAAAAGGACCCCTACATCATCGACACCGAAGCCGGCGAGGTGCACATGAACGGTGAAAACCTGCGCGAGGCAGTCGATAACGTCATCAACGATGTACGCGCCCGGATCGACCTGAACAACCCCGAACCGGCACGCCGCATCGAACCCTAACCCCCACCGCAGAAAGGGCAAAAACACCCCGTACAGGGCCCCAGGAACCACACCTGGGGCCCTGCCCCATATACCCCCAAAACCCAAAACACATCTATACTAAACCTAAGACACAACCCATATAATCAGGGGAATTAATGCCAAAAACTAAACATGCGCTCGCTCTAGGGTGCGCCTCCATGATGCTTCTGTCCGGGTGCACCATCACCGCAGGATTTAACAACGTCGCCGGCGGCGGGCAAAAGCAGCACCAATCATCACAGCAGAACAACGCCGCCAGCTGCATTAAGCGCTCCGGAACCTCCAAAGGCACCGGCAACCTGGGCGACCAGAACCACCTCACCGGCACCAGCGACAAGCTCTCCGAAGACCAGAACAAGGTAGCGCAGACCATCGTCTCCGTCGGCCAGAACCGCGGCCTACCCGAAAAAGCACAGGCAATCGCCGTAGCTACCGGCCTGGTGGAATCCGACCTCACCAACATCAACTACGGCGACGACGGAGACGGCGTAACAAACCCGGACGGCACCCCCACCTCCTCCCTTGGCGTGTTCCAGCAGCAGAAATGGTGGGGATCAGTAGAAGAGCGCATGAACGTGTCCCGCTCCGCTGAAATCTTCTACGAGCACCTCGAACAAATCGACTGGGAAAACATGAGCGAAGGCGCCGCCGCGCAGAAGGTCCAGGGCTCCGCCTACCCTCACAAGTACGGGCAGCGCATGGCTGAAGCCTACGACATCGTGCACGCCGTCTCCGCCTCCGGTACTGCAGAAAAGAGCGAGGAACCAAAGAAAGACGGTGACAATAAGAGCGACAATAAGGAAAGCAGCAGTCTCTCCGCTCGAAAAGCCAACTGCAACACCGGCAGCCACTCCCCCGCACAACACGTAGACACCAACGGACAGGACACCTACCCCGTCAAATTCACCCCCACCGAAGACGAAAAAGCCGCCTTCTTCCGAGACGAAACAGACCCCTGGGGATCCTACAAAGGCCAGTGCGTATCCTACATCCTCTGGAAGCTCAACGAAGCCCACGGAGCCACCGTAGACAAGCCCATCAACAAAGCAGCATTCGGCATGGGTGGAGACGCAAACGCCCGCAACTGGGACGACATCGACCGCAACTATGCCACCGTAGACAAGAACCCCGCACCCGGCGCCATCGCCCAATTCGAACCCGGAGCACTACCCGGCATCGGAGAATACGGACACGTCGCCTGGGTAGAAGAAGTAGACGAAGCAGGAGGCCGAGTCCGCGTCTCCCAGTACAACTGGACCCCGCTACAGTACAACGAAATGTGGGTGGATAAGAACTCCGTATCCAACTACATCCACGTCAAATAACGAAAGGACCCACCATGAGCACCCCCACCACCCCCCAAAACCAGACACCCACCAACAACAACCCCACCCGCAAACTAGCCACCGCGCTCGCCATCGCAGCAGTCCTCGCCCTGCTCATCATCGGCTACATCCTCACCAACAAAACCGACCCCAAACCCGCGAGCGCCCCCACCCCCACCAGCAGCGTCATCTACAACCAGGCACCCACCACCACCCCGAGCAGCCCCGCCCCGCAGGCAACCAGCACCATCATTGGCGGCACGAAGGTGAACGGCCAGCCGCTCTACACCGCCCCTGCAGCGTCCGTCACCAAGTTCTGCAAGGCATGGGCTACCGCCTCCGCCGGCAAAGAGACGTTCCTCAAAAACATTGAACCCTACGTCACCTCCGACGTACTCGAAGGCCTCAAAGACACCGACCCGCGCAACCTCACCACCGACAACCCGACGCTAACCAACATCGTCATCAACCCGGTACCCGGCACGGAACGCACCTACAATGCCTACTGCGTCTACAACCGTGAAGCCTTCCCCCGCTACGGTGGCACCTTCACCAGCACCGACGGATCCGACTGGGTACTCTCCGAACCCAACGACCCCGCCGACGACCCGCAGGTTCTAGCCGACAAGCGACCCACCCCCGAACGCACCAGCAACTACGACCTCAACTAACCCCCAAAAAAGGGTTTGGCCCCGGACAGCAAACGCACTGTCCGGGGCCAAACCCTTCTAATCCACATCACCACAATTATCCACGCTGCACACTAAACAGCTCCACGTTCCCCTCATCATTCACACGACGCACCCGCAAGCCCGCACCCTGACGCACCGCATTCTGACGACGATACCGCGCCCACCAAAAACTTGCCGGCACACCATACAGCAGCACAATACCTGCCACCTTCACCACGTCACCGGCACCAGCAAAGCCAGAGGCCACCAAACCATCACCCACCGGCAGCACCACCGCAAACACCAGAACCGGCAACACAATGAACCACAGCAACAGCCGACGAATCCACCGACCCCACGAAAACACCGCGCGAGCGCCCTCATACGCCACACCAAAAGCAGCACCCGCCACATCAGGACCCTCAGCAACATCCTGATCCTGAGCCAGCACATCCCCTGCAGACCCGCGCTCGCCGGCAAAGGTAGATACCGGGTCTGAGCTAGGCTTGATGACCACAATACGGCGCTGCTGACGCTCCAAGGTGGCATCATACTCAGCGCGGCGGCGCTCATCGAGCAGAACGCGCTGAGCCTCATTCAGCAACTGTGCCGACTGCTCAGTACCTCCCATATCGGGGTGCTCCTTACGCATCGCGCGCGTGTACGCCGCCTTGATTTCCTCAGCGGAAGCCGACACGGAAACCCCCAGCAACTCGTAGTAATTAACCATCATTAACCTCTCCCCTACCTCTCAACGAGCCGGGCGCTTTCTTTCTACCCATCATAACCCCAAACAAACCATAAAAACACGGCAACACCACACCATACACACCAACCGCACCCACAAAAAAGAGGGGCCCCGCACCAACGAGACCCCCCAACACACTACCTACACCCAATCACCCCCATCATCTCCCGACGAAAACTCCTCAACACCAACACCAGGAACCACACCAACACCCCGACGAACAACACCCGACGAACCACCAGGCACACCTGAAACACCCACCGACAACTCACTCATACGACTCAACTCACGCACCTCAGCCTCAGCCGCCTCACGACCCGCAGCCACAACATCCTCACCCAACATCGCACGATCACGCACCGTCAAAACACGAGACACCAACATCGGACGAGACACCCGCACCCCACGCACAATATCCCACCACGACGACACAAAATCACCACGACGAGCACGCCATACAAAATTACCCACACACGCAAACTCACCACGACCCAACTCAGTAAACGCAGCAGCAGACAAAGCCGGCACCTTCACCCACCGACCGAACGCCTGATCAGCCAACGCACCCGAATCAGAATCCAACAAACTATTCTTCTTGTGAGACGTATCCGTCTCCTCACGAGACCACCGCAACGGCACACGACCCTCAACCCACGCCGCCGTATCATCATCCACCTGATGCACAATCAACATAGACCCCTGACCGGTCAGCTGCGACGCAAACACAGAATTACCCGAGCGCTCGCCCATGGCCACAATATCGGCGTGGCTCTGGGTTGAAATCATGATGCGAGCGCCAGAGCTACGGGACTGCTGCAGCATCGCATCCAGACCGGTAGTGCCAGCATGCGTGAACTCATCGACGGCAAGCAACCAGGGCGTTTCAGAATTGCCGCCGAGTGAACCGGCGAGCTTCTGCACGTCATTCATAATCAGTGCCGATAGCAGGCGTGCCAGAGACTGCTGCTTCAATGAGTTCAGAGAGATAATGACGAAGGCCTTCTCCTCAAACACCTGTCGCAAGGTGAAAGAATTGGAACCTTCCGGGCGCATACCGCGGCCTGCTGCAGTCTCCACAAGAGGCTTCAGCTGAGCAATAATACCCGAATACGAGCGGGGGTCTCTCTTTATCTTCGCACCAAGCGCAAGCGCGTCGTTCTGAAGGTGCTGATGCTCTGCTCCCTGCAGATTTTCCAGAACGTAACTCTCCAAAGTCGCAATATCCATGAGGTGATAAACCGACTCCAGATAAGAGCATTTCACGGTCTTATCATTCTCCGTAACGGTCAGTGGACCGGTGACGTTAAGAACTTCAAACAGGGTCTTCAACGCATCCTCAGCAATGTTGCGGTAGTAGTCTTCACCCCAGCTCAGCGAATTAACCACAAGCTCCATTTGAGAGTGAGCATCCACGCCTGAAGCCAGCGGATCATAGTGTCCTAGCTCCTCCGCCAGAGACCACTCGTAGACCTTCACATTGCTCTTTTCGCCAAGCTTGCGGATCGCGGCGCGGTACTGCGGATCACCCTTCATGTCGATAATGATTCCGGGAAGATTCGAGCGCATGTACGCCAGAATTACGCGCAGCATCGTCTGAGATTTACCTGATCCCGTCTTGCCAAAAACAATCGTGTGAAGCACATCCTCCATACGCTGAAAAACCGGCAAACCACGAGAGTACTTATCGGACTCCACGCCGTACACAATGCAGTCTTCAGGCGAGAAGGCGCCAGACTCAATGCGACGCTGAAACCAGAACTTCGAGACCAGCGACTGAGTAAGAGTCCGCGTGTACGCAGTCGGACGCATACGGGCATACGCAGGCTGATTCAGGTAAGTACGCAACCACCACAGCACACCTGCAAAGACGCCAAAACCAACTCCACCAAGAGCCTGCAGAGCCATATTCTGATACCAGAGCTGCACAAAATTCTCAGACTGAATCAACCGAGGAACCGTAGCCCAAAGACCAGCAGCAGCACCCAAAAAACCAAGGGCACCAACCATACACACTACGACCTTCCACAAAGAGCTCCACAGCTTCTTCTGGAATCCACGACTAACCCAAAAGCTCACGACAAAAGCCAGCGGAAAAATAACAGAAACCAGAATCCCAAGAAGCAGCATCACAGCAGAAACCTGCGGAGAAACACGAAGCAAAGAATGCGATCGTCCCATGTTCTCCCGGTCATTACTGACATCTCGCATCAAATAGCGAGCCATTGATTTTCCTTTCACAAAAGATGCGGGCGGCGTGCCCTTCCGCAGTATTGCCAGAAGGGCACACCGCCCGCATCAGATATAAATTCAGAGACTATTCTCCAGACGAGTAGCCATATTCATCAGAGGCAGATACCTCTTCTTCCGCAGCGTTCTCTACCTCAACGTCAGAAGCCTCAACCGATTCTTCTTCAGTCTCGAAATCCTGCTGATCTTCTGCCTTCTCAGAGATAGCCAGCAGACCACCAGTGAGAACCCACTGATCAGCAACAGCCTTCTCAAGCTTCTTATCCGACACTTCAACCGCGCTGAGGTATCCTGCATCATCTAGAGACCATTCGCCAATAATTGCAGAAGAATTATCAACAATCGCCGGCTCATCTCCAATGAAATTCAGGAAACGATCTACCGTGTTGTTCTTATATCCTGCGCTCGTGGAGAAGCCCAGGAAATTAGATGCTTGCTTAGACGTCAGGCCGGCATCCTCAACGTAGATGCGGTGTACATTCTGCAGCTGCTGCGCAAATGCTTCGTACTTCTCGATAGCCTGGCTGCGTGCCTGCATCAGGTCTTCTACTGCATCTGCAGAATCAACCTTGATGGCTACGGTAGCGGTACGTGCACCCATGCGCAGAGCCGTAACGACGAGATGGCAAGCATCTTCGAACTTGCCCAGAATCATCTTTACAGATTCTCCGGTAGAGTACTGTCCCTCAGCTTCATATGCGCCGCCAGGGAACTTCGAAATCGTAATATTGCACTGAGTATTTTCCATAACTTTAGTATAGTCGAACTCTTAATTTTTGCGTTTGTTCCAGGTCTTTGCGCGATCAATTGGAGGGGTAGGAGGAAAGCCCATAGGAGGCTTATGTCCTAGCGGCAATCTCCACACGCTACCCTTTTCGCTCTGGCTGATGCACTCTACCGGGAGTCCCGCTGCAACATCCCAAAAAATACGTCGCCGGTCAGTGCAATCTTGATAGACAGCAGGCATGGGGGTGACCACCCCGCCACGATAGATCGAGATGCGAATCAGACCGTCTGATGACACCCACACGTTGCCATACTCAAATTCGAATTCGGTCATTGTGATACCCCGCTTTTCACAGGCGCGAAGGATTGCTCGAGCGATTGCCGGGCGCTGGCAAAACCACAACTGACCTATTCCAGAATTACTGAAGCGACTAATGATGACTTCGTAAGATTCTGTTTCTTTCTGGCGACGTTCAATCTCCACTCCCCATTTGCGGCCATCTTTAGGATTGATGATTCCCAGGTCTGGAGTGTGGGTTCCGTTGCCGACGATCCAGACTTTGCTCAGCCGCTTACTACGTGAGTAGCCTACGCCGTCAAGCTGCTTAATATCTTTCTCGAAGGCGATGTCGAAACCGTATCGAGCAAAAATAATGGATATGTCGTTAATGCAAAGACGGTGGTCAATCTGGCTAAGGTTGTTGATTGATCCAGGGGTTGCTGTACACAGTTCATCCTCCCCGTATCCTGCAACTCTCCAGCTTCCGATGATTTCTTCATGCATTGCGCGAGAGGTGATTGACCAGACTGTTACCTGGCGTTCGCTGAAATTGTCGCTATCGAAGTCTCGCAGCTTAGCGTAGGTCTTCTCAGATTTGACGAGCTTAGCCTTCTTCAAATAGGTAAGAGCTTTGGTGACAGTTGTATATGAGGCACCTAGCCACCCGGCAATCTGAATATCTCGAGCCCATCCGGTACGAGCAATGAACTGCAGGACTTGAACGTGAAGCTCCGTGAAGTTAATTTGCGTGAGCTTGCCGTTGGCTCGCTTCTCGATAGCGAGGATATTAGGGTGGTCAGTATTTTCCATAAATATATATTACATAGAAATGTTCATATTCTCTGTAGATTTCTCCATATCTTCCGGGATACCGGGCTAGAAGGGGGAATGAACCCAACAGTTCGGAATCTAAGAAAGATTTCGCGCAAAGAGAGGAAAGTAGGGGGTTTAGGGTGGTTTGATTGAGGTTTTATTGTCGTGTGCTTGTGTGTGGATGTCAGATAAAAGGGGCGGAATCTAGGGGTGAAGTTAGGGCAGAGTAAGAGATTGAGGAGGCTTGTTGAGGTGAGTGAGGGGAAGGTATTGAGGGCAGGGTGAAGGCGGGTAGAGGGTAAGCGGAGAAGTTTGTGGAAGTAGTGGTTTGCATGGAGGGTGAGTGCGGAGGGTGGTTTGAGGTGAAGGAGGTGCTGCAGAAGGAGGGTGCGGTATAGATGGTGGGGTGTGAAGAGGAATGGTTTTTGAGGTGGTGGCAGTGTTTGGTTTGTGGGTGTTGTTGAGGTGCTGGATAGGTGTTTTTGAGTTGGGGATGTTGAGAGTTGTGGGCTAAGTGGAGGGGGTAGAGGTTGGGTAGATTGAATGGTGGATCGTGTGGGGTGATGATGTGGTGCGAGTGGGTGAGCTGCAGGATTTTTGAGGTGGTGGCGTGTGGGGTTTGGTGGGCTGGGTGGATTTGCGGGGTTTGTGAGTGTCTGGGATGTGCTTGGATAGCACACTTTGCAAATGGGACATTGTGGAACTTTAAATGGGTTTGATGTTCTGGATAGGCAATAATGAAACATAGGCACACATGGAAATATGGAATGTAGATAGGAGATAGTGTGACCACATGGCGTTGGTGTGATTCACCGAAGAGGATAGCTGCGGAAAGCGGTTTGGAACTTGAAAAATTTGAAATGGTTCCCACCTCCCCGACGGCATCGTGTAGGGATGCAGGAAATGGGGTGTTTTCGTATCGAGATAACGGTTTGGCAGTTCTGGTCGATTGGTACAACCGCCGTATTCTGCGTGCTGGGCTTGATTTGAGCTCAGAGACCCTTGATGGCTGGTACTTCAACACTAGGGCGCTTCAGCAATGCAAGAAGCTTAAAATCACCCCCGGTAACGTTGTTGCAAGCTTGGAGGATTCTGACGCTTTCCCCGCAAAGAATGGGCACACCCTCTACCGTGGAATCTTTGATGTGCTTGTTCATGAGGCAAGAGGTCGGGTAGTTAGCGTTGGGGCTGTAAACACCTTGAGCAGTTCAATCTTGAGGCAGGCTGTACCGAGAGGTTCAGGGGGAACACCCGTAGGGTCTATGCCTCGAGATGTTAATGACCTTTTGAATCGTGCCCGGCGTGCTGGTTTTGCGGTTTCTAAATCCGGTACAGGGCACTACAAAATTTGGGGGTCTGGAACCCCGGGAGCAGGTAGGAGCGTGGTTATTCCCTCGACTGGTTCTGACCGGCGAGGAATGATGAACAACATCGTAGAGATTCGTTCTGCATTCGGTGTTGATTTACGCCGCTTGTAGATTGGTTCTAAGGGGAGGGGGTGCCCCCCTCCCCTACTCCGTGTTTTGCCATTGGGACATATCCTGTCTACATAGGTCGCCCTGGAAGGCTGCTGTGACACAATGAAGGTAGACAATCTTCTAGACGAAAGGCGTAATGATGAGTGAGCATAAGTCACGCATTGCGATCAAAGATGTACCGCAACTTCTGGATGAGTTCGAAGAGTGCGTGGAGCATGCATACTTCGATAAGAACTTCCTGCCCGCTTCTGAATCTCCGATCCCTGGATCCAGCATGGCCCTAGAGGATCCTCAGCGAGCGCTGGAGTTTGGTTCTGGGGCTAAGGACCTTGTGCGCATTGGCAGGAGTAAGGCTGTTGCTCAGGCTCGGATGAGTGATGTGGTGTGGGTGGAGGATGTGATGTCTGCTATCGCTGTTGATGCTGCGCATTCTCTGAGTTCTGTGCCTGAAGAGGTTATTGAGGATTCTCTGGGTGAGCGGGAAATACCTGCTATGGGCGTAGTGATCTTTGAACGGGGAACTGGGTTCTATCTGCCAAAGGATATTGCGGGTGGCAGGCGCTACCATTGTGAGGTTATTGGGTATGTTAAAACTTCTCCGTTCACAGGGAATGATTTTGTGCTTTTGAATATTGCGTCTCCAGACAAGCGGGGTAGCTCAATTTATGAGTTTGGTAGCTTTTATATGCTGGCTGATTTGGATTTAAATACGCAGAAGAGGGTGAGGAATCTTGTGCGTGCTACGTATCTACTGATGGGCGATTCTGCGGTAGCTCAAATGGGCGTGGAGACTGTGGGTGAGGTGACTAGGAGGAAGCACGGGAAGAGGAAGACGATTAGGGCTGGGTACCCTGTTCGAACGGTGCGGGTTGGAGCTCATTTGCTGGCGAACTCTATCCCTGATCATGGTGTTGCAGATGAGCATGAATCTGGGGATAAAAAGTGGACGTTGAAGCACCGAGTGATTACCCGTGGGCATTGGAAGCGGGTAGCTTACGGTAAGGGTCGGTCGCTGCGGCGGGTGCAGTGGATTATGCCGTATGTGCGTGGTCCGGAGGGGGCGGATTTGGTGGTTCGTCCGGTGGTGAAGGTGTGGCGTTCTGGTGGTGTTGATTAGGTCGGTGGTGTATGCTCGGTTGTGAGTGTAAACCGTTTTCGGATTTGTCCCCTTTTGCGCGTACTTTGTGCGTGTGGAAGGGGGCTTTTTTGTGGTGTGGGGTGTTTTGGGGGGTTGGTGGTTGGGACGGTGTTGTGTTGTGTATGGTTTTTTCTTTTGGTGTGGGGTATGTTTGAGGCATAGTTACACGGAAGGATGTTTTTATGTGTGTGGTTGATGTTGCTGCGAGTGTTCGTCATGATGTGGTGACCGATGAGCAGTATATTTTGGAGGTCGTTCCCTTCAACGGCGAGCGCTGGGCTACCGATGAGCCGATGACTCTTGAGGAGCTGGCTGCGTGGATTGGTCAGCCTGATCTGAAAACCCCGATGTCGCAGCCTCTGGAGGACTCGCTGGGTGGCTGGTTCGTGTTCGACGCTAATCGTCAGGAGCTGTCTAAGGATCAGGTGGAGGGCCTGTGGCGTTGGTACACGGAGGCTCCGGTGACTGGTTCTGATCCTGATGCGGTGACGGTCTACGACGGCGAGGCCGTAGATGAGGATGAGGACGATTGGGATTCTGCCGCTTTGGTGGTGCACCGGAACCCGATTCCCTGCACCGAGGAGTCCGTGGCTGAGTATGCCCGCGTTACTCTTGATGTTTCCGACGTTATTCTTCACAAGGCGAGCGCATGGCTGAGTAGCCGTATGGAAGAGCTGGCTGCTGCTCTTCTCTCTAACCGGCAGAGTGACTGCAATGTGATGCCTGCGGCGGTGCGTGAGAAGTTTGCGTTGCGGGTCGTTGGGCTGGATGAGGATATGGAATTGTTGTCCGCTTCTGAGCAGCAGCCGTACCGTCTGGTCCGTGAGCCTAGCTACCATGCGACAGCTGGTGCGCCTCGGGTGAAGTTCGTGCTCCGGGTTGCGGGCGCAGAAAAGAGCTGTGTTGCTCTTTTTTCTCCGCTGATGCAGGCGGGTGATGATGAGGTGGTTTTCGATGTGGAGGTTTCAGCACAGCATAGTGTGGCTGAGCTGGCTGAGATTGCTGCTGCGGAGTTTGAGCGCCGATTTGGTTTGCCTGCTGGTTCCGTGATGTTTACCGGTGAGGCTTAGATGTTGAGTAGGGGGTGATGAGGTTTTGGTGGTCACTTTCTTTCTTCCCTGTTGTGGGGAATGTGGAGGCTGCGCTCGCAGGTAGGCGGGTGGGGTTTTGGTTTGTGATTGGAGGAGATTTTTATGGGGGCTGGTTCGTGCACAGCTCTTTCCTTACACTGAGGAGGCCGTGACAGAATTACGGTCAAATAGGCACACTAAGAAAAGCTGTTACAGAAAGGAAACGTTATGGGTAAATGGCATTGGGTTAAGCCTGCAAGGGAGGCAGTAGCCCAAAATGGTATGAAGTATAAAAAATTTGAGGCAATCCTGGCCTCCCCGACGGCATCATGCCTTGACCTTGGAAAGGGTATATATTCGTATCGGGAAGGTGGCCTGTTTGTGGTAGCCAACCTGAAGAAGCGGGTGATTCTATCTGCTGGAATCGACATGAGCGCAGATGCTCTTGATGGGTGGTACGTTAGCACTCGTGCGTTGAGGCAGTGTAGGGAGCTCAAGGTCACTCCCGGAAATGTGATTGCAAGTATGGAAGATGCTGATGCCTTCCCTGCAGAAAAAGGGCGAACCTTGTACCGCGGTCTTTTTGATGTGCTTGTTCATGAGGGAAAAAATCGAATCGTTAGTGTGGGGACCACGAAATCTTTGAATTATAAAATTTTGAGGCAGCCTACTGTATCGAAGAGTTCAGGAGGAACCCCTGTGGGTTCGATGCCTCAACATGTTAATGACCTGTTGGCCCGTGCTCGGCGTGCTGGTTTTGCGGTTTCTAAATCTGGAGCGGGGCATCACAAAATCTGGAAGTCTGGAACTCCGGGGCTGGGCAAAAGCGTCACTATTCCCTCGACTGGGTCTGACTGGCGAGGAATGATGAACAACATCATGGAGATTCGTTCTGCATTCGGTGTTGATTTGCGCCGCTTTTAGATTGGATTCAAGGGGAGGGGGGGTATCCCCCTCCCCTTGGAGGCGCGGGTAACTGGTTTCTGACCCTGATGTTGTGACGGTCTACGGCGGCGAGGCATTAGATGAAGATGCCCACGTTGTTCTTGTTGTTTCTGGTGTGGCTCTGCATATGGCGAGCGCATGGCTAAGTCACCGCATGGAAGAGCTGGCTGCGCTCGCGGGTAGGCGGGTGGGGTTTTGGTTTGTGATTGGAGGAGATTTTTATGGTGGCTGGTTCTGGGTTGTACCGTGCCAGGGTTGAGGTATATGACGCTGGTTTTGGTGAGTGGAGGGTGACTGCGGAGGCGGTCGATACGCTGGCTGGTTTGGTGTCGTGGGCTTCGTTGGGTGTGGGTGTGAAGTCTGCTGCGGGCTCTGGTGCTTCGGATTCGTTCTTTGGTCTTGTGGCTGAGGCTCAGCGGGCTCTGGAGCCGCCTTATGGGGTTGAGGATGTTGTGGGGTACATTCGGGGTGCGTTTGCTCTTTCTGGGGGCTCTGGGGAGCGTCTGAGTGTTGTTCCTGTGTCCGATGGGGAGTCCGATACGTGGCACGTGTTGGAGGCCTTTATGTGGCGTGAGGAGCGGGGAGAGCTTGGGGATGAGGAGCGGGAGGTGTGGCAGCGTATTGCTGACCGGTTCTTCCGTCACCCTTACGGCAGCTACTTGCGTTCATAGTCTTTTGGGGTGGGAGGGGCGCTATGGTGGCTGGCAGGTTGGTTCCTGGATTGGTTGCCGCGGTGGATTCCATTGTGTGCGGGCGATTTAACCCCTACGAGTATGGGACATATCAGAACATATCCTGAAATTACCGCTTTTTCCGTGTTAGCATTAAGGCACAACAAAAAATGATTACCCGATTAGGAGTAAAAAATGACCACTCGTAACGTTGCAACCGCAGCCGCCGCCCTCTCCCAGTGCACCACTGAGGATGAGGTCAAGGAAGCCCTCAAGAACTACCTCAAGGCAGGTGGCAGCCTCGCTCTCAAGTGGACGCAGGAAGAGAACTTGATTGATCCCAACGACTACACCAGCGGCACCGAGACTCGCTATGATGTGGCACTTCAGATTCTCGCCTCTACCGATGACCTGGAAGAGCTTGGCGAAGACGCGGAGCCCACCCTGGAGTACAGCAATCTTGAAGATGCAGTCTCCATGAGCCGCTTCAACTGGGACGAAGGATTCACCCCCTCAACCGAGAACCCCGACGATGAGGCCACCCCCTACACCGAGGCAGAGGATCGTCTGCTGCAGAAGCTGAACCTCACCCGAGAAGACATCTCCGAAATCATCACCCCCTGGTAATTCAGGCATAATTCACAGCGAGCGCGCCCCTTACTGAGACCGTGAGGGGCGCGCTCGCATTTCTGTTTCTGGGTGGATGGGACGATATGACGGGTTGGCAGGCGTTTTATTGCTAGATGTGGGAGGATGAAGGGCATTGTACGATTTGCTGTTTGGCTCTGGGGGGTTTCCTCTGGGGTTGATGATTGGAGTAGAGAGGATATTGTGATGGCGTATGTGGATAGTGAAGCGCCGCTGAAGGTGCTGATGGCTAAGGTGTACCGTGAGCGGCGGCTAAGGGTGATCCCAATGTGAAGACTGTTAATTTGCTGGTGCCTCCGCCGTCTCCGGTGTGGAGGGGTGCTGATTCTACTGCAGGGGTCCAGTAAGGAATCCCGTTCTGGGTTCCGCGGCGGATTCCTACCGCCGCCGGCCAGGGGTTAGCCCCTGCTTGAGCCTATATGCGAGCGCAGCCCTCACCTTCCAGATACAGGGAGGTGAGGGCTGCGCTCGCTTTTTGGTGGGTTTGCTGGGTTGATTACTGGCGGCTGGGACACTATAGGTTTTGTGCGTGTGAGTATTTGGTGATTATGGCACACTTAAGGCATAACAACACGGCATGTAATCGGAATCCCCCGATTTCTACTCCCCGGCTTGAAAGGATGTGCCATGTATTCCTCCTACTCCCCCTCTTACCGCCGTAAGCTTGAGAGCGCGGCGCGGCGCTTGAACGCTAAGCAGTTCGCCCGCCTTAAGGCACTGGGTGCGACCTTGCACATTAACGCTTATGTGCATAACCGCCGCCCCCGTAAAGGTCAGCTGCGACTGTCTGCACACCTGTATTTCGACCTGCCGTTGAAGGAATCCGGTGTGGTGATTCAGCGCGCCATTGCGGATGTCGCCCTGCTCATGCCCGGGTACGTGTGTGCGAAAGACCCGGCGCGTCTGCTGATTACCCAGCGCGCCGAGGTGAACGAAGATATTGTCAAGCTGCACTCCCACCACCTCTTTGTTCCGGTGGATGAGGAAATGCAGAAACGCATTGATGCAGAAGACGGTACCGTGTACGCAGAGCAGCTACAGCTGGTCATTGACTCTTACAAAGAACTCATCGTTGAGCATGGCGGCTTCCTTGAAGGCTCGACCGTCTCCCTCTCCTAATCCGAAAGGAACCCCGAACATGCCCATTCCTACCCGCCTGTATGCGAGCGCCAATCTTACCCGGGACGTCTCGAAGGGCACCCGCCGGCAGTACCTTAAAGCATTGGCACAGCATGAGGGTTTTGATCTCGAGGGCATCACCTATCACGGCCGGGATGCCATTTTCCGTGCCATGCTATCGGTGACCGGCAAAGGTGAAGATGCGCCCTTCCTCCTGCTGGGAGATGCGCCGCGCAGCCCTGATCTCTTCCTGGCAAAGCTGGTTCCTGCTGAGACAGCCCCGGCTGAACCATGGCAGAAAATGTTCCACGGCCTCACGTCTGAGGGCATGAGTTTCGGTGAGGTGATGCAGGAGTACCGCTTCGACGTGACCTTAGATGCCCTCCTGACAGCAGAGGTTAGGGGCACCTCGAACGATGGCCATTACCGAATCACCGAATGCGCTAAGGTCTCCGCCGGAACCGCCTATCTACTCGGTGGCACCACGGCTCCAAGCCGTCTACCCGATGGTTCCTACGTGCTGGTTGAAAAGACTTCAAATAGCTACGCTTAGGGCCCGGGTGTGGAGCTAATGAATACAAAAGCGAGCGCCCCGCAGCTTGAGTCTGCGGGGCGCTCGCTTTTTGGGGGTTTTGGTGGGGTGGGACATTACATGTGTAGCGCAAGCATGAGATTTTCAGCTCTGGCACGATTGAGGCATAACAACACGACACATAGCCGGGCTCCCCCCGGTGACTCAAACCCCTATATGAGAGGAACCTGCCGTCATGTCGAACCCTATTGATCTGTATTTGGCAACTAGTCTGTACGATACGCTCGCCCTGAGCACTAGCCCGAATAAGTCGCCTGATTCCGTGCATATTGCCAGCTATGGGTGCAATGAGATTCAAGACCTTAAGGAAGGCGAGCGCACCTTCGAGGACTGGGTAAGGGAAGATTTCATCAAGAACCCGAATGAGTATCTGGGCCTGCTGTGGAACTCGATTCTGTACGGGTACGCTACCGATACGCGAGTCTATAACTGGCTCAACGAGCGCGGTTTTAGTCTGCCGGTGCTCCGTTATGACGAAGACAAGTATTTGCGTCAGCCGGACGGCACCGGCTTGCCGTACCTGGCAAACGATACCCGAGATTACGCACGCCAGGTGGACCGCCTCTTTGACCTTACCCTCCTGTTCGACAAGGAGGGTAACCCCTTCGTGCGCATGGAACGTCGCCCTGCCATCTGCCGGTTCATTGCGGTTGATGACCAGCGCAATCTGCCGTACTGGTTGATTCAGCAGTGGGACTGGAGCACCGAGGACTGGGCAAAGCATGGCATTGTCCGCTCTGAGGTTTTCGGTGAGTCTCTGGAGCCTCACCGCTTGCAGGTGCCCGAGGATGGGAACCCGGAAGGTATCACGCATCGGCTGACCGGTCTGCGTGCCCGTGAGCTGGAAGAAGCCCTTGATGGTCTATCCCTTGATGGCGCTCAGCACATGGTGCTCCCGTACCTGCGCTATATCGGCAATGGTGCCCAGTGCGATTTGAACCTTAATCACCCTTCCAGCGTCTACGAGGGAGAAATCCGCTATGTCTAACCCCCGCCGCTACGGAACCCTTGACGAGGCTATCGACCGGGAGATTTCTGAGCTCATCGCCTCCAGCGGCATTTTGGAAACCCACACCCGCTTCAACCTCCTTGCCATTATCAGCGAGGTTCTGGAGTTCACCGGCGGCGGCGTTGAGTGCGCTGCCGATTCTGAAACCCGCCTGGAAATCATCAAGAAATACGCCCTCTAACCTGCCCCCCAGGAAGGATGTAAGCGAGCGCGGCGCGGTGGTTCTTTGAGCTGCCTGCTGCGCTCGCTTTTTGGGGTTTTGGTGGGTTGGGACATTACATGTGTGGCGCAAGCATGGTTTTTTCATTTTTGGCATGATTAAGGCATAACAACATGGCAAATAGCCGGGTTTCCCCCGGCAATTCACCCTCTCTAGCTCGAAAGGAAACCGCCGCCATGCCTTACTACACCGTGGAAGTCTCAACGAAGCCGATTCAGGAGAAGATCGGTAGAACTTGGGAGCTGGATGTGTGCACTTTCCTGCCCGAGGGGCCCGTAGAGCACACTGCCCGCCTGTCCCTGTCGCAAGCTACCGCCTTGGATAGCCTGGACGGCTTCGAGGTGCTCAAAAAGTACGCACTGCTCAGCGATGAAGTAACCGAGGATGGTCACCCTTTCGTTGAGGGATTCCGCAAGCCCAATGGTCGGACAGAAAGCCTGGAACTAGAGGATGAGCTCATGCGATTTCTGCATGAGACCTCCGGGCTGTGGTGGGATGATGACCGGGACGTAGACGATGACATTTTTAAAAATATCCCTGCTGCGCAGTGGTATTCCGTTGTCACCGAAGGCATTACCGCCAACAGCGAGCGCGGGCCTAAGAATGGCCGCCGAATCCTGTACCTGGTGCTTACCCCTGATGAGGAGGAGAAATAGGATGTCTACAGCGCGTGCAACCGTGGTGATGTCTATCAGTCACCCGGAGCAGGGGTTTGACCGGTACGGGCTTTTGAAGGTTGAGGCGACCGTAAAGACTGCCGAGGGTACGGTGGTGAATACTGCCATTGGGGGTATTGAGGTTGCTGATGGGGTCCTGGTTGATGACCTGGACGGATACCGACTCCAGAGGTACGCGGTCAGTGGTGCTACAGCCGATGATGAACAGGCGTGGCTCTCCCACTTCCGGGTGCCTGAAGACCCTGCAGATTTTGAGAACGCTCTGACTGAGTACCTGTTCCAGGATGGGTCGGCATGGTTTCAGGAGGACGTCGAGCGCGCCAAGCTTGTAGCCCTGCCTGGGTTCAATGAGGATACCGGCACCGCCCCGTGGGTCTGCGTCTCTAGCACCCTCTCCGCGCCCCTGCAGGCTGGAGAAGAAGGCCGAACCCTCATCTACCGCTACGAACAGCCAACCCCGGAATAAAGCACCCCCACATGCGAGCGCGCCCCTTACTGAGACCGTGAGGGGCGCGCTCGCATGTTACATCTGCTCCCTTGGGACATAATGACGAGTCACCAAGCATGCGGCTAATAAATATGGGAAGATAAAGACATAACAACCCGACATGATCGGGGCTCACCCCCGATTCTCACAACACCTCCCATGAAAGGATATGGTCATGTCGATCAAGCTGTACCTGAAGCCTGGCCCGGACGGAACGCTCAATCTGGGCCCGGGGCATAACGATGCGTCCGACTCCCCCATCATTGCCAGCTGCCCTTTTGAAGAGCAGCAGGCACTGGAAGCCACAGGAGGCACTTTTGAAGAATGGCTAGAGCAAGGCTCTAATGAGACATTCGATGCATATGCTGTCAAGTTTAAGGATTTGGTGCTCTACAATTACGCCACCGATGAGAAGATCCGCGAGTACCTGCAGGGCCAAGGGTTCACCCTGCCGCTGATTCGATTCGAGCAGCGCGCGGACGCTGCAGGCGTACCGGCCCAGGTGAATACCACCCCTGACTATGTGCAGCAGGTCAAGAATCTATTCACGCTGACCGTACTGTACGGCGAGCGCGGGGTGCCCTATTTCCAAATGTCTCGCCAGCACCCGTACACCCGGTTTATTGTGATTGAGGATCCTGACGGTGCGCGTTGTGCTGTGCAGCTGTGGGATTGGGCAGCGGAAGACTGGGCGGAAAACTACCTGGTGTCCGTAGCGGTTACCCCCGAGGAGCTGGCCGTTTTTGGTTCAGCAAATCATCTGATGGGGCAGTTCATTGAGAAGTTGGATAAGGAGCTGCGGAAGTATGATTCGAGCTGCTACACCAACCCGTTCTTCCGGTTCCTCGGTACCGGTGAAGAATGTGACCTGAAGCTGGGCTACCCCGCCCGCGTCTATCAGGGAGTCATTTACGGTCTCGATAATCTGACCTCCGGCAATATGGCGTAATCCTAAGCGAGCGCCCCTCACCTGCAACAGGGGTGAGGGGCGCTCGCTTTTGGGTTATGGGTGGAGTGGGACATTATATGTGTGGCGCGCGCATGGGTTTTTCAGGTCTGGCATACTTAAGGCATAACAACACGACAGATAGCCGGGTCTCCCCCGGCGACTCAACCCTCTTGCCTGAAAGGAAACCGCCATGAGTACCACTCCGGTTACCCGCCTGTACGATGCCGCCACCATTCATGAGGACTCTAGCGAAGCGGCTGCCCTCGAATACTTGGCGGCGCTGGGTGAACCCACTGTGGCACTGACGATTGACGGTCAGACCAAGAAATACCATTCGCGCAAAGACATTTTCCGCGCCATGCTCTCTATCGAAGGTGGGTACGAGGAGCCCCCGGCACTCATGCTTGGCTCCCGCTCCGCGCCCGAGATAATCCTGGCGCGACTTGCCCCCTACGACGTGAAGTTCCTCAACCAGGGTGGTTGCCCGCAGATGTGGTACTCCCTCTCCAATGAGGATGAGAACCTGGGCAACGTGTGCCAGGAGAACAAATTCACGCTGGATTCTCTCTTCGAGGCAACGACGCTTGATGGGTACGAGGGACACTACCGTATCGCTGAATACGCTGAAGTTAGCTGTGGTGAGGTGGCACATGCTGACGGCACCACGTCCGCAGGCCGCTTGCCTGATGGTTCATACGTATTGCTGGAGAAGGTCTCCGACCGCGTTCTCTAAAGGAGGCTAACCATGGAAACGATGATGAAGACTGAGACTGACCTCTACAGCGCCGAAACCCGCGCCGCTTACCGTGAGGCTTACCAGAAGCTCATTGACGAGTATCCCGGCGCTTACCCCTGGTTTGCAGTCGAGACCAACGAGGTTAATAGCCAGTGCGAGGAGCCCGACATGGTGGAGCTATGGTGCACGATGCGAGTCATGGATGATGAAGACTCAACGTGGATGCACGAGCACCCCTTCCCCACCTGGACGATGACCTCCGAGGAGTTCAATAACGGAGACGATGAGGGCGAAGGCTACCCGTGCCGATGCCAGCCAGGGGTGAACATGTACCTTGCACACGTCGTCTTCCCCTTCGCCCGCTCCCACTTCGGTATCGAGAATCCCGAAGACGTAGGCGGCGCCTGGTACATGCGCTCGCACGGCGAACTTATTCACCAGGTGGATTTCACCGATAACTAGCGAGCGCCCCTCGCCCCCTGTAGAGGGGATATGCGCGGGTGTACTGCCGGCACCCGCGCGCTCCCCTGCCGTGTTTGTTTTGAAAAGGCTGCGTCTCGCGCTGGGACGGAAGCTGCTACCCCCCTTCTTGTGAAAGGAATGTTTACTGATGGCTGTTTGCCCTAATGTTTTGCCGAATGAGGTACTTGATTTTCCCGGTTCGAATATCACGGTTGCTCAGGTGCTTAATGCGTGTGTTCGTAAGGCTGAGGCTGATGACGGTGACTGTGTGCAGGTCTCGATTGCAGAGCATGGTGAGCTGAATATTTTCCGGGCGGTGGTTGAGTTCGATACTCCCGGTTGCCTGCGCCTGGTTCGGAATGAGCTGGTGACCGATGATAATTTCCTGGTTCCCCTCTCGTATGTTCAGGATGAGAAGAGCATTTCTGAGCTGGTAGGTTTGCATGGAGCGGACAATACGCGCCGTATTCTCTACGCTTCCGCTCGAGGTTCTGGCGGGCTGTATCTCATCACGGGTGCCGTCCCGGATGACGAATCGGAGCATGACCACCGGATGCAGGAAATCTACGCCGCTACCGCGCATCTTGTCTAAGGGCGAGCGCGGCGGCGGGGTGCCCGCCGTTTTGAGGAATGACTAAATCGGCGGTGCATCATGTGATGAGCGCCTACACTCAAAAGAAATACTCACATTAGGAGGAGATTGTGGAGGGAAAATCCCTGCAAGAGAATCAGGACTTTGTGGCTACCGTGGAAGAGAAGCAGCAGGACGGCGAATGGGTCGTGACTGCGCAGGCTGTCGGCACCCTTAAGGAGCTGACGGAATGGGCGGCAAATGGTGTGGGTGTAGGTAGCTCATGCGCGTTCGATGGTCTCGATCATTTCACGCTAGGCTCTGCCATGTGGGTAGATGAGACCTTCTCGCTGGTGACCGATGAGCACGGCGATGTGGTGGAGCCTGCCGAGGATATGCACGCCCCCTACGGTTACCTTCATTGGGGAGAGGGTGCCGAATCGGAGGAGAAGCTTGTCGCTAAGGCTAAGAAGCTTGCCGGGTTTGGTACTCATCTGCTGCGCACGTATGCGGAGATACATTCTCCGGTACAGAGCCTGAGTGAGGGCGAGGTTCAGGAGATGATTGAGGATGGAGAAAGCCGCCTGGTCTTGGCTCACGCTGAGCCCCTGGAGTATTCCGTGGAAAATGTGAGCGCGTATATCCGCTACGCTTTTGGGTTGGATGAGCAGCGGCTGAGCCTCTCCCGTGCTGCCGATGACCAGGATGCCACCTTGAACGTGCTGGATAACTATGTGTACGCCGATGACTCCGGTCTGCTGACCAAGGAGGAAGCCGAAAACTGGGAGCGCGTGTACGGCCTGTACTACTGCCACCCATATACCCTAAACACCCCCTGATACGGAGCCACAGCGAGCGCCCCTCACCCCCTCAATAGGTGGGTGGGAGGCGCTCGCCTTTTTGGTTTTGGTGGGGTGGGACATTACATGTGTAGCGTGCGTGTGAGTTTTAGGGTTTTGGGATGATTGAGGCATAACAACACGACACGTAGTCGGGGCCCGGCGTCTCAATCTCGTTCTAAAGGACAAACGATGACTCAAGAAAATATCTACCCATTCAGCGCTGCTGGGGAGGATATTCAGCGGCTGCTTCCAGAGCATATTGGCGCGGCGTTCAAGATGGTTTGGGATGCCCCCGCGGACTCCCCCGAAGTCCTGAAGCAGGCAGGCAAGAAACTTGCCCTTGCCCGTAAGAGTGCCCGCGGCGCTTCGAAGAAGAACGTCTATGGTCAGGATGCGGTGCGCGAGAGTCTCCGCTACCTTCGGCTGACCCGTGCCCTGAACCTGATCTACCGCAACAGGGCGCAGTTCCATGATGCATACCAGGTGCACTGCCTAGCCTCTCTGATTGTGGCAGGGATGAAGACGGGAAGCGCCCGCAGGGAGCACCTTCAAGCTGCAAGCACCGAGCTAATGCTGTGGTGGGCTCAGACTATCAACACGGCGCAGGAGGTAAGCCAGTGACCAAACAGCTCAGCAAGCGAGCAATAGCCGCCCGCCAGAAATTCAACGAGGCGCACAGGCTCACCTTTACCCACATGATCCCTGGCCTCTTCCAGCACATGTTTCTTGGGGTATGGAAACTATCACCCATGGAAGGCTCACGGTTGATGATGACCTTGAACAGCCTCAACCCCAGCTTTCCATATCCGGATTACGCGGTGGATGACCTGACCGCTTCCTGGCTCAGCACTGGCGCAGGATACCTCTACGCACACCCTGAACTTTTCCTCTCAGAACACCAGTGCAAGAGCGCGGTGAGTATCATCATGGCAGCTCTGGCAAAAGGCGATGACCGCGCAGCACTCATCACCCAGGCAAGGCGGCACGTCATTGCCTGGGCACAAGAGTGCGGACAGGAAGACTCACTACGCCTCTTCCTCAATAAGGAAGAGATCGTTGAGAATAACCTTTAGGGTGCAGAACCACGGCGAGCGCCCTTCACCTAATTATGGGTGAGGCGCGCTCGCCTTTTGGGTTATGGGTGGAGTGGGACATTATATGTTTTGACTGTGTGCTAGTCATATATTTTTGGGATAATCAATGCATAACAACACGGTACAAGCTGGAATCCCGGTTCGTATCCTCACCGATGAAAGGTCACCAATGCAGCCTGATATTTTCTACCCGTCCGAAACTAATGGAGCGGATATTCAGAATCTGCTTTCTAAGGACGTCGGCGCAGTTTTCAAGAAGGTTTGGGATGCCCCGGAGCACTCCCTCGAAGCTCTGGAGCAGCTGGCGCATGAAATCGCAGGACTTCACGCGAAAGAGGAAGACTCCGATAGTGCGGTGGTGCACACGCATCTTCGTGCCTTCTGGCTAGATACTGCAATGACGATGATTCAACGGGATGCAGAAGCGTTTCACTCCAAGTCTCAGGCACGCTGCCTAATCTATCTAGTCGGGGCAGGCCGAACCTCTGGCCGTGCTCGTCGAGAATGTCTCATGCTTGCGCTTAGCTCTATTTCTGTCTGGCAGAAAGCAGAGCGGGAGTATCTGGCATAGCTCATAAGCGAGCGCCCTTCACCTAGTTATGGGTGAGGGGCGCTCGCTTTTTGGGTGGAGTGGGACATTACATGTGTGGCGCAGGGGTAAGTTTTAGAAATTTGGGACGATTAAGGCATAACAACACGACATTTCGGCCCCTACGATCGGACTCACTATGACCTTCGGGATTGACTGCTATATGGGTATTGATGACCACTGGAAGAACCCGAGTGTGCAGCTGTGGCACCCTACCGCCGGTACATTGGCCCACGTGCCAGTACCTCAGTTTTCCTTGGAGGCGATGTCGGCTGCAGATGAAGAGGCGCAGGAGTACCGCCGCCGTTTTGGGTTCGAATACGGGAATTACGATATTGAGCGCCTGTGCCGCCCGTTTGATTCCACCGATAGCCGGGCACACGATGCGTATATTGAGCTGGTTGATGCGCGGTATGAGCTGATGCGCTCGTGGGCCTGCATGTATGAGCCGCTGCCTGCCGGCGAGTACGGAACAAGCGCGCTGGAAGATGGGCTGGAAGAACAGCTCACTGAGGAGGCTAACCGCCATATCGCCGGTAATTCTGAGCTGCAAGGCGCACTCTCTGAGCATCAGTTTAAGCGTGTGCTGTGGGTGGATGGGGTAGACCTTGGCGGTGAGGCTGAGTACTCCCCGGACGGGGTCTTCTCTCACCCGGCGCGGATTCAGGTAACCAATACGGTTTACGGCTCCCACTAGATGCCCCCTGGTTTCCGGGGTGGTGTGCCTGGGTGGTTTCCATAAGGTGCTCACAGGGCGGATTGGCTGATCTGTGGGCACCTTGCAGGCTGCTGAAGGGGATTCGGTAACCCCTTCTCTATCAGTTGGGACATAATATAGTTTGTGTGCATATAGGTTTTCTATTTATGCCATACTTAAGGCATAACAACACGGCAAATAGCCGGGTTCTTGACACTCACAAGAACCAGCACCGAAAGGAAACCACCATGGACTCCACCCGCATTCGCCTCTACCCCCTCGAAGCTGACCACGGCTTCCTCACCCTGAGCACCTCCCCCACCAACGACCCCACCGCCCTACACCTTGGCGGGTGCATGGTCGGTGCACTCGAAGAACTCGAAGACGAAGGCGTAAGCTTCGAAGAATGGCTCGAGGAAAGCTTCTACACCGGCGATGAAGACCTTCTCAGCAATCTCACCCGCTCCATTCTCTACGCCGCCTCCGAGGAAGGCACGGTACGCACCTTCCTGCAAGAGCACGGATTCGACCTCCCCACCCTCCGCATTGCAGATTTGGCAGATACCGACCCCACCGACGCATCCGGAATCCCGCCACTGGTCAATGAAACCAACGAGACAGTAGACCGCCTCTTTGAACTCATTGACCTCTACATTGGACCCGCCGATGACGGCGCCCTCGCCCTATGGCTCCGCCCGGGCGCTCGCCGCACGGTACACCTGCTTGCCGTGAACGACCCTGAGAGCCCCCGCTGGATTGTCCAGCCCTGGGACTGGGCGGCGGAAGACTGGGCAGGATACAGCGAGATTCAGGCACCCCTGAGCGGTGTACCCGAGACCCTGCAGGTCATCCCCCACGGCTCTGTGGTGAAGACCCTGGGCGGCTTGCCTGTGCTGGGCACCCACAGCATCCTCAAAGACCAGAAGGCAATCTCTGACGCGCTCGATGCCACCCGCCTGTACGGTGCACATCATTTCGTCTCCCCCGGTGTGTGGCACCTTGGAAGCGGCGAGAAGCACGGAATCGAGATGGACGCCCCGGTGGAGGTCTACGCCGCTAAGGTCTGGGCTCGCCCGTAACCCACCCGCTCCGAGGACGCGCGCCCTCTCTAGGTGCCGATTGGTACCTAGAGAGGGCGCTGCTTTATATACCCACAGTTGGGACATTGCATGTGTGGCGTGTGCATGGGGTTTTCATTTCTGGCATGATTAAGGCATAACAACACGACACTACATCTTCTCTTGATTGGAAATACCCCATGACTCGCCCCGCTTTCACTCCTGAACTTTTTACCCGTCCCCGCCCCGGTCTACCCCTTAAGGAGGTCTTCGCCACCGGAACCTCCGAGGGCAAAAACTACCGCGTGGTGGCATACCCTGCAATCACCGATGGCATGGACCTTGCCGATAACCCCTATGAACCGCAGTGCAACGTAGCAGCCACCGGAACCCTGGAAGGCTGGCCAGATACGAAGTACGACGTTGAGCAGGTCGCTCTGGTGCGTAATCTCATCAGCGAGCGCGGTTTGGAGTTTGCGCTGCGGTTTACCCGTGCGTTCATTGATGCCGATGCGGTGGCAGTGAAGACCGATGCAAGCTATCCGTGGGGTGAAACGGAGTGTATTGGGTTTGGTGCTGGACGTGATAGCGAGAATCGCATGGGTCCGCTGGATTGGTTGGAGTTTGTCGCTGGGTGGTGGGTTGATCTCGTGCTGGAGGTTCAGACGGCTTCGTATAACCACGACGGTTTCGAGTGGGTTTCTGTTGAGTACACCTCTATGCCGAACTCCCAGTGCTCGAGTGATTCTGATGATGTGTTGCACGCCTTGGAATTTTTTGAGGAAACGGTCGCCGGCGTGTGTGGAGATTTCGAGCTGGTGGAAGTGAAGGGTAAGCAATTGGCAGCGGCTTAGCCGATGGTGGTTTCCGTGGGGTGTTCCGCAGTGGAGCGCTCCACGGAAACCACTATTTTTGATGTTGGGACATACTAATGTAGTTCATGGTTTGGTTTTTATATATGCCATACAATAGGCATAACAACACGGCAAAAACGGGCACACCCCCGTTACCCGACAGAAAGGAAGCCTCACAATGGCCACTCTGCACGACCACAAGGTAGACACCAAAAAGGTCTCCATCACCCCCGGCTCATATATCGCCCTCTGGTCAGAGGAGCTTGACGATACGATGCCCGAGAATGAGCAGAGAATCTTTGGCCGCGGCGGCTTTCACCCCACCCGACAGTCACCCCCGGTCCTGCTCTACACCCCCGACGGTAAAACCCTGCAGAGCCGCTACAGCCACGCGGCATATGGAACCCTCACACAGTACGAGCGATTCGATGGAGAATATCAATGGCTGTACACGAGCTACAGCAACCCCCAAAGCGTCGTTATGCGTCCCCGCGTGTGGATTATCGACCCTATGCCCGAAGCCGACGCGCTCGCATTGGCGCGCGCCGCCTACAAAGCAGAAACCGCAGCAGGGCGTTTCAACGCATGGCAGGCGTTCCGGTACTCATTCCCGCTCTTGCAGGTGATTGCTAATGCGAGCGCAGAGGTGAGGGAAGCGGTAGAGGCTGCGGTGAGGGAGCTGTTTATCAACGCGCATGTGCACCATGCCTACGGTGCCGAACGTGAAGGGGTCTGGTCTGACTATTGCGCGGCGCTCGCACCGGTAGAGGCGTTGCTTGAAGGGGCTGTGGACCGAGAATATGACAAGGCAATGAGTGGGCTTGATACTCTCCCCATGGTGAGAAGTCTGACCGACATTCAACAGATGCTGCGTGCTGAGGCTCCGATGCTTAGTCGATATTTCACGGTAACCGGCACTAGCACCCGTAGCGTGGAGCGTCAGCTACGCCGGGCGGCCCACGAAGCAAAGTACGCCCCGGGTACCAATGCTATTTTCCTGTGCAAGCCCGCCCCGACCATCTACTAGCCCCCTGTAATTGGTTGTCCCGGCCCGCGCCAATTGGCGCGGGCCGGGACAACTTTTTCGACTATAAGGACATTAGATGTTTACAGATTCTTTATTCCTAGCAAGCAAGAAATAATAGAGACATGACAACACGGCAATATCCCAGCACCCAAGGAGAAACAATGAATAACGGCTACGACCTCAGCGGCGCGCTCGCAGCCCTCGAAAAGCAGGGGTTTACCCCAAGCCTGATCATGGTAGAGCGCCTATTCCGCTACCCAGATTCTCAGTCCACCCAGAACGACCACCTGGGCTACTGGCTGCGTCTCGTCTGGGAGCGTGATGGCATGGTCTATGAGCCTCAGCATCTCGAGAAATTCCTCAGCCACTCCGATTGGCGGCAGGTCTTCGAAGCCCACGCAAGCCGCGATCTCGACATGGAATTTGTCGGTAAGATCCCGCAGATTCCCGAAGGGTTCGATTTGTACGACCTACGCGCTGCGGTCATTGAGCAGGTACTCACCCCAAAGGTGATCCGCTGGACTGAGGCGCTACTCGGGTATGCCCTCACCCGCCAGTCTTCCGCATCCTGCTACATGGTCATGAACGAGTACGGAGACTATGAGTGTCACTGCAAAAAGGCAGCCTAGCGCCCCTTGAGTTCCTGAATGGATAACCAGCAAGGAACCCACCATGAAGGCTATCCCTGGCTGATGCAGAAACCCTGTGCCAGCCAGGGATAGCCTTCACGAACTGCTAAAGGACATAACACACACTGAATCAGAAAAACATCAAAAAATAAAATAATATATACACATAACAACACGGCAAAACAGGGTAAACACCCTATTACCCCAACGAAAGAAAACCCATGGCAGCACTACACCAGTACGGGGCAACCCCCGAAAAGATCCACATCACCCCCGGCTCATATATCGCCCTCTGGGCACCAGCCTTCGCTGACTGGATGACCGCCCCCAAACAGAACGTTTTTGGAGGAGCCACCCCCTACCCCACCCGTGAAGTATTCGCCCCCGTCCTGCTCTACACCCCCGACGGCCAAACCTTGCAGGACCGCAACACCGGCAAGCCCCTCGGCACCCTCACCCAATACCCATACGCACATAACTACCTCTGGGAATACACCACCTACACCAAACCCCACCACTGCACCTACATCTTGCGCGTATGGATCATCGACCCTATGCCCGAAGCTGCCGCGCTCGCTGTGGCTCGCGCCGCCTACAAAGCAGAAACCGCAGAAAAGCGCTTCGCTGATTTTTGTGACGGCTGGGGTGTTCGGAAGCTCGATGAGATGAGCGCTGGCACTGGTGAAGAATCGGAGCCCTGCTTCAGCGAAAGTTTGCGGGTGGTCTTTGAGAACACCCACCAGCACCATGCCTACGGGACGGATCACGGCGCGGCAATCCGCGCATTCGAGGAAGCTGCAGATGCTGCAATAAAGGCCCTAGAGGGTCGCCTCAGTGAGGAGCTCGACAAGGCATCTAAGGCCCTTGAGACTGTCCCGCCTATGGGGGACCCGTCCTACAATCTCAGATTAGGCGCCTATCTCCCGTGGAGGGCGGCAGTGAGCAATGTACTTGACGCTCAGGCCCCGACGCTCCGCCGATACGTCGCCCGGCGTATAGAGGGTACTGCCGTCCAGGAGCTGCAGAAGGGCTACAGCCGAGCGTTGAGCGCCGCCAAGGAAGCTGCTGGTAGCGCTGCAGACCACGCAGGCTATTGCCTCGCCCCTGCCCCCGCAATTCGCTAATCACCTCGGAAGGGCAGGTAAGACCAGCCGCCCCGATCTGTGCAGTTTATGCAGATCGGGGCGGCCTTTTTATATATAAGGACACTATATATAAGAAAAATTTTTGGCGTTATATTTTATGGCATACTTAAGGCATAACAACACGGCAATACCCGATAGCCTTAAGGAGGCACCCCATGACCGCTAAGCCTGATACCACTCTTCACGCCGCCTTCTCTTCCTTGAAGGAGCGCGGCTTCACCCCGAAGATTCAGTACCTGGAGGTGTTCGAGCGCTACCCCGGCTCCGCTCGAAACACCCACCTGCGCCACTACCTCACCCTGTTCTGGGAGCATGAGAATACTGTGTATGATGCCGACGTGCTCGAGCAGTTTTTCGACGGTGAGCGCCGCTCTGCTGTCCGTGCCGCCATCATGCGGGGCGACTTTGAGCTAGAGCTCGTGCGTGAGGTTCCGGAAGGTACAGACCTTGATGCCTTTCGAGAAACCCTCAAGCGGGAAACTATCGCCCCTGCGGTGAGTGAATGGACCACCCGCATGCTGGGGTATCCGGTCTCTGAAGCCGCCGCAAGCTCGTGCTATGAGGTCATGAACGCAGATGGTGAATTTGTCTGCTGGTGCCCCTAGAGTCACAGCCGCGTTATCCGCTAAAGCAGCCCCTAGTACCCCCTGACCCGCGCAGCAGAGCACGGGCCAGGGGGACAGGTCCAGGGAGGAAATTTTAATACCGAGCTGAAGGGACGTAGAACGCTTAGCAGTTGAAAACACTCAAAACATAAGGCAATCTATAACCATAGAAACATCAACGAAAGGAAAGATGATGACCATCCTCACCCCCTCCACCTCCGTCGCCGAGCAGATCCGCAGCCTCGCTACCGCAACGTTCCCCACCAAGGCACAGATGCAGGAATACCTGAACTCCAACGGGTACAAGCTCGGCGGCAACGTCTCAGAGGAAACCCGTAAGGACCATTTCAAGGCCTGGTCTCTCGACGAAGATGCCAAGCTGGATAACGCCGATATCCTCTCCCTCACCTCCGAGGGGGCCCTGAAGGTCACGCACTGCATGTACTGGAACCAGGTCACCGGTGATTACCTCCTCCTGCCGCTGGAAAACATCGACTCCTACAGGGAGCTGTTCTACCAGCAGTAAACCCGGCGAGCGCGGCCGCCCTGCTGCACGGAAGGGGCCACAGACCTTCTGTTCTGTGGCCCCTTCCGTTTTACCGGGTTATTTCTTCCGGGTCATACAATAGAGGCAAGTTCGCCCGCGCCTTCGCAGGGTGCATACAGGAAGGAATACCCATGGGATACAGCGTTCACTGCAAGAACCTTACTACCGGTGGCCCAGACCAGATTTTCAGCATTTCAGACCCCGCCGATGGCGTCGATCTGGCAAACCAGCCGGCAAGCATCTGCGCATTTAGCACCCTAGTAGGCGACATTCCCGAGCTCAAGCACGAGATCTACCACCGCGTCGATACTGGAGACCGTGCCACCGGCTACAGGTGGTTCAGTGATAACCCGGCCATGATTGCACACCTTGGCTACACGAAGCCTCACGGCGCTCCGGAATACAGCGACGCGGCAGCTGTGGAGGTTGTAAGCGCGTATGACTATGGCCGGCTTGCACGTGGTGATGTTTCAGTGGAGGAGCTGCGCGAGGAGGGGAGCGTGTATGTATTGCACCCTAACCCGCTGGTGCCCACGTATGAGAATCTGGCTGCGTATTTGGCCTATTTGAATGCCCAAATGTATCCGTACAATCAAATGTCGCTAGTGGCTGACTAGTTAGATTTTTGCGGACGCGCCCTTTGCCTCCATAGGCAAAGGGCGCATTTTTTATGCACTTGTGATGACTCATGATGAATATGTTCTGTAATGGGACATTCTGATAATATATCTGTTTTTTATACGAAAATAAAGATATAATTTAGGCACAACAACTCAAAAGCAGAAATGAGGTATCACTATGGGAAGTTCTGAAGCAGCCTTCAGGGTCTTTGTCCGTGTGACGGCGTTTGCCATCGCTATGCTGGTTTTCTCGATTGATTTCTTTGGGGATGCCGCCCGCGGCACGGCTACTCAAGAAACCACGCGCACGCACGAGCTGCTCAGCCTTCAGCTGTCTAAAGAACAGATCCAATCTGGCAGCCTTGAAGGGCACATCAGCGGCGGATTCCTAAGCACCGTGGGGTATGTTCAGGGTAGCTTTGACGGGCACCCGGTCACCTACATCTACGTCCGTTATCGGGCAGAGAATGGCGACATTATCGACCGTCTCATCCCACGTGATGAGGTGCGACTCCGTGATGACCTGGCCGCTGGAGAAGCTGCAACGCTTGAAATTCAGTCCATCAAGTCACGTAAGGCCACCTATGAGGACATCCAGCAGCACCCTGAACTGTGCAGCGATGACAGCCTTATTAGGGGGTTCATAGCCGCCACGTTCCTTCATGGGGAAGGAGGGTACGGCAGCCCTGTTCCTGCAGAGAAGTGCGATAGGCATGCTGACGAGAAGCCCGAGGACTGGAACCTAGACCGTGAGAATCTAGTAGTGCACGTGCCGAAGGATTCGATTATTGTCACGATCAACCCCAACATGGTTCCTGAGAGTGCCAAGAAGTCATAAGCTCAGCCGTAATCTTCACTGCCGGGACTGACCCTAAAGGCTGCTTGCCGGCAAGGGTGTAGGGGGATCGACTCGTAAACGAGTCGGTCCCCCTATTTTTGGGCATGAGATGTATTTCTATGGATTGGGACATACAGAGATATAGGATTGTTTAGCCTTTTTATATCTGCCATACTTAAGACATAGCAACACGGCAATACCCGCCGCACTACCAGCCTTAAGGAGGCACCCCATGCAGACCCCCGCACCCTCTACCCGCCGCACCTCGCTCGGCGCTGTCGCCCTGAGTGCAACCCTTGGCGCTGTCGCCGGGTTCGCTATCGGTGGCATCATTGTCCCCCCGGCATCCAGCCAGACCGCCGCCGCAACCTCTCAGGTGGCACGCACATCTACGCTTGATGTCCTCGCACCGCAGGAAACAGCGAGCGCGGCGGTAACCCCGCTAAGCCCCGCCGCTAAGCGCTGGGCTGTGGGTGAGTCCCTCCAGGCGGAGGTTATCAAGGTGCCCCTATCGGAGAATAAGGCGGTGCTGTGCGTGGTATTTCCTACGCAGGACGGTTACGCTAACGCATCTGGAATTTCGTGCGATTGGGAGCACGTGCATAACCGTCAGGTAGCGAACTACTACGCACCCTAAGCGGGGAGGGGCGGGTGGCACCCCCTAATGGGGGGGTGCTGCTGCCCTTATTTTTGCTGAAAGGACATATTCTGTCGGTCTTGCTATGCAATATCTATACATTGGGTAATCTGCACACAAAAACACGGCAACATAACTAACTAATGCCTCTGCGAGCGCAGCAGATCTGCAACCACGAACCCCAACCCCGAGGAGCTTACCCATGACCATCAACCCGCTCACCGGCGAATATACTCACACCGACCTCACGACCCTGCGAACCCGCTTCGAGTCCCTTCTAGAATCCGGTCCGGTATTCATGACCTGGCGCCACCTCCAAACCCCCGACGGTACCCACCTAGACACAGCCACCACCGAACACCCGCACCTTGCCGCTTGCTTCCAAGCAGCCACCCAACTCGCTAACGGAGAAAGCATCTACAGCATCCAAGGCACCCCGCTCACCACAGCCACCCACACCCACCCGACACCTGCAGGGCACCCATGCACCCACACCCTAACCTCCATCCACCACACCATACCCACCGACCAGATTGCCGCTGCGCTCGCGGAAATTCAGAAAGACCCAGCCCTACACACCGTCGTATCCGACTGGCTCCGCACCATATTCACCCCAGAGCACCCCCTCGCCTGGAGCACCAGCGCCGCCGCCCTCATCCTCGCAGGACTCACCCGCCCCTCACCAGATCAGACACCACTCACCGCCCGTACTCACTGGGTACAGCAATGGTGCGAGCAGTACATCATGACCTCCGCATGGGAAACCGGACAGGCTTCCACCCTCCGTCACCTCCAAGCCACCAACCTCAACGCATACACCGCCGCCCGCACCCACCACAAAGCCCACATCAACCGCTTCACCCAAGAGGAAACCCGGCAGCTACGCTAAAGCCCCGCCGGCGCTCGCTAGTTATTTTTGATGTAAGGACATATATAAGTGTGTATATGAACTATTTTTTAGTCTTATGTATATTTAAGGCATAACAACACGGCAATGTCTTTTAGGAGGACATCATGGGGGAACGTTCCCAGCTCATTATCGCCTCGAAATTACTCGAGGAATCCGCACCCACTGTCCATAGCGTCTATTACCACTGGCTGCATTATGAGGGCATGATCCAGCAGGCTACGGAGGTTATCAAGGTGATGCAGAAGTGGCGCACTGAATTTGTGGCACCTGACGGACATACGACCTTCAGCGACTTGCCGCGGTACGACAGCCGCGCATCACTGATGCGCATGCTTGCTAACGTCTATGACGTGGGAGTCGTTACCGGTCGCCCCTTGGAAGGGGAGCACTCAGAGGAGATGGTGCATTGGGATACGAACCACGGCGCGTTTATCGTGTACCTGACTCCCAAAACCTGGAAGGTCGGGTTTTTGACCGCCTGCGCCCTGCATGACGGAGAGAATGCCCGCCCGTTGAGTACCGCGGACTATCTGGCCACCATTTCGCACCATGACTCACCGGAGAAAGAGGTGCACCAGCAGGTGATTGAATTTGCTGCCAGCAAGCTCTTGGATGCTCTTGAGTCTGAGCATCTTTTGACCAGCGAGGAGCTGGACGAATTGAGTCTCTGGTAACCCTGTCGATCTGGGAACTCCCTATGGGGGGGGGTTCCCAGATCTTTTTATATATTTCTATAAAAGGACATACAAAACTTTATCTAACGTATTCCCTTAAAAATATGCATATAATATAGGCATAGCAACACGGCTATACAGTATCGAGAGGGAGACTCTAAATGGCATGGCATGAAAACGGTTACTTTGGTTTCGACACCGAAACCACCGGCGTTACTGAATCGTCTGACCGCATCGTTTCGGCGGCAATCGTCCGCTACAACAGCAAGCATGAGGTTATCCACACCCTGCAGTGGCTCATCAACCCCGGCATTGAAATCCCGGCGGCAGCCACCGCCGTCAATGGCATTTCAACCGAACAGGTTCAAGCGCACGGCGCGCCCGCCCGCGCCGCCATCAACGAGATTCTGCATGTCATTGCTGACTTCTCTGCAACCATGCCGCTTGTCGCCTTCAATGGCTCATTTGACCTGACCGTGCTCTACCATGAGGCACAGCGTAACGGTCTTGACAGTTCCGCTGAGTTCGCCCGAATCTTTGCCCCTGAGTCGCCCCTGGCACTCATTGATGGGCTCACCATGCACCGCCAAGCCCGCCCCGTGTGGCACGGTCGCCGCAACTTGGGGGCTCTCTGCAAGGTCTACGGCGTGGAGCTAGGCGACAATGCACATTCCGCCTTCCATGATGCGCGCGCCTGTGCAGAACTGAGCGTGACACTCACCCATGAACACCCTGAGCTATTCGAGGTGCCCGCCGCTGAGCTTCACCGGGCACAAATGAGCTGGTACCCCGCTCAGATGGAAGAGTTAGAGGCTTACCTGCGCCGCTCTCGAGAGGATGAAACCATCACCTGCGCCCGTGAATGGCCCGTTCGGAAGTAGCCCCAAAAATTGCACTCATTGAAATTTTCAATGAGTGCAATTTTTATATTTTCACATAAGGACATTAAAAGGAATATATATAGAAACCCCAAAAAAATTCTGGCATACTTAAGGCATAACAACACGATAGTTTGCCAAGAAGGAGGCAGTCATGAGTGACCGTCAGGAACGTCAGCCCTTGAGCGTCAAGGTTGCAGAGATTCAGGAGATTCTCAACGATGCCGTGAAGGAGTTCAATAACACAGAGTTCTGGGAGGGGATGCTGAAGGCAACCGCACGGTTCCACCGCTACAGCGTAAACAACAAAATACTGATTTACGTACAGAAGCCGGAGGCAACCCTATGTGCGGGCTATGCGACGTGGAAGAAGAACGGCTACCACGTCCGCAAGGGTGAAAAGGGTATCCGCATTCTGGCACCGCGCACGGCAACCGCCAAGGATAAGAACGGCGAGGTCATCTTGGACGAGAAGGGCAACCCCGAAACCGTTACTTTCTTCGTTCCCGCGTATGTCTTTGATGTCTCTCAGGTGGAGGCGGGCGAGGGTGCTAAGCCTCTTCCTCAGTTGCCCGATTATGAAGGTGCTTCAGCGGCTGAAGACCGGGGGCTCTATGAGGCGCTGGAGGGCTTCATGAGCGCGCGTGGCTGGACCGTGGAGGTTATGACTCTAGATGCTGAATTGGGCGGCTACACCGTCCATGAGGAATCGAAGATTTGCATCAATGCCGCCCGGTCGCCCCTTGGTCGAGCTACCACCCTTGCTCACGAGGTGGCACACGCCCTTCTGCACGCCGACGTGAGCCCGGTCGAGTACGCACATAATCTAGGCGGCGTGCGCTCTCTGGCAGAGACTGAGGCGGAATCGGTGGCGTTCGTGGTAGCTCAGGCATGGGGGCTAGACGCTACAAGCTTCTCCATTCCCTATGTGTCCAGCTGGTCAGAGCAGGATACAAAGGTGTTGGAGGCGGCGGCGCAAGGTGTTCACAAGGCGGCGCATGAGATTCTAGAGGCGATTATGCCCACGCTGTAAACGCCAAGGCGGTTTAGGTTAGGCTATCCTAACTTAAACCGCCTGCTGCTTATTCGCCGGTTGGGACATAATATGTCATGTTGTATATAGTCTTGCTTTTTTGTATGCGCTATAATAGGCATAAACACACGACAATATTTGCTTCTCATGGAAAGGAGACGGGCATGGCAACCGTCCTCACCCTTGGATCCCTGAAGGGCGGCGTTGGCAAAACGGTCGCCTCAACGAATGTGGCTGCATGCCTGGCGATGCGCGGCTACAAGACCCTGTTCATTGACCTTGACCCGCAGGCTACCGCTACCGCCCATTTCGGCATTGACCCTGTACCCGATGAAGGCAAGCGAATCCCCACGGTAGGAGAGATTCTTTACACCCCGGAGAACTACGCTCAGGTAGAGCTGAGGGATGCGATCGTTAAGCATGATCGCATTGAAAACCTGTGGGTGATCCCCTCATACTATGCTCCACTGGACGCTGCAGAGGGTAATCTAGACGGATTTGCCCGCGTCACCGCGGTACAGATGAAAATCATCAACCTCCTTCCTCAGATTCTTCCTGATCTTGATTTTGTCATTATCGACACGCGCCCGACGCTGGGGGTGCTGACCGATAACGCTCTGGTGGCGGCAGATTACGCAATTCCGATTTGCGCTCCCTATGAGCCTGCCTTCTCAGGGGCTGTATCCCTTGTTGAACGTGTTGAAGATCTGCACGAATACGCAGCCGGCATGATTCGCGTCAAGGTGGCACCGTGGATTCTGGCTGATTGGCCCGGGGGTAAGACCCCCGGAGAGGAAGCACAGGATCTTCTCGACTACTTGGATTCGGCAGAAATTGACCACTTTGCGTCAAAGCTGATCAGCTCCAAGGAATCCTCTAAGGTGCCGCTAAATAGCGAAGTTCCTGCGGTTGCGGGAAAACCCAATATTCCCTTCTCCCAGGGTGTTTTCGCCCTGGTCGATGAAATGTTGAGTCGCTGGGTGGGTAATAATTTTGAGCTGAAGAAAATGGAGTAGTAGTAGATGGCTGGTAAGACTAACGCCTTTGCAAAAGCGGAAGCGCGCGCTAAGAAGACCGCCAAGGGTAAGGCTGCTTTAGATAAAGCCACCTTTGCTGTTGCTCCGCGGAAGACCGATGAAAGGACCGTGGTCCACAAGAAGGCAAGCGTGCGTCAGCGTACCTATCCCGAGGAATTTGCGCACCTGGACACCTTGCCTAAGATTCTCCGCTGCCAGTGCCGAAAGATTCTCGATGACCGGGGGCACCTGGTCGAGGTCCCTCGAGCCGAATGTACCTGCGAAGCTCGAAACTGGAATCGCACCTGCCTGCATATTGACGTTGATGCTTTGCAGATGCTCGAGGATCTACGCGATACCGAGGAGCGGATTGTCGGCGTTCGAATGCCTCTCCAGTCGTACATGCTGGCGGCCTTTCGCGCATTCCTTCCGACTCGAGAGGAAGGAATCGAATACGCTGCCGCTCTTCAGCAGCACATGGATCCTGGCGAGAAGCCCGAGAGCCCTAAGACTCTGGGACGAGAAATGCGCTGGCCGCATGATGTAGCGCACGCCTGCCGACATGAGGCACGGCGAGTATATGCGTCCGGGCGAGGCAAGGGACAGGTTATGGTCCCGGCGTCCTGGTACTACTCCACGGCAATCCGCAAGTTTGTCGATGACCGCCTTCAGCTACTCAAGGCTTAAGAAAAAACAGCCTGCTTTGAATGAGTTTATTGCACTCTTCAAAGCAGGCTGTTTCTTGTATTCACTAGGGGATAAGGGCGTTTTAGTATATACTAAGTGTTGTAAATTTTACTGTAATCTCACCCCAGTTTGGAGTGTTTTTAAATGGCTACCACCGAGCTTTTCGGGAGCGTCTCTGAAGTCCTGCTCCCCACACGCGGGGGAGTTAGGTACACCGAATCTGGACGGACATTTGTCTCAGGAGTGCTGACCGCAGCCCTGCAGGAGAGGCTTAAAGCTCCCCGAGTTCTGCTCGTGGAGGTGCCCAGCCGATCTGATGAAGACCTGCAGCAGATCCGCGGGCGCGCAAAAACCCTGAAATCTGTACCGGTACCTCCGCAGATTCTCAAGGCGGCAGTTTTTCCCGAGGTTACCCTCGATGATGGCAGCGTCATTAGGACCGCCGGGTATCCCCTCAACGGTGAGCTGCTTTCTGAAATCCCTGATCTGACTGCCCGATTTGGTGTGCGCGCTGCTAACGCTCTGCTAATCAGTCTGGCGGAAAGCGTCGTGAAGCTTCCGATGGAAGCAAGCGGTTCTGAATCGGGGCCGGTGCACGGCGGAATTTCCCCGGAGAGGGTTATTATCCCCTCCCCAGGAACCGGAACAGCTATCCAGCTGGCGGGTCTTGGCGTGTATCGTCAGCCAGAGTCCCCCAAGCAGCTGCAGGATCTGATGAGGCAGGATACTCAGGGGCTGCGTGCGGTCGGTAGGGTGTTGCCTATTTCCGTCGCCCTTGCAGCTGAATGTGTTCCGTCGAGGCCCGGTTCTAAGCCGTCTTCGCTGGTGAATGCGTTGCAGTCTGCCGTGAAGCGTGAGGGTGATGCGCCTACTGCTCAAGTGGCGCCTTCAGAGATGGCTGATTTTGCTCCCCCGGCACCAGTGAAGCCTGCAGATTTTGTCGCGCCTTCTGCTCCGCGTCAGGAGAAGAAGGCGGAGGCTCCCGCACCCGCGGTAGAGGAGAAGCAGGAAGAACCGAAGGAGCGGATGGTTAAAGATCCGAGCGGGTACGGTCTGGTAGCAGCGGATTCGGCGGCGGCGGCGGTTGTACCGAAGGATGAAGAACCTTCGCCTGTGGCGCAGCGTCCAGAACTGCCGAAACCGGCTCAGGTTCAGGCACCAGCTCAGCGCATGCCAGATGCAGTCTCCCCTGCAGAACCGGAAACTCCCGTAAATAATCAGGAAGCTAACGCGGCTGATTCCTCGCCTGAACCGAAGGAATCGAAGGCTGAAGAGCCTGTACCTGCTGCAAAGCGTGCGGATGAGCCGATTCCTGTTCCGGCGCCGGTTCAGCGCATGCCAGATGCAGTCTCCCCTGCAGAACCGGAAACTCCCGTAAATAATCAGGAAGCTAACGCGGCTG